>Ga0315277_10001512_pt1 | contig 33883 bp, 30 predicted proteins | sample YL17G05_15_MG_FD_203695 | JGI IMG/M metagenome (GOLD analysis project Ga0315277, IMG submission 203695) | Sediment microbial communities from Yellowstone Lake, YNP, Wyoming, USA - YL17G05_15 | ecosystem: Environmental > Aquatic > Freshwater > Lake > Sediment | place: USA: Wyoming | collected...
ACCGACTCCGTGTCGATTAGGTTCTTGGGCTCGGTCCACTGCGCCTTGATCTCGCCGTTGGAGTCGGTGAGGAACCAGCCTATCTTGGTCGCACCTTTGCCAGGCCGCAGGTCGCCTTTTCCGCGGTAGATTGAGATGTTGCCGCCTATTATCGGTCCATTGATGTCACTGAACTTGACCGTCACGTTCGCGACCCTGGACTCGGGCGTCATTTGTACCGGTGCCATCGAATATGACTCGGCGGCGGCCAGCTTGTTCCTCTTCGAAACCAGGTCAAGGTTCGAGTAGGCGCCTGCTGCGTTGCCGAACATGAACGCCCCGAGCGGACCAAAGCCATCGACTCCCGTTTCAACTCTGATAAGACTGTCGGCTGTGAACGATCTCGTGCTTATCGAGGTCGTGACCGTGCCAGTGGCGTCAGTCTTGTTCTCGAACGCCGTGCCTACGGAGCCATAGAATGTCCAGTTGGCGCTGTCCGTAATCGTGACAGGGTTGCCCACGTCGTTGTACGGCACGAACATCTTGACATTGGCGCCATTCTCAGGACTGCCCGTTTCGTCAAAGACGGTGACGGTGATGTCGAACACAGTGTTGGGGTTGACGAACCTCGACGAGACTGTGGCGAATGTTGCATTGCCCTGAGCCGTGGCATTCGTCACAAACATCGAGAGCCCGGACATGGCGGAGTAGGCTCGGGTGACGCTGAAATCCACCGTCACAGGCACTGCTTCAAGAGAGTTCGCTGTCAGAGTGAACGTGGCCACGCCCGCGCCGTTCGTCGTCTTCGTCGGTGCGTCTGGAGACAGGGCAGTCGAATTCGTCACCGTGATGGTGATATCTTCGTTCGCCACAGGAGTCCCATCCTGCTTGGTCACGAGCACGGTGACATCGCTGGTCCTCGGTATCGTTGTTGCAGGATCCCTGTCAACGACGTATGCAGTGACGGTCTGGATCTCGACGATATACCACTCGCTTGTTGGGTTCTCAACGCCCATGACGAATGTCTGCACCTTCGTCTCCGGAAGCACGAGCTTGGTCGGTTCGAAGGCGCTGGCTTTCACGTAGTCATATTGGTTGCGATTCGGTATCAGGGTGGCTGGCGGGGCTGTATAAGTGAACGTTGCGACACCCTGAGCGTTGGTCGTGACGTTGGACGGGGTCACCGTCCCAAGAACCAGTTCCGGTATGACTTCGATGGGAACGTTCGCAATCGGGCTTCCAAGCTTGTTGGTGACCTTTGCGGTTATGGTTGCGGTTCCTCCTGCCGCGACAACAGGCGTGTCAGAGCTGAGGAGGAGCTGCGCGACATCGTTTGGTGGCACGACACGCATGAAGGCCGTGTCACCGCCGGTGAAAGTGCCCTTGACTCCTGACGCGACAAAGACAACATCTAAAGGCGTCTCAACTGTGGTCAGTTGGAAGGCTGTCACCTTGGCGTAACCACCTGCGTCGGTGGTGACAGTATCCGTCTCACCAGTCGTGGCTGTTATGGTCACATTCACGCCTGAAGCTGGCACTCCATCCTGCGTCGCATACGCATGGAAGTCAGATGTGCCCCCCGACACGCCGATTCCCGGAACGTTTAGGCTGATTGTCAGAGGACCACTCGGCGCTGTCGGTGTGCCAGTTGCGCCCAGGACGCCTATCGAGAAGGCGTTGAAGATTTCGCCGTTGACGGCTGTCCAGCCGCCCCAGATGTCCTGCCTATAGCCTTCGATCCACCTCTTGCTGTAGAGCGTGTCGTATGGCAGATCATTCGTGAGTATGCCTTCCGCGTCCTTTGCAGCTTGGATTCTCATCGCGTCGTTCATCTCTTGGTCGAGTATGGTGAGCTTCTGCTCCAGCTGCGCGCTGCAGTACCCTGGCGAGTTTGAGCCAATTCCCAGGAGCACGTCGCTATCGCACCCGAAGAACTCGGACAGGTATAACTCGGGGAACGGGCCAAGGTTGACCCAGCCCAGGACGTACATGTCGAAGCTGGCGGAAACGAACGCCGCGCTGACGATTGCGTCGAACGCTGTCGGCGAGCTGTCGATGTTGAGGCCAATCGATTTCAGGTTGTTGGCTACCATGATGCCCGCGTCTGCTCTGGTCGGGTCGTAGTCCTTGGCGGGCGTCAGGATGCTGTACTTCATCGGTCTCCCATCTGGCAGATCGCGCCATCCGTCGCCGTCCTGATCCGTATATCCGGCGGCATCGAGAACCGCCATGGCTTGGGTCTTGTCGAACGGAGGCGTTGTGGCGCTGGAGTTGATGTACGCCGGGTTGATTGGGGAAATCGGCGCCTGCCCTTTAATGCCGAATCCTGCGAGCAACCTGTCAACGATGAAGTCCTTGTCTATCGCGTAGGCGACAGCCCTCCTGAAGTCGATGTCGTTGAACGGCTCCTTGCGCATGTTGAAGGCCAAGTAGAAGAAGCCGTCGGCGGCTGATATCTGGAATCCCATCCTGGAGTCGCGCCGGAGGTCATTGAAGAATCCGATGGGCAGGTCCCAGGGCACTACATGGACATCGCCGGTCTTCAGCGCAAGTATTGCAACATCCAGAGTCCCGAATATCTTGAATTGAATGGTTTTCAGTTTTACGGGGAAGAACGGCCATTGCCTGCCCTGCCATGTGAGGCTCTGCGTCTTGCCCCAGTAGCCATCGTAAATCTTCAATTCAGCTGAGGTCAGTGGCGTCCACTGTACGAGGTACCAGGGGCCGGTCCCGATAGTTGCCTGGGTGTCGGTGTTCGAAGAACCAAAACCCTTGTCAAGGTCAAACTCATTGCCCGCGATGAGACCAACACCGCCCGGTACCTTGAACGTGCCTCCGGTGAGGTCAACCTCAACCAGATGATTCTGCCAGATGTGCGCGGGCATTATCGGCGTCGTAAGCGTGCCGAAATAGAACATCGAATATGATTGCCGCAGCTGGAACCTGACCGATGTCGCGTCGACCTTTATGACGCCCACGTGGCTCTTGTGAGTCGAACCCCACGCGGTCGATACGTTCCATCTGTCAAACATCGGCGGGTCCTGCCAAGTCACAGACTTGAGAATAGTGTCCGAGAGCTGGCTGTTGAATCCCATCGTCTGGAACGTGAACACCACGTCGTCGGCCGTCAGCGGCACGCCGTCGGTGAAGGTGATCCCTGTCCGGATGGTGACCGTCACGTTGAGCGGGTCCAACGGGTCGACGCTGAGGCCAGAGGCCAGAACAGGATAGATTGCCCCATCAGGGCTTAGGCCATACAGTCCTTCGTACACCCATTGCCTCCACAGGAACGATTTCCACACCGAGTTTGTTGCCACGTCCCATGGGTGGAGGTTAGGAGTGTCGTTCTGCACGCCCACAATTAGCGTGTCCTGCCCGGAGCCCTGAGCCGTCGCGACCTGGGGCATGCCTAGCAGGAACGCTAATATCACTGCTACGAACGCTGCACTCATAGCTGATGTTTTCATCATGTGTCTCCTCCTACTGTTTAGAAATCCGAGTCCCAAACGGAGTCTATTTATAAATAGATTGCCCGATTAAAAAGGCGGAGACTCCAACTGGAGGCGATGCGAATGCGATTGGGCACGTTTCGATCAATCGTCCGGGCAATCGGTGACGGCCGGTTTCTGATTCACAATGCCGATGTTCAGCGTGCTGGCTATCAAAGACCATCTGCTGAAATCGAGTCTGCCAGCGTCAAGGCGGGACGCAATTTCCTCTTCCACCTTCCCGGACCGCAACCGCTCGAATTCGAGCCCGTGGTCGACATCGACCAGCACCAGCGCCTCGGGTCGCGCCAATCCGAAGTCGTTCTTCTCGCCCGCCAAGGTCTTTTCGATCTGGCGGAGGGTAATCTCGCCGAGGCAGTAGGATTCCACGCAAGAGGCGATCCTGCGGACCATTCCCCAGAGGAAGCTCTGTCCTTCGACATCGAGGCAGATGAAGTCGCCCTTCCTGCTCGCCTGCACGGAGTCCAGGGTCTTGATGGTGCCCGTCTTCGCTCGGGTGAACCATCTGAAGTCATGGCGGCCCCGGAACAGCCTGGCGGCGGCGTCAGCCCTCTCCGCGTCGAGCCGTGCGGACAGGTGATACCTGTACCACCTCCGCCTCGCTCGCCTGGGGTTGAAGTCGTCCGGGACCGAGGCGACGGCCCATGCCCAGACGTCCCTGGCGCGGGAGTTGAATGCTCCGAGGAGGGCCCGATTGGCCATCGCGGTGTCAAGAGCAATCACGTTTCCCGCCGCGCTGACTCCGGCATCCGTGCGGCTGGCTGACTGATACCTCGATTCCTTCGCATCTCTGATGGCCCCTATTTTTATGAGGACGAAGATGCACTCCCCGTCGACGGTCCTGACCTCAGGCTGTCTCTGAGAGCCAGAGAACTTGGTGCCATCGTAGGCGATCTTGAGAGCGTGGCGCACGGCAACGGTCATATTGTCACGGGATATATAGAGGGCGAAGGCGGGTCATGGCCGAGTTCTCGGTGGTCCTGGTCGAGCCGAAGTATGAGGGCAACATCGGCGCCGTCGCGAGGGCGATGAAGAACTTCGGGGTCAGGAGGCTTGTCCTGGTCAACCCGCCGCCGATCGGCGACGAAGCCCGGAAGAGGGCGATGCACGGGCTCGACGTGCTCGAATCGGCAGTGAGCTTCGAGACCCTGGACAAGGCGATCAACGGCGCTGATCTCGTCGTCGGGACGTCCGGCATCGACACGAGGAACGAGAAGAAGTTCCTCCGGATGGCGGTGACTCCCAGGGATTTCGCGGAGAAGGTCAGCGAGATGGACGGGAAGGTTGCCATACTCTTTGGCCGGGAGGACTATGGCCTTCTCAACCCCGAGCTGATGAAGTGCGACATGCTTGTCACGATCCCGGCAGACCCGGAATACTCAATATTGAATGTCGCGCAGGCGGCGGTGATCGTCCTCTATGAGCTGTATCGGAAGCCGGCAGGAAGCGTCGGCAGGGAAGCATCCGCAATGGAGAAGGAGAAGCTCCATGAAGCATTCGCCGACCTCCTGGCCGCCACGAACTATCCCCCGCACAAGGTCGAGAGGACGAAGGTCATGTTCAGGCGGATGGTCGGGCGCGCGGTGCCGACCAAGTGGGAGTTCCACGCGACGATGGGCGTCCTCACACGAGCGACGAAGCGCATCAAGAGGCTGGAGTCAGGCGAGGGCTACGACAAGCCAAGGAAGTCTGGCCGGGGCAGGCGGAAGAGGCTCAGCCCGTGATGCCGAGCGCCTTGTCGGTCTTCTCGATGCTCTTCTTCCCGTCCTTCTCCAGCTTCATCATCGCCCGAATCGCGTCGATGTTCTCCGGGACGACGTCGCTCTCTTGGTGGACCGCCTGGAAGTAGTAGAGCTGCTTGTCGTTCACGACGTGCACCCCGTCCTCCCAGACCGCGATCTCGTAGAGGTCGGACCTGTTGCGGGACATGTCCCGCGCGACCTCCATGATCTGTGCGGTGGATTTGACACCGTCCTCTCCCTTGACGAATTTAATCCTCGGCGACCTGCTCCAGACGTCGAGGACGTCCTTCGGCGTGGCGGTCCTCTTGAGCTTCACCGAGACGGCGTGCAGGTGCATGATCGTTGTCGGGACCTTGACCGCAATCGTGTGGATGTTCAGGCTTTTCAGCACGCTCTGCACGTCAGGACCGTGGTGCGAGGGCATCTCCAGCTCGGGCTCGATCGCGTTGATCGGCCCCTTCTTGCTGTCGTACGGGTCCGTGGCCCTGCGGACCATCACCGCCAGGACGCTCTCGATGCCGAAGCTTGACTCGAGGGGATGGAGCGTCCGGATGAGACCGGTCGTGTTGCAGCTCGGGACTCTGACGTAGCTCGCGCCGTAGCACTCGGAGTAGTTGACGGCGGCATTGAATGAGAGGTTGGTGAGGCTGTGTTCCTCGCCTCCCTGCCAGATGCCTTTGATGTTGGCTTTCTCGTAGACGGGCTTGTAGCCGCTCTCCTCTGGCGTGCAGTCGATGACGATCTCGCATTCCTTCAGCAGGTCGTCCAGGGTTCCTCTGACCTTGACACCCGCCTTGTCGAACTTCGCGAGGCTGTCTTTGTTCAAGGCATAGAGCGCATAGCCCTTGGCGAGGGCCATCTTCGCCTCGTAGTTCGGCTTGGTCTTCGCGACTCCGACGATCTTCATGTCGTCTTGCTTGATCACCGCGTCAGCCACTCGTTTTCCTATCGTCCCGTATCCGTTGATCGCGACCTTTGCAGGCATTCGATCCCCTCAACAGTGGGAAGGGGGACACGGAGAAAAACGTTTGCTGAGACCACGCGATGTGATAGCCAATATCACAGGTAGAGGTCTCTCCTGATGCGCGGCAGGAAGGCGGTGAAGATGGCCATCTTCGTGATCTCCTCGCGGTCGAGCCGCCCGTGGCTGAGGTATCCTATGGCGCCCTGCTTCGACCCCATGCCCTTGATACCGGTGATGCGCTCCATGGCCTGGCCGACTGTCATCCCCTTCTCGACGAGCGAGACGACCGCAGGGGGGTAAGCGAAGCCGGGGCCGTGGCCGACCGTCAGTCGCCCCGCCTTGTCCACTACGGCGCAGTATTGCACATCAAGGTGGTCTCTGATTGATTCGTTCCAGAACAGGCCCGCCTCGATCCCGACGCCGAAATCACCGCCACCGAGCGCTCTCCTCGCCCTGTTGATCGCGCCGAGCACGACGTCTTGTTCGAGCGGCTCCGATGGCACCCCGCTCTCGACCGACACGCCGCGCACCTTGACCTTGGAATACAATTTCGAGGCGACCGTCTTGATAGCGCTCACCTTCAGTCGGTTGTTCGTGCCGACGTTGATGACAAGAGTCCTCAACATTCGCCCTGTCCGATCGACTTCCTTCGCCCTGATCCGCATCGAAGAGATCGGGAGGCAATCCTCCGCAAGGACCATCGGGACCGGGAAGAGGTCCAAAGGCGGGAACCCCCGCATCGCGCGCTCCTCGTTGATCCGCACCGCCACCGCCCTTTTCTCTGCGGAGACGACAAGTGCATCGAGTTCCTCGCTGACTGCAGGCCCGAGTTCATCGTCGATTCGCACGATCTCGAATCCTTTCGCGCCCTTGCGGCGGAGATAGGATTCCAGGTTGCGTTTCCTCAACGCATACGGCGAGACTCTCTTTCTAGTGCGCCTTGCCATCTCGTCGCTCGTGAGCCCGACCAGCAGCTTCCCGCCAGTGTCGATCGCTTTCTTCAGCAGTGCTTCATGGCCGACGTGGAGGATGTCGAACGTCCCGCCGACCGCCACCCTCACGCTTAGGCCCCCCAGAGCCAGATGACGATCACGACCGCGAAGGCTATGAAGCTGCCGAAGTAGAGCATGAGCAGCTGGCGCTTCTTCTTGCGGATGAGGTTCTCCCGTTTCGCTTTGCACTCGTCGGAGCAGTATTTCTCGGTGCCGACCATGGCCTTACCGCACTCTGCACAATGGCGGTGCTGCGGAATCCGCTCGACCACGATGTCGCATGGGGGCGGGATATAAAGAGGTTGGCGGCGGGGCTGTCGCGGTTTCAAGCGAAACGAACCGCCGCGGAGTAAGTCTGATTTACTCGGAGAGGCATGAGGATACTCATGGGACGGATGGCGCATCGTGAAACGGCTCGGCTGGCGCTGGGGATAGCCTGTTTCTTTCTGCCGTTTCTGGCCGTCAATTGGCTCGGTCTCTTCTATGTGGTGATGGTTCTCCCCATCGGCGCCCTCGTCATGCTCGCGATTTATTTCCTTCCCCGGACGCGAATTGGGACCGTGGCAGGAACGCTCGAGCTTCTCCGGTGGCATCTCGCGCACGGAATCAGACTCACGCAGCACCAGGTCACCGCATCCTTCAGCACGCTGAAAGTGCGAGTGGATTCCATGTCGGAGCTCGAAATCATCCTCAAGGAAACTCCACAAGGGACGGTCGTTTCATACAAAGCCGGAGCGACCGATACCGGCTGGACCCTGATAGCAGCGCCTATTATCCTCCTCTTGCCCAGCATCATCGCCCTCTTCACAGCGCCATGGATCTACTACAAGTCCGCTCGCTTCGTCAGAAGATTCGTCGCTCCCCTCCTGCCCGCCGACGGAGTCCTCAGGAACGTTATCAGGCACGACGACATCGGCGCGCTGCTGGTGGCGCATGCTGCCGAAGATCACCGCCTTTTCTCGGAGGCGTATCGGGCGGAGCGTAATGCCTACTGGGACGCGCTGGGAATCATCGGCATGTTGGCGTTCGTCACGTGGCTCGTGCTGTTCGCGGCCCTCAACATCACCTCCACGAATCCCGATTACGCGGCGAGAGCCTCGGCGGCGGTGATGCCGTCAACCGCCGGCGTGCTCACCTTTACAATCCCCTCGTTGTGGATCGCACACCGGATCTTCAAGCCACGGTTGGCCAAATGGAAAGGCTGGATCGCGAGGATCGACGGTGTTTGGAAGACCGAGGCGACAAGGTCCATGCCAGAGGACTCCGCGCCGAGCAGTTTCGAAATCCTCTCGGAGGCGGCGAAGGAGGCGCCTTTGTGCTTGCATTCGATAAGGAAGGCGGGACTGAGCAGGGATCGGGAGTCCTGGGGGATCCTGTTATGGATGGTCTGGTTCGGATTGACGTTCACCGTTCAGGGAATCGTGTCGGTTGGTTGGTCTGCAACTTGGCAACCCAACAGCGAAATCCCGACAACGAACTTGGCGCTGGCATTTTGCGGTGTCATCCTGCTGATCGGCGCATGGATTTACTACGGGAGGTGGAAAAGGCGGCAGGAGGCAAAGATGAACCTGGAGATAGCGAATTGGAACCACCGCTTAGATGAGCTGCGCCACCGCATGGAACGATTCCTCGAGGAGTTGCAGTTCGATGCCTGAAGCCGTGCTGCCAGACCGTCCCGACCTCTATGTCGTTGCGCGCATGCTCGAGCGCCTGTGGCGGGTGGGCGAGCCGATGTTGAAAACCAGGCTCCAAGTCGCCGCCAACGTGAACTACGACGTGTTCGCGAAGTATCTTGCTTGGCTCGTTTCCCGCGACCTTGTCCTTCTCGTTGGCGGTGAGGATGGCCATGAGCGAGTCACACTAGCCGAGAAGGGACGGAAGGCGTACCGCCGGCTCGTAGAATGGATGGACGAGTTCAGTCGAGAAGGGAGGGCTTCACCCTGATGGGGATGACAATCAGGCTTTCAGCGGCTTTGCGCAGATGAATATCGGGAACCCTTCGCCCGGGTATGACTTGAGGATGACATCGAATCCGATTCCCTCAAGGAGACGGCGCCATGTCTCCAAATCGAAAAGACCGCCGACATGTCGATCCGTCTCTATTTGCAGGTGACCTGCGTGCCTGATGAGGTAAATGAACGTGAACTCGCAGGTATTGTCAGTCGGGTCGGGGTCGTAATCGTTCTCGACGAAAACGATCTCAGTATCTCCCTTTCTCCGCAGTGAGCACTCTGTCTTGTTCTGCTCGAAACGGTCCTTTGTATGCTCAGCGTACGTGCAGAACACGCCGCCGGGCCTCAGGTGAGTCCAAGCTGTCTGGAATGCACTCCCGAAATCTCTCTCCGAGGTCATGTAGGTGATAGAGTCCGCGACGACCACTGCATCAAACCTCTTCCTCAGTCTCACCGTGTGCATGTCCCCCCGGCGGTAAACGATGTCGGGGTTCAATCGCCTCGCGAGGGCCAGCATCTTCCCGCTCAGGTCCACGCCGGTGATTTGGAAATGCTTCTTCAGGGTCCAGTCGACGTGTCCCGCACCGCATCCAAGATGCAGAAGGGTCTTCGCCTTGATTTTGGAGTGCTTCAGGATGATCTTGGTGAAGAGCTCCGCTTCGCCGACATAGTCCTCCGGAGGACTGATGATGGGCCAGAGCCCGGCGAGGTCGCCATACATCCTCCTCTTGTCTTTCGTTGCAGCGGTCAAGGTGTCCGACGGCCGTCATGAACGGGGCGGGTACTTGACGGTTTCATTTAGGATTCGGCGGGAGCATTCTTCGGTCTCTTCCGGGATTGAGCGGTAGAGGAATGACGTATTCTTCTCGCTTTCTCTTCTCTTTCTCCTCGCTTTCTCCCGGGTCCAATTACCTTTCAATTACCTTTCCGACGGGGGAGCACTCCTTCATCCCTCCGCTTTGACTGCTTACTCTCGATGCCCCTCGGCTGAGGTTGAAACGCGGTCCCCTTTGACATGGAGAATGGCTTGGCAGGGGAAGGGCGAAAGTGACCTCGCCCGCATGGGGGGAGGTGAACAGACTTGTGGATGCTTATCCACAAGACCGTAACCGATTTAGGCTTTGCGGGCAAGGTTCTTACCCTTTTCGCCGTGAGCTTATAAAAGACGCCGAAGCTGATTTATACTACATCGGCATTGAACGCGGGAGTCTGCCGGTGGGGGTCATGAAGAAGCTAGGTGTCGTGGACAACCTCTCCTACGACGGCTCGATACTCGTGCGGGCCGAGTTCGCCCCGGGCAGGGGCGCGCAGGTTCTTGACGCGAAGAAGAACCCGATCGGCAAGATTTTCAAGGTGTTCGGCCCGGTCAGGAGGCCTTTCGCTGCGGTGAGACCGAGCAGGAAGGTGTCATTGAGCCTCATCGGTTCCGAGGTCTATCTCGAAGAGGGAGAACATGCCGAAAAACCCAAGAAAGGTCGAAGAAGCTGATGAAGTCACAAGGTGCCCCGAGTGCAACAGCACGCACCTGAGGTTCGACTACGAAAGAGGCGAGCTGGTCTGCGACGAGTGCGGTCTCGTCATTTCCGACCAGATGATCGATCAGGGCCCGGAGTGGCGGGCGTTCGACATGGAGCAGGGTGAGAAGAGGGCTCGCACCGGCGCTCCCATGACCTACACGATTCACGACAAGGGCCTTTCCACGACGATAGGCTGGAAGAACAAGGACTCCTACGGCAAGAGCATCCCGACGAGGAGCCGCGCGCAGCTGTACCGCCTGAGGAAGTGGCAGCGCAGGATCAGGGTGAGCAACGCGGCTGAGAGGAACCTTGCGTTCGCCCTCAGCGAGCTCGACCGCATGGCGAGCGGCATGGGCCTGCCGAGGAATGTGCGGGAGGCGGCCGCCATGATCTACCGCAAAGCGGTGAACAAGAACCTGATCCGAGGGCGGTCAATAGAAGGAGTCGTCGCCGCCAGCCTCTATGCGGCTTGCAGGCAGTGCAACGTCCCGAGAACCCTCGACGAGATTGCGGGAAGCAGCCGCGTCGGGAGGAAGGAGATAGGCAGGACCTACAGGTTCATGACGCGCGAGCTGAAGCTGAAACTCATGCCGACCCGCCCCCAGGACTACGTCTCACGGTTCTGTTCCGAGCTCAAGCTGAGCGGTGAGGTGCATTCGAAGGCCATCGAGATCCTCAAGGATGCGGCAGACAAGGAGCTCACCTCGGGCAGGGGACCGACCGGCGTGGCGGCAGCCGCCATATACGTAGCGTCGATCATGGCGAACGAGCGCAGGACGCAGCGCGAGGTCGCTGATGTGGCGGGAGTGACCGAGGTCACCATCAGGAACAGGTACAAGGAGCTCACCGAAAAGCTCGGCATAAAGATCGAACTCTAGACTGGTGATCGCGAGTACCGTCGACTTCAAACACAGCGCGAGCATTTCGTGGCGGGAATGAGCGACTCGGTCGATGCGAATCTGGTCTTCGTGAATGCCCTCCTCTGGAGCCCTGGCTTTGAGAAGCCGAGACGCGGAGCGATTGCTGTCGGCGGCGGGAGGATCGTCCGGGTCGGCAGCGACGCGAGGTGCGAGGCCGAGGCCGCCAGGAACGCGAGGGTGATCAATGTCCACGGCCATCTCATCCTGCCCGGTTTCATCGATGCCCATGCTCACCTGCTCCACACCGGCCCGCGCATGGAGTGGCTGCAGCTTCAGGGCATCTCGTCGATGGCAGGCGTGCAGGTTGTGGTGGCCCGGAAGGCCCGCGAGACGAAGGGGCGAGTCTGGATTCTAGGTCGCGGGTGGGACGAGAGCACTTGGCCCGAGCGCAGGTACCCGACCAGGCACGACCTCGACGAGGCGGCGGGCGACAAGCCGGTCCTGCTGCGGCGGGTGGACGGCCACATGTGTGTCGTCAACACCGCCGCCCTCAGAATCCTGCGGATGCCCAAGAACACCCCGGGCCTGGAAGTCGACGCCGCAGGTCAGCCGACAGGCATCCTGAAGGAGGCCGCTGCGGAGTTGGCGGGAGAGAGGGCAAAGCCAACAATCGCCCAGCTCGTGAATTCGTTTCCAAGGATGCTGCGTCTGGCGCACAGCCTCGGAATATCCTCGATCCACGACGTCGTCGACGAGCGTGGCCTGCAGGCGTACGAGAGACTCGCAAGACGAGGTGGCCTCGGTCTGAGAGTCTCGGTGATGCCAGAAATCGATCTACTTCCTCTGATGAAAAAACGAAAAGGGAAATCCGAATTCGACGGAGAATGGCTGAGACTCGGGGCCCTGAAGGCCTATTCCGACGGCTCGCTCGGCGCGAGGACGGCGGCACTGCACGAACCCTATGCAGATGCACTCACCGAGAGAGGGCAGCTGATGTACAGCGGCGGGAAGCTGGAGAAGGTCGTGGGGAGGGCGGTGCGCTCCGGGTTCCAGCTGGCGATCCACGCAATCGGCGACAGGGCGATTGACGCGGTAATAGATGCTTATGAAGCTGCCCTCGGAGAGGAACCCGAGAATAATCGCCGCCATAGGATCGAGCACTTTGAGCTACCGAGCGAGGAAGCGCTCGAGAGGTGTAGGCGCCTCGGCATCGTCCCGGTGATGCAGCCGAACTTCGTGGTGAACTGGAGCCAGCCTGGCGGGTTGTATGATGCCCGCCTGGGCCCGGAGAGGACGCGGCGCAACAACCCGCACAGACTCATCCTGAAGAAAGGACTCCGGCTCGCGTTCGGGTCCGACGGTATGCCGTACGGGCCTCTCCTCGGTCTGCATGGGGCAGTGACCCCGCCACATCCGGATCAGCGTATCTCGCTCCAAGAAGCACTTGAGGCCTACACGCTTGCAGGTGCATTCGCGTCTTTCGATGAAAAGGAGAAGGGCAGCTTGGCTGAGGGGAGGCTCGCGGACCTCGCGGTCGTCGACGGGGCGTGGGATGGCGGTGGGCGCAACCTCTCGCACTGGATGATCGCCACCACGATCGTCGGCGGGAGAATCGTATACAGGAGTCCCGCCATCGCGCGCGAATGAGCGATTCGGCAGCTAAGGTCTGACCCTCTGGAGTTTCAGGTATGTAATCTTCTCGCCCGCCTCGCCGAAGAGTATCTCCTTCTTGACCCCGTGAGCGAGGCGCACAGCCCTGCTGATCTCGGGCCACATCCCCCTGAACCCCGCGGGGAACGCGTGGATTAGGTACTTCGCGTGGTGCTTCTCCGGATCGCCCTCGTACGCCCTGAAGTGCGAGCCGTACTTGAAGCCGGTCTTTACGACTATCCCCCTCTCCCTGAGGTTCTCGTATGTGCGGAGCCTCAGGTCGAAGTCGGGCTGGATCCTCCGCGCCTTCCTGAGCACGCTCTCGAGCGTCAGCATCCTCCCCGACTTGGCGTTCCTAACGGCGAGCGACCCGCCTTTCATGATGTAGACTGTCTCGATGAGTGAGAGATGGAGTCGACGCCCGACCATCTTGCCGTAGAAGCCCTCCTCGTACAGGGCTTGGGCTTGCTGCCCGTCCACGACGGTCGCCCTGTCCTCGGTGAGGAACGCCTCGATCCTCCCGCCATGGCTGGCGCGCTGCCACTTCCCCCTGGGGAACGCTTCCTTGACACCGTAGTAGGTGAGGTCGCTCTCTTCGTCCACGACCGCCAGTAGCAGCTTCTTCCTCAGGGATGAGACCTTCCTCTGCTGGTGGATCAGCGCCTCCATGTCGAACACCGCGCGCTCGGAGATTGCCGCCACCCAGAACAGGCTCGGCGTCTTCTTCGGACCACCGCCGCGGGGATAGACCATGAAATCGAGCGGCTCGCGGTTCTCCTTCACCACATAGCCACGTTGTCTGAGGTCGCGAAAGACCACGTAGCTGATGACGAAGTTCGGATATGCGGCGTTCGCCGCCCTGAGCAGTCGCTCGTGGCTCACCGGCTTGCCGCGCGAAGTCAATTGCAGCCTGTCTCCTTCTGCCAAATAAAGCGCTTCGAGCAAGGTCAGCTTCAGACCGCCACCGGAGATAGGACTGCCGTAGTAACCGCGGTTGTAGATCTGACTCGCCTCTGTCTCGTCGGCGACTAGGACGGAATCTCCCTGCAGTTCTCCGGTCATCGTGTCGCGGGTCTGATATGCGCCCCGCGTATTAGCCTTGCTTTGGCGGGTTTTCCGCAATCCTCCATCCATGTACTGACCAAAACCCCTTAAATAGAAGCGTTTCCATGGTCTCATCTGTTGAACCGCGAACAGCTCATAAACGAGATCAGGGACCTGCTGGCGAAGACCGGCTTCTACCTCTCCGACAAGGCGAACACGAGGGGGATGAGCTTCGACATCATCGCAAGGAGAGACCAGAACCTCCTGCTGATCAAGGTTCTCGCGAACGTCGATGCGTTCACCGAGACGAACGCCGGGGAGCTCAAGCTGATCGCGAGGACGCTCGACGGCTCGCCGATTCTGGTCGGGCAAAGGAGCGGCGGCGGGCGCCTCGAGGAGGGCGTGATATACAGCCGGTTCGGGGTCCCGATACTCTCCAAGGAAACGTTTGTCGACTTCTTCGCCGAGGGAGTCCCGCCATTCGTCTTCGCGGCGCCAGGCGGCCTCTATGTCCGCCTCGACGGCGACCTGCTCAGGAAGCTGAGGGACACCAAGAACATCTCTCTCGGCACGCTCGCCGAAGTGGCCGGCGTTTCGCGGAGGACCGTCCAGATGTACCTCGAAGGGATGAGCGCGACGATAGACATCGCCCTCCGCCTCGAGGAGTTCTTCGGCGAGCCTCTGGTGATTCCCGTGGATCCTTTCGCCTACACTAAGGACCTGGAACAGGCATTGGTCAGCTGGGACGAGTTCGACACATTCGAGAAGCACGTCTTCCAGAAGCTGCAGAACCTCGGATTCGAGGTGCTGCCGACCCTCAGGTGCCCGTTCGAGGCGCTGACATCCGACCGCGAGGCGATCTACCTGACCGGGGTGAGGACGAAGAACGAGAATGTCGAGGAGAAGGTGGCGATCGTCAGCAACATCTCCAAGGTGGCGGAGCGGGACTCCGTGGTCTTCGTCGAGAAGAGCAGGCTCAGGGTGAGCATCAGGGGCACGCCGATAATCAACAAGGACGAGCTCAGGAAGATCAAGGAGCGAGAGGAGATCCAGGACCTGATCGAGGAGCGCAAGAAGTGACATGGACGTCATCGAATGGCCGCCTGGCCACCGCATCTTCTTCCTGCCAGTCGTCCGCGGCCTCGAATCCGAGAGACTGAAGGTGAAGCAGGCGCTGGAGGAGTCATCGCCAAAGGTGATTGCGCTCTCAATCTCGCCGGAAGAGCTGGACGGGCTCGAGAAGTACGGGGGCGGCAATATTCCCGCAGCCAACTTCGAGGAGGAAATCTACATGGAGCGACTCTCGGAGTTCGGCGAGGTGAGCAAACCGCCGCCTTGCTTCCTCGAGGCGCGGGATCAGGCCAAGGACAGGAACCTAAAGCTCGAACCCCTCGACCTGAACAACGAGGACTTCACCGAGGCCTACGTGATAAACGTGAGCACGATCGAGATGATGTTCCACTCACGGATTGAACGCAAGCTCCGGGGCCCGCGCCTGCAAGCCCAGACACCCGAAGAGTTCGTTCTGGAATTCGACAAGGCGATCAACAGCAAGCTCGGCTACAGGCGGCTGGAGATGGCGAGGGAGAAGCACATGGCGAAACGGCTGGCGAAGCTGATGGACGAGTCGGCGGCGACGCTGGCCCTGGTCGAACTGGAAAGGGCGGAAGGGGTGAAGCGGGCGCTGGCTCCCGCCTACCTACCCCTGTAATTCGCGTTGCTTGCGTCGCCCAGATCGATTGACCAAATCGGCACACCGACGAGGAATCCCGGAACGTTCGGATTGACCCAATTGCCCGCGTTGTTTCTGTAGTAGACGACATGGCCGACGTTGGTTCCTCCCGTAGTCACGACAATGTCGTCGTCACCGTCACCGTCAATATCCCCGGCGGCCAATGCCTTCGTGGCTTCGCCGCTGGGTGTGGTGAGCGTCTTGATGAGGGTGCCTGTAGTTCCAGATCCTGTGTAGATGTATACGGAGGTTCCGGTGGAGGCAACGACCTCGAGTCCTGCGTAATCTGGTGTCTTGAGGTAGCAGTCTGCGAACTTCACGCCCGTGATGCTGCCTCCGGGCGAGGCGAACTTCTGCGATGGCGGAATAAGACCGCCTGCGCTGCCCATAATCTTGTAGACATTGCCCGCCGATGTCCCGACTACAAGGTCGTCATATGGATCGGTAAGACTATTCTGGTTCCCCGCGTCTAGCACCATCCCGTTCGCGCCGTCCTCCAAGTTGATATCGATTCCAGTGACTCCGGAGGGTGTCTGGACCGTGATATTCAGGGTGTTCACGAAGAGGTCGTTCAGATTGATGTTGTTGATAGTTCGATCTGTGTCAACGACTTTAATCCATATGCTCTGGCCACCGAGGTTCGGCAGGACGTAGCTGAAGGTCGTGTCCGGTGGCCCAGGCTGGTTCACAGTGATCGTTGGTCCGACATAAGGTCCGGACTGTCCAGATGTAGAGTAGTAGAAAGCGAAATTGTCTGCCTCAACATTATTCGGTCTATAACCTACGACATAAAGCGTGTAGGAGCTACCCGGTCTGTTCGGCAGTGTCTGCAGCTTCCAGTAGTGTTCCAGCGCGCTTCGCTCACCTGCCGGAATGACAGTCTCGATGTACATGTGGTCGACATACACCCTGTCTATCGTCTCGCCGTTTGTTTGAGAAGTATCAATCACGCGGACGTAGACAGTGCCGCTCGTGCCTCCGGGCAGATCATAGCTGAGATAGGTTCCCGGGTCTGAGGTGGCGGTGACGGTGACCATTGTGGTCCACGGACCGCTCGTAGATGTGGCGTACTGGAACGTGAACTGGTCGTCTGGGTTGGAGCCTGGGGATCTATAGGCATTCAGCTTGAACTTATGAGTCGAGCCAGATGGCACGCTTATCGGCCAGTAGGTCGCCATCTGAAGGCAATACTTGCCGGCCTGGCAGGTCCCTTCGAGGAGGGTCTCATATACACTGTTGTCCGATCTGGTGTCGATGTAGCTTCCGGAATCGATCGAGCCGTACGTGAACGACGCCTCTTGGTTCGCCGTGTCATTGCTGTAGGTCGTGGGGAAATTCCTCTTCTCTTCTCTGAACTGCTCGTATGCTGAGTCCGAAGTGAACGTCGATGTGTAATCCCCCGAGACAATCGAGCCATAGACAGTGTTCTCCTGAGTGGCCCTCCACCAGTCTGTCTGCTGGGTCGTGGTGAACTTGCCGTTTCCGTCCAAGTTCGGGTACCATGTAACTTCTTTCGTGTTCCCGTTTCTCGCCACAGCGATGTCCAAGTCATGATCGCCGTCGAAATCGCCCAGGTCGATCGAGTTGACTTGACCGCTCCGCGAGATGTCCACGCTCACCTTCGTCCAGGAGCCGTCGTTCTTGTAGTACCAGACCTTGCCACTGGTCGAGCCAACGACAATCTCAGGCGCCGTGTCCCTGTCGATGCTTCCGGTCACTATGGCGGTGATTAAATCGTTACCCGTATTCTCCAGAATGAACGGCGTCCAGACCGTATTGCCGCTCGTGTCCAGATCTCTCCTGAACAGGTACAGCCACGCGGTATTCTGGTCCTGCTTGAGGCTTGCAGCGATGTCCAGGTCTCCATCCTGGTCGAAATCTAGGAATTTGATCGCCACGCCCGCGATCCACTTGGTGGCATCGGACGGCCCACTGAGGATTCTGTACTTCGTCCATCTGTCCCAACTGTTGACATTCTCCAAGTAATAGCCTAGGTCATGAGTCCCCCATCGCGGGTCCATTGTGTCGTCGTTCGAGATCGCGATGTCAAGCTGGAACTCTGGAGCGCGTATGGTGAGCTGGCTCTGCAAGGCGAGCGTGTACTCCTCGTCAGCATCACGGATGCTTAGGACCCGCAGCGCATAGTTCTGGGTTCCTGGCACCCACGGATCCTGATTGACGAGGCTCAGGTTCAGAGCGAACCTATAGGATATGCTGCCGTCGTGCTTCTCCACCGCCAGCAAGCCAGCGGTGCACGCGCCAGTCACGGGGCAAATAGGTTCGTTGACATTCTTCCCGCTTAGCGGCGCCTTCCACACCTGTGTCCCGCCTAGGTAGTCTTGGATTACAATATTCCCCATATAGTAGGTCGTGTCCACAGTCTTCATCGTGACGCGGACGTACACGACATCTGTGCTGTTGAATGTGTTCGACTTCCGCGTGAACCCCGGATCTTTGAACGTCTCCAGCATGGGGTACAGCCTCATATTGCCGTTATTGTCGGTGATGTTTATCGTGTCCGTCGTGTGGAACTTGTTCGGCTGCGGGACGACGTCGTCCCACAGCGTGATTTCCAGCGGGTACCTTCCGAAATAGTAGTACGGCGGGTGGGTCGGGTTGTTCAAGAAGAAGTTGATGCCAACCGAGGATGCATTGTTCAGCTCGAACCTGTAGGTGAACACGTTGTAACCGTTGACGTAGTCATAGAAGGTGTATGCTGCAGTATTCGACGCCTGCGTGTCGGCGGTCGGAACCTTGATCGTGCCGTACACCACGTAATCGGGAGGCAGGTTCGAGAACGGGTCGTACATGAAGAACTCATTATGCGCGCCCTTCGAGTTCCTCAGCAGCGCACTTGCGACGACTATGACGACAGTCTCTTTCTCCTTGAAGGTCCTCGTCTCGTTCGCGGCATAGTCATTGTTGTCCCACTCGGTCGCATTGAAGATGTTGAACCCCTGCAATCCGTTATAGTGCAGGTTCGGCGGGGCGCCCTCCCTCGGCCTCTTGCCGGGCGTGGTCCCTCCGCCGGCAGGTCCCTGAACGACCGTCAATGTCATGCGCGACGTTGTCTTGTGCCCCTGCATATCGGTCGCGTTGAATATCACCACTGAGCCGTCCCAGCTCATGTTCACCGGCTTCAACCAGGACCCCGTCAGCGTGAAGATTCCATCATTCGCGACCTGATCCCCGCCAGTCCCGTTGTCTCTCATCTTCCACGGTTGATTTCTGAAGTCCGGGAGGCCAAAGAACGCCGCGAACGTGGCGTAGACCGATTGCTTGTTGAGATCCCCATCCGGGTCGATCACGTTGGCATAGACATAGAATTGCACATTGGTCGCGGGCGGTTCACGGATGGACGTGGTCTGGTCCTTGTCCGCCCACTTGTCCACGAACACAGGAGGATTCAATCCGGCCAAGCCCTGAAGCGTGGCCCGCCACAGGAGGACGCTCTTTCCGGTGTCGACGATCATGGCCTCGACGGTGTCCGCCTGCGCAATCTTGTGGTTCGTGTAGAACCACCTCTCGCCGGCGTTCCAGATTTTATCAGAACCGTCAATCAGCCCATAGGGCTTGTTGTTGTCTGCGGGCGAGGCATAGTAGGGAGGAATGGTTATCTTGCCAACATTGCTGAACTGGTCGACATATCGATTACTGCCGACCTGGATAGTCAGGTAGAGCTTCGTGGTGGAGAACTGCAGGGCCTCACCGCTGTTATGACGGACGGTGATGTTCACTCCGTCCCAAACGTTGCTCTTGTAAATCGGCTCCAGCTGTCCCACGAAGTCAACCTTGATGTTAGGGGTCGGGGTTGGGATGGTATATACCCAGATCAACACGGCGGAGAACAGGGTCACCGTCATGCCGAGTATGAGTATCGTCCCGATGACCTCGGAAACACCGACATCGTTCCAATCTTTCCTCTTTATCAACATAACGAATTCCTCCAGAGGGGGCTTGATGCTTTTTGATGCTGGAGACGATATTTAAGGGTTCTGTGGTAATTACCTATCAAGCACCGCGCTGGCGCGGGCTGAAGGCCTCAGTCTGTCGGTTTTTTATCGCTCAAGGCTCATGACCGCGGTCGTTGCCCGACGAGAGCGCCGGCGAAATGAGGCCGCGGGGAAGCCGTGTCACCGCTAAGCACGTCCTTCTCGCCCTGATCGTCCTCGGCCTCGCGTTCCGCGTCACCTCGCTCGTGAACCGCGACCTGGGTTTCGATGCGAACTACTACCTGACGATGGGGCAGAGCCTGCTCAAGCACGGTGAGTTCTACATGCCATGGGGCGACCCTTCGAACCTGAACGGGGTGCCGCAGTTCAGTCATCACATCTCCCCCCTGTTCCCCGCGTACCTGAGCATGTTCTACGCCCTCTTCGGTTCGTCGTACGCGATAACGCAGCTCGCGTCGTTCATCATCAGCCTGCTCGGGCTCGTCGCAGTGTACAGGGCGACCAAGGATCTCTACGGGAGCGCGAGCGCGCTCGTCGCCACGGCGATATTCGCACTCGACTTCGAGCTGATAGTCGAGACCGGCAAGATATATTCTGAGAACATGACCTTCCTGTTCTTCACCCTGACGATGTGGGCGATAATCCGAGGGGTGAAGGACGACAGGTACATCGTGTTCGCCGGCCTCTTCGCCGGCCTCGCCTACAGCGTGCGCTCCTCGCTCGGCTACTTCTTCATCGTCGCCGGCGTCGCTGGGTTCCTGTGGCGGTTCTACTACATGCGCTGGGCCGTCTTCAGGAATAAATGGTACATGCTCGCCATCGCCGTATTCCTCTGCTTCGTCGGCGGGTGGGGCCTGAGGAACCTGTATCACTTCGGCTGGCCGAACTGGGAGACGAGCGCGGCAATACAGTCGACATTGCTCGGCGCGCTCTCGCAACCCGTTCAGTACCTGACACTGGTGGTCCTGCTTGTGCCCTTCTTCGTGCTCATTCTCCTCATGTACGGAGCCTACATGCTGCCCGAGCTGAAATCCTCCGTCCGTCACGTCAGGGACGAGCAGGTGAGCGGGCTTTGGCTCGCGGTGTTCCTCGTCCCTTTCATCGCGCTCTTCGTCTCCGGCGCGCTGAGCCTCAGCGAGACTCAGAGAGGTGTGCCGCTGTTTTGGCGCGACAGGGTCCGCTACATCTTCTATGCGTTCATGCCCCTGGTCTGGCTCGGGGTGCGGGGGGTCGACTTCCGTCTGGACAGGTCGCTGGGCGAAATCCTGAGGGGGGTCAGGTTCCCTCTGGCGGCCATCAAGGCGAGGATTGGCGAGTTCCTCCACAACAGACTGTGGCTCATCGGCATCGGCGCGATTCTCCTCGGCGCGGTTGTGAGTCTGTTCACCATGGGCGGTTGGCTCGCCGCTTTCCTCTTCATGGCGGTGCCCGCTCTCTTCTTCCGCTCGCCCCGGAAGCGCTTTGCGGTATTCCTGGCGGTGCTGCTCGTCTTCTCCATCGAGGCTGGTACTGCCGAGGTCAAGTTCGCAGCGCCGAAGGTGGGAGCAGACATCAACAACATGCTCGCTCCTGGGGAGGTCGTTGCGGTGGATGGCGTGAACTACCACCAATTCTATTTCCTCTATCCTTTCGTGACCGACGCCGAGAACCGGATTGTATCTCACCAGGATTATCCGGATGCACCGTACCTGGTGTCGTACAACGTGAGCAGGACGTACGCCGGCTATGACTGGAACGCGTTATACTACGACGAGTCGCAAGGCGGGTGGATAAGCCAGGCATGGGCGATGCTTTGGGGGCAGACCACGCATGTCTCCACGCTGACTATCAGACTCTGGAAGCACATCTGACATCGGCATGGTTATATAACTTCCAGGGATTGAATCAAGTGTGAACCTGACAGCCTCCGAACGGATAATCCTCCATGTCGCGGAGCACTGGAGAGTCACCGACGCGATACCTGAGCTCACGCAGAAAGGGATCGCTTCTGGGGCAAATGTTCAAAGGAGTCACGTGCCGAGGAACCTGAAAAGGCTGATTTCCGAGGGCTACATCGAGGCCGCTGAGGGTCGGATCGGGGGTCGCGCGAGGCGGGTCAATTACTACAGGATCACGGAGGCGGGCCTGAGGCAGGCAAGGGAATTGAGGGAGAGCCTCCGGAAGGTGAAGGTCGTTCATGGCGGGAATGAATTGACCGTGGCCGATGTCGCGGCGGAGTATGCGATTTCGCCGCTCGCCGTCGCATTGAGGATTGATGAGGCGGGCACGTTCCACCCGCCGGTCATGGCATTGCAGGAGGTTCCCGGCCTGATAGAGCGGGAGGCCGACATCGCCCAGCTCAGGAAATGGTCGCGAGACCGCGGACCGGTGATGGTGGTCTTTGGGGCCGTGGGCATGGGCAAGACGGCGCTGGGCAGGGCATTCATCTCGGCGCACACTGGACCCCATGCATGGCTGGATCTGCGCGAAGGAGCGGACCTCGAGAATACCCTCGCCGACATGACCGCGGCATTGGGCCTTGCCGCCAGGGAGGGCGACGCGGGCAAGTCGGTGGCCGATCACATCAAGTCGCGCGGCGTGCTCCTGGTTCTCGACGGCTATCGCCAGGTATCTGAGGGCATCGTTGATTTCCTTGCGGCGGCAATCGGGGACTTGAAGGGCGGCAACGGGAAGCTTCTGGTGCTCGCGCAGGAGACGACACCCTCATACTGCAGGTTCTACGGTCGCGGCGAGGTCAGCCGCGGCGATGTCAGAGAACTTCATCTCAAGGGGTTGAGCATCGACGGATGCAGGAGGATGCTCGGCTCAGAGCACATCGATGAGGAAGCGCTGAAGAGGATATTCCTCCTGACAAAGGGAACGCCCCTCTACATCGACCTCATAAGGCGAGGCGATGCCGATGAACTCAGGAGGAGGTCGCGTTTCACCAGCGCCGAGATACGCCTGCTGATGTTCTCGAAGAGTGTGTCATCGCGCACTTGATTCCGTCTCACTTGCCGCCCAGGACGATCTCCTTGAGCTCGTCAATCCCCTCGATGGGAGAGGACTCCCTCACCGGCATTGGCGTGACCGAGAGCTTTGTGCGGATGAGCGCGTAGACTATCTCCGTCACATTGCCCTTGGAATTCCTGACCGCAGACCCCCGGACATCGCAGAGCATCCGCCGGCCATCCTTCGTCAGGAACGAGAGGCGGTGCACCTCGCCCGCGACATTCTCGCCCCAGAGGATTCTCTGTCCGATGCAGCTGCTGCCGCAGACCCTGATGCCGTTCGTGTCGGTCGCCCGGAAGACCTCCGAGCACAGCTTCCCAACCAGCTCCTCGCGCTTCCAACCGAGCATCTCCTCTCCAAGGGAGTTGACGTATTTGATCCTGAAATGCGGATCCAGGACGAGGAACGAAGCGCTCGTGGCGGCGGCTAGTGCCGCGAGCCTCGCCCTCTCGGTCGCCAGATCTTCCCTGGAGCTGGTGGAGTCGATCGCTATCGCCGCCATCGTTGCAATGCCGATGACAATGTTGATCTCTTTCGACGTGAAATACCGGCTCCCGCTAGAGTCGTCCAGAATCATGATGCCGAGAACAGATTCCCTGCACACGAGGGGCGCGATCAGCATCGCCTTCAGCCCGAGGCGCTGTATGATTGCGGTGGGTAGAATCTCCTCCTTGAGCGCGTCGCGGATAAAGGCGGGAAGGCGTTGCTTTATCACCTTCTGGGCGAGCTTGGGTATGTCCGCCTCCTTGATGACCAGGCTGGAGATGTACTTGACCTGCTCCATGTCGGGCCCGAAGGCCTGCTCGCACCTCAGCTCGCCCCGCCTGCCATCGAGGGAGAAAATCGCGCACCTGTCCCCCCGGACCAGCTGCGGCACTATCCTGACGACCGTGCCCAGCAGTTCCTGGAGGTCGCTGAGGCCGCCGACCATCTCGGAGATGCCGAGCATGGCAGCTAGTATCTGAGTCTCGTCCGGTCCGAGTTCCTCTGGCATCGACCTCAAACAATGCCGGCAAACTCGATATTATGGTTTCTGGCTGGTTATCAGTCCCCGCCATCTTGACCGGGCAAAAGACTTCTAGAGGAAGCCGCATACCGCCTGCGATGTCGGGCGCCCGGTTGTTCATCGCCGCACTGGGGTCGATCATAGCGGTGGCGGGCGGCGCCGCGGCCGTGTACTTCGACAAGTATCTGGGCATAGGCATGATCCTCGTCGGCGGATTCCTGCTCACCCTGACCATCACCAAGTTCTCCGACACGGACTAGGCAAGACCGCATGCTTTATCCGGCGACCTAGCATCACGCCTCCAGATGTACGCCATCTTCAGCGTGCTCCCGGACAAGCGTAACAAAGTGGACGAGATTCTGAAGGACGACATCGTCAGCCGCCAGAGCATCGTCCTGCGCGAGTGCTCCGCGCTCGGCCTCAAGGACCTGGGGCTGCTCATACTCATCGAGGGCGAGGAAAACGCGGTCAAGAGGTCCAAGGAGCTTTTCAAGGATCTAGCGAAGGTTCTCGAAGGCGAGCAGTCGGCCGACGCCTACCAGCGGTTCAAGAAGGAAAGCGACGAGGTCGACTCCGGGGTCGGTTTCATCTTCGGATGATCTGGACCGCGATGGCGCCCGCAGTCGGTGATTCGCTCAGAGCGTCTTGATTTTCTCTGCGACGAAGTCCTTGATCTTCGGGTCGTCGGGGATCGTGAGCGAGCGTTTGAACCTCTCCGACTTGTCAGGCAGATAGTACCCGCGCGAGACGGAGATGAACTCGTTAGTGCCCTCGGGCGTTATCGCCCTCTTGCGAGCGACCTCCAAGAAGTTGTTGCGCCCGAAGTCTATCTTCTCCGCCTTCACAGTCTCGAACTCCAGCTTGTCGTCCCTTCTGTCCCTTCTCTCTTCCATTGTTTGTCCTCCCAGTTCGGTGGAGCCCGAGCCAGACCACCCAGCTCAGGGGAAATCGAGAGGATTGCGTCGAGCTTTAAAGGTATCCCCTCCCCGCGCACGACTCTGACCAGTCGAATCCAGCGTGCATTCCGGTAGGCTGTTATATGTCTCAAGGGATTAGAGAAAGGATATGCGCTGCCCTCGCTGCGCAATCGAGTCACCCGGCCCCTACTGCCCTAACTGCGGCCTGCTCGTCGCGTGGGGTCAGGCAGTCGTTACATGCCCCCAGTGCGGAACGCAACACAGCATGTGGAACTGCCCCGTCTGCGGGTTCCCCACGCCGGTTCTTCTGTCGCCGCCATCGCCAAGGCGGGCTTATGCGGACGCGCTCAGCGTCCTATGGCAACTAGGCATGATCCTGATGTTCCTCATTTTCGCCATCTGTCTCGTGGCCCTGGTCTACTCATACTTGGTTCTGATATTCCCAGCACTCCAGGCGGGACAGCTGACCTCCTGGCCGATGCTGACCATATTCCCCCAGCTGGCGGTGGTGTTCTGGATCGACGGGGCCGTGGCGGTCACCGTCTACTTCATCGTGATACTCGTTGTGCTTCTGCTGATTCATTGCTGGTTCGCGCTCTCGGACGGGAAGAACGTCGTTCGTCTGCTCTCGGCCCCGCTGACATCCCTGTTGCCGCGGCTCCGAAGCAGGAATCGCTGGACGATGGTCGCCCAGCTCTTCCTTGCAGTGCAGTTCTTCCAGTTCGTGTACGTGATGCTGGTGTCCCTGTCCGGCGTTCCGATCACGGGGCCTCCCGGCGAGCCGACGGAGCCGTGGCTGCTGCTCTTCAGCCTAGCCGAGGCTCCCGTCTATGAGGAGATTGTGTCGCGCGTGGCCCTGATCGGCCTGCCGATGTTCTTGGGCTCAATAGTCTTCCGCACCGCGAGGCTCTACGGCGGCGGCACGCCTGTCTCATGGGACGAGAAGAAGCAGAGGTCCTATTTCCTGGGGTCATTCAAGTACCTCTGGGGGGGAACGGTTGACAGAAAGTCACCCAGATTGGTCTTCGCCTCCTCGTTCGTTCTGGCGATATTGTCATCCATCTTTTTCTCTGCCGCGCACTCGAACTATGGGGCGTGGAAGCTGCTGCCGACGTTCATCGCGGGGCTCGCGCTGGCCTACGCCTACCTGCGCGGCGGGCTGCTCGCGTCGATCCTGCTGCACTTCACCGTCAACATGCTCTCTGGTGCGGCGGTGCTAGTGCAGGATGACATGTCCATCCTGATTCTCATTGCGCTGGTGACATGGGCCGTGATGGCGGTCGGGTCAGGATTCTTCGTCTACTACTGCATCTACTTCGTGAATATCGTGCGCGAGAGGCTCGGCAGACAGACTCCCCTTGCGCGGGTCGAATCCCCGCCTCCAACTTACCCGCCATCTCCGTCGTTCGCCGCAATCTGTCCATACTGTGGCTGGTCAGAGTCGCTGTACGCCGAAGGCAAGCTCAGATGCGCGAATTGTGGAAGGGAACGCTAGTCTCGCTTACTGATTTTCGACGCATCATATTTCGTGCCGGCTTTCCCAGTGAGAAAATCGATGATCGACTCGGGGTCCTCGTCCGCGATCGTGACCTCGATATGCCCCATCGGCGAAGGGGGCGCGAAATTCACTCTCCCCACGAAAGCGGCTTGCTTGTTGAGCGAGAAGCGGGTCTCGATCCCGTTCCGAGAGGCTCGAAGCACGCTTCTCGCAGTATCCCTGATTCTCTGCGTGCGGAACATCTCCCTCAGCCTGTCCAGCGAGGCCGCTTCGGCGACGAGGGCGCCTTCCGATTCGACGAAGGCAGCGTCAGGGAAGACGTTGAGGACGGCGGCTTTCACCTTCGCCACGTTCTCCGTCGGTTTGACCGGCACCTCGATGTGGACTCGGGTCACACAACTCGCATTCGCCTTCATGGCTTGAAGTCTCTTGTGCGACGACCGATTGCGCGAAACTTATTAAAGTCCGTAAGTCGTTGACCACGGTCGGATGCGGCAGAAGCTTTTGGAGTTATTAGCGAAGAGGGGCACCCTCATCACGCCCGATGCAGCGGATTACCTCCTTCGCCAGGCCAATCCCGTGGATCACCTAGCGCACGTCATCGACGGGATGCAGCAGGTGCCGATGGTCATCACGCTCCAGCACATCATGGAGGCGGAGAGGCTCGCGATGGACGCTGCCGCAAGGCTGAGGGTCCGCGATAGGCCGATGGCTCTGGCGCCAAGGACGGAACTCATGGATCGTTCGCGGTTCCTCGGACCGGCCATGAAGACGATCGCGCGCACCGCGGAGCCTGCGACCAACTACGAGGACGATCTCGTCGTCCTGAGGGACATCACCGGGCGCTCGACGTGCGAAGGGACGCTCGATGACTTCTCGAAGTACTTCCTGAACCGCTTCAAGGTGCTCTCGGGCATGCTCAGGCAGAGGAAGGATTTGCCTTCCCTTGTCGACATCGCGAAGGCGAAGCGGCTGACGCGCGAGGTCAGCATCATCGGGATGATTGCGGACGCGAGAATCACGAAGAATGGGCACAAGATGGTTGACCTTGAGGACGAGAATGACAAGGTCTCCGTGCTCTTCCCCGCCTCGACCCCTCTTGCCCAGGCGCCCGTCGTGACCGATCAGGTCATCGGCGTCGTCGGGACGGTCAACAGCAAAGGACTCTTCGTGGCGACGAATTTCGTCGAGCCGGACATACCAGTGAACCATCACTTCCCCCGATCGGCGGACAACGTGAGCATCGCCTTTCTCTCCGACACTCATGTCGGCAGCAAGTCGTTCCTGGACGAGAGGTGGCGCAAATTCCAGACTTGGATATCGGACGGGGACGAGGTAGCGCGTTCGATCAAGTACGTCGTCGTCGGCGGCGATCTAGTTGACGGCATCGGAGTCTACCCGCGACAGGACGAGGACCTGGCCATCGACGACATCTACGCGCAGTACGAGGCGTTCGCCGAGCTCATCTCCGCGCTGCCGACCCGCCTGAGAATAGTCATGATCCCGGGCAACCACGACGCTGTGAGGCCAGCCGAGCCTCAGCCGGCCCTAACAGAGGGGGTCCGCAAGCTCTTCCCCTCGAACGTCATGTGCGTCGGCAACCCCTGCCTCCTGAGAATCCACGGGGTCCGCATCCTCGCGTACCACGGACGGAGCATGGACGACCTGGTCAGCGCGATCCCGAGCCTGAGCTATGCGAGGCCACTCGACGCGATGAGGGAGATGCTGCGCATGCGGCACCTCGCGCCAATCTATGGCGGGAGGACGCCGATAGCTCCGGAGGCGCAGGACCTGCTTGTCATCGACGAGGTGCCCGACATATTCCTGACGGGCCACGTCCATGGAGTTGGCGTGAGCGAGTACCGCGGCGTCACATTAATCAACTCGTCCGCGTGGCAATCGCAGACTTCATATCAGAAGATGAGGAACCTGGAGCCTGTCCCCGCCAGAGTCCCAATCGTGAACCTCTCGACCGGCACCGTTGCGGTGAAGGAATTCTAGGACTGCCGCCGCGGGGTTGCGGCAAAGATTAATACAATCCGGTCAATCGTCGTGTTGAGATGGTTTCCAAAGATAAGCCGTCAAAGAGGAAGTTGGACGAGCCTGCCGAGGGCGGGGATGGGCTGTCATGCCTTGAATGCGGAGCGAAAATCGAGACGGTGACGAAGTATTGCCCCAGGTGTGGGAGGCTCCTGAAGACGGACAAAGAGGAACCGAGTGAGCCGAGGAACATTAAGAGATCGCTGCTCTTCCTGGGGCGAGACGTCGGCGTCGCCGTCCTAATCGTGCTGATCGTGCTTGGCGGGATATTCGCATACACGAGGGTCTGGCCGCCGATGGTCGTGGTCGAGAGCAGCAGCATGCAGCATCGCAACGACGTCAGCTACGTAGGCGTGATCGACACGGGAGACTTGGTTCTCGTGCAGGCGGCGCCCCTGAGGTCTGACGTGATAACATGGGTCGAGGGCAAGGCGACCGGCCACATGACCTACAGCAACTACGGCGACGTGATGATCTTCAACAGGGAAAACGACCCGACGCCGGTGATCCACCGTGCGATCTTCTGGATGAACTACAACGCCACGCGAATGGCCTTCGACATACCAGACCTGGCGAAGCTCCCCTTGAATGTTTCATGGGGCGGGTTCTACGCGGACGGCTCAGCGGTGAGATCCCCTTACGGGCTGAACGGCACGATCTGGCTGGCACAGTCAGGGTGGCGGGGCGACATGAATATCACCTTCAACCTCAGGACGAGCTTCCTGAACACTCTCAATTACCGCCACGACGGTTACGTGACGCTTGGAGACAACAACGGGGGCACGTATGACCGCACACCGGTCCGTCAGAATGATGTAATCGGCAAGGCAAGGGGCGAACTGCCCTGGTTCGGGCTCCTCAAGCTGACATTGGCCCCCTCGCCCGGTTCCTGCTGTCACGGATGGGGTGACTTGAGTGCACCCAAGAACAGCTGGGACTCGCTCTTGTTTGCGCTTCTCCTGATAATCCTCTCTCCGATACTGATCGACATATCGACCACCCTGCTCGCCAAGAAGAAGAAGACGGGAGTTGAAGAGGGCGCAGAAGAGGAGGAGGGAGAGAAGCCGATTTCATCCGACGCCAAGAAACGGAAGACCGGGGACGACGAAGTGAAAATGGATTCGCCCGATGAAGTCGCCCAAGAAGATGGCGTGAAGGCCGACTTCGAGGGTGGCGGTAAGGAGAAGTAGCCGCCGGCCGGTCAATCCAGCGTCGTCTGGAGCCTGATCCTATAGCCCTTAAGCCCCGCCAGAAATTCGTCCCTCTCGAGGATTCTCAGCACATCCATTGCCGGGACGCTCGCCTCGATTTCCTTGGTCCTCCCGCCGCGCCCGAACGACTTCACCCGCGCATGGACCAAGCCGAGCATGTCGAGCTCGGAGATCAGGTCGGTGACGCGCCTCCCCGTGAGCCTGGGCAGGCCCGCCCTCCCGCAAAGGTCGCAGTAGGTCGTGTAGACCTCGCCCGTCGTCAGCTTGGGGTTGCCAGCTTCCTCGTTGAGCAGCAGCCCCAGGAGTATGACCTTGCTCTGCGTCGGGAGGGATTTCACCGCCTCCACGACCGTGTCCAGGTCGATCTTATTCCTGGCCGTCTGGACGTGCTGCTCGGTGATCGTGCTGGAGCCAGACCTATCGGCGAGCTCCGCCGCGACCCTGAGCAGGTCGAGCGCCCTCCTGGCGTCTCCGTGCTCCTGCGCGGCCAGCGCGGCGATCAGGGATATGACGGAGTCGCTGGCGACCCCGTTGTCGAACGCTAGCTTGGTTCTCTGCTCCAAGATGTCCTTGAGTTCGTCCGCGTTATACGGCGGGAAAACCATCTTCTCGTCGCTCAGCCTGCTCCGCACTCGCGGGTCGAGGAACTCCGTGAACTTCAGGTCGTTGCTGATCCCGATGATGCTGACCTTCGCGTTCTTTGTGTCGTCGTTTATCTTCAGAATCTGGTAGAGGAAGTCGTCGCCGCTCTTGTAGACTATCTTGTCTATCTCGTCGAGGGCGATTATGACGACGCGCTTCTTCTCGTCCAGCTTCTCCACGAGCATGCTGTAGACGCGGTCCGTCGAGAGGCCCGTGAACGGGATGCGCTGGTCGAGATTCTCGATGAACCTGTTGCCGACGCTCTGCAGGACGCCGTACGCCGTGTCCACCAACTCGCAGTTCATGTACAGGAAATCCGCGGCGCCGGCCGCGTCCGCCTTCTTGAACTCCTGCTCGATGTACTTGACCACGGCGGTCTTGCCGGTCCCGGTCTTTCCGAATATGAGGACGTTGGAGGGCTGCTGGTGCCTCAGGGCGGGGACCAGCACCTGCGCTAGCTGGTCTATCTGATACTGCCGGTGTGGCAACTTGCCCGGGATGTACGACGGCCTGAGGATCTCCCGGTCCATCCTGAACGTCGGATGGGAACGAAGATACGGCTGGAAGACGCTTTCTTCCATCTCTTTCTCCCCCTTAGAAGCCGAAAGGGCTACCTCTCCTTCATTTGGACATGGCAAACAGAGAGAGGCGAGCCGCGGTATCGAGGGGTCTATACTAATAGCTTTCTCACGGCGCGTGAAGGAATGCAAGAATCTGAAAGGCAGGGCATTATTATATTGCGCGATGAATTGAATCGGAATGGAATCAGACCTGCACCCATGTGTTCAAAACCATCACGAAAATGAAGCCAAACACTATGGAGACGGTGACCCATGCGCTGGACGAACGGTGTTGCAGCTCCGGGATGAGGTCGGCAGCCGAAACGAAGATGAACGTACCCGCAGACAGCCCGAGCCCGAACGGGATCATCCATGCGCCAGCCCCCAGGAACGCGTAGCCCACTACGATTCCAATCGGAGTGTCGAGGGCGGTGATTATGACGAAGAGGGCGATTCTGCTCCTATTGTAACCAGATGTCAGAGCGATCGTGGCCGCCGAGAAGGAATCGGGTATCTGGTGAAGGGCGACTGCAAGGGTGATTATCAAACCCACCTCCGCACCCCCAGAGAAACCAATCGGGATAACGAAGCCGTCGACGATTCCGTGTATCGTGAGGGCGCTCACCGCAAGAGTTCCCAGAGGAGTGATTTCTCTGCCATTCTCCATGTGGACGTGCGAACGCTTCCTCTCGTTGACGAGCATGTGTCTTTCGACGGCGAAAAGAAGAAACAACCCGACAGCCACGCCCCCCGAAACGTACATCGATGAGACGCCGACCTCCTTCGCATGGTCGAAAGCTTCCGGCAGGATGTCGATGAACGTGATGCCGCCGAGGAGACCTGCAGAGAAACCAAGCATCAGGTGCATGGTGTCCTCGCTCAGGCGGCCTTTCAGGAACGGGACTACTAGCATGACCATGGGGGCAACGAACGTCACGAGGCCCCAGAATGCGAGGACGTAAGGGTCAGGCAGAGCCATATCCGGGCTCGCAGTGGCCATCGGCCTTATTTACATCTTCCGATTTGTTTAATAAGAATCAAATACGGGTTGGCGGTTGATTAATAACGGTCAGCATGCCGATAATAAGCCTGTCAGTGGGCGAACCGATCCTGAGGAAGTTTGAGGAGGCGATGAAGAGGCGCGGCTATTCCTCCAGGTCCGAGGCCTTCAGGGAAGCGATGAAGGACTTCGTCGACACGGAGGAGTGGAGCCTGCCCTCTGGGAGGAATGCCTTGATTCTGGCCGTGCTCTACGACAGGGACGAGCCGAAGGTGCAGCTCTCCCGCCTCCGCCACAACTACGAGGAGATCAGGACGATGCTCCACACTCACCTAGACGAGGTCAATTGTCTGGAGGTTTTCATCGCGGAGGGCGTGAACTCCCGCCTCAAGGAGATAATACACGCCGTCCGTGGAATCCGCGGCATCAAGCAGATCAAGTTCATCAACACGGTCTCGGAGCTCTAGGAGGCGGACCTTGAAGACGAGCGAAAAGCTTGCGGTGTTCCGTTACCCGAAGACGCGCTTCATCTCGCGCAGCGTCGTCATCGCCATGGTGATGTTCTTCACGGTCCTGATGTTCCGCGCGTTGTCCACAGAGTTGCTGCTCTGGTTCGTCCTGTTGATCGTTCTACTGTCCACGCTCTTCGCCGTCTACGGCATCTCGCCGATGTTCACGACTCATTGGCTGACGCGCAGCCGCCTCATCCTCAGACAGGGAATCTACTTCAAGTGCGTCATACCGCTGAGGGAGATCGAGAAGGTCGAGGCGTACGACGCGGAGATGAGGATTGGGCTCGCCCTCTCATGGCGGTCATCAATTCTGTTCGTCACGAGCAGCAGGTTCGAGCTGGTCGAGGTCAGGCTGAAGAAGCCGAGGAGGTTCTGGCAGGTGCTCGGCTTCGCCGCGAGCAGGGTAGTGTTCAACGTCGAGAGGCGAGGGGCGCTGCTCTCGCTGATCGAGGAGAGGATGGCCTCACTCGCGCCAGTCAAGGCCAATCGTCCTGATGCCTAGCTTGGGGATCAGCGGCAATTTCCTCTTGTGAACGCTCCGGGCGACAAGCTGCTCCACCTTGGCTATCTTCTTCGGAGCCAGCCCGGTCTTCCGCGCGATGTCTGCCTTGTCGAGCTGGAGTTCCAGGCCGAGGAGGATGCGGTCCAGTTCATCATAGGAGATACCGAGTTCGCGCTCGTCGGTCTGCCCCTTCCAGAGACCGGCAGTCGGGACCTTCTCGATGATCCGCTTCGGCAGCTTCAGGAACTTGGCCATGTCGCTGACCTGGGTCTTGTAGAGATCGCCGAGCGGCATGAAGTCGGCACCGCCATCCCCGAACTTGGTCGTGTACCCGGTCAGGAGTTCGCTCTTGTTGCCCGTCCCGATCACGAGCCTGTCCCCGGCCGCGGCGGTGTTGTAGAGGACGATCATACGGACCCTGGCCTTGATGTTCCCGATGGCGCTTCTCTGACTCGGCCTGAGCCCGAGACCCTTCCGGAAGGAATCCACCATCGGCTTGATGTCGATTTCCTTCAGTAACATATGTAAGGTTCTTGCCCAGTTTCGAACATGTGTAACGTCGCGGGGTTCGGTGACATCTTCATTGAGCATGAGGCCCAAGACTTTGGCAGGACCGACCGCGTCAGCGCAGAGCTTCGCGACCAGAGAAGAGTCGAGCCCGCCGCTCATCCCGAGAACGAACCCCTTCCTTCCGCTCTCCTCCAGATGATGTGTGAGGAAGACCTCTATCGCCTTGACGTGCTCTTCCCTGAACTTCGGCCTGAGGTTCACGGCTCGTTATCTCCGGCCAATAGTAAATGTTTGCCGCGGTTTTGACGCAACCCTCAATAACCACCACATCATAGACAATCCGACCCCATGAGACCGGAGCCATTGGTGAGAGCGGTCGCGGCTGAGAAGGTCTACGAATCCGGACCTTTGAGCGTCCGCGCCCTCCAGGGAATCAACTTGGAGATACTCCCTGGCGAGATGGTCGCGATAATGGGGCCGTCCGGATGCGGCAAGACGACGCTCCTGAACTGCTTCTCCGGCCTGGACGAGCTCACGTCGGGCGAGGTCTATGTCGACGGCAAATCGCTCAGCTCCATGACCGACAAGCAGAAGACGGAA
>Ga0315277_10001513_pt1 | contig 33883 bp, 26 predicted proteins | sample YL17G05_15_MG_FD_203695 | JGI IMG/M metagenome (GOLD analysis project Ga0315277, IMG submission 203695) | Sediment microbial communities from Yellowstone Lake, YNP, Wyoming, USA - YL17G05_15 | ecosystem: Environmental > Aquatic > Freshwater > Lake > Sediment | place: USA: Wyoming | collected...
TTCCTTTGCTCCTTTGTCCCTTGGCCCCTGGAACAAATTGAAAAATCGTGACGAAAGCCAGTTTTTTCTCAATTAGTTGTGTAATTTCCGAGACGTGAGATTAGTGTTCTCATTTTACACCGGCCACGCTTGAAGTTTGCTGCAGACCTAACCGTTACGCTTTTCAAAAAGCCATCGACTCGCGGCGCCTCCAACACGAAGGCCGGAGTCAGGGCGAGTGGGGAGGGGGGAGTCCTGCTTGGCCGCGCCTAACCGTCAAAAAAGGTTATTATATTTTGACCAGAAATCATCCCCCAGCTTCCAGTAGGCCTCTACAGCCTTATTGGCGATGCCGTGGCAGTATTTGGTGAGGAATGCTTCCGCTTGGGATGGATCGGCTTTATACAGCCGCAAAGCTTGATCTTCGATCTGCTTCTGCTGAGCGAATGCCGATTCTTCGATCGGTTGCCACACCTTTTGGGCATCTTCCTTCATCCCCTGATAGCGGATGTAAGAGAGCTTGCTGGCTCTCCGGAAGGCCCACCATGCGCAGTCCCGCCTGAATTTCGCCCTTCCATCAACCACAAATGACTCGGGCATCTGTGTGATGCCAATGTAGAACGGCATGTGCGGCGTTGTAGCCGGATTGTCATAGCCCAACCACACCAGGCCACCGATCGGATTCGGCAACCACGAACGGGATTGACTTATCTGGAGATAAGTAGCAGTAGGTGAGCAGATCATGCGCTCCCTTTGAATATGGAACAGTTCCTTCATGTCGTTACTCATGAAGGGATTAGCTACGGGGCTTTTTACAGTCATGCCCTTTTCGTTTACAGCAGTGAGATATCTCGTCATGTCAAAGGGGGTGCCGTCATACGTATCCCGAAAAATAGCAAGGAGGTCCTGAACAGATACCTTCTTTTCCGGTTTGACAGAGAGCGGGTAGTTTTCGGCATTGGGATCGAGCTTGAGCGAAGGCGCCAGCAAGCTTAAAACCCGCCATTCCCGGCGCCTGCTATACATGCCGCTCCGATTGGCATAGGCGTAGCAGAACTCAAATGGTTTTCCACTCTCCGAGTCCCACCAGCCCTTCTCCTGGGCCAGCGAAAACACGTTACCGGAGGCCACGTAATAGTCTTTCCTGTTCAGATCGATCTGCCCGATTCGGTTCGCATTGGCGGATACTCCGACCTGATCATCAGGCAGACGCACCGCCGCCCAAACCGCGCCTACCTTTCCCTGCCCCGGACCAAGAATTTCGAAATGCCACACTTCATTCGGATCGGCAAAGGTAAAGCATTCACCCCAGTCGTTGTAGCCATACTGCTTCGTGAGCTGATCCGCAATCCTGATGGCTTCTCTGGCTGTTTTTGCTCTTTCCAGGATCAACCGATACAGCTCGGGAGCATCTATCAATCCCGCTGTACTGCGCAGCTCGCCTTTGCCCCCGGTGGTCGTTTCTCCGATCGCCAGTTGGTACTCATTCATGATCGGGTATGCGGCATTGAGATACTTAAAGGTCTCCTCGACCTGTGGGATCTTTCCAGCCTCGACCCTGTCGGAATCATCCGGGCCCTGTGACTCTTTTGGCTCCAGCCAAACGGAGGCCATGTCACCCTTCTTGTGCTTTTGATGCGCGACAAGGTTCATCCATGTTCTGTCGGAGTTGCTGTCGCAAGAGTGGGAAGTCATGGTTGAGCCGTCGACCGACGCGAGTTTCCCAACCAGAATGCTGGTGCAGCCGTCGATTCGAGGCTCATTGTCGCGCGACGAGAACGGGAGAGAGGTCGAAATAAACAGAAATAATAGGAAGGCGGGTAGTGCGGCGACGCAGAGTCGTCCGCGCTTAGTGAGGATCGTCTGTCCCATCTAATTCTCCTATTCAAACGGAACCGTTATTCCGTGTCCTGGCTTTCTCCAAGAGATGCCATTATAGACTCAGAAGCTGTGAAAGAATCGGGGACATTCCGAATTTCCCGACTTGCTCAGCTGAATCGGACGGATCAACCAGGGGTTGATCTTTTCTATTCAGCGGAGGAAAGCTGGAAATTCGGAACGTCCCTGCTTCTCATTTCCCGGCGGGAGGATAAGTGGGCGTGCGGGATGCCGCACCCGCTCTCGAGCGTCTATTCTATAATCCCCATAGCAATTCTCTTGTCCCAACCCGATCGTGCATTATACTGACCACTGATCGCCGGGATGAGGTGGTTATTCAAAGAAGGTATCTTGGCCATGCAAAGACGTGCATTCTTTGGAGCAGTTTTCTCAGGGCTCGCCGCTGCCGCGAGCGCAAAACCTCAGAGGCCCAGGGTTGGCGACATTCCCATGAGGACTCTCGGAAAAACCGGTGAAAGGCTCACCTGCATTGGAATGGGCGGGGCTCGCTTCCACTTGATCCCATTCAACGAAGGCGTATCGTTGGTGTGGCGAGCCTACGATCTGGGTATCAACTACTTCGACATGGCCCGCAGCTATTGGAGCGGACGCGCCGAGGAAGTCTACGGAGCCGCGATCCAGTCCTTCCGGAAGAAGATCTTCCTCACCACCAAAACCGGAATGCGGATGCGCAAAGAAGCCGAAGCAGAGCTTGACCTGTCCCTCAAGCTGATGAAGACCGAATACGTTGACCTCTGGCAGATGCACGGCGTCACTACGAAGGAGGACATTGCCAAGATCTTCGCGCCTGGCGGCGCCCTCGAGGCCTTCGAAGCCGCAAAGAAAGCGGGCAAGTGCCGCTTCATCGGCTTTACCGGCCATGCAGATCCGGAATTCAACGTTGAAATGCTTCGCCGTTATGACAAATTCGACACCATGCTAATGCCGCTCCACGTGGCCGACACGGCATACCTGAGTTTCGAAAAAACCGCTTTGCCGGTGGCTGTGGAAAAGGGCATAGGCATGCTGGGCATGAAGATCTTCGGGAATGCCTTTCTGCTGCGGGCATTCAGCGTGCACGATTGCCTGAGCTATACGCTCAGCTTGCCGGTCCATGCGGTGACGCTCGGTTTCTGCACCATCGGCCAGCTCGAGGATGACATTCGCATCGCACAGCAGTTCAAGCCGTTTTCATTGGATCAGATGACCGCCTTACGAACGCGGGCCCAGAGCGAACAACAGGACATCCCGAATGGACCCGCCCTCGAGTACTGGAAGCGGAGGCCTCCATCCTAGGAGACGGTTTACAGCCGCCAGGCGGAGCGGCTGAAATCGCACACACACCGCCATTGTCTGAATCGCAGACATCAATGATTCAATGGCTCGATGGCTCGATCACTCAATCCAAGGGCTGGGTTGTGCCGGACGAGAAACGGCGCCAAGCCCTCCTCGTCCAGAATCCGCTGGGCTTCATCCCAACCTACCGCCTTCTGGTGATCCAACGCCTCCACAATTCGAATGATGCTCAGCGCCACTTCCGCCGTTTGCCCCGCCGCGCGCGAGCGCACATAATCCATCGCCTCGATTAGGACTGCGTTCGCTTCGGAGAAGCTTACCGGCTCCATCGACCCGTGAGCAGCGATCCACTCCGGCTGCCTGAGGATGTCGTTTACGTGAGTCATGATCAGGTAGGTCGCCCTGCCGATGAGCTTGAGATTGCTCGGGCTGACGCTCGTCATGGTGTTACCGATGACCCGTCCAAGGGCCGCCATGATTCCTGTGGAGTGCGCATTTAGAAGCATCTTCAGCCCGATTTGCCTCCTCACGGCCAGCGGATCATCACCTTCCTGGATGATCACCTCAACTACCACATCCTCCTCTTGCAGAAGATCCGCGACGCGGGCCGGTGCATCGCGCAGTGACGCATCGCCCACCACCAGGATAGCAAGGCGCGCGCGCCGCTCATGAACCAGGGACGCGAATCTGTGAAAAGCGGAATCCGGCGTCAGTAACTCTTCAAGCTCGTCGTCCAGCAGGACTGCCACACCTAGATCGCCGGGCTGCGGTCCTTTGATCGCGACGTTTGCACCCGAAAACGAGAAATCGTAGCTGTACTCCTGGTCGTTGCCGGCGTTTGCCAGACTGTGCAAGGCCGCTTCCCTCAGGTAGGGATCGGGCACCTGTTGTTCGAACGGCTCGCGATAATGCGAAGCATCCAGCCCTCGGAACGGACGCCCCAGGAAGTTCCGCCACGCCTGCCGCAGATCGGAAGCTTCCGTCCACACCTGGACCCAGCATTGGCGTTCCCTGTCCTGCGCCTTATCGAGCGGATAAAGGCGGAAGGTCGGGCTTCTCTCGGTATTGTCGATAAAAACGGTGATGAGGGCTTTTCTGGCAAAGTATGTCGAGAAGCGGCTGCGGCGATACGTATCGGCTTCCAGGTCGGTGAATCGTGCTATCGCAGAAACGGCGGCATCCACGGCGGCCTTGACGCCATCAAATGCGTTCAGTCTCTCTGCCAGGGTGACATTCCACGTGTAGCCTAACTCGGCCAGCTCGGCCGGCTCCAGATATGGCCTCAAGATTCTTCCGATCGCTTCCTCCAACACCACTCCCACAACGAAGGTCTCGATCGTGGTAGCCTGCAATCGCGTCGACCCGGTGATGGCTTGCGGACCGGTTGTTAGGTTGATTTTGGTGATGGCAGGATTGTCGAGAACAGAAGCGCTTCGCGTAAAGGGCCGAAGCACGTCGTCGGGATTGTTGTATACAAAGTACAGATGGCGCCGGGCATCCGTGCGCCGGGAATCGTCCAGCTCACCATACTGCTCCAATGCTGCCAGGATTGTGCCGATGACCGATGAGGTCTCGCCGCCTTCCGTAACACAGACCACGACATCGCCGCGCTCGATCTTGTGATCGTGGAGTTGGAGCCTGCCGATGAGCAAGAGGTCCTCAAAGCCCTCCAGCGAGCTCACCAGCGCCCGGTCGGCCCCTGTCATCTCGCCTGTCAGGTGCTCTTCGATGTCGGCAGGCAGATGCTTGCCGAGCGTTTCCCAGCAAGGATGCTGCTTCACTTTCCTCCAGAAAGGCCGCCAGAACGAACTCTCCATTTGCTTTGCCAGCCGGCCCGTCGCCCCGCAGCCATAGACGTAGATTCTGTGCCCCTGCTGCGCAGCCGTGACCACAGCCTGGACCATCTGTGCCAGCATCGACGGGTCCTGAACCAACTCCCTTATCTTTCGCGCAACATCCTGATCGACAGAGAACAGCATCCGGAGACCCGCTTCTGTGTTCGATTGGATCGTGAAGCTCAAGTTCCAGCTCTTCGAGTGCCGCTGCTCGGTGAGAAGATTGAAGAGGTGGAACTGTCTCTTGTTTTCGACGTAATCGATGGATTGCGGCGAAGGCGTCAGGTTAAGCAGCTTCAATATTTCCGACATGGTTGTCCGTGCTCTCTATGTCTCTGCAGTGAAAGTGGTTTATACTCACAGCACATATCTAAACGAAGGTAGAATTTCAAATGTTAACATTACTCGTTCTTCTGGCAATGCCGTTTCAAGGCGCCTTGCAGGGTGCCGAGCCTGCTTTGAGCCGGACTGAGGCGTCGCACTTCGCCGGCCTGGCTCTCCGATGCATCCGGAAGGAATATCCCAACAAGCTGGATCACGTGATGAACAACGCGACGGAGGTGCGCAGTCCGAAAACGCTCCATCCGGCTTTCTACGGCTGCTTCGACTGGCATTCCTCCGTACATGGACACTGGATGTTGATGCGCCTCCTGCGCCAGTTCCCGGATATACCGGAAGCAGGTGAGATACGCGCCGCACTGAACGAGAATCTTTCCGCGGAGAACATACAGGCCGAGACCGCCTACCTGCGTCAGGAGAACCGCCAGTCGTTCGAGCGTACTTACGGGTGGGCCTGGCTGCTGAAACTCGTGGAGGAGCTTTACCTCTGGAAGGATGCGGACGCGCAACGTTGGTATGGGAATCTCAAGCCGCTGGCCGAGGCCCTGGTTGCGAAATATCTGGATTTCCTGCCCAAGCAGACATATCCGATCCGGACCGGCGTCCATCCAAACACCGCTTTCGGGCTCGCCTTCGCCCTGGACTACGCTAAGACACTCGGCAATGCGAAGCTGGAAAGTTTAATCGCAGAGAGGAGCAAGACCTACTTCTCGACAGACGCCGACTATCCGGCCGCGTGGGAGCCCGGCGGTGAAGACTTCTTTTCTCCCAGCCTCACGGAGGCGGACCTGATGCGGCGCGTGATGAAGCCGGCGGAGTTCGCGGAATGGTTTCACCGGTTCCTTCCAGGCATCAGGCGCGGCGAACCCAGGCCGCTGCTGACTCCGGCGATCGTCACAGACCGTAGCGATCCGAAGCTGGTGCACCTGGACGGCCTCAACCTCAGCCGTGCATGGTGCATGCGGAGCATTGCAGGCGCTCTTCCGCCAAAAGACCCTGCGCGGAGAATACTTGCAGAATCGGCAAACGAGCATGCTCGTGCCGCTCTTGCCCATGTCGCCAGCGGCGATTATATGGGAGAGCACTGGCTCGCTTCGTTCGCTGTGTTCCTGCTTTCCACACCCGCGCCCCGGTAACAAACCAGGCCACGAATTTTACGGATAAAACCGCCACGAATTACGCGAATTACGCGAAATCAAAACAAATCTAAAAAATTTCCTGCCAATGCATAGAACAACGCCAAACAAGGGGGTGCTCTATTGATTCAGAGGATTTTTCGTGCAATTCCTGTCATTCGTGGCTGCTTCTTGATTCGTGCGATTCGTGGCTTCAAGTGACATGCTTGTCATTCACAAAGAACCGAGACATAATCGGGGGCGTTTTGGCGTAACAGGGAACATGTGCCAAAGGATATTTATATGCCGACATACGAATACGTTTGCAAGAAATGCGCTAACAAGTTCTCACTTCTCATGAGCGTGAGCGAGCACGACAAGAAGAAAGCGCGTTGCCCCAAATGCAAAAGCACCCGGGTCGAGCAGCAATTGCTCTCCTTCTTCGCCGTAACCTCCAAGAAGAGCTGACAAAAAGTCGCCGGCCCGTGGGGGTTGCCATCAGTCATGAACAGTCCGAGAGGCATGGTGGAGCCTTTTTTTCGGCATCTCTGCGCCTCGACGATGACTTTAAAAATCGCAGTGCAAGGGCACAACGACAGGAAGAACGCGCCTGAGTGGTGAGAGATGACTGACGACCGGAAAATCAAGCTGCGCCGGGAAGTGACGATTTGGGGCTCGTTCTGCTGGGGATATGCGGATGTTGGCGCAGATGTTTATGTCGCCTTGGGATTAGTTATAGCCGCTGCGCAGGGTGCGACTCCCCTGGCCTTCGCCATCGCGGGAACCGTTTATGTCTTCGTCGGACTGGCCCACACGGAGCTGGCTGCGGCATATCCAATTGCCGGCGGCGGCCAGTACTTCACGTTGCGCGGCATGGGAGACTTCTGGAGCCTGCTGACGGGCGCCGCCTTGATGCTGGACTACACAGTCGACATCGCGCTGTTTGCGATGGCCTCCGCCGGCTACATCAACTTTTTCTTCCCCGCGGCGCGCGAATTTGCCGTTAATCTTGGACCTTTCACGCAGGTCAATCTCGTGTGGCTCGGCGAATCCATGGTTTTCATCGCCTTTCTCGTCGTGCTCAATATCAAAGGCATCCGCGAGTCCTCTCTGTTCAACGAGATTTTGGGCGCTTTGGACATGCTGATGGAAAGCTCAATCATCATCCTCGGCTTTGCTTTCGCCTGGCACCCCGACCTGTTCCTGCACCAGTGGCAGACGCAATGGCCCGGCACGAGAGGCTTGCTTTACGGAGTCAGCATCGCGGTGATCTCATTCGTGGGCCTGGAGTCGATCTCCCAGGCGGCACAGGAAACGATTCGGCCCGCGGCAGTCATTCCGCGGACCTCATTGGCCCTGATCGTCATTGTGCTGTTGTTCGCCATGGCCTTTCCTACCTTGACGCTGGGGATAGTTCCATGGCAGGAGATCGCTTCAAGAGAAGGGGACCCCGTAGCGCACCTGGCCCACCAACTGCCATACATCGGCTTTCTTGCCGGGCCGTTAGCCGCGATCCTGGCCGCGACGATCGTGCTCATCTCCGCCAACACGGGGGTCATGGGCTGCAGCCGGCTGGCTTACAGCATGGCGGACCAGGGGCTGATCGGAAGCTGGCTATCCAAAGTCCACCACAAGTTTAGAACGCCGGTACGGGCCATCGTGGTCTTTTCCGCTGTTGCGGCGCTGGAAGCGATGGTCGGCTTTCTGACGGGCAAGAAAGCGCTGGAAACGATTGCCAACATGTACGCTTTCGGGGCCATGCTGGCTTATTTCCTAGGCAGCATAGCGCTGCTGGCGCTGCGGGCGCGGGAACCATACACTCCGCGTCCTTATAAAGTCCCGCTGAACATATGCTGGCGCGGCGTGGAAATCCCCGTGCCGGGAATCTGCGCTGTGCTGGGCACGTTCGCCATGCTGGTCATCGTCCTGTGGACTCATGAGTTTGCGCGCATCATGGGCCCTCTCTGGGTACTTGCGTGGGTAGCCTACTACTTTTGGTATCGCCACAAGACGGGGCATCCCCTCATACGGAGTCTCCCGCACGATTGGGACGCTGAGCAGCTGGAAATTCTGGCGGATACAGGCGAATGGGAGCTTTACGAGAGGTTCAAGATCGAGGTGGAGCGACGCAAGAGGCCCAACAACCACTACGCGCCGAAGGAGCAGGCGAAATGATCGCCGGACTGCGCTTCAGACAGCTCACGGCGGCGCTGCTGATGCTGGTTGGGCTGGCGATGCTGGTACGAGGAATTGACTTCAGCGTCCGGAACGGGGTGGGCTGGCAAGGATTTGTGCAATCAGGAGTGATCGGAGCGCTTGTCTTTGCTTTAGGTCTGGCTCGCTGGCGATTCTTGCGAAGGGGGTAGCTTCAGAATGCCGCATCCTCTGGGCGTGATAATCGCATTTGGTTTTGTGCTCACGCTGGGCACCACCCTTTTCTGGATGCTGAGGCTACCCGGCCCCATGGCGCAGGAGGTGGCCAGAGCAGTATATTCGGTGGATGCAGCGCGCATCATCGTCGTGCCCATTCTAGACTTGTTCTACACGGAGCGCGCCGTTGAGCTGGCTTGCCGGCTGGGCAGGCAGCAGAGCGCGATCATCGTCCTCTCCTATGTAGTCGAGGTGCCGCGGCTGCTGACCCTCGACTCGCCGCTCCCTGCCGAAGTCAAGGAGCGGGCCGAGCAGGCATTGAAGCATGCGAAAAGCATCGTGGAGCGGCATGGCTTGAAAGCCTCGACCACCACTGTAAACGCTCGCGAAGCCAGCGAAGGAATTGGGCACGCAGTGCAAACCTACGGAGGCGACATGGTGGTCCTGGGCATGCATACCGTCGAGCATCGCGTTCCGGGCATCTTCGCCCGTACCGCCGACGCTCTGATGCGCCGCCCGCCCTGCGAGGTTTTGATCGATAGCGTGCCGGACTAGGCTTCTCTAAATCGGCTTTGTGTTCTTCGTGTTCTTTGTGTCTTGGTGGTGAGGCTTTTATAACGACACCACTAAGACACCAAAACCACCAAGACCTCAGCGAAAACCGGGAAGGTGATAAATCATGCGCGCAGTCATCATGGGTTGCGGACGAGTAGGTTCCACGCTGGCTCTGATGCTGGATGCCGAAGGTCACGAAGTCAGCGTGGTCGATATGGATTCCGGTGCGTTTCGCCGCCTCGGCGAGCATTTTGGAGGCCGCACCATTTCGGGCATCGGCATCAACGCGGATGTTTTGCGTGCGGCCGGAATCGAAGGTGCGGATACCTTCATTGCGGTCACCAATGGCGACAACTCCAACATCATGGCCTCCCAGATTGCCAAGGTGCGCTTCAAGATTCCCCGAGTGATGGCGAGGATTTACGATCCACTCCGCGCGGAGGTCTACCGCGAGGTGGGGATCGAGACGCTGTGCATCACCGTTCTCGGTGCGGGCATCCTCTACGATCGTCTTTTCAACCGGCCCTACCAGGGCATCGAGGAGTACTGGAGCCTGACTCATCAGGTGCACAAGCTCTACGCCGCTGATTTGCCGACTCCCGACCAACTGGCCAAGAAGCGCGCCGAAGCCAAGGGCAAGCATCGGAATTACGTGCTCATTGCCGGAGGCGGAAAAGTAGGCTACCAGCTGGGGCGAACCCTCATTCAGAAGGGAGAGGAGGTGCTGGTGCTCGAAAAACGGCCACAGCGCTACCAACTCCTCCACGACGAACTCGGCGAAAACGTGTTTTTCGGCGACGCTTGCGAGATCCGCACCATGGTCCGCGTGGGAATGGAGCGCGCCGACCTCGTCGTCGCGGTCACGGGAGACGACGAGGACAACCTGGTAATCTGCCAGGTGGCGAAGCGCTGGTTCGGTGTTCCACGCGCCATCGGAAGAGTAAACAACCCGCACAACGAAGAGATCTTCCGAGTCCTGGGTGTTGACGAAACCATCAGCACCACCCGGCTGATGTTCCAACTCATAGAGCAGGAGGTCTCCACCCGCGAACTCGTGCCCCTCTCGCTCCTGCGCAAGGGGGATTTGGAGGTGGTGGAAGTCGAGCTCCCCGCTTCCTCACCGGCGCTCCGGAAACCGGTCAAAAAGCTCAACCTTCCGCATGGCTGCTTGCTGGCGGCTTGCGTTCGCGGGAACTCTTCCCAGGTCGTGACGGGCGACACGGTATTGCGCGAAAGGGACAGAGTTGTGGCTCTCACTGAGCCCGGCAGCGTTGCCGCATTGCGCCAAGCGCTCCTGGGAGGGTGAGCCGGAAGGTTCGTGTTCTTCGTGTCATCGTGTTGTCATTTTTAAAGACAACACGCTGACTCTAGTCAAATGCGAAGTGCAAATTGCAGATTGGGGCTATGCATTTGACTCCAGTAAGGACTGCCTGAACGGTCCGGTCTGAGCCAGATGAGCCTTTGCGAATCTTCGCGTCTTTGCGTCTTTGTGGTGGGGTTATAAAAAGCACCGCAAAGGCTCAAAGACGCCAAGAATCGCCAAGGATTCCTTTCAGCCCAGGTTGGGGTCGTAACATCGCTAGTTACTGGAGTCATGTGCATACCCCCATTGCAGATTTAACAAACAAATCGCAGGTCTGCAATTCGCATTCTGCAATTGTGGGATAAGAATTCTCAGACTCACGATTGGCTCGATTCCTTGGCTAATCTGAAAAACCGAATCCGAGGGCCTGACCGCGGCTTTCCTCCTTTTATGGCTCCGGGGCGCGAACATTCAGGCAAAGAGATCTGCGCATGGCGTGGGCCGATTCGGCGATGGAAACCTTCAGATAGGCCGTCTCTTCACGCTCACTCCTGCTGATGGGCCCCTCGGATCCTGGCTCCACCCGGAGTAGGACAAAAACCGGGCCTTCGCCGGAAAGCACATGCGGCAGAGTCTCAGCATAGGATTTTGAGTCATCGAAACGATAAGTGCGCTTGAAACCCGCGCCGCGCGCAAGGGCGACGAAATCCAAGCGGGCGGCTCCGGGGATGGTCTGGTTTCCCGTAATCTCGTAGGTCCAGTTCTCAATGACGAAGAGGAAGTAATTATTCACCCCAGCTTCAACAACGCTGGCAAGGGTGCCAAGAGTCATCAGCATGCTGCCGTCGCCGTTCAGGCAGATCACCTTGCGGAGAGGTTGGGCGATGGCAATCCCCAGTGCGAGATCGGCCGCATGGCCCATGGCACTGTCGGCCGAGGCAAAATCGAGCTCGGATTGGGAAATCCGACCCCACGGACGGACAATCCCCATGGTGGTTACCACAACCGCATCGCTTCGGAGCCCGGCCAGGGGTCGCAAGACTTCTTCTTTAGTCAGCATGGCCAAATCAGGTCAAATCTCGAGTAATGAGTATCGCAATCGGACGAGACTCCTCTTCCGCCCTTTGAAAGGCCTCCGAGACCCGCGGCAGGTCTTCATCGTCTTGAAAGAAAACGAATGGCAGCCCCCAGGCCTTGAGAGTCGGCTCGGTTATGAGAGCAGTGGAATCCAGGTCCGGCCGACTGAGCAGATCCGCGGTCAGATCTACCGAAATGCCGGCAAGTCCCTGGCGCATCATCCCGGCATAACCGCGATAAGTGATCAGGCACAACAGAGGAATGCGCATCCGCAGCACTGTCCCACGCAAACTGTCCCCGCTTTCGAGCAGACCGGTGTTCTGAATCAGTACAACGGGAGTCTTCCCGCCCATCCACAAGCCGGCCGCCAATGCGAAGGCTTCTCCCTCTCTGGTAATGCGGATCAACCGGATGTCGGGATCACCCCCAAGGAGCTCGAAGAGCCCGGCAGAGCAGTTGTCCGGCAGCCCCACGACGTGCGTCACGTGGTGCTTCTTCAATTCCTGCAAGAGGAGTTTCGCCTGAGCCATCCACTCATCCTACAACATCCGGCTCGCCAGGCGAATAGCATCTGCCATTGCGGCACGGAGCGATCGGGTCAGAGTTGGATAAGCTGGTCGAAATGAGCGTCGTCGTGTTCGATCTCGACACCATAATGCCGGGCACAGGCGGCAATTAAAATATCATGCGGCGGCGCGCTTTTCCCGGCCCTCCGGCAGCGGTCGGCCAATTCGCGCGCTTCCTGCCAGACCGCGTCCGTGATGGGCAGCTCCGGGATACGCTGTTCATAATCGCGCAACAACTTCCGATCGGCGTCGCTGCCCACGCCGGCCCATAGCTCAAGCCTAACGATGGGACACCAAGCCGCCTGGCCAGTCCGGAGCAACTCCTCCACGCGAAGTCGGATTGTAGGATCGCCGCGGCGCCGGATTTGGTGCACCCAACTCGAAGTGTCCACCAGCTTCATGGCCGTCGACCGCGGTCCCGCGCCGTGCTTTTCCGATTTCTCCAGTCCTCTCCATCCAGCGCTTCGATGGCTTCGTTGCTCATGAGGGTGTCCGAGGTGCCGGAGTATTTAACCAGCTCCGCCATGCGTTGCCGGCGATTGTAATCAACCAAGGCGGTCACAATGGCTTCGCGCTTGGTCTTCGCCTTCGCATACTTCATAGCATCCTGAAGCTCCATTTCGGGAATATCCACGGTCGTTTTCATGCTTCCATGATGCCACAGAATAGAATCCCAATCAAATGAGATCGGTAATCCCTCAGTTAAGGGGACATCCCAATTTTCCCGTCTTGCGTGACTGATTGGAGTAGATCAGCCAGCCGTAGAGTTTGTCTTACCCGCCATTGACAGCTGGAAAATCGGAGTGTCCCCGTGCCCAGGTTGTCAGGGCCAGGCACGGAAATTACAGAAATCTTGCCAGGCGAAGGGCAAATCCTTATGCTGGTCCCGGATCTATTTCAGGAGAGGATCGCTATGACTACACGCGTAGGACGTCGTTCTTTCCTTCAATCTGTTGCTTTGGGGGCTGGGGTCGCGTCGACCTGGACAGCTCGCAGCTATGCGAACATTCCGGGCGCCAACGAGAAGCTCGTTTTAGGAGTAATCGGATGCGGCGGCATGGCCAACTCGCACATGAGCGCGCTGCTCACAATGAAGGATTCGGATAACGTGGAGATCGGAGCCGTCTGCGATGTCTATCAAAAGCGGCTAGACGCGGCCGCTCAGAAAACGCAGGCAAAGGCCTTCAACAACTATCACGAACTCCTTTCGCTGAAGAGCGTGGATTACGTTTTGATAGCCACGCCGGAGCACTGGCATCACCGCATGATCCTTGATGCAATCGCCGCCGGCAAACACGTCTACGTCGAGAAGCCGATGACCCACAGTATCCGGCAATCCCAGGAAGTGGTGCGTAAAATGCGCGGTTCCAGGCTTAAGCTTCAGGTGGGCGTCCAGGGCATGTCGGACGAATCCTACGAGATTGCCAACCGGTACTTCAAGGAAGGCGCTCTCGGCAAGGTAGTGATGGCCCAGATCGACTACTCACGCAACCATGTGGGCGATTTTTGGGCTTACGAGATCGATTCTGATGCCAAGCCCGGCATTAACCTCGATTGGAAAGCTTGGCTGGGTCCCGCTCCGCAGCGCCCCTGGGATCCTCGACGCTACTTCCAATGGCGCCGTTACTGGGACTACTCCGGAGGAATCGCGACCGACCTTTTTATCCATCGGGTTACGCGCATCCTGAAGTCAGTAGGGCTCACTTTCCCTTCGAAGGTCGTCGCAACAGGCGGCAAATGGGAGTTCACCGACAGCGTCGCCGAGATCCCCGACACATTCAACATGCTGTGTGACTACCCGGAGGGGCTCACGGTTGTGTTGATTTCGTCCATGGCAAACGACACCCCTATTGACCATGTGATTCGGGGTCACAAGGCAACCCTGCAGTTCACGCGCGGCGGATTCACGATAACACCACAGGGGATCGTGCGGCGCACCAAGACTCCTTCGGGCGAAGTCGAAGTGCAGCCGGTCACATACAAAAAAACCGGCGGCGAGGATGTGCATCTCCATCATCGCAATCTTCATGCCGCCATCCGCAGGGGCGAGGCCCTGCGCTGTGATCACATGCTGGGTTATTATGGCGTGGTCGTGACCATGATGGGAATCGAGTCGTTCCGCACGCAGAAGTATTTGCGCTGGAACGCGCAGAAAGAGCGCGTCGAAAAAGCCTGAACCGAGATTTACGATTGCAGATTGACGATTGACGATTGAAAACCATGCTGATCAACCGTCAATCTGCAATCGTCGGTTTTTCCTGCATCTGCTGCAGGGCAACGAGCGAGCGGTAGTACTCGCTGGATTCCATGAGTGAGCCATGTGTGCCCACGGCGACGAGGCGGTTCTCGTTCAGCAAGAGGATCCGGTCGGAGTCCTGGATGGTGGATAGACAGTGAGCTACGATGAAGAGAGTCTTGTGCCGCACGAGGGTCGGGAGCGTTTCGAGGATCGACCTTTCCGACTGACTGTCCAGGGCTGACGTAGGCTCGTCGAGCACGAGAATGTTCGGATCTTTGACCAGCGCCCGAGCGATGGAGAGACGCTGCTTTTGCCCCTCCGAAAGCCGGGCACCACTCTCGCCGACCCGAGTGTTATACCCTTCAGGCAAGGAAGCAATAAACTCCTGCAAATCAGCCGCGCGCACAGCTTGAATCAGTTGCTCGTCACTTGCTTCGGGATTCCCATAAAGGAGATTTTGCCGGATTGTGTCGTTCAGCAGGATCGTGCTCTGAGCCACATAGCCGATCCGTTGGCGCAGGCTTCCGACTTCATATTCCACAGCCGGCCGCCCGTCAAAATAGATCTCTCCCCCCACCGGCTTGTAGAAGCGAAGAATGAGGCTGACCAGGGTTGTTTTTCCCACGCCGCTGGGACCGACAATGGCCACGTGCTCGCCGGGATGAATCCGAAAGGAAACACCCTCGAGAACGCGTTCGCGACCACTGTAAGCAAAAGTAACGTTCCTGAACTCCACGTCCCCGGATAGGTGCGCGGCAGCCATTCCCCTGCCCACGTTTTCTTCGGGGACCAGGTCGAACAAGCTGGAAACCCGCTCCAGTGCCGCCAAAGCATGTTGCAGCTGCAGCCCGGCCGTTGCCAGGTACTGTGCCGGTCCGAACACATATAAGAGATAACCCTGGAAGGCAAGCAGTGATCCCAGCGTCCACTCCGATCGGATCACCCAGAAGGCACCGACGGCGAGCGCGAGAGCCCGCGCAACACCAGGCAGAGTATCTACCACGAAACTCGCAGCAGAGTTGACGGCCGCCTGCTCAAGGGTAATCCGCGCGGCAGATCGCAGTTTCTCCTGCAGCCGCCCGACGGTCCTATGCTCCGAAGAAAACGCCTTTATCAGAGAAATGGACGAGAGCGATTCCTCAAACTGGCTGGATACAGCTGCTTGCTGCTCCATGCTTTTGTGACTTAGAAGGTAGTTCTTCCTGCAGAAGTAGCGCAGCAGCAGGATCGCACCCGGCAAAACCACCAGAACAGCAACTGCCAGCCTCCATTCCAGGTAGAAAAGAAAAGCTAATCCGCCCACCAGCCGGAATGCATTGGCGAGGATGTAAACAGCGGTGCCAGAGAAGAACCATTGCAGCCCCTGCACATCCGTGGAAAGGCGGGACATCAAGTAGCCGGTTTCAAATTCATCAAAGAACGACTTGGGGAGCCGCAGGGAGTGCTCGAAGAGGTCATGCTGGATGTCGAGCAGGACATTTTGCTCGAGCCTCGCGAAGTAAAACTCCTGGAACATGCTCACAAGCCTCACCGCCAGCGAGAATCCGCCGAGCAGGAGTATGGCAGCCACCAGGTGGCTCAGGCGCCGGCCGAGGATGACGTTATCGATGAGATACCGTGTGATGAGAGGCTGTGGCAGGCCCAGCAGTGAGGTGAGCAGAATCAACCCGCTACCCAGGACTCCCTTGCGCCAATGACGCACGACGAAGGGCCGAAGATTCTTCAGGCGCGAACGAACATCGCCAAGCGCGGCCCGGCTTCGGACACGGTCTTCTTGGACCGTCTGGGAGAGGCCTTGCTTGAGGTAGCGGAACCAGCCCTGCTCGCGCGTCATACCCTGACTATATCGGCCCAGGAAGAAAAACAGCACAGAGATACGTCGACTCCGGCCCATCCAAGCTCGGATAACAATGGGTTCGGTCTACGGATTCGGCTTTTTTCGGCAAGCCCGTCCATTATCGAAAAAGAACCTGAGAAACCGAATTCGAAGACCTGATCCCGGCCGTTTCATCCGCCGTCGCAGGACGCACACCAAGTCACCGCAGAGACGCAAAGAAACGCAGAGAAATAACTGGACACAGATGAACGCTTACCCATACGGATCATCTGTGTGGATCAGTGTTCATCTGTGTCCCAGTATTACTCTGCATTACGCTTCTCCGAAGCCGAACACTCTGGCCCGAATTCCCGGCCGCCAGCGGTGGATGTAATCCCCGACGCGCCGCATCCAACCCAACCCCTCCGAATCCATGGGGCCCTTTTCCAACGCCAATAGCGCTTCGCTCAACTGATCCGAGTTCGCGGGACCCACCATACACACATCTACCTCGGAGCGGCTAAGCGCGAACCGATAGCAGTCACTGGCGCTCGGCTTCTTTTCGCAAGGTGGAATCTTGGAGGGATTCAGCAGATCACCCCATCGGGTGGCGGTATATGCAATCGTTCCAGGCCTGGTGGGAATCGCGAGGTGGGGCAGAACCTCGAGCTCAGCGCCGCGATGCGCGGCGCTGTAACGGAACATGAGGATGTCGAAAATTCCCTCTTGGATATACTGGCGGAACGTGGGCCGACGATGGCACGACACGGCGAGAAGCCGCACCTTTCCGCTATCGCGCAGCCGCTGAGCCGCCTCCAGGATGCGTGCCGACGGAGGGTGGTTGAACATTCCGAGCAGGAGAACATCCGCATGATCCAGGCAGAGAGAACGCAGTGCGCGCTCAAGACTCCACGAGATGAGGCCTGCAATCCGGGCGTAGCTCTGGATGACAATGACGAGATCCTCGCGATTTCGCCTGGCAAGACGGCGAATCCCTTCGCCAAAGCTCTCCCGGCGAACCGACCCCCAATAAAAAAGGTTGATCCCGTTCTCGTTGTAAGCTCGTTCGATGTCTCCCGCCCCAACGCCATAGGAGGCGCCGATACCAAGGCGGCTTACCTGCAACCCCGTTCTACCCAGCGTCACGCGCTGAGTGAAATCAGCTGTTGAGGTGGTCATCGGTCTTTCCGTTGTAGGGTAGGAATACAAGAATCATATGCTAAAAAACAGGGGTCAGGGGGCAGTGATTGCTACTCCATCGCGACAACTGGTGTTTTAGCCAAATTGAGATGTTCTGCAACCATTCTCCGACCCCCGGCCCCGGGTTTTAGAGCCGCTGAACGGTCAATCCACCGTCCACCAGGATCACCTGCCCTGTTGAGTAAGGCAGGTCACCGCGCACCAGCATGGCGACCGCTTTCCCCACATCCTGCGGCGTTCCCCAGCGAGGCTGGAGAAACGCTCCATCCGCGATCATCTTGTCGTACTTCGCCCGGACTCCGGCGGTCATATCCGTCTCGATGACGCCGGGCCTCACTTCATAAACCGGTATGCTGAATTCCGCCAGCCGGATGGCCCAGAGTGATGTGGCCATCGCAAGGCCCGCTTTCGAGATGCAGTACTCGCCGCGATTGGTGGAAGCCACGCTGGCTGAAATGGAACAAATGTTGACGATGCAGCCGGAATAATCCGCTGCGGCCCGCTTTTGCGCAATCATCCAATTCGCCACCGCCTGGGTCAGGAAATAAGGACCCTGCAGGTTTATCCGCAACACCCACTCAAAGCTCTCCTCTGTTGCCTCCAGAAGATCCTTCCTTTCCTTCGGAGCCACGCCAGCGTTGTTTACCAACACATGAAGCCGCCCGAAGTGCCCCCGGATTTCCTGGATCAGCCGTTTTCGAGCCTCAGGAACGCTAATGTCGGCCAGGCAGTAAAGCACCTCAGAACCGTGGCTTCGGAGCGTGTCGAGCGTCTCTGCCACGGATGCTTCCTCCTGGATGTCGCCGATCGCCAAGTCATATCCTTCAAGAGCCAGGTACTTCGCGATTCCCAATCCTATGCCTCGAGCGGCTCCTGTAACCAACGCAACCTTTTTCATAAACACTCCACGAGATGGTCAAGCAAATTGCGGATTGCGAATTGAAAAGAGCATTCCTCCTCAAATCCGCAATCCGCAATTTCATGAGAGTCTGAAGCAGGTGAGATAGGGTTCCTGGCGTGCAATCCTTTGAACGTAAAGAGCGGCCTCCCGCGCATGGTAGTCTCCCCACATGCTCGATTCCCCACATGGGATCTTCCTGCCAGGCGGGATGTAATCCCACCCGTTTGGCCGGTGATACACCGAGTGAAGAATGAGTCCCTGATGCTTCTCGGACGAGCTTAGATAGGGTTCGTCGAGCAATGTATTCAAGACGGTCAAGCCCGCTTGCCAGTATTTTTTTCCCTGGGCATCCTGGCCTTTGTTTTGGAGATAGCGGCCAAGACGAAGCAATCCCTGGCAGGCTATGGCTGCAGCAGAGCTGTCTACCGGCTCACGGCCGTTGAAGGGATCCGCCGGTCTTTCCAAGTCGGAATGATCGGGAAGAAGAGGAGCTCCGGTGTCCCAGTATGGAATACCGTCGGCGGCGGTATTCTCGATGTAGAAATCGCACGTCGCTTCGGCTGCCTTCAGCATGAATGCGAGAACATCGTCCTTTCCCCCAATTGCTGCGAGTGCTTCGTCCTTGAGCGATTGAATAAACTCCAGAAGCTCGGAAAAGCCACACATAGCCCAGGCCAGCCCGCGTGTCCAGGTGGAGAATGGTGAAAAGCCCTGTTGCGAGCTCGGGCACCGGTAGCTGCCGTTGTTGATGTTAAAGATGCTTTCGTGGGCGACGCGGCCGCGGACATCATAGCTGTCACGTCCTTCGCCGTAATAGACCGAATACTTTGCCGTAGCTTTGGCGTGCAGCACGAGTCGTTCCAGAAGCGAAACGGGCCGATCTCCTTCGTCCATAAGGCAGTGTCCCAGCTGATGAGCCGCCGCGAGGATTCGAAGCGTGCGGATCGTGTCGACGAAAAGAGAATGGGGACCGTTGAACGAATAAATAAAGCCAAGCCTGTCACCAATACTTGTCCAGCGCCGCGCCTGCATGGCCCCGGAGCATTTGAGAGCAAGCGCGTAAAAGTTGTGCTCCCACTCATTGAAAACGATCTTCCCTTCATCCATTAACCGAAGCAGGTTTCCGTAAGTGCTGATATTATTGAAACCGTGATCATGCACGCCCGCGTGGGTCAGATGCGGTGCCATGCGATCGACTGTGTTTTTTTTGCCCGCTTCCAGGAAAATGGGATCGCCGGTGGCATCGAACTGAAGGATAGCCGAGCCGAACTGGAATCCTTGCGTCCATTCCGTCCAACCGCGGGAGGTGTAGATCCCCCCAACCGTGAAAACAGGCGACCCCTTGGACGGATCGCAATTGCGGTCGATCGAAAGGATCTTATTGGCAGAAAGGGTCCAGAGCTTCTCAATTTTGGGCAAAAGCTGCCTTGGGCTTAGCGAGTGGTCGATCTTTAGCATGTGGGCGCTCCTTTCGGCGACAAACTATATTGGGTGCCGGCCCGCGCGCAAGCCCGAAATCACTTCACTGCACCACCGAGACGCAGAGAAAAAGCCGGAAATCAGGATTACCAGGAGATTAAACGGAGGGGCATGCACGATTGACACTCGCGCCGGCGCTCTGATATCAATCTCACAGCGCCGGAGACAATATGACAGCCCCCAGTCCGCCCAGCCTACCTGCTGAAGACACGCAGGCGTACGAAAAGCTGCAGATCATCGCCCATGAAAAAACACACCAGAAGGTGCTGAAGCTTTTTGCGGCCTTCCCGAACCGCGGTACGCTGCTCGAGGTTCCCGCAGGCGAAGGCGCCCTGGCCTGGCAGCTCAAGAAGCTCGGCTACACCGTGACCGCAGGAGACATTGATCCGAAGTTCTTCAAGGTCCGCTCAATTCCCTGCATCCCTATCGACCTGAACCGGAAATTCTCCGTCAAGGACGAGCAGTTCGACTTCGTGAGCTGCATCGAAGGCATCGAGCACTTGCAGGATCAGTTCCAGTTCGTGCGCGAGTGCCACCGGGTGCTGAAGCCGGGCGGTCATCTCGTGCTCTCCACGCCGAACATACTGAACCTCGCGTCGAGACTGAAGTTCCTCTTTTCCGGGTTCTACGCCCTGGTTCCGCGGCCGATAAACGAGTTCAGCCTGATTCCCGTATTCGACCACATCAATCCGGTAACCTACTATCAACTCCGGTACATGCTTCACACCCAGGGTTTGGAGATCACAACCGTGACGACGGATTTTCTCCGTCGCAGCGCCACGGCACTGTATTTTCTGAAACCGCTGGTTCAGCTCTACAGCATCCGTACCATGCGAAAAGAAGCAGATCCGCAACAGCGCGAGGCCAATCGGGAGATACGCAGGATCCTTTCCTCCCGGACCATTCTGCTCGGCCGCACGCTTATTCTGGTGGCACGAAAAAAGAGCAACCACTCGATTCGCACGATCCAAGCGTCCGAGGTATAGAAGGCCCCTATTGGAGTAAATTGGGTTACTTTGCGGTCTCTGAGGTTTGCAAAACCGCCAAGACACTAGTCAATTGCAAAATGCAAATTGCAGATTTATAGGAACAAGTCGCAAGTTTTCAATTCGCAATTTGCATTTTGCAGTCAGAACCTCCGGCAAAGCCGGAGGTTTACCTAAGGACGAATTATGGGATAAGAATTCTCACACTCACGATGTGTGAATCAAAGTCCGCGAGGAAGCCCCATTGCCTGAAGGGATTTAGGCAGAGCCCTTGATGACTTCGCGCAGCTTCGCGCTGAGCGCCGCCGCCTGATAGGGTTTCTCGACGAATCCAGCCAGCTCCTGTCCGGTAAAGCGTCGCGCGATTTCCTGTTCGCTGTAGCCGCTCGCCATGATGACCCGCACGTTGGCACGTATCCGGCGCAGTTCGCGGTAAGTCTCCTCGCCGTCCATGCACGGCATCGTCAGGTCCAGCAGGACACAATCAATCTCGTTGGAGCGTTCTTGAAACAGCATGACCGCTTCGAGTCCGTTTGCTGCTGTGAGCACGCGAAAACCACAGCGCTCCAGGATCTCTCTGGTCACGTCGCGGACCGCCTCATCATCATCCACCAGAAGGATGGTGCCGCTGCTTCGCCAGAGCTCCGTTACCGCCTTCGGCTCTGAGCGTACGGTCGCCCCTTTTGAGGCGGGGAATAAAACCCTAAAGGTGGTGCCTTTGCCGGGTTCGCTGTCCACCTTTATGACCCCCTGGTGGCTCCGTACAATACCGAGCACCGCGGCCAAGCCCAGGCCCCGCCCGGTAAATTTGGTGGTGAAGAACGGATCGAAGATTTTTGCCCGGGTCTCAGCGTCCATACCATGTCCGGTATCCGCGATTTCAACATACACGTAGGTCCCGGGAGGGGGCGCTTCGAGCACGTGGCACTCGCGCAGATAGGATTCGTCACAGTGCACGGCGCCTGTGGAAATTGCAATGATCCCATCCTTATCGCCGATCGCCTCCGAAGCGTTAATGACCAGATTCATGACCACCTGGCGCATCTGGGCGGGGTCGGCGTCGATGGCCGGCAGGTTTTCTGCAAGGAGGCAGCGCAGCATCGCTTTCTTGGAAATGGAGACCTGCAGAAGTTGGGTCAGTTCTTGGACAAGGAGCGAGAGGTCCAACGTTTCCACCACACATCGGCCCATGCCCGCGTAGGCGAGCATCTGCCTGCAGAGTTCCGCCGCGCGAACAGATGCAGTCTCAATCTCTCTCAGGTCGTCCCCCGCCGGAGACAATGGAGGCAAAGAAAGCAGCGCCAGATTGGCATGGCCGAGAATCGCCGTAAGCAAATTATTGAAGTCGTGAGCGATGCCGCCCGCCAGGACGCCGAGGCTTTCCAGTTTCTGCGCTTGCTGCATCTGCGCTTCCAACTTGCGCCGTTCCTCCTCAGCCCTAAGGCGTTCGGTGATGTCGCGAATGGCCGCCACGTGAACCTTACGCCCACGCCACTCAAAAAAGGAGCCTGTGATTTCCACAGGAAAAACCGTCCCATCTTTCTTGCGATGCCAGCGCACAGGAACATATGCGCGTCCTTCGATTGTGACTTGACGGGTTTTGTCTGGCTCCACTGACACGTCGGTGTTCTTCATGCGAAGCCATTCTTCACGACTATAGCCATACAGAGCCACCGCCGCAGCGTTGGCTTCAAGAATCTGGCCGAATTCATTGTCCACCAGGACAATGGCGTCCGACTCCAGCTCGAATAAGCACCGATACCGTTCTTCGCTCTGGCGCAGCGCTTCCACCGCCCTCTTGCGTTCGGTGATATCCCGGTCAATCCCTCGATAACCCCGCAGCCTGCCCTCAGCATCCAGGATAGGAATGCCGCTGGTTTCGAGGAGAACCAACCTTCCGTCCTTATGCCGGTTGATGTTCTCAAGGCCGGCGAAGGGCCTCGTCGCAGTCAAAATGGCTGCAAACACAGACATCACGCGACTGGCCTCCTCCGGCGGCATCAGGTCGAATGGCTTTTTCCCAATGATTTCTCGAGGCTCATATCCCAGCAGATCCATAACCTTCGGACTGGCGTAGGTGTAGATGCCTTGGGAATCTATCTCCCAGATCCAGTCGCTAGTCGTTTCCACGAGCGCGCGGAACCGCGCCTCGCTCTCCCGAAGCGCTTCCTCCGCACGTCTACGTTCGCTGATGTCGCGGTCGGCGCCTTGAAAGCCCAACAACTTGCCCTGTTGGTCGAGAATCGGAACGGCGGTGCTTTCCACGTACCGATAAGTTCCATTCTTGTGACGCCAACGGAGAACGAGCCCGGACCAACCCTCCTTCCTGGCGATTTTATCCTTCAGCATCTCTTCAACATCGAGCCGATCCTCCGGATGCAAATATTGCAGGCTTTCCTTTCCCTCAAAATCCTGGGGCGAGTAGCCAAGGATAGTCTCCAACGCCGGATTACAGAAGGTGTGCCTCCCTTCCAGATCTATGGCCCAGATCCATTCATTGGTAGTCGCCACAAAAGCCTGGAACTTCTCCTCCTTTTGCCGCCGGTCTTCCTCGGCTCGCTTCCGCTCGGTGATTTCCTTCAGCGTCCCCACGGCACCGAGCACATTGCCGGTGTTGTCCCTGACAGGAGTTCCAGTGATGAGCCAGGCTCTACCGTCGGGAGTCAGCATTTCGTTTTGTTGACTTTCCCCAGTTGCCATTGCCTTGACCACCGGGCAATCTTCACAAGGCGAGTTCAGCGCATTCCAAATCTGATCCCAGTGCCGGCCAATCAGGCCTTCAAGCGACAGCCCGACCCACTCCGCGGCGGCGCGGTTTGCCCACTTGATCCGCAACTCCTGATCAAGGAAGACAACCAATTCCGAGAGGCTGTTGAGGACGAGGGCCCTTTCCGCCTCAGAAGCCTTCAGACGTTCCTCTGTCTGCCTGCGTCGTACCTCCGCTGTTTCCAGTTCGGCAACGCGCTGACGCAATACAGCCAACTCACTCAGGGATCCTACAGTGGACATGTCCTCTTTGCTCATATCAACCTTTGGTCCAGTTGGTTTGGCTACAATCTATCATCAAATCCCAAATGCTGTCCCTTCTAAAACCGTCTTTGGGTCTTGGACATGCTTGTGAACATTGAGCCTACAGACTTGTCCGGCTGAGGACTCATGTTCGCTCCGTTCTTCGGTTTCCTTTTTCTTGCCAGGCCGATTCCAAAACTCCTATGCTTTCAAACCGATGAACGCCGAAACAGCCGTTGTTCTGCTCATTCTGTTCGCGACGGTTGCTCTCTTCGCCGCCGACAAGCTCGGTCCGGATGTGGTGGCCTTGCCGGCGGTTCTGGCGCTCCTGCTCACCTGTCTAACCAAAAAACTTCATATCCTTTTAGGTCCAACGAGTTGGAAAGGTTGTGAAGAACGTCCGTCTCTTGCTATCTTGGGGCATGAAAACAGTCTAGACCCTCTATTTACAGGTCCTCGAATCTCTGCAATTCGCGAGGCAGCTCATCCGCTATGCACTGATCTTTGTCTCGGCCTTCTTCCGCAATCGAGCCTCTCTGGGATGTGAGCTGGTTGCCATCCGAAGTCAGCTTAGCTTCTACAAAGAAAGTATCCGGCAAAAGAAACAGCCACGACCGTCAATGAGTATTATCACATCGCCAGGCCACATTATGGATTGGACGGCGAGACGCCCTTTCCCACCGATAAGCCTGCGCCAGTTACAGAACCGGGCAGGCTTGTTTCGATTCCAGCTGTAGGCGGCCTACATCACCGTTACATGCGGGTGGCAGCATAATCTTCTTAGCGTTCGTTCAATCACAATAACACTGCGAAGACAAGAGTCTCTCTACCGAAGGGCAGCGGCTGTGAGACGCTCTTTCTCATTCACTGTCGCAGTACCGCAAAGCTCATCAGGGAATCTGTGGCTCTTACAGAGCTTCGCAAAATACGGTGACATCTCAGAAAGGTAGGGGCACGGCGCGCCGTGCCCCTACCCTGTCCAGGATTGTCACCATATTACGCGAGGCTCAGTAGGTTTTTCGAGTAGACAGGCTGAAAAAGCCGCCTATCTTGCAAGAGTGGAGGAATCGATTCCGCTGAAAAACCCCGGCGTTCAGAGCCGCGACCGTGAGGGAGCGGCATGGAATATCTCCAGACAGGGAATCTCATTCTTTTCGTGCCGGCCATCGGTCCTCACGGTCCAGAGAGTACCGAGCTAATCGCGGTCCAGTTACTCTTTTGCTCCATTTCGCGCAGGCGAAGGTTGGCAGGATTCTCATCCCTGCCTTCATCTTTCCTGGTGGGATCGAACTGTGGGCCATATTTGAAGAAAACGGCAATTAGTTGAATGGCGGTGCGGGGCAAGGAGGGGTTCATGAAATTGGGATTGGCGATTACCAGGGGCGTTCCCAGCTTGGAATCCGGGGGTACCAGATCCGGCTCAATACCGTCACGGCTGGGAAAATAACGCACTTGGGCCTGCCGCTGGCCTGGCGTCATGGCGGCCAGTACGGCCTTGTGCCTTGCCAGTCGCCGTTCGAAGTCCAATTCCAAGGCAAAACGGGCTTGCGGCGGATTTTTCTCCATGTCCTTGCGCAAGCCCTCGGTGACCGCCGCTTCACCTTTTTTGCTCTCCTCGAGGAATTTCTCAGCCATTTGGGGATTTGTCTTCTTCATATCCTGAGAAACTTCCCGGGCGGTTTTTTCCCGCTCAGGCTGTTCCGCAATCCAGTGTCGGTAGCCATCGCCCGCTGGATCGTGGGAAGCCTTGGCCATCTTGGCCAATTCATCTTCGGTCCCGCGAATTTTCATTTGGAGGAATTCTTCCTGGGTAAGCGGCAGCCAACATCGCGCCGGGAGCAACTAATCGCTTGCGTGTTTGGTTGATTCGTGATACCGGAAGTCATGCGAACTCTAATCCTTGCTTGTGCGCTCATACTGGGCGGTTGCCTTTCCCTGCCCATCGATGCCCAATCCAATCAGTCCGAAGAAGAACGGGACTTCGTGCCCGGAGAGAAGGTCATCTTCTACGACGATTTTACCGACATGGCCAAAGGCGCCGCGCCGCCTCACTGGAAATCTCGCGGCGGAGTCGTGAAGCTGGCGCCCGAGGGTCGATTGCTGCTTCGCGACGGGGGCAATCTCTACCCGAATCTCAAAACCCTGCCGAAGAACTTCACGGTTGAGATGGAAATCCTGCCCATGGCTGATGTTCCCTCGGGAGGAATCAATTGGATGTTTACGGATGCAGCCGATGAGTCCGTTTGGTCCGTCGGTTTTCAGTTTGACCCCGACGAGTTGAGCGTCTCGCTGATGACCGGCCACGGGCACAGCGACTATGAAGGCCACCCCCATGGGGATGTGAAAGTCGCATATGGCAAGCCAATCAAGCTGGCCTTGTGGTATCAGGACTCGCGCTTGCGGGCGTACGTCAACACCGAGCGCGTGCTCGACGTCAACCAGCTCGAGTTCAAGCCGCCCAAGGTTGCGCTGGTGGAATTCAAGGTCGGGGACACGCCCGTGTATATCTCCTCCACTCGGATTGCCGAGTGCTCCCCGGATATCAGCCAGGTGATTTTCTCGACCGGCAAGTACGTGAGCCACGGAATTCAGTTCGACGTCAACAGTGACCAGCTGCGGCCCGAATCGACGAACATCATCAAGGAGATCGCGGCTGCGCTCCAGAAGCAGCCCTCACTCAAGCTGCGCATCGATGGCCACACCGACTCTACCGGCGACGCCGCAAAGAACCTGGATCTCTCGAAGCGCCGCGCCGAATCGGTCAAGAGCGCGCTGGTCAAACTGGGCATCAGCGCCGGCCGGCTCACGGCCGACGGCTTGGGCCAAACAAAACCGATTTCGACGAACGACACACCGCAGGGCCGTGCTGAAAATCGGCGTGTGGAGTTTGTGAAGGTGTAGCGGCTACCCGCGCTTATCTGCGCGATGTGTTCGAGCGCATCAGCACCCATCCCGGAAAGTGACTCAACGAGTTTCTTCCCGGCAAATGGAAAGCCGGCCGAGCGCCTGCCATCCACTGAAATCTCGTCTGCTATACGTGCACGCTTAGGGCTCGCGCCAAAATGCCAATTAATTCTTGCGCGAGCCCTTAACCTGGAGATGGGTTCACCGGACACACGTGTGCAGGCTTGTGGGACTTGCACCAAGCGTCGGAACGTCGCGATAAAAATCATACTACAGAGACAGAGAGCGCTCAGAGGGAGAAAACAGCTAGAAGAGGTCGGGAACCTTGGTCATATCGACGTTGTCCTCCACGCTGGGGACCGCCACGGGTCGGCTGGCAATAAAATCACCCGTCATCATGTCCTTGTATCCCATTCCGGGGCCAACCATGGGATAAACGCAGGCATCCTGATCGATCAGGACTTCGAGAAATGCAGGGCCTGCGTAGTCAATGAACGATTTGAGCGTCTCCTTGACCTTCGATTTCTCAGACAGCCGAACGGCAAACTGGAAGCCATCGGCCTCCGCGGCCTTGACGAAATCCTTTGAGTGAAGCGATTTGTCCGTACCCGAGAACCGGTTGCCGAAGTACATCTTCTGCCACTGGCGAACCATACCGTCACCCAGATTGTTGAGCAGCAGAATCTTAACCGGCAGGTTGTAGGTCGTGACGGTTTCGAGCTCGCCCAGGTTCATCCGCAAACTGCCGTCACCATCGACATCGATCACAAGGCGCTCCGGGCGGGCAACCTGCGCTCCAATCGCAGCAGGAAGGCCGAAGCCCATGGTGCCCATGGATCCCGAGGTTATCCAGGAACGAGGGTGCTTATAGTCGAAGTATTGGGCAGCCCACATCTGGTGTTGGCCGACGCCGGTAGTCACAATCGCCTCACCGCGCGCGATTTGGTTCAAGCATTCGATAATGTAGTAGGGCTGGATTTTCTCGCTCTTCCGGTCGTAGTTGAGCGCGTGTCTCTTTTTAAGCTGCCGCACGTGAGCGAGCCACCTGGAGAAGTCCTTTTTGAAGCTTTTCCGCCCCTGCAGGAGGTCGCTCAGTCCGGTCTTTGCGTCCCCCACATGCGACCAGTTTACCCGTTTGACCTTGCCAATCTCGGCGGCGTCGATGTCCATGTGCGCGACAAACCGTGCCTTGGGTGCGAACTCCCGCACCCTGCCGGCAACACGGTCGTCAAAGCGGGCTCCGACGGCGATCAGGAAATCGCAATCCTCCACGGCATAGTTGGCGTAGGCCATGCCGTGCATGCCGAGCATGTGGAGCGAGAGGTCATGAGTTGTATCCATCGCGCCAATGCCTAGCAGTGTCGTCACGACTGGGATCTGAAGCGTGGTGGCAAAAGCCCTCAACTGCTCCGCTGCATCGCTGTTAATGATGCCGCCGCCGGCGTATATGAGCGGTCTTTCGCTCTTGCGTAGAAGTTCATAGAACGTGGCACACTTGTCCTCGGAGAGGCGCGACGCCTCCAACTTGTTCAGCCTGGCTTCATACCCGTGGAAATGCAGGTAACCCTTGCCACGGAATACCCCTTCCCAGTTTTGAACGTCCTTGGGAATATCGATAACCACCGGCCCGGGACGGCCGCTTCGGGCAATTTCGAATGCTGCGCGCACAGTGGCCTCGAGCTCTTCGGGGTTCTCAACCAGGAAGACGTGTTTCGAGCACGGGCTCATGATGTTGAACACTGGGGCTTCCTGAAATGCGTCGGTGCCAATCGCATGGCGGGGAACCTGACCGCAAATAAGGACGACTGGAACCGAATCCGCCATGCAATCGCGGATCGGCGTCACGCTGTTCGTTGCTCCGGGACCGGACGTGACCAGAAAAACACCGACCTTCCCACTCGCTCGTGCATATCCGGCCGCCATGAATCCGGCCCCCTGTTCGTTGGCCGGCACGATGAGGCGGATCTGCTTGCCGGGCTCCCGCTCCTGCTCCGCGTTGTAACGGAAGATCGCATCGTATGTGGGAAGGATCGCACCTCCGCTGTAGCCAAAGATCGTGTCCACTTCCTGATCTGCCAGAACCTGGATAATCATCTCGGCACCGGTCATTCGTTTGCCGGCCAGCGGGTGCGGGTAAGTCTCCGGTTGTGCTCTCATGTTGCGATCTCCCCTATGAATTGCGGATTGCGCATTGAAAATGCCTATCCTGGATTCCCATGACCGCTCCTACAAGCGGGTCTTGCTACAGCTGCACCACGCCCTGTGAACTCGCAGTTGTTTCAGTGCTGCTCGTGATAAATGTCGGCCATTTTGACAATCCCCAGTTGGCTCTGATTATGAGGATACAGCTTCTCTCTTGTTTGCCGACTTCGGAGTCAGCTGGCGGTGGAGCGCGACCTTTCCAGTACGCACCATGTCATCGATTCCATATGGACGCACTACATCCAGAAATGCCTCCACCTTCCCCGTGTCTCCCGTGACCTCGAAAACGTAGTTCTCGGGAGTTGCGGTGACAACACGGGCGCGGAAAATCTCGGCCTCGGTTAGCAGTGTCGTCCTCTTCTCCTCGGGCGCGTGCACGCGGACGAGAATTAACTCTCGTTCTACGCAGTTCTCGTCGGTCAGGTCCACTGCCTCCACGACGTCGATGAGCTTGTTCACCTGTTTGAGTATCTGCTCGACGAGCAGGGGTTCGCAGCGCACCACCATGGTGATCCTGGACAGGCCCGGCTCGGCGATGCCCGCCACGGTCAAGCTCTCGATGTTGTAGCCGCGAGCACTGAAGAGTCCTGCCACCCGGGATAGGACTCCGAAACGGTTTTCCACCAGAATGGAGATCGTCCTCGTAGTCTGAGCGTGTCCAGCCTGCTCAGGCTGGCTTGCATCTTTTATCATTGGATTTCTCTCCATGCGCTGTGCAGCTCATATAACAAAAAAGGCCGTCACCCGGTTCGGGTGACGGCCCCTGGTGTCCCCCAGGTTTTGATGCCATCATCCGAACCGCAAACTGCCGGCAAGGATGCCAATACCGATAATAAGTACGAAGATTACAGGCAGGTTATTATTCCAAGTATATCCCAATATTTGTCTCAAGCTCACGCCAGACATAGTTTGTGAAAGCTACCAAGAGAAGCACCGCCTGTCAACAAGATTTAACCCCCGCAAGTATTCGGTTAGTCTCCGGCGGAAACCTGGTCTTTCTTTTCTCGTTTCGTGGAGTGTGTCAGATATTGGGAAAAGAAGCAGGCCACGAATCTCACGAATTACACCAATTGCTTCGGTAACGCCCGGCTCGGGAGGACAGGCTCCTGCCCTCCCGAGCATTCGTGAAATTCGTGGCCGTTTTTGATTCGTGCAGTTCGTCGCTGACTTCAGAAGACGTATTCGCGGCCTATCTCGCAGACGCTGACGTTTGGACGATTCATCCCGGCAAGCTGCTGGACCACCTGGGCACGGAACTGGGGCTTCAGGTGAACTGCATACACTTGCGGTTCCCGATCCAACTTGCTCAGCTCAATGTCCAGAGCTTGAGGGGTCAGGTGTTTGGAGGCTGCGGCGAGAGCCTCCATCTCATTGGGGTAGGAAACATCCACGAAGATGGCCTTCAACTGTTCCGTTGCATTGGCGACCTTCCAGATCTCCTCAGTGTGATAGGTATCCGAAGTGAAGATGACGGCTGAGTGATCGTCCTCAACCACCACGCCGACCGTAGGAACAACATGGTTCACCGGCACCAGCATCATTCGGAGGTTTTCTGCCTCGAAGGGAACCATCGGTTCGATCTCCGAGTAGTGAAGGCTCGCGCCGTTACCATTGAGCAGTTTTATTTGATGGAAGTCCGGCCAGATGGTGTTGTTAAAGACGTGCTTCCGAAGCCCGCCGAGGATCTCCGCTGTGGAGTACAGCGAAATCGGCTCTTTCAAAAACGGAAATACTTCGGCAATGAAAATGGGGAGTGATGCGATGTGGTCGGTGTGCGTGTGGGTCACGACGATCTTGCGCACGCCCCGCTGAGTGTCCAGGTCGAGAGCGAAACCCAGGCTGCCGCTATCCATGGCCAGCGTGTTATTAATCAGGAACGTGGTAAGAGGCTGCAGATGCGATGGATCACTGAGGTTGCTGGGAAGAAGGCGAACTCTCATAGGGAAAAGCTGCTAATCTGCTTTCGCGATACCGATTCTCCAGATCGAAGGCAAACGCTCGAGTGGCCGGCTTTCCGTTGTCTTTCGATTGCGGGCCCCTGTACGCATGCCGGAATCTCTTGAAGGCATTATTGTCGATTTGCCGCAGCGACACTAGCGGAATTGTCAACCACCTGAGTGCGGAATTTTTCCATAACGAACGGATCCACATTCCAGTCGTAGGTCTCGCTGCATCCGGCATGGCTAGCATAGGCCTGGCGCAGCGCTTCCGGATTGAATGAAAGGCTGGACAGCTTGATGCTGCTGACAAACGCCACATTCAGCAAAGCCTGATTGTCGCCCAACACTATCGAGGAAACATAGGCGTAGATAAATCGCGCAAATTCCTTCAGATTGCTGAGATGACCTTCCAACTCTTCTTCCGCGAGGTCGATCGAAAGTCCGGTCTTGTAATAGCTCATTTCCATCCTTTTCAATGAAGTCAAATCCAGGAAATCGCTGGCAATTGGCTCCTCGCGCGGCGGCCGCATCTTTTTCCACTGGTAATAGTCGCTCAGGAACTTCTGGAGATTCCTGTTGATCGGACCAAGCAGGGCAAACTTGCGGAAGAAGAACTTGGCGAAGCGCAAGTTGGTGAACAGGCCGTTAATGAACGGGAACGCATAGAAGGCGAAGTATACGGCCAGTTCCCAACCGTACTTGAGCGTGAAGATCTCCTGGTCGCCAAGCACATCGTAGCTGACGAAATATGAGGGCACATAGGCATCGTACAGCACCTTCATCATCGCCTCATAGATCTGCGCCTTCATCTTTAGTTGATCCGGATCTTTCTCTAAGATCGCGTCAACGATGAACGTGTTGTAGAAGGCAATGAGATCGGATCCCGGACTGTAGAGAGGGTCAGAGAAACGTCCCGACATGCCACTCATGGCCCACCTAGACGAGCTGATGGTCTGCTTGCAGTCGTAAGAAAATTCCGTGAACCTGGCGCTGTCGAGAATCTTGCGTTTCGGCAGGTCCCGCTGGAATAGCGGAAACTCCTCGCAGATCCACCGGAGCATCTTTTCGGCAGTGGAAAACTTCTCGTGCGGATACAGCGAGCTGTCGTACACAACTCCCAGGCTGGTCAGACCTTGGAGAGGAATAATCCAGAACCACAAACCCTCGCCGCAAAAGTGATTGGTTGCGAGCCAGATGGGAAACAGGCCTTGTTTCTGAGCATCGCGGCGGCGGCGAATCTCGTCCTGTGAAAGATCGGTGAGCTTCTCGATGTTTACCAGGCCCTCGACCCAGCACCAGGAGGAGCCGTGGCGGATGGGGCTTTCCACTTTGAGGGATTTCTTCTTCTTGAGGATCTGCGCGCGGCCGGTGGTGTCGACGACCCATCCCGCCCGAACCTCCTGCGCTGTGCCATCCTTCTGGAAGCTCACAAGGTGGGGGCCGTTCTCCGACAAGTCTACCTGCAGAGCCGCTATGGGAGCGGAAAGGGTGACATTCGGATTCTCGCGCGCCAGTGCCAGCAGATGCTCTTCGAGCTTGTTGCGGTTCAGCTGATAGGTCGCGACATTCGAGCCCTTGCCAATGTATGAGTGGGAATAGTCGAGGAGGTCTTTGTTTGCACGTCCGGCTGTCTTCCAGTGGAAGCGTAAGTTGTACTTTGGATAGTGCTCTCGCAGGAGGTGTTCTTCGAGATCGAGAACGCGAGAATAGTAGTAGCCCGCCACCTGGACCAGGGACTCTCCGACTTTCTGCTTGGCGCCCGGCAGATCCCCCCGGTTATCAAGCAACAAAATCTTCTTGTCGTTGCCGTTGAGCAGGAGTTGCCGGCACAACGACAGACCGGCGAGACCAGCGCCGAGAACAATGACATCGAATTCTTCTTGGGTCTTCATGCCAGTTTCCTATCCCGCATATGCTTTCAGGGTTTTCAGCCGTTGTTCTTTCGCCCCTCCACGGTTCACCAGATTGAGTCATTGAGCGATTGAAAAAAACAATGTGCGACCCTCTTCCCCTTTAGGGTCTGTCAATGAATGACGTTTACACTTTGCTGCAGGCCCCCAGGCCCGCTGGCGAGGCGCGAGCGACGAGCATACCCGGGGTGGTATGTAAGGAGCGAGCAACAAAGCCAGCGGGCCTGCGGGCCGCAGCCCGGAGGGGCGCGGCGGCGGGCGGGCATCTGTTTCGTTGCCGCTCCTCGACGATGCACACCGACATCGCCTGCGTCGCGGCGCCTCGCATCTGCCCGCCCGGCGCTCGCGCCAAAGTGCAAACGTTATTCATTGACAGACCCTTAGAACAGGATTTGCGATTCCAGGCCTTTCAATGGCCCGATGACTCAATTCAAAATGGCTGCTTGTCCAGGTTGACTGCAATCCGATAAAGAGCCGTCAAACCATCAACATCCTTCGGTAGCTCCGGAAGCGCAAGCAGCCTTGGAATCTTCTTCGAGAAGTCCCGCGAGATACCAGCCCAGATCTGGCTGTGGGCCGTACTCACGCTACGATACCAAGCGACGAGATTCATAGCAAGGGCGGAAGATCCGGATTGCAGGTCGGCCCCGGCCGCGGGCCAGATCCGGTTCATAATCATCGTGCCGACGGAGAACCTTCGCTTCTGCAACTCACCCAAAAAGTACTCCCCATCCCTTCCGGCTTTGAAGGGAGTGGTGACAATAATGAATGACGTGATTCGCGGGTCACGGAAGAGGGCGCTGGTGCGGCTGGCGCGCTCACCATAGCCCTCCGCGATGGTGCGGAAGACAGAATAAAAATCGAGGATCTGACGCACGAGCGTTGCGCCCAGAATCTCCTCGACCCGCGTGTAGAGTTCAAGTGACTTGCGACTGATGCTGGAAAGAGGAGACTGCTCGAACCATTTATATGTTCTTCCTATCA
>Ga0315277_10001515_pt1 | contig 33842 bp, 35 predicted proteins | sample YL17G05_15_MG_FD_203695 | JGI IMG/M metagenome (GOLD analysis project Ga0315277, IMG submission 203695) | Sediment microbial communities from Yellowstone Lake, YNP, Wyoming, USA - YL17G05_15 | ecosystem: Environmental > Aquatic > Freshwater > Lake > Sediment | place: USA: Wyoming | collected...
CCTTCTCGTCTATGATCGATACTCTGTCGGCGTCGGAGTCATGTGCGATACCGAGATCCGCTTTCAGCTCTGAGACAAGCCTCTGCAGCTCGATCAGCGTTTCAGGTGTGGGTTCTGGGGATCTGCCAGGAAAGGTTCCATCCAAATTCGCGTTTATCGTCGTTACCTTGCAGCCGAGGCTGGAAAGGAGTCCGGGTGTGATGTTGGCTGCGACGCTGTTAGCGCAATCGACGACCACGTGAAGATGTTTCTCAACAGGTTTGATCTCTCTCAGAACGGCCCGCACATACTGGTCTAGGACATGATCGTATTCGATGGCTGAGCCGATCCTATCCCAAGTCATCAGTCTGCTGGCTCGATTAAGAATGAGTCTTTCAAGGTTCTCTTCTTCTTCGCCCGTGTACTCTCGTCCCTCAGCGCTGTAGCACTTCAATCCATTATCTGTGGCAGGATTGTGCGATCCTGTTATGATGACTCCTGAATTCAGTTCGTTCTCTCTAGTTCCGAAAGCTAGGACCGGAGTGGGGACTGGTCCGAAGTGAACGGCTCTACACCCGCCGGCCATCAGCCCTGAAGCCAGAGCATGTTTAAGGTAAGGAGAAGAGGTTCTGATGTCGTGGCCTATGGCGACGCTTCCCTGGTTCTTGAGGAAGGTTGCCACCGCTAATCCCAGATTGAACGCAAGTTCAGGCGATACTCGTTCCAAGTCACCGCGAATCCCTGACGTTCCAAAGAGTTCTGGCACGGATAGGACCCTCAGAAGCTTAGGCTTGGATACCAGTAGGGCTTTCCACTCTTCTCTCGGTCGCGATCCCACTTACTTAGAATCCGGACCGCCTCTACGGCTGTCCGGCACGCCTCCTCTTCGCCCGAAATCTTGAACTCATCTGTGATTCTGTTTGCGTAGACTGCGCATATGCAGCCCGATCTCAGCCCATAGATTCCTGAGAGCGTGAAGATCGTGGCGGCCTCCATCTCGAACGTCAAGACCTTGACTGAAGCCAAGAAGGCCACAATACCCTCACTATGCTCAGGCAAATATCCTTGGAACCCAGGCCTGCCCTGTCCGACGTAGAAGCTGTCTGATGACGCTGTGTAGCCCAAATGATACTTGAACCCGAGCTTCTCAGCCGCCTCTACCAAGGCTAAGGTCACATCGTAGCTTGGAACAGCGGGATATTCGGGAAGAACGTATTGCTTGCTTGTTCCATCGAGTCGGATGGCGCCAGTTGCGATCACCAGGTCGCCAGGCCTAATGTTGCGTTGGAAGGCTCCGCATGACCCAACTCTGATGAAAGTGTCGCCTCCAATGGTCGCGAGCTCCTCAATGGCGATCGCGGTTGCTGGGCCACCAATGCCCGTCGAACAAGCCGAAACCTTCTCTCCTCCGATGAGGCCTGACCAGACCCGGTACTCACGGTGCATTGAGACTTCGCGAGAAGAATCCCATAGACGTGCGATCTTTGGCACTCGATCCGGATCGCCTGGCAAGAATACGTATCGACCAATGTCGTCAGGCTTGCAGCCAATATGGTATTGTGTACCTTTGCCCAAGGTTGGATGGGTGGCGGAGGTCTTGTCTGGACTCAAGCAATGTCCTCCTGAATGGTCAGAATCTTGGTTCTGGTCGCAATTAGCTATGTGCAGCTAATTAAGTCAGATAGGGTTATGCTTCTCACCTAATACCAGAACGAATCTTCTGGTCAAATGAACCTCGGATCCTTTCACCCATTCTCCAAGAAGCCTTCTCCACTGATCCGCGCTCAATTGCCTCTCTCTATATTGAACGCCAACGGACGAAAGGTAGAGCTGGTTGATGAAGAGGTCGAGCGGAGTTGTTAGCGGGTAAGGGAGTTCCTTTACGGCCTTCACAGTGAAGCCAGCTCTCTGCACCTGAAGGCTCAAGGCTTCTGGACTGATCCGAAACATGCCGCGACCCTTGCCGAGAACTCTCACCTGTAAGTCGTCTAGGAGATTGTTGAAATCATCATTCGAGGAATAGTCAGCTAGAACAACCCTGCCTTGAACGCGAAGGGCTCGTAGGAGTCCGTTGAGAAGAGCCGTCGGGTCAGAGTAGTCAGAAAGCACGAAGAAACATGTGGCAGCGGATATAGAAGCGCTTCTCAGGGGAAGGTGATCGATACTGGCTCTCAAGAAATCCGTTGAGGGAAGGCTGGATTTCGCTCGTAGGAGCATGGTTGAGGCAAAGTCAACTCCTATCACCTGATGGCGCTGAACCAAGGATGCGGTAGGTATTCCGTCACCGCACCCAACATCCAGAACGGGGCCTTCAAGGCCTCGGAGGAAAAGGAGAGACTCATCCATGATGCCCCGTATTGCCTCACTGCGCCGGAGCAGACTACTTCTCTCACCGAATGTCTTTCCTCTTCTCTGCCAAAGATCCATCAAGGCCCTTGAGTTCATGGCCAGCCTGTCCAGTAGTAGCCATCTTTTGGGAGGAATATATCTTGGGCTGAAGGTTCTAGGCTTTGACCCTTGGAAGCACTCTCTGCAATGTTCGGGTCAGGATCACTGCAAGTACGATGGAGATGCCCGCCTGCAAGAAGAGATCCCTCCCATATGACATGACTGCAAGGGCCCATCCCTTGATGAATATGTTCACGTAGAAGTAGACTGACGCCATGACAATGCCGCCCAAGATACATAGACCTAGCTGGACGGAGGTGCTCTTGCCTTTTCCTAGCCCTGCGATCAAACCTTCAAGGCCGTGCGCGGGAATCGAAACGAACCACCGTGGGTAGCCGACCCACATGTCAGCTGCCACGGATCCAATAACGCCTGTGACTGCCCCTACCTTTGACCCGAATAGGAGTGAGGCAATGAGTATGACGGTGTCACCGATGTGGGTGAATCCCCCTGTCGGCGAAGGAACGAATGCTATTCCTGTCATGATTGCAGTGAGCGCGGAAAGCGCTGCGGAGTTCGCGATCTGCATTGTTGAGAGAAGCGGCTCCGCGGGTTGAGTGGAAGAGGTCCTAAGTCCGAGTGTCCCTCCGAGAAGACATAGTGCTGCTCCGATCGAGATGATAGCGACGCTACTCGGATCAATGATGACGCCGTAGGCAGGACCGACAAGCACAGTCGCAATCGCAGAGACGGCCGACAGAACGCCGAGCCAACCGGCAAATCTTACTCGCTGTTTTGAGATCATAAATAGAGCTGTTCCAGCGAATCCCACTCCCATCACAGCGGCAGTTAGGTAGAGACTGATGAACACCTTCATTGGATCGCTCAGCTTGACGTTAGTGAAGATGTCTTGGAAGTTGAATGATCTCAGCATCAAAACCGCGCCGTAAGTAGCACCCACAACAATCAAAGCCATCGCCAAAGCGAGAGAATAGGCCGAGAACCTCACGTCTTTCACTTGGAACAACGTTCCAAACCCGTCCAGAAGAAGTGCGGAAGGACTATATCAGGAAATCCCCATATATGGGTCCCCTCTTGAAACCTAGCCAAGCCGTTTCTGTGACGGTCAAACTCACAGAAACAATTGCTCTTTGTATCGAACGATTGTATGATGAAGAACCTATTCGAATATCCTGTCTTCGGATTCCGAGCCTCTTCCTTAGGGATCCTGAAAGAGAGTTCTACCTAAGAGAAGTCGCTTCTCACACAGGAGTAATTCCGTTTCCTTTGCATACGGTTGCCTGAAATCGTAATAGTCATGTGGCTCAATCTGGCGCCTAACATGTCGCCTTTTTTGTCGTGTTCTGGATTGCGGGCACTGAGTGATGTCGTTCAAGTGCTGAGGAACTATGTTGGTCACTGGCTTGGCGAGTTAAATCGGGTTGTGACTGAGTGAGTTCCGATGTCGACGGTTTCGATATTGCGGTATCCAAATGTGGCGAGCATGGCGCAAACATATTCGCATAGAAAGAGAGACCACTTATGCGTTAGATCATGTCTGAGATGGAGGGTGAGTACGTCAGCATCTTGGGAGATTCGACATTTAGACCAGTGACTTCTCTCAAGTACGTCTATGAAGTTCTCCAGTATGGAAGGTCGCCCGATGGCTGCGAGGACCTCTTGTGGCTGCGTTTTCCCGAGTGTCTCATGCAGCTGCATGTTCTGTGGTCTGCTGAAATGACTGTGCTCCAACCACGTTTGCAGGTGTCTGCATTCTATACATAAGGTATGAATCCCTAAATAGATGTCGCATATAAATCTGGAATCCCTGCGATGATTTTTGACGAAGGAAATTCCTCCGATAGAATCATCCAAGCCGTCGATGAAGGCCTAATGTCCTTAGGCAGCTCCGCAAGGCGCGTGATCTATTACATTCTCGATAGACGCTTCCAGCTCCGGCCTGAAGGCATTCCGGAGAATCTCCAGCTCTCTCACAACGCTCTTCAGGCCTTACCCGGTGAGGGCGCCAAGGTCGCTGAGAAGACAATCGCCATCAGCCTCTACAAGAGTCTTGGACTGAGTCTTGAGGAGCATTCGGATTGGACACTGGTTGACTATGTGAATCATGCCAATAAGATCGTCAGAGACAGTAAGTGAAGGATAATCGTGGTGTTGCGGAGTTGCAACGCACGAGGCCTGCCTTTGCCCTTCAAGCACTATGGGCGATTCACACGGTCGTTGCTAGCAGACCAGTGCGTATCATGTCTTGGATCATGGGCCGACTTACAAGGCTAAGCGACTATTCTCGAACATGTAATGACTTTCACAAGGTGGGTCCTACTGTTAGAGATAACTATTCTTGCTGGATGACAGGACGCGATCGCAAGATGCGTATCACTTGCTTGCCGTCACAAGACGGCAGAAGCCATTACTGTGCTGCTTGGGCTCAAGTGAGGGGCACAGTCGGGCGACTGTAAGGACAAGGACCATAAGTCAAAGGGAGCCATGACAATTTGGTATTTCGTTTCCTGAGAGGGAGGATCTGATGCTCAAGGCTTGGGACTGGAGGGCCATCAGCTCGAAAGAAAGAGAATACTGGTTGACTCCTTCAAAGGATGTCTTCGAGTTTGCTTTGCATTTGAATCGTCATCGGCAGAGGAGAGTCTACGATCTGGGGTGCGGGATCGGAAGGAATTTCCTTTTCTTGGTGGAGACTGGATTCGATGTGTCCGGCTCCGACTATTCTCTGGATGCAGTCAATGAGGTAAACCGACGTCTAGAGCACATGAAATATCCTCGAAGAGTCAAGCATGAATCGATGGTCGAGATAAGTGAACCAGACGAGTCCTATGACGCTGTCATCGCCTACAATGTTGTGTACCACTCAACTGTTGCAGACATGAAGAAGGCTCTGAACCACGTTTATCGAATTTTGAAACATGAGGGGAGTCTTCTCATAACGTTCCAATCAAAAAGGTCGCCGTCTTACAGGAAGGATGAAGAGACGGAGCCGGGAACGATCGTGAGGAGAGATGGACCCGAGGTTGGCATTCCTCATCATTTCGTTGATCGGCAAGAGATAGTTGAGTTGCTGTCGGGCTATCGCATAATGGAACTGAGCCATGTTGAGCATGAATACGATGAGTTGAAGTGTAAAGGTTGTCACTTCGTTGTCACTGCTTTGAAGATCTAGTCATGTCAATATGCAGTGTCTGGGGTGGTTAGATGCGGTCCAAAGACATGCCGATTAGCGGCCCTGACTTCAAGAGATGGATTCCCTTAGCTAGGCAAGTGGTCCAGAGATCGCTTGGCCTCTGTGAGAAAGATGTATTCGAGATCTATACGTACGTTCCTACGATACCATTGGCTGAGGCATTGGCTCTTGAGGCACGGCGCAAGGGCAGCGATACTCATCTTACGTTGATGACCGATGACCTTTGGTTCAATTCCATGCAGGAGCTGCCTCATCGTTGGCTAAGGGCACCTTCAGACATCGAACTTGCAATAAACAGGGCGGTCACCGCGGACATATACCTTGGCGGCCCGAGGGATGTGCGTCGAATGCGTGACATTCCGCCCAGCAAATTTGAGGCGAACACGATAGGGAATATTGAGCAGGAGGAGCCGAAAAGAAGACGAAAGGTTCGCCATGTCGACCTACCTATTGGGCGTCTCTGTCCTGAACGCGCCGAAGCATATGGCTTGGACTATGAGCGTTGGGAGAGAAGCTACAACGCTGCTTTGGACGTGAATTTGCAGGAAATTCAGAAAGCTGGAGAGGTATTGTCTCGGAAGCTGAGGGGAAAGAGAAAGGTCAAAATCACTTTAGATGCAGGAACAAGTCTGAGACTCGAGACACAGGGCCGTCAACCCATGGTGGAGGATGGAATAATCAGCTCGTCGGACATTCGTCGGGGATTCGTGGAGACATCTCTGCCTGCGGGGAAAATCGTTGCAGGTGTGCTATCCGGTTCAGTAGAAGGAAGGATTGTCTTTACAGATCCAGTCTTCTTGATGGGACGAACTGTCAAAGGGCTTCACATGAATTTCCGCAGAGGGAGGCTTGTTGACTGGGGTGCGGATGAGAATGCTGGGCTTTTGACTGACGTGTTACAGGCCAAGGGCGCCAGAGGTCAGGTCGGTTGGTTTACGATCGGCCTGAACTCTGCGGCTGAGCCATGTATGCTCGACAACAGCATTGTTGAGAATGATGTGGGAATCGGCTTGGGACAGCATCTTCTCCTAGAAAGATCCGGGACGAAACCGAGCATACAGTTCTACTCTACCATTGGTCTGGCAGACATCGAAATCGTTCATTGATTGGGGCGATTTGAGCTGGTTAGGGCGAGATTTGTGTATACGGGAATACGGGTGCGGGACCTGGCCGCTCAGTAAGGTTCTACACAGAGAGAATGGGCATGAAGGTCACCTACAGGTCCAAGATAGCGAAGACCAAGGGAGAGATCGTGGAACTGAAAAGCCCGGGCGGGAATCAGGTTCTGGAGCTGAACTGGTACTCTGATCAAGAAAAGTACGTGAATGGCGACGAAGTAGATCATCTGGCATTCGATGTTGACGATGTAGACGCGGCAGTAGAGGAGTTGAGGTCGCCTTGGAACCTTTCAACCAAGGTAAGGGCCGCCTCGCATTTGTGAAGGATCCTGACGGGATCTGGATCGAGTTGACAGGTCCACAGAAAAAGCGGCTGAACTGAACCGAATCGATAGGATCTTGTCTCTGCCCCAATAACGTATCGTTTTCCCATATCCTCAGTGTTGTGAGAGGCAGACCTGATGATGCGACTAATCTTTGAGCGGCTCTCGTTGAAGTCGCCAATCGCTATCGGACAAGGGGAGCTAAGGCCCGTTGATGACGCCTTGCGGATCTTTGAAGGCATATCCAATTGAGTAGGCTACAGGAGCCTCCAACCCATTAGCGGTGGATCCACACCTATCTGCCAGAGAAGAGCGATGAGCTCGCCTCTGTGATGGACTTCTTCCTCAAAGACATGAATGAGGACGTCTTCAGTGGTAATCTCAACGTCTTCGCCTGCATCATTCTTCCTTCCATACTTCTTCGCGAGCTTCTCTGGAGTCAATGATTGAAGGTATTTTCGCATACGTGCTTCGACCTGCTCCATGTATCTTTTGATGTCTTCGACACTGCTGTATTCGTCGAACTTTCGACGTACATAGAGTTGCTCACCAAGCAGGAAGTCTAGCCAGTAGTCGGTGCCGTTCAGTGAGTGGATGAATATGTTCCTTAGGGAATGAAAGCTGGCTTCGCGATTCTGGATCAACTCGTTCCAAGGGAGTTTCGCAAGAGCGTCGAAGTATCTGTGCCTGACTTCTTCATTGTATTCAAGAAGCTCCTTCAAATCAACCATAGAGTTCACTGTGTACCTCCAAGACGGTGCGTCTGATAATAAACGATGGGCAGTCACGTGACGTGCGCTGGCAAAGTTATCCTCAGGCAAGACCACCGGATCGATCAGCAGATAGGATCGCTTGACCATAATAGCGATGAGAGGGATTGAAGTTGGTAAATGTGGGGCTGGGTGAGTGCAAGAACTAGGCGGCAGGCGAACGGTATTAGGTCATGTCGACCGAAGGCATGCCACAGCTTGGTGATGGAAGAGTTGGTTGTCCTGCAGAATGATTGGTGAGGAGTCTTGCATCACAAAGATCAGATCATTCGAGACAGGCTTCTTGCACTAAGTGATAAGCTAAATGTGGCGACTGTTGCCTGGGCGGTTTTCGCAGGGGCAGCGGCCTGTTGCTACGGAAGCAAGAGAGACCTCACAGACATTGACATTCTTGTCAGAGGTAACGATTTAGAGAAGGCAAAAGCGGCACTGAAGGGTCTTGAGGAAGTAGATGTGGTTGCGGACTTGGAACTGAAAACCAACTCAGGAACATACAAATTCTTCATGGATGATGAGATGATGGGGAGAATAGAACGGAGGCCTCTTCTCGGCGTACAGATTCCAATCATACCTGTCGAAGACAACATATTGTTCAAGGCAATTCTGCAGAGAGGAGGAGAGATGGGCAAGCACGACATCGACGACATAAAAGACATGCTGAGGAATGAGCGAATAGACATCCAGTATCTCGAGAAGCGAATCCAAAGATACCAAGCTGGAGAAAGAGTCCGTCCACTTCTGAAACAGCTAGGCGTACTATGAGCCCTAGTTCTCCCGCAAGTAGGGGCAGTTGATGCTCGAACTTGGTGAGCGTGATCTCTGCTAATGAAAGCCGTCAGGTGAGGGCTCCCGGATTATTTCGTGCATGAACATACGCAAATGAACTGAGGAGGATCATGGGGTCAGTTATCTTTGACTTGGACGGAACTCTCGTGCAAACGGTTGAGATGACGGCAGGGGTCATTCAAGGATTCAGGCGAGAGACAAGAGAGAATCTGCTTTGTCTTGGAATCCCTGAAGAGGTCCTGTCTGGAGTCGACGCATCCACACTAATGCGGAACAGAGCAAACCAGTATGCAGAAGCAAACATGTCAGAATCCGAGAGGCTCCGACTGAAATGTGGAATGAATCAGTTCCTGTTGAGACACGAATTGAGGTGGGCCAGTAGATCCGCACTTTTTCCGGACACTCTGACTGTCCTTAAAATAATAAAGGAACATGGGAGGAGCATGGCGATTGTCACCAACACGTCAAGACAAGCAGCAGAGGTTGTCTTCGCGAGACATAGGCTATCTAGATACTTCGCTGCAGTGATAACGCGCGACGACGTGACTCAGCTGAAACCTGATCCTGAAGGTGTTTTGCTGGCGGTGAAGAGCATCGGTGAAAGAGCTGCATGTTTCGTAGGTGATTCGCCCGTTGATGTAGCGGCCGCCAGAGGAGCCGGAGTCAAATCAATCATCATTGATAGAGGATACTCTCCTGAGCTTTTCCCGTCAGGTTTTCAAGCTGACCACAGAGTCAGATCTCTTTTAGAAATCCTGAGTATCGTGAGCAGAGACAAAACCGGGTAAAGCTCGGCGGATTCGCGCCGACTTCCGTCATAAGCTGGCTCATGACCTATTCCGCGGACTTGTTCATGGTGGACCGGATTGGTGAAGACTCTCTCATGCATAAGACCGGGTCCAGAGTAATGCTTTCCTTCACAATAGTTTGGATTGGTCAAGTCTTCTCTCTGTTGGGCACATCTATGACGAGCTTTGCGTTGGCAATCTGGGCCTGGCAGATCAGCGGCCGAGCCACAACTTTGGCTTTGATCAGCTTCTTCTCGTTCGCCCCTACTGTTTTGGTCAGTCCTTTCGCAGGGGTTCTGGTAGATCGCTGGAATCGCAAATTAACGATGATGCTCAGTGACTTGGCGGCAGGCCTTTCGACAGTCGCTACCCTGTCGCTCTTCGCCTTGGGCAGGTTGCAGATTTGGCACCTCTTTGTCACTGGCGCATTCACAGGGGCCTTTCAAGCGTTCCAATTTCCAGCCTATTCTGCAGCCGTTACCATGATGATCCCAAGGCAGCAGTATGCTAGGGCCAGCGGTATGCTCTCAATGGCTCAATTTGCCTCAGGCGTATTCGCCCCTATAGTCGCGGCACTGCTGATAGACGTAATCGGGATAGGGGGCATCATGACTGTTGACTTGATCTCTCTGTTGGTAGCTATCTTGTTTCTACTCTTGGTTCGCATCCCAGAGCTGGACGCGACTAAGCGCCAAGGTCAAATGAATATTCTCAAGGAATCAGCCTATGGATTTCAGTACATCTACAAACGTTCTAGTCTGCTGGGCCTTCAGCTCGTACTGTTCTTCTGTAACCTGTTCTCTGGTGTCACCTATACGCTTCTTAACCCGATGATTCTGTCTCGCACCGATAACGACAAGATTGTGTTGGGGAGTGTGCAGTCGGCGGGTGCGATTGGTGGGGTTGCAGGCGGCCTACTCCTTAGTGTCTGGGGAGGACCGAAGCGTAAGGTTCATGGCATATTGATCGGAATGTTGCTCAGTAGCTTGCTAGGTCAACTGCTGTTAGGTCTTGGACGTACGGTGCATGTCTGGGCGCTGGCCTCTTTTCTCTCAGTGTTCTTCATTCCCATCATCAACGGTTCCAATCAAGCGATCTGGCAAAGCAAGGTTCCTCCCGATGTGCAGGGACGCGTGTTTGCAACTCGCCGGTTGATTGCACAGATGACGACGCCCGCCGCAATGTTGCTCTCGGGGGTTTTGGCCGACAATTTCTTTGAACCTGCCATGAGGCTTCGAGGAGGCCTCGATGTCACTCTAGGTTGGCTGGTTGGGACCGGCCCTGGAGCAGGTATAGCGTTGATGAATGTCGTGGCTGGTATTCTCGGAGCAGTAGTCAGCGTAGGAAGCTATGCGTTTCACATGATACGGAAAGCGGAAGATATCTTACCGGATCATGAAAAGGCAGTGCACGCAGATATTTTGCCCAGCTAAAAAGCACTCTGAACCAGTCAGCCAACTGTGACGACTAAGCGTACATGACCAAGGCAGGAGTAGTTGTTTTTCGTCTTGAGACGGTGGAAAACATTACTGTCAGTTCTGCATCCTATGGCCCGATCCTGCATGAATGCTGCAGTGACAGGCGTGAATCTGCTTCGATTTTGCGGTGGATGGACAGAGAATAGGGAAGAAGATGGCTTCTGCCTGCGACTGCCACTAAGGTCAGATTTGCTGTTGTGATCATCATGAGGGCTGAGCTACTCGCTGCACCTTGTGGACTGAACTGTGGGTGGTGTCCTCTCTATCTGAACTTGGAGTGCGAAGGATGCGGCACTAAAGAGAAATCAAAATGCGGTCTGTACAGATGTTCAAATGAGAAGAAGGTACAGTTTTGCAGCCTGTGCCTGCAGTTTCCGTGCGAGAAGTTCCTTAGATCAAAGTGTTTACATCCAGATTGGGTGGAGGAACTCAAGAAACATCCAGTCAAGAGGGTTCGCTCATCCTGAGGGAGCAAGGGTTTGCTGTAGCCAGTTAGCGACTTACGTTTCAATGGGTGCACGATATCTGGTTTTTCATAGGGCCTGAAAGAGCATCGAGAGATGCTGAGGATGGAAGCCGCACAAGCCGATCGCTCTGCTATGGCGGAAAAAAAGACCAAATGATACTCAAGGCAGTTGATGCTGGCCTCGAAGCTCTAGGAGCCTCTGTCAGAGCCGCTCTTTACCATCACGTTGAAAGAGTCTCCGGGATCAAGCGAAGATGCATACCGAACCGCATCAATGAGTTCAGTAAAGCGCTGAGAGATGTGTTCGGAACAGGTGCTCGCGTCATCGAGAAGCTTGTGGCCAAAGCTCTCTTTGATCAGTTTAGATTGAACTTTGAGGAGCATGAGAACTGGGCGTTGGTTGACCATGTCAGCTTTGTGATAGGGAAGGCGTGTGAACACGGAACAGACCTGAGATGACAAGTGTACGGTGCCGGGCCAATCGGTCATCTTCAGACCGGATAATTAGATGTTGGAGAGCAAGTGTTGATGCGCTGGACATGCTAACTGAATGTCATTCGTCTGGATTTGGCACGAATCTATCCTATTCTTCGATGGCTCCATTCAGTTGTCTTAGGTGCTTGCGGAAGGTGTAGGATGGATCAGCGGCGCGTTTGGTCACATGTTCTTGGAATCGAAGCTGATCACGAAGTCTGGTTCCTGCCTTCATGGCTTCAATTTGTTTTCGTTCTGTTTGCCAGATGGTGTAGGCTGTGGCGAGAAGCTTCTCGATGTTGTGACCCATGAGGAAGATTGCTCCATCATTGTCAGCAAAAACATGATCTTCGTTACCGACTCTAAAACTTCCGAACCTAGCCGAGCTAAGGGCCTCGGGGTCACGAGGCTCGAGTCGCAATGGCCCTGCGGGGCACGTACCGTAGCTGAAGACCGGAAGGCCGATTCTGTGGAGTTCCGCAGTATCGCGGTGAAGGCCCCAGGCAACTATGCCCGCCAGTCCACAGATTTTCGCTTCCAGAGCGATCAGATCCCCGATACAGCTTTGGTCAATTCTGCCGCCGTTGTCTACCGTAAGAACGTCGCCCGGCTCCGCATTCTCAAGTGCCTCGAAGAATATGTCCACGCTCCCATGGTGTCGGACTGGCAGTACTCGTCCGGCGATATGGCTGCCCGGCACAAGAGGACGAATGCCTACGGGAGCAACTCGGAAGGAAACCCCGAGACGTAGACAAGCATCCGATATGAGAGGAGTCGAGAGTTCGGAAAAAGCCTCATGCAAGCGTCGGCTCGCTATGTGCGCGTCGAGGACGGTCACTCTCTGTCGCCCTTTTTTCCATGCGTATATGATTGGGTCGGTGATATCTGGGTTCAAACGTCAGACGGCGGGAAATGGCTCTTCTGGTCCGAAATGAGCTTGTTGTGTCAGGTTGCCAAGAATGTGAATAGCTGTATTCGGTGTGAGAGCATAGCATCAAACATTAATGACTAGGCGCGATGCTACTGTCACTTGACGGTCAAAACGTTATGAGATGCGATGGGGGAGAGCCGTCTTATGCCGCCCTTCGAAGTCTTCTTCAAAGCTAGGCATAGCTGCCCGTTCGGACGTCTGTCCGAGAGATTTCCCTCAGTCCGGATGTTCGTCTGGTGCAACAGCATACACGAAGTCATAGAAATGATCCTGCCAGATCGATCGCAATACGGCAAGATACGCAAGGATCTCAGCGCCGTGGTCAATATAGTAGACCAGACCTTTGACGGGGAAAGCTTCTGCCTCATCACGAAGAAGTGTAACTGCACCTTCGAGAACTCGATAGCTGTACGCATGGAGGCGCACAACATGCTCTATCTTCTGCCTGTCTCTTACGAAGAAGGATGGGAATACTATCACGCGATAGCGTTCAGGCACAGTGACTTCAAACGATTCATGGAATCGGCAGCAAGAATGCCTGCCGAGATCGTAATCACACGAAAGTCAGCCCTCAACAGCAATATCAGAGCGCTGATGCCCATATCTATTGGTGGCATGTTTGCGGAACTGACTCAGAAGCAAGTCAACGCCGTGTTATCTTCCTACGGAATGGGGTACTTCCGTTTTCCGAGGAAGAAAAACGTCAAGACAATTGCCGAGTCTGTAAAGGTTCCAAGAACAACATTCCAAGAACATCTTACAAAGGCAGAGAACAAGTTGATCGCCGGCCTTGTACCATACCTAATGCTCTTTCAAGCGAAACCTGAACAAAGGACTATGCCTGAGAGAAAGTAGACGTCACTCATCACGACACCGAAAATGACAACGCAAGAACACAGTGCGATGTCGTTCTCCCTGACTGCTTTGGTCGGGCAACTCCAGTCGCCGTATCCCATCAGTAACGTGCGTATACCGTCGCAAGCCGGTAGAAAGTACTACTGCAAGTCTCCAGATTCCATTCCTTCCGAAGAGTAGGATGAGCATAATATCAAGAGTCTTGGGTTTTCTCTCGTTGCTGACCGCTGTAGTAGGAAACATTTCTTCCGTGACCAAGATTCCCGAAAGGACGATTGGGCGGTGGACTGTCGGGTGGCGTCGGTCTGGGTCTTGGTCTTCTTCCTTCAACCAAGACGAGTTCGGTAGGAGGCAGGTTAGAGAGAGGGCGGTTAATGAGGCGCTAAGCAGATTGCCTATCGACCGGTGAGAAGAAACGCCCTCTGAAGTGGGATCAACTCCTGAAGGCTTAAGGATTCATAGCGACGCTTGGAGGTCAGTCGCGGAAAGAGCAGAAGTCAACCCATACTACAAGTATGGGATCTACGTCAGCCGGATTATGGCAGTAAAGCATCCAGAGGTCTACCTCCAAGCTGACAGAGTGTTCCTCGAAAGCATCGACGGAATAACTCTGGATCAGAGAGTTCCAGCAAAGGACTCACTATCTTTTGGTTTTCTGTACTTCACTACCTTCAACTTCAAAGTGATTGACCCTAGCAGATATGAAATAGTTTCATGTCGTGAGATCTACAGAGGCATGCCATACCTGCCAACTCTTGATCAGAGAGCCTTTTCGCTCTCAAGTATGCTAAAACGATTCGACAACGTTCGAGGCTCTGTAGCCTCTCAGAATAGAGCGACTCAGTTGAACGCGGCCATATTGCGCTATCTGAGGAGTTTCCCGGGAAGAGATCCCTACATCATTCTGACTGACTCGGACACAGCATATGTCGCAGATGAAGTGACTCTTTCAGTACAAGGCACCGTTGGCGAACCGCTGGACGGCTCCCCCATACTCGTCTTCAATGAGGGAAGTGTTTGGTATCCTTTGATGGGGCGCGACGACACAGCAAAGGGCCCTTCGCTAAGAGCCATTGTGGACAGGTATTCGAGAGGCCAGAACACTTCCGTCCTAACGGAGTTCGAGGTGACTCTGATCAGGACTCTGGAAACGGCTACGGCCCTGAAAGATGAATACGAGGTCAACCTGGCGGTTCTTGCTGCATCAAAGATCTCATGCTACTATGGATATGCGAACCGCTACGTGAACGAGGCTGTTTTAGATCGGTGGAAGAGGGCTTTGCCAAGAGTGCCCAACGATAGGCTGCAAACCGTGATTCCACCCCATCCAGCAGGAGGCGTCGACGACGCCATAATCTGTGAGATCACCAGACACGCAAACTACCTGAGCCCCATAACCGCGTATCTCGCATCCCAAGGTAAAGACATGAGCCGCATAAGCCATACGTACAGACAGCTCGGTTTTCGGTGGTCGTGCATTTGGACACTGGGAATGGAAAGCTACACAATAGATGAGTCATTCCTCACCAGCGGCGGACTGTGTCAGGTTCACGCCTACAACATTGCCTCTGTCCTAGACCTCTTAGGAGAGGACAACTACATAATACACGAATATGCCCTGGAGAGTCAACTCATCAAATTAACTATATTTCGAGTCATAATGTGGTGTTCTCAAATGGAATAGCCCAAGAAGGTTCAAGGATAACGAGTCACTGCCCCAGAGCCATAGCGTTTCTCAGCCATGGAGAAAAATGGGCTTACATAGTGAAGAACAACTTCGTCGGAAGCATGTCTCCACAGGAGGCAAGGCAGGAGATGCTGTTCTTGAAGAATCTACGCAACGAGAAACTGAAGGGACTGGCCAGCTCAGGAGATATAACGAGAGAAATCTCCTTTGAAGATCTGATCGTCTTTCTTCAAACGGAAGACTTGAACTGGAAACCTCTGGAAATAATCGGCTCGTCCTAGAGCATTTTCCCTTGGTCAGCTGCCAAACAAGGCAACATGATTCCAGAGAACGTGGATGCGGTTAGAGCGATGATTTGAGAGCTTGCCGGTGAAGATCGGTTGAAAAGACCGACAGAACCTAAGCGTCATCAGCGGTTCATGCTGATAGCAGTGAGAAGAATATCGCTAGGAGCATTCGTCATCTGCACCTTGTCATTTTTTCTTCTGTTTCTTGATCCATTCTTCTATGCCTATCTCTTTTATCGTTTTCAGGTTCTCAATGGCTTGCTTGTGACTTCGGCTCCCGTCTGAGGCAAAATTGTTCACCTCTGCACATGGAAATTCGCTGCATTGGAAACAGAACTGAATATCTCTCTTGGTTGCGCACATCATCATCTTGCAGTTCGAGCTCCAGTGCCCCTCAAGCGGGCCCCGACACCCTTCGCACCTTATTTGCTCTGGTCTAACGATTTTGCCTCGCTTTGTCTTGAACCACTCCACTATTTCGTTTCTCAGCCTCTCATTACCTTGACCAGCTTGATGTATGTCGCATTCTGCACAGTTGAGACCACAAACCGAAATGAGCCACTTTTCTGTTTCTTCTCTTCTCATGTCTGCACCTCCAGTCTCTGAGAGGGAAGCCTATCGCTAGATACCGCAAGTGGAGCATATTGACGCAGCCGTCATTTGGCGGTTGTCACTCATCAGTAACTACTGGTTCAGATCGCTCGAAGGCTGCCGGTCAGAACTCCACTGCCAGCCACTTGACAGAGAGTGTAATGATCAACGACATTGAATTCACGATCCGGCGTGTGAAGGCTGTGGGCCTTTCAAGGGGGCAACGGATTGCTCGGCGTAGTGCCGCATTAGCGCGATGGCATGTGAAGGGGGTTTGTTGAGCGGAAGCGCTCAAGCCATACTGTGAGCGCTTCAAGTCCTTTTTCTCTTGGCGTGATTGAAGATTCACGATAGATGATCCTTGATTCTGATAGAAAGATTGTTATCGAAGAATGAAGAATAGTGTTGTTGTCAGGCGTAAGATATTCCTCGTGAAAGCGCTGTCCCATAGCGTGTGGACGTTAGCGCGATTGAGGAACGCTTGGATGCAAAGCCATAATGCCCCAAACGATGGGCGAATAGGCGCGTGCCCTCAGTTAATCAACTGAGGGGAAAGATAGAGACGTGACCTTCACATAGGCGCGCGAACAAGTCAGTTTTCACGGCTTGAGGTAACAGAGTCTCATTTGACGACGAAAGATATATGAATCGGTGTCCGGGTGAACCGCCCTATGGCGCCCTTTGAAGTCCTGTTCAAAGCCACTCACGGCTGTCGGCTTAGCCGTCTTTGCGAGAGATTTCCGTCAGCTCGGATCTTCTCCTGGCCCAACAGTATGCATGAGGTCATCGAGATTGTGCTTCGTGACCGAACGGAGCATAAAGAACTGCGAAATGTTCTCAGCGACATGATCAACGTTGTAGACCAGTCGTTCAATGGAGAGAGCACCTGCCTGGTCACCAAGAAATCCGGCCGTACATTCGAGAATTCCATATCCATGCGACTGGAAGCACACAACATGCTCTGTCTACCCCCTGTCGCCTATGAAGGGGGGTGTGAATACTACCATGCCATAGGGTTCAGGCACGGCGATTTTAGAAAATTCATCGAATCGGCATCAGAAATGCCTGCTGAGATCACAATAATGCACAAATCATATCTCGACAGCACTCTTAATGCCTCGCTGCCGATATCTGTCAGCGGCATCTTTCGGGGGCTTACACAGAAGCAGGTTGATGCATTGCTTAGTTCTCATGGGATGGGTTACTTCAAATTCCCGCGAAAAAAGAATGTTCAGGACATTGCCGAGACTAAAGGGATTCCGAGAACAACGTTTCAGGAGCATCTTACGAAGGCAGAGAACAAACTGGTCAACGGTCTCGTGCCGTATCTAAAGCTGCATGGAGCGATGGCAAGGGTCAGACGGGCTGTGACCTGAACAGGGACAAGTGTCACATATCGCAAAGATCTCACGATACGGGAAAGTGAATGCGGTAAGAAGAGACGTTCCACAGACTCCAAGCCAGCTTAGAGCTGTCCGCTAAGTCTTCGGATTCTTGCGGTCCTTTGATCTCTGCTCCCAGCTTGTCTTGGATCGCTTTCCAAGACTAAGCGCACGTCCGAGGTTCAAATTCCAGCGATCGCACCACTGCCTGTGTACACACAGTTTCCCATTCGTTGGGAGGAGAATCCCAGGGCAACCTTCTTTGCTTCCTGGCTGAACGCAGCTTGGATGACACACAGATCTTCTCCCGCAAGCATCATGAAAATGGACTCAACTGCTATCATTCATTACATCATCTCTTGTTGAAGCTACACTCTGTTCTCTCGTTTTCCTGTTCTAGAACATGGAACCTGGGAGAAGAACCACTGCCACAACGGTCAGTGCAAGGTACATTGGCAACTCGTAGCGGGAAGCCTCCTCGGGAACATTCATAACAAACCCCCAGACGTTTGATGCGGCATGGAATATCATGCAGATCAGGACACTCCCTCCAGTTCGACTGTAGAGCATCGTCATGAAAACGCTCCACATAGTGATCACCAAGACATAGCGAGTAAGCGAGGAGCCGTACTGATTCGATCCGCGAACGAAAAACAAAGGCAAATGCCACACGGCCCAGATAATACCTAGGATCAATCCTGACCCGAGCCAACCAAACATTTCATACAGACGTGGTAACGCAAATCCCCGCCATCCAAACTCTTCCCCGACCACCACCCAAATCTGTCCCATGATTGCAGGACGAATCCTGTGCGAAGGTCGATTCAGCAAACGCTTCGGAGCTTCTCCGCCGAACAACGTGTTTAGACCAGTGCTTATGAGATAGATCGTTCCAATAGGGAGGACAGCGAATAGGTACCAGATTGGCGAAAACCGCCAAATCATGGTAGAACTCAGCAATCCACATAGCCCTGCAAGTCCGGAAGACTTGATGGTCAGGATCGCGGAAGAAACAAGAGGCCCGCCTATTCCAAGCATGTAAAGAACACACCCCGGAGAGCGTAGACTTGTCGTGAAAGGTAAATGTAAGATCGAAATCGCTCCATGAAAGATCCAGGTGAAAGCATATGCCAACAAAAAGTAATCCAACAGTGTGCTCAGCAAGGACAGACCGCCCTCAATACTCTTGGCAGTGATCGAGTCCTGTACTAGTATCTTTCATTTCTTATCATCTCACTTTCAAGAAACACCGTGAATTTGACGGGGCTGGAGATGAAGGTTTGTCAGCATATCTTCACCCTCTGTAGGCCCATCATTGTGTGGCAAGGCTCAGGCCATGCCAGAGAGTCACGAAGAGCGTTCAAAATGTGAGATTGGTGGATTGTCTGCTCAGCAACACACGCACATCATTTAGCTATGACGCAATCATTTGTTTCTACAGGATAACCGGGTTCGGCAGACAAGTGCTGAATGAGGGCCCGGAAGAGTATCTGCGCAATCAAGTAACAGACCAACCTCTCCTACCAACAGCCGCTCACTGTTTATCGTCGCAGATCCATTGATAAAGAATGATAGCCGTCACACGACTACGTAGGACTTATGCACGAAGATGCGTCGAAGAGTCGAGGGCATAAAGCTTGAAGAAGGAAGTGGCAATTGAGAAGCCGCTCAAGTTGATAGATAGGTCTGAGATCGCTTTGGTAGGAAGCAATGGTGACAACGGTTATCCTAACATCAAAGCGATGCTGAAAATGAGGAATGAGGGCCTCAGGAAAGTTTGGTTCAGCACCAACACCTCATCGATGAGAGTGGCTCAATTCGCAAAAGACCCGAGAGCGTGCATTTACTTCGTCAATTCGTCGGAATACGAGGGCCTCATGTTGGTTGGAGGCATCACCATCCACCAAGATGCTGAGACGAAGAGACTTTTGTGGAAAGAAGGATTTGAGAGATACTACCCTCTGGGCGTAAACGATCCAGACTATTGCGTCCTATGCTTCACTTCAAAATGGGCGAATTACTACCACGAACTTGAAAATGCAACCTTCGATGTCGAATAGCATTCTTGAGTTGAGTTACATCGATAACCCCAGCGCCTGTATTTGGAACATACAGAGGCCTGATGGCCGTCTGTGGAATGAAATCTCGTTCTTCCAAAAACTGGGGTCAATAGGTGGAAAAGGATGCATGAGCAAAGAGAGGACAGGGTGCGTGGCTGTGAGAAGATTAAGAACACTGTGCCTTAGGATAACAACACGGCGTGTGTTAGGCACACTCGTTGTCATGTTGGTCGGTTTAAGCATCCATCTTGCTGTGGCATATCAGCAGTCTGAAGTCGACAGAGTGAATGGCCTTGCGCTGATACTGATGCAAGCCAGAGGACCACTGAGTGAGTCTATCCACATGATGGCCCAGACAGTCACGAGACGTCAAATTGATGTGGGGCTTTGGGACTTGATGCTTAGGAACCTAATAGAACATTGGCGCTTCTATCCTGCGATATCATGGTTGGACAGAAATCATAGATCGCAATGGTTGGTGATTCAAGACGCCATAGACAGACTCATTCACGCTGTCACAGATGTGATTCAACATTGTAGCAAGAGAGGTATCTCCTTACTATGTTTAACAGACACATCGTCAGGTTCCGTCGAATCAGTCAGAGACGCTCTCGCCCTGATTGAGACAAACGCATTCCCAACGCACATCTCAGTCGGCTCTGACCCGAGGATTTTCTTCTTGGATGCTAGCCTAGCGAAGGCGGTAGAAGCAGCATACCTACTCCAAATCCGGTCGGGAGAGCTGCAGAGCTGCATAAGATCCTAGGCACGAGAACAACCGCAGGTATCGTCGACCACTTAGCTTCCTGATTGGAGCATTGGTAGACACCATTTTGGAGTTCGCCACGCCTGCCTCGCTGTTCGGAGTTGCATTAGGTATGTTGTTTTCACCCCATTTTTCTCTTGCTTTCGGGGTCGGGAGAGCCATACGATGTTTCTTGGACAAGAAGCATGGAAAGGAGTTCTGGGAAAATGACGCACTCGCAGCCTCAGGTTTCCTTGAGGTTCGATGATTGTTAAAGGCTTCATGACGATCCTTCTGAAGGTTGTCTGGGAGGTCTAGATTGTGTGGACGAATATGTCTCATCCGGTCGGCCACGGGGGCGAAGTCGACCCGTGAAGCAGGTCTGAATTTATGTGAAACCACGGCACTAACCCCTTGAGATGGAGATGTCGTTGTGAAGAATGTGACGCCATCCTTTCTCAAGCAATCTTCTCTCGTTCTCTTGGCTTGGGGTGTCGCCCTGTTCGGTGCAATCCTCTTTTCCGCATTCTTGCATGAGGTGGGCCACGGTGTTGGCGCAAGACTAGACGGAGTCCACATCAGCACAGGATTCAACAAGGTAGGAAACCCTAATCGAGTGCCTGGTGACCCGGACTTCCGCACTGGGATGGCTGAAGGTTTCTGGGCTGGTCTGCTGGGGCCCGTGATTACATGGACACTAACGATTCTCTTCACAGTGACACTACATCGACTCAAGAAGCCGACCGCCACAGCTATGATATTCAGCTCACTGGCAGTGGTCAACGGCATGGTTCGGGCAGTGCCGATGCTGATGTTTTTTTCTTCTGCCTTGGGTGGAGTTCTGCATGTGGAGGATGAGGTTTCTTGGGGAATATGGTACGTTAGGTCGGTACATCCGGAGCTGGCCCGAACTGACTTGTTCACGTTAGTCAACTCCCAATCGGGTTTGTTGCTTCAGCAACCAGCAGTCTGGTTTTCTCCGCTGGCTTCCTTTGCAGTTTCCGCGGTGTGCTTGATTCTGGCTTATCGTTGGGTCTTTAGACTCTGGGATGGAGTGTTGAAGCGCGATATTGCACGGTGGATCTTCGGCCTGATGCCTCTGCCGATCTGGCTCGCATCAACCCCAGTCTTGGACATGTTAGATCGAGTGATAAGGATCAATTGGTGAGCTGTTGACCGTTAAGTGACGCTTCTTCATGCATCAGGGAGAGGTCCATTTGGGGTAATCCTCTGACCCTGAGCTTGAGAAGACGCATGAGGGCGGTATCAGCAAATCCCCATTTATGAGCCCTCTGATTCTCCTTATCCGCCTCTCAATCCGTTTCGTCATTTCTCAGACTTGAAATAGGTTCCTTTGTACCTCTCGGTCGGATACTTCTCCTCGTTTCTCTTCATCTTGTTCAGTATGGCTGTCGTGACATCGATCCCTGTGGCATTGGCAATGGCTATGCAGTAGATGAGAACATCGGCCAGTTCCTCCTCCAGCTTCTTGAGCATAGGTGGGCTGTTGGCTGTGGGTGCTTCGTCTTGGTCGGACCATTGGAATAGCTCAAGAAGCTCAGCCGACTCTATGCATATAGACTCGGCAAGATTTCTAGGTGTATGAAATCTCTCCCATTCTCTATCCTTAACGAATCGAGCAACTGTGGCTTTCAGATCCGTTACGGTTGTGTGGCCATCCCCCGACTCCATTCCTCTCTCCCTGCTTCGATGTGCGTGTTGATTCCGATGGTCTTCGTCTGATTAGGAACGATAAGTCTTGTGGATATTGGCGTGTGCCTGCGCTATCTCAACTAGACCAGTTGTCCAGAAGAATTCCTTCAACATGCTCTGAATCTCTTCGCTGAACCAAGATCGCCGCGAGCAATCTTCCTGCGGCAATGTTCCAAGCTCTTATATCCAATGCTCAGACCTAATCTCCCCGGTGTCTGCGTTGGAGAATCCGTGGATTGATGTCGACAAGAAGATTGTGTCCGAGATCTACACTTCCTCTGAGCCAATGGACAACTTGAAGGTTCTCTGCGATGTCTATGGGAGCCGGTTCCCTGGAACCCCGGAAGACCTAAGCTCTATGACGTTCATGGTTGAGAAGCTGAAGAGCTACGGCATTGAGAATGCTCGCTATGAGTCCTATATGATTCCGGGCTGGAAACGCGGCCCAACCGAACTTACGATGACCAGCCCTGTAAAGAAGGAGATTGCCTGCATCAGCCTTCCACACAGCATTGCTGGCGAAGTGGAGGGAAAGCTGGTGTGGTTGGGAGAAGGGGCCGTTGAGTCGTATGAGAAAAGGAGGAAGGAGATTGAGGGCAACATTGTGATGGTTTCGAGCGCCAATCCGATCGGTATGAATAGGCCTTTGCACAGGAGTGAGAAGTTTTTACGCAGCGTTATCGCAGGGGCTAAGGGCTGGATATTCATGAACCAGTATCCGGCTTATGGCCCGCAGACCGGAGCGATTAGCGCGATCATACCCTCCATCAGCGTTTCCTATGAGGATGGGATGTTTCTTGTTCGAACTCTTGAGAGGGAGGGTGAGGTCAGGCTTAGAATCAAGACGACGGACAGGAACATGGACGTGACCACCTACAATGTCATTGGTGACGTTCCTGGCACTAGCAGTAGCAAGGAGTACGTGGTCGTCGGCAGCCACTACGATGGCCACGACATCAGCCAAGGCGCGGAAGACCCGGCGTCCGGTGCTGTCATGGTGATGGAGATCGCTAGGAATCTCCAGATGGTGAAGGACCGGCTGAAGAGACGTGTGAGATGCATATGCTTTGGGGCTGAGGAGATCGGGCTGTATGGAAGCTACAACTATGTCGCCATGCATAAGGATGAGATGGATGACGTCAGGTTCATGTTGAACTTGGACTCGGGCGGAAGCAAAGGCAGAAAAGGAGTCATCCTACACGACTTCCCGGAGCTTGAGCCCTTCGTTACCAAGGCATCGTCAGAGATGAGGGCCGACCTGCCCACATTCCAAAGAGTAAGCCCCTACAGCGACCACTGGCCCTTCTTCCTGAAAAGCGTCCCATGCGGCAGCGGCGGAGACCCCGAAATGATAAGAACGAGCCTAGGCCGAGGCTTCGGCCACAGCCAATACGACACCGTAGACAAAGTTGAACTGGAGTATCTTCGCCTCGGCGCAGCAAACTACACAAGACTCCTGTTCAGAATCGCCAACACCGAAGACTGGAAACCACGCCGAAAAACCCAAACCGAGATCCAAGAATTCATCAAGAAACAGGGATACGACCAAACCGTCCAACTCGCAGATCAAACCAAAGCATACGTGAAGACCTGGAAAGAAATCCACCCAGAAACCAAGGAATGGCTCGAAAGAAAGGCCGACTGGTAAGACCAACTACTATCATACTCTCGTTACGGCCGGCCATGTTCCTTTGTGTGGATCATAAGGTGCGCACACACACAAAAACTACTAACGACGACGGTTCAAACCGCGACGATCACACCAAGCATGGCCTAGTGCAGACTAGAACACTCCACACTACCAGATCTTCGGTAACAATCTATACCTCACTTGCTTGGCATATTCCAAGTAACCGGGCAACTCCTTCTGGAGAGTTCTATCTTCAAGATATGTTCTCACTATGAGCAACATGGCACCAACAGTCGCTGGGATTAGAGCCCAGAAAGAACCCAACGCAAGGGGAGTGGTCATCCCAAAGAGTAGCCCTCCCACATACCCTGGATGCCTCACGAAATGATATGGGCCATCCTTACAGACTGTCTGTCTCCTGTCCGTCTGAATTCTCACGACTGAGGAAGAGAATCTGTTTGCCAGCTTCGCCCAAAGGAGCATCAAGTGCCCAACGCAGAAGATCACAATGCCGAGAACGATGATTGAGAGTGGAACCCGTGGTTCCCAATGAAAGCGCCCCGCATCCAAGCTTGCGACTGCAATTGCAATGAAATATGTCGGCGATGAAACAATGTAGTAGATCTTGTCCCATCTCTTCATTCCTTGGCCTGGTTTTAGTCGCTCTTGAATCAGATCTTTTCTATCTGACAAAGCAACATACGTCAACCCCATTGTAATCAAGTTCAACAGATTGTAAACCCATCCTTGCCAGTAGTCTATGCGACCGGCCAAACTGAAAGTGAAGACTGTAATGGCTGCAGGCACGAGTATGCTTCTGAGAATTATCTGCCTTGTCAATCCAACTCCTTCCATATCAACCAACACCAGCCGGTCTAGATGCCGTTGAGCTCATCAATCCCTGCTCCTGTTTTGAGCCGTTAAGGCATGAGAGATCTTCGGACCAAACGCCAGAAACCCTGAGCAACAACTCTACGTCATACGTGGCAAAGTCGATGGATTCGAAGGCAGAATCGCAACAATCACGAAACCGCTAACAAACATCATTTCGCCCAAAAGCAAACTAGCTCTCTTCAGAGAGAAATACGGAGAGTTCCCAAAGATCGGAATGAAAGTCCAAGTAGAAACCAACGAGAACGGCTTCTGGAACCTGGTCATCTAGGCCGGCAGAGGTGCCAGCAGCCGGTTCCCCTCTTTTTTGAGTAGAGAAGGTATATTCAAGTCTATCTGGATTTTTATATATTCACGCCTTGGTTTGTCTGCTGGGGGGAGGACGGTGTCTTCGTGGGAAGAAGGAAGACGTCTAGAAGAGAGCACACGTGCAGAGCGCGAGCGCTACAGAAATCCGTTCAAAAGACCTAAGCTCAAAAGATGTTCCTGTTGCGGAACAGAGTTCTTCGAGAAAGCCCCAAACGAATGTTGCCCGAAGTGTGGGAATTCTGCTGTGGCACCCCGCGGGCCTGCACAGAAGTCTCTGGCCTTTGTGATGATAGCAACTGTGTTCAGTTCCGAAGATGAACGCAGTGTTTTGGCTCAACTGCGCGAGATGAAGAATGTCAAGGAAGCGTATTCAGTCTTCGATGTCTGCCAACCAGGCAATATCGCTGCAATAGTCGAATCAGAGACATACGATGAACTCAAGACGACAATCTCCTTCAAGTTAGGACAGATCGCAGGGATCAGATCAACCCTCACGAAGTTTGTCAGTAGTCGGGAGGAGGCCGAAAGGCTCTTGGAAGCCGCAAGGTTTCCAAGGAAATCTGGAAAGCCGGTTTTCCGGTAGAGCTTGATTTGTTGCTGGCTCAGGCTTTTCGCGCGCTTAGTGAGTTGCGGTAAATCACTTAAGAACACGCGGTAGCTCCGTTTACTACGGATCTTGCTCTCCAGCGAGAAGAGGAAGCATGCCTATTGCATTCATACTTGTTAGTGTCGATCAGGAATCGGAAGTACTTAGGAAACTGCGACAGATCAAAGGGACACAAGCATACATGATCTATGGTCCTCACAACATCATTGCTAGATTCGAGGCAGAGACGATGGATAGACTCAACGACATCGTGAAACGAGCACGCATTCTAGTCGGCAAATACCGCTTGAGAACTAGACCAAGTGAATACGAGGAAGAAGGGGAGACTCTTACTCTTGTCGTGGCCGAATAGCCTGGCGCGCTGTGGGGGTCCCAAATGTCTATGTGACCCAATAATCTCATCTATACCTTTTGCTGTATTTGCTGTTTGAGATCGGCCGTTCTTTCTGGGCGAGTTGGCATCGGAGTGAGGATCTAGTGGAGAAGATTAGTCCTCTACGAGCAGAGAAGACTGAAGAGCCTAGATCCAAGTATTTCAAATATGTCTCAAACTCGCGCTTTATAGAAGGAACCGGTCCTAACGAGATCACGGATTCTCTCGATGCCATAGTGTCTGATGCTAAGGAGAGAATCTGGATAGCCGTTCCATGGTTCTATACAGAAAGCCACCGATGGATTCATGATTTCATATACAAGCTATGTGACGGCTCAGAACAAGGAATCGACGTCCGGCTATTCGTGCGTCCTGATATTAGCAATCATGTCACTGTGAATAGACTCAACCTTGCCAAGGCAAAGGTGCTCTCCAGAAAATCGATCATAAGACACATTCACACCAAGATGATGATGAACGAGAAACAGGTATTGATCACCACTGCTAACATTACCGATTTCGATCTCTACAGAAACCTGAATTCGGGCACCCTGACGGACGAGGAGGAGAATCTGAGGAGTGCAACACTAGACTTTGCGAGGCTTATGGAGCCTGAAATCGAAGCGACGCAATACGTCTCAGACGTTCCGCTCGTTGAGCTTGTTCCACAAAGACTCCTTCCGTTCTTCGAAAAGAAATACACTCATCTGAATCCAATGCAGGCAGAAGCTCTTCCCCTCATACTTCTACAACGAGAGAATCTATTGATCGGTGCAGAAACTGGGACCGGCAAGACCTTGCTCGCTGAACTCGCAGCAGTGAACGAACTGCAACAGAACCCGAAGGCGAAAATACTCTACACGGCTCCAATGAAAGCGATCACGATCGAGAAAGAAGAAGAATGGAGTAGGCTGCAGGATCTCGGCCTCAAGGTCTACAAGATAACTGGAGATGAAGACACAGTCGACGTGGACAAAGCGAAGGGAGCCCATCTCCTGCTGTCAACCGGCGAGAAGTGGGACAGCATGACTAGGAAGCCACACCGGTTCCCATTCGTAAAAGACGTCTCGCTGATGGTGGTCGACGAGATACACATACTGGACGATGAAGACCGCGGCGCAACATTAGAGGCGCTTCTATCGAGAATGAAGAGGTTTACGCCTAATGCTCGAATACTCGGGCTTTCCGCAACGATGAGAAACATAGATGTTCTCGCTCACTGGCTCAATGCGAAGAAATATCTCAATACTGAATACAGATCCGTACCAATCCAGTACGCGTTCTGCGCATATCCAGACAGCACCTACATCAATCAAATGGAAGCTGCCAAAGACAAGATCTGTCTCGATACAGTACAGATGCTTCTGAAAGAGGATATTGAGACTGGCAAAACAGGGAAGGTTCTGATATTCACGGGAAGCAGAGCAAAAGCTGAGAACACCGCGCAACTAATTGGTAACAGCCTCGAAACTGTTCACCCGTCTTATGAAAGAGGAATTAGAAATCAGAAGCTGAGACAATGCCTATCCAAAGGCACTGCGTTTCTGCATGCAGGACTCACGCTTTCAGATAGGAAGCAAGTCATCAGTGCGTTCAATGAAGGAGAGATCAACGTACTCGCCGCAACTACAGCACTGGCATGGGGAGTAAACCTCGCAGCCCGCTCAGTAATAGTACGAGACATATTCATCGCGAACAAACGTGAAGTGGATATCATCGGCATCAAACAGATGCTTGGCAGAGCAGGCAGAAAGGGCAAGGAATCAGTAGGATACGGCATCATACTCGCACCAAACACGATGAAAGACCAAGTTCAACAGATGCTGATCGAAGGAAAAGACATCGAATCGAAACTGGAAAGACATATTCTAGACCACATAAACGCGGAGATCAAGCTCGGGTATGTTGAGAACAGAGATCAACTGAAAGAATGGTTCCTCAGCACCTTCTGGTACTATCAGAATAGAGAGAAGAAAACTGAATGGGAGCGATTTCTCAGTGAGAGACTCAGTCTTCTCGTATCTAACGGCTTTGTGGAAGAAGACAAAAGTAGGTTGAAGACGACTGTTCTTGGTCGATTGACTGCGGACTGGTATGTCAGAGTCAATACGGTGATTAATCTTCTCCGTCACACGAAAGACTTTGACTACTTGAAACAAGGTTCAGCCGACAAGATTGAGCTTCTTCTGATGAGGATACTTGCTGAGAACGCCGAGGAGCTCAGTATGTTCATCCGGTCGGCTGAGGAGAGAGAGGAGATTGTGGCCTTTCAGGCTCAGAACCCGATGATAGCAGACTGCGCTCCAGAGGCGACCAAGATCTGCATGATAATGTCCTCAGCGCTTGAGAGGAGACAAGATCTCGCCGGGGAAGAATATCAGGCGTATCAGGAGTCAACGCGCCTGATGGGCTACGTGGGTGAACTTGGAAGAATAAAGGAAAACATCTCTCTGCATGTGATTTCTCGCGACCTTGCGAAAAGACTCCAGTTCCATGAAGAGAGAGGATCAGGCCAGCTGTTACACCTATTGTGGTATTCCACTCCAGACAACGACTTCAAAGATAGAACTGTCAAGAGCACATACGATACACTTCACCAGCAAGGACTCTCCGACGTTCTTTCCCTCCAAAAAGCACTGTTAGCAGACGAAGACAAGATTCCGATACGGTCCTCGCTTATCAAAAACGCCTCTGGATTTCCAATATTGACACTCCATGGCCTCCATGGGAAGCATCTCGGTGAAAAGCCGAAACTACTGATTGGACAACTTGAGGAACCAGCCACTCTCATCTGTAGAATGGTGGATTCAGATGGAGAACACTTCAAAACCATCCGAGACTACTCATCAGCATATCTAGACCTCTCTGAATTGAACAACAAGCTGACTCAGCGCATAGGGTTGAGAGAAGTTGCGCTGGAGATCTTTACGATGAACAGGCTTGGGTGGGATTACGCCCAAGCCATGGCTGAGATACTCGTACTTCCCGGCTCCTGGAGAAAAGAGATTCTGGACGAACTTGAGGATTACGTGAGAAGCGTGGAAACAGAGGTCAGAGCGCATTCTTTTCTCAAAGGGCTCTGGCTGAAAATCAAAAGAAGACTTAGCTATGTTGGATACGGACTAGACTTTGTCGAAACCTATGAAACAGTCAAACGTGCCGCACAGATTCTCGCGCGCGATACAATTGCCAAGGAACAAGCAATCTCCAACATTCTGTACTACGTCAGAAGATCAATCTCTATCGCTGATGGCCTTCGTCTCTGTCCTCCTGTGATCAACCTGATGAGAGAGAAGAAAGCAGCCTATGATGAGGCCGCAATTCTGACAGTGAGCCTTCTCCGATCTCTGGGTATCCAAAGCGGACTAGTTGAGGTTAGAGGAGGAAAAGTCCAGAAACACTATCTCCCCACGTACACACTTGGCGGACAGATATTCATTGTAGACTACTTCGATGAAATCAGGATCATGAATGCTCACGTGCGTGCGAAGACCCGGATGAAGGTAAGGAGTTTAGAATACGGGGAAGATGAGCGAAGAGAAGAAACAAGTTTCACCTTAGCATGGCTTGAACACTATTTCTCTCCAGAGGCGCAAGGCAAGCATCAGGTTGCCTCTCTTCGCAACTATGAGGAGCAGGACCTCAGCGAGCTTAGGCAATTCTCCGTTAGAGAAGCAACAATTGCTCGTCGTCCTCGAATCCCTGAGACAGTTGACAAAAAGGCTGGAGTGTCACGCCCGACTCTAGAAGAAAAAGAAGCGGGGAGGATTCCTTCGGATGGCTCGGTTGTTCAGGCAATATATTACGGCCGATGCCCAAGATGCGGCAAAATGATCAAACCTGAGGACAGAATAACTTGGTGGAAGCCGACCAAAGGCGAGACGCGGTGGATACATGCGAAGTGCGCGAAATAGACTCTGCGCACGCACCAATTTGAACCGTCGTAGTCAGTGTTTTTTCTGTGTGTGTATCCCTTGGTGCGGCCAGTGGAATTCGAACCGCACAATCTTCCTTGGGCGAAGACGACTGTCGACGGGCCGACTTCAATACTCAGCTGAATTTGGCTAAATGGTGTCGCAAGCTCTCTATGCACCAGCCTTCTATCCAGCGGACCTGATAGTCCGTGCTGGCTGCTCGTTGACAATCAACTGGAATACGTCTGGGCGAGCATAATGTCCTACCACATCAAAATCGAATTTCCCTCGAGCTATCTCTGCAAGATCCAGGTCCGCAAGCAGAATTCCTTCTTGATCGAATAAGGGGCCTGCCAAGTATTCTCCTGACGGCGACACGATTGCGCTGCCGCCGCGGCAAAGCACATCCGGTTGGTTTTCAAGCTCTTTGATTAGTTCCAGATCTGCGGGATACATCGACTTTGTCACGTATTGGTTGCATCCCAGTACGAAGCATCTTCCTTCAAGGGCGATGTGGCGTAGCGTGGCTTGCCATCTTTCACGAGCATCAGCAGTAGGTGCTAGATAGATGTCCACACCTTTTCCGTACAGCGCCATACGTGCCAGAGGCATGTAGTTCTCCCAACATATGAGTCCGCCAATTCTGCCCAGCTCAGTATTGAGCACGGTCAGAGTGCTGCCGTCTCCTTCGCCCCAGATCAGTCGTTCCGCGGCGGTAGGCTTGAGCTTACGATGCTTTCCCAGCAACGTGCCATCTGGGCCAAAATAGAGCAAGGTACAATAAAGAGTCCCGTGGCTGTACTCGGTGTCTCGCTCAATCACTCCTACTGCGAGATATGTTCCAGCCTCACGAGCAGCTGATCCCAACGCCTTCGTTGCCGGCCCGGGAACATCAACCGAGTTCTTCCAGTATCGCTCCCAGACCTGTCGTCCCGAATCGGTTCTATTGCCGACCACAGTACCAAATGTGAGCCCTCGTGGGTATGCGGGAACAAACGCCTCTGGAAAAAGAACTAATCTTGCACCTTGCGCTGAGGCGTCCGCCGTAAGACGACAGGCCTTCGCAATGCTGGCTTCACGATCAAACAGTTGAGGGGCCGCTTGAACTACCGCGGCCTTGAATTTCGCAAGCGTATCTCCCACAATAAGTCACCTAGTTTCTCACAATTCGGATCGCGCAACTTTCAGATAGGGATCTAGCTTCCCTATGAAGAATTCCCAACGGTAAGCAGTACGGCATCATACGACGCATACTTGACGGAGTTTCCTTCGTAAGTACACGGTGGGATTTCTCATCCTGAGAATGGCGCCCGGGATGGGATTTGAACCCATGCGGCCCGTAGGGCCAATGGCTAGCCAGTCTAAGCCCGTTTAAGTTGAGATCTCGAGGCTTGCGAGAGGCCTTTCCCAGCCTCACATCGCCTTAACCTGGCTTGGCTACCCGGGCACATCTTCAGACCGAGATTCCTCGATCCCTGATTCAACCTCAGCAGCCAGCTATAAAACTCCCCCCCTAACGAGGCCCAGAAAGCCCAGTGGCCAAAACCTGTGAATAGGTTGATTGATGAAGTGGCTTTTTAGTCAGGTATCTAACAACTGTAGGACTGTTCCGAAGAAAGCGAGCACGGCGATCCCATGATTCCCCTAGGAGACGAAAACCCCACACGAATTATGCCGTTAATCACGTGGGCCCTCGTAGTCACGAATGTGGTCGTGTTTCTTTGGCAGATGTTTCTTTCTCCCAGAGCTTACGAGCAGTTGATCCGAGTCGCTGGATTCGTTCCACTTGCCGTAGTCAATCAACGAACCTACTACATGTTCCTGACCTCAATGTTCCTTCACGGAGGAATCCTTCACCTCGCAGGAAATATGCTCTATCTATACGTCTTCGGCGACAATGTGGAGGATCTTTGCGGCCACATCCCGTACCTAGCCTTCTACTTGGCTTGCGGTTTCGCAGGATCCTTGTTCCAGCTCGTCTCTGACTGGGGATCGACAATTCCCTCGATCGGAGCGTCTGGAGCAATATCTGGGCTTCTGGGCGCCTATGTCTATCTGTTCCCCAATGCCAGGATCAGGACGGCCGTGACGCTCGGCATCTTCATTCGGATGGTTAGAGTGCCCGCTTACTTTCTGATTGGTTTCTGGTTTCTATACCAGATAACCTTGGGCCTATTGTCAGCTGACGCCTCTGTAGCATATTGGGCTCACATAGGCGGATTCCTAGGCGGCCTAGTTCTTGCCCGGATCTTCGTCCGAAGAAGAGAAGCACACCCGCTCTTCCGAAACCATTACTACACCGCCGACGCATGAAACGAGTGCTCGATCCTGAGCTTCTCTCCAGCAGTCCCTCACTGAGTAATGTTAATACGCTTGAGCTTTCTGATTCGAACACACTTGTCAGGGGACATTGAACATGGAACTGAAAGGAAGTAAGACTGAGAAGAATCTCCTAGGGGCCTTTGCCGGAGAATCCCAAGCAAGGACCAGATACACTTTCTTCGCCAGTGCGGCCCGGAAAGAGGGCTTCGAACAGATTTCGGCCCTATTTACAGAAACCGCCGACAACGAGAAGGAACATGCCCAACTGTTCTTCAAAGCCCTGCAGGGCGGAGAAGTCGAGATCACCGCAAAATACCCGGCGGGCGTGATTGGAACGACTGCGCAGAACCTGAAGGCTGCAGCCGCAGGCGAGAAACTGGAATGGGGAACCCTATACCCCAACTTCGCAGAGGTCGCGGAGAAAGAGGGATTCAAGGAAATTGCGAACACTTTCCGCATGGTAGCTTCCGTTGAGGCCCACCACGAACGAAGATACCTGAGGCTTCTAAACAACGTAGAGTCTGGACAGGTCTTCAAGAAGCCCGCCAAGATCAAATGGAAATGCCGCAACTGCGGCCACATACTGGAAGCGAACGAAGCGCCGCTGAAATGTCCCGTCTGCGCACACGACAGAGCCTACTTCGAACTATTCGCCGAGAACTATTGAACCTCAGAAAGAGAGAAGAAGGCGAGGCCCCCCTCGCCTACACGATTCTTTTCTGACCAGCGCTTCTGACACTGATCTAGCGGCTCGTAGAGCTGAAGGCAGACCTAGATTATTCTCAGCTCTCTGCCGACTTTCTCAAACTTGCTTAACGCGAAATCCAGATGCTCCTGCTTCAACGCCGCATTCATCATTGTCCTAAGACGAGCCTTGTCCTTAGCCACCATCGGAAACACGATCGGAAGAGCAAACACACCTTCCTCAAAGAGGCGTTCACTCATCTTCTTCGCGAGGCCGCTTTCTCCCACAATGACTGGTGTGATCGGGGTTTGGCTCTGCCCGATATCAAATCCCAGATTCTTCAATGCTTTCTTGAAGAATCGTGTGTTCTTCCAGAGATTCTCCAAGTGCTGTGGCTCGTTCTCGATGACATCAATCGCGGCCATGCAGGCTGCCGCCACAGGCGGTGGCGAAGACGCACTCAGTAGCCAGCTCCTCGACTTGTTGAAAGCATAGTTTATCAGGTTTCTGCTTCCAGCCACGTACCCACCTGCCACACCGAAGGCTTTCGAGAATGTTCCCATCTCCACATGGACTCTTCCTTCCACATTGAAGTGGGAGGTGACGCCTCGTCCCTTCTCTCCAAGCACCCCGTCGCCATGAGCATCATCCACAAACGTCATCGCTCCATGTTCCTCAGCCACCTTCACTATCCCGTCCATAGGGGCGATGTCGCCGTCCATGCTGAAGACGCCATCAGTAATTATCAGGATTCGGCGGTAGTTCTTCTTCTCAGCCTCATCCAGAACCCGCGCCAAATCATCTGTGTCGCAATGCTTGTAGACCGCTCGCTCAGCCTTAGAAAGCCGCACGCCGTCGATGATGCTTCCATGGTTCAACTGGTCGCTGATTATCAGATCGCCTTCATCAGCCAGCTGGGGAATCAAGCCTTGGTTTGCTGCGAAGCCTGCTGAATAAGTCAGCGAGGCTTCCGTATGCTTGTATTGGGCAAGTCTCTTCTCAAGCTTGATGTGTATGTCCATGTTGCCGGCGATCGCTCTAACCGAGCCTGACCCAACTCCATACTTCTCGATCGC
>Ga0315277_10001516_pt1 | contig 33832 bp, 37 predicted proteins | sample YL17G05_15_MG_FD_203695 | JGI IMG/M metagenome (GOLD analysis project Ga0315277, IMG submission 203695) | Sediment microbial communities from Yellowstone Lake, YNP, Wyoming, USA - YL17G05_15 | ecosystem: Environmental > Aquatic > Freshwater > Lake > Sediment | place: USA: Wyoming | collected...
TCTATTCTGGCAATAATTAGTTCTGTTTTGATAGGAAGCAAAAGAAAACTTGGTGGTTGGTTAATGATTATTTCTGGAATTGCTATCTTAATTTGTATAAGCCTTTTTGGAATATTGCCTGCCGTTCTTTTAGTTATTGGCGGGATTGTTGCTTTGAGCAAGAAAGATAAAAACAAAAAATAAGAATTAATACCCCAATGCTTCTGCTGTTTTATTATACTTCTTTATAGCATTTTGCATTTGAGCCTTTTGTTTTTCCTGAGTTTTTTTATCTGGTTTTTCCTTGTAAAGACTACCAAAGACTATTGGAGAATCTTTAACTCCAGCTTCTTTTTCTAATTTCTTTTGTTTTTGCTGAAATTCTGAGAAGATATCCCAAACTTTTTTTCTTAGACTTTCTTCACTAAACTTTTTCTTTAAATCTGCAATTTCTTTTGATTGTCTTTCATATTTGGTTTTATCTTCTTGCGTAAGCATATCTTCATCAGAGAGTTCATCATTTTGTCCTAAGAACTCAGAATAATACTTAATCCATTTCTCAGAAGTCCAACCCATTCTATACATCAAAGCTCTGTAAGTTTGGTATCTTTTAAGCCAATAACAAGAAGCAATATGGCGGATGTCATAAAGCGACATTTGAGAATACTTAGCTCCTGCTTTATTGTGAGAAACTTTATCTCCAAACAGCTTTTCTGCGGTCTGTCTTAGATATTTATTGAAAGCGGGGGGATTTTTTATAAAAATATAATCGTCTCCTTTAAGGTTGTGGAAACTGATAAATTCTTTAATCAACTGAGTGCATATCTTTAGATTGATTGTTCTTTCATACTTATTCTTTGAAGTTTCTGCTCGGATTGTTACCTTATTGAAATCTTCTTGAAAATCTGATACCCTTATGTTATATGCTTCTGTGACTCTTGCTCCTGTGTCAAGCATAAACGCTATTAAAGGTCTGTAATCTGGAATTGAATGATTTAATAACGTTTTAAATTGGTCTTCATCAAGATAAACCCATTTTGCCTTATCATCTAATCTGCTTATATCTTCATTTATATCCTCTTTAACTTTGTTTGTTTTGATTAACCAGTTCCAGAAGCATTTCCAATCTTTTACATAAGAACCAGCAGACGTGTAAGGCTTTCCATTTTCTTTTTTTAATGTTCCGTCTCTCATCTTTTTGAATAAGATATGGACATCATCTTTAGTTAATGAAGTAAATTTCTTGTTTTTGAATTGCTTAGAGAAGAATGTCAATCTGGATTTAAGAGACATAAGCCTTATCGAACTTCGTTCTCCTTTCTGTGATACTTTAGATATGTTTTTTCCAAGTTCAAAGTCTTTTAAGAAACTGATAATAAGATTAGAATTATACTTTAATCCGTCGATATTAGGATTACTCTGTATCCATTCGTGCCATCTCTCGTCGGCATTATACGGGTCTCTCTTTTTAGGCATAACTAAGGTAAGAGGCAGGGGTTTTTAAATTTACCCCTGCTCTAACCAAAGGTTATATGCTCCCGCCGGGATTCGAACCCGGGTCATAGCCGTGAAAGGGCTACATACTTGGCCTCTATACGACAGGAGCTTGTTTTAAAAAGAGAATAAAGTTTTATAAATGTTTAGAATTCAACTTCTTCGCCATCTTTCGGCATAGAAACTTGTATAGAATCTCCAACTCTTTTTTTTACTTCTAACAACATATCATCAAACTTTATCCTTTTTAATTGTGCAGATGGATGAATTAGCCATGCTTGATTTACTCCTGCTCTTTTTATCAATTCTGAAACAGTTAATGGAGAAGAATATGGTGTTGAAATGAATTCTCCACCAACTTTATCTCTAATTGTCATTCTATGACCTGCCATTGAATAGCAATCGCAAATTAAGGCAAGCTTTTCTATAGAGGGTGTTTTAACAAAATCAATTACTTCTTGTGTTGGACCAGATTTTGTCGGAGCAACATCCACAAGATAAACTAAGGCTTTTCTAGAATCATCAGAGATTAGTTTGTAGCCCGCAACAGGACTTCCATCTTCAATATGACTAAAAGTTTGTGAAAAAACTTTAGCTCTTGGTATATCTACGTGCCTTAATGCTTTTGCATCTCCTGGAGCTTTGACAATAGATAATCCATTAACTTGGTCTTCATTGAATGGATAACCTTCTCCAAAAATACCTGCTACATTTATAAGCTGCTCTTCTGGCGCATATATTGTTACTGATGGAATTTCTTTTGGTAAATAAATTCTTAGAGCAGGCATACCGCTAACATGATCTATATGGGTGTGAGATAAAAACAAATGAATCCCCTTTGGATCTTCTTTCATTTTTTTTAAGTATTCTGGATTAGCCAATCCAGTGCCTGCATCAAAAATAACATTATAATCAGGGATATGAACACAAGGAGTTCTGTTTCCAGCATCAGATGGATGCCAACCTGCTGTTCCTAAAAATACAATTTTCATTTTATTACTTAGAATGAGCTTCTAAGAGGCTATCCCCTCGAAATTAGAAATTATTAGTTGTTTTTAAATCTAACTTAAAAGAAAGTGGGCCTGCTCGGACTCGAACCGAGGACCTACGGCTTGCTTAGAGTCTAACAATCCAAAATGGATTGTGGTCATATAAGACCGTTGCTCTAGCCAACTGAGCTACAGGCCCATGAAAATAGTAGATAAGAATTGTATTTAAAATTTACTGCAACCAGAAAATTAATAAAGTTTGTCATTTTTTGCTTTTTATGTTAATTGGAGTTGTTGGAAAGGCTAATGTTGGAAAAAGCACTTTTTTTAAAGCAGCTACTTTGGTAGATGTTCTCATAGCAAATTATCCATTTGCAACTATAAAGCCAAATCATGGTATTGGTTATGTTCGGGTTGATTGTGCTGAGAATTTTTTTCATGTTAAATGTAATCCAAGAGAAGGATTTTGCATTGATGGACAAAGATTTGTTCCTGTTGAGCTATTAGATGTTGCTGGTTTAGTTCCTGGTGCGCATGAGGGTAGAGGTTTAGGAAATCAGTTTTTAGATGATCTTAGCCCAGCTGATTTGTTGATACATGTTGTTGATATGGCTGGTACAACTGATTCAGAAGGAAAACCAACAACAGGGCACGATCCTTGTAAGGATATTTTATTTTTAGAAGAAGAATTGGATTATTGGTATTTGGGAATTTTAAAGAAAGTATGGAGAACTTTTACAAGAAAATTAGAAGTAGAACATTCTGAGTTTGAGAAAGAAGTTGCAAAACAATTTTCAGGAATAAAAGTCACAGAAGAAATGGTAAGAAAGGCTGTCTCGAAGTTAGTAATAGATCTTGAAGAAGAACATGCATCTGAATGGACAGAAGAAAGATTGCTTGAATTTGCACGAGAATTAAGAATTCAAAGTAAACCAATGATAATTGCGGCAAATAAAGCAGATCGGCTTGAATTTGAAGAAAATTTAAAAAAGGCTAAAGAAAAATTTCCTGAATTATTGATTGTTCCTTGCTCTTCTGAATCTGAATTGGCATTAAGGGAAGCTGCAAGAGCTGGAATTATTAAATATATTCCTGGTGATGAAGATTTTAAAATTTTAAAAGATGTTGATGAAAGAAAAAGGAAAGGATTAGAATTTGTAAAAGAAAAATTCCTAAAAAAATGGAAAATAACTGGTGTTCAACAAGTTTTGAACAAGGCCGTGTTTGATTATCTTAAATATGTTTATGTTTTTCCCGGTGGAACAAATAAACTTACTGATAGTAAGGGAAATGTCTTGCCCGATTGTTATTTGATGCCACCTGGCTCAACTTCTTTAGATTTTGCTTTTCGCGTTCATACTGATATTGGAAAAAACTTTGTTAAAGCAATAGCTGTAAAGAAAAAAGTTGCTATTGGAAAAGATCATGTTTTAGAGAATGGCGATGTTATTGAGATTATGACTAAGAAATAATTAATGTCCTGGACAAAGTATCTTAAATTTTAAGCTTAGTAATTTTTTAAGACTAGATTCCATGAATTCTGGTCTGCTTGAAGGCAAGTCTGTTCTTCCTATGCAATCTCCTGTTTCATCAAATAAAGTATCTCCTGAAAAAAGAACTCCTTTGTATAAAAATGCTAAACTTCCTTCTGTATGGCCAGGAACTTCGATTATTTTGAAATCTTTGTTTTTTCTAGAAAATTCTTTAATATCATGAAATTGAATTTTATCTATTTCTGGCAATAAAGATAAATCTTGCATTCTAAAAAAAGCTGCTCTATCTTTCTGAAAATCTTCAAGTTCTTTGCTAGAACAATAAACTTTTGCATTTTTGAATAAAGCAATATTTCCTATATGGTCCCAATGTAAATGTGTTAAAAGAATTGTATCTACATTTTCAATTTTAAGATTATTTTTTTGAAAATCTTGTATAAATTCAGAACGATTTTCAATTGAACCTGCATCGATAAGAATTTTATTTTTAATTAAGTAACATAAAGATCCAAATTCTTTAAATGTGAATTTTAAAACTTCATTATTGATTTTTGTTATCATGATAGGAATAGAAAAAATAATTATAAATAGTTTTTGAATTAGAAAAATCACCTATCACCTCTTTCATTAACTCTTTTTCTCCCAGAGGTTAATCTTGATTTAAACAAGTCGAAGTATATAAAGATTAATGTACAAAAAAGTATATTTTAGAATAGGGTTTTTTGTTTGAACTTATCTTTCAGAAAATCATTTGCTTTAGTTAAAACACTTTTTGAGTCCTTTTTTTTGAGTAATGTTGTTGCTTCTTCGAAAGTTGCCCATTTAAATTCATTATGCTCTTCTGAAATTTTAACTTCTTCTTGAGCTGTTTCTGCTAAAAAAAATGTGACATTCTTTGAAACTAGATCATTATCTCTGCGATAGAAAAAATGGATTGCTTCTTTAAAATCTAAAAAATTGAATTCTTTAAGGCCTGTTTCTTCTTTTATTTCTCTTATTGCTGTTTGTTTTTCTGTTTCGTTTTCTTCAACATTGCCTCTTGGAAAATCCCATAATGCTTTGTATTGCTGAAATGGCGCTCTGAAAAGCAAAAGATATTTTATTTTTTCGTTATCTTTTATAAAAATTATAGCTCCGCAAGATTTTTCATTTATCATTCTATTTTTTTTAGAGTTCTTTATCAAAAACACATTGATATGGTAGTTTGTCTAATCTTATTCTTAATATTTCTGGATTTTTTAAAACTCCCTCTTCAAATGCATCAAATTTAACCTTAGCTATAATTTGTGGTTTTAACAAAGTAGCACCAGGGATTTTGAAATGCTCTGGATCATTTGTTTTTAAAGTTTTAATTTTAGTTTTTATAATATTTAAAATCGTATTATTTTCTTTTTTAACTTCTCCAAAATAAGTTAGAACATTATCTCTGTATGTTCCAAGAATCCAGGACTTGTCTGTGTATCCTGCAACAATTGCATTTGTGAATTTTTTATTATAAAGTTTAAGCCAAGACCAATTAATTCCTGATTCGTATTTACTGCCTGAATTCTTTACAATTAAACCTTCATTATTATTTTGTTTTATTTGCATCCATAATGATCTTCCATTTAGTGTTGATGGAATTATTTTAATTAAGTCGGATTCTTCAATTAAGTTTGATAAAATTTGCTTTCTTACTTTAAGCCACTCTTTTGTCATTAAAGTTCCTTCTACTTCAAGAACATCAAAAACAAAAAAAGTTGCTGGATTTCTTTTGCTCCTGTTTTGAATAGATGCTGGTTGTTCTGCAAGTTCTCGATCTTGAATTAAGTTAGATTGTACTTGGTTTTCTTTAATTATGGTTATTATACCATCTAAAACGCAATTTTTTGCCCTTATTTGATAAGCTATTTGATGAAGTTCTGGAAATTTGAAAGATATGTCTATTCCTAAGGAATTTACAAATATTATATTTTCTTGATCTTTATATAAAAAAACTCTAATTCCATCTAATTTCGGCTCAAAAATAAAACCAATAGGTGCTGGACGATCAAATATTCCTAAATCTCCTCTTTTTGGGAACATATGCCTAAACATACTAGATTTATGAACAATGAACTTATATATTTTTTCTGAAACTTATAAAAAAACAACGCCTGAATAGTTACGATGTACTGACAAAAAGTTTATAAACTTAAACACTTGAAAAGTTGTATGGCAAAAGCATGTCCGTGGTGCGGTAAAACACTTGAGATTAAAACAAGAGAACATGGTAGTAATATTCAAGAAGTTTGCGGGAGATGTGGTTACAAAATCCGTGAATATAAGAAACCAACACCAGTTCAAAAAGCTGAAATTCCTTCTATAGTTGAAATCAAAGATGATGAAAGACCAAGAGTTCGAGAAAAATCAGTCTGGCCTTTGATAGCCACTATTGTTGCAATTGTTGTTATTGTTGTTGTACTAGTTAAGGTTTTCTTAGTTAAATAGATTTTAAAATAAAATCTAATTTTTTATTATAATAATCCGTCATTATATTTTTTTACTTGTCTAAATGCTTGTACATATCTTCCTGCAAGCGTTGCTGTAGCTGCCAAACCTGCCGCCCATAATCTTCTTGTTGCTAAATACGCAACGGTTCCCGTAGCTAAGGCCTCTCCTATCATGCTTGTGCCACCAATAGTTTGCACCTTTCCTATTCTATCTAAAGAATCTGGAGAATATCCTTCGCTACATATTTTATCCACAACAATTCTAGGATAATCTTTCCATACAATTAAAGCATCCTTAACTTTTTGTACTATACTCATTTTATTTTTTTAAGATTTGGACTTCTAAAAACCTCTAAAAATATATTATACTATACTTTTTAATTCTTTCTAATAATTTTATCCTACTTTAGTAATTATAAATCTAGGATTAGAATACTTAGAAGTTATTGCCATTAGTTTTAAATTTCCAACTTGTGCTTGAAAAACTGGTTCTTGCATTGGTTGGCCAGAACGCGAAGAGAATTTTTGAATAATTTCATGGATTTCATCTTCTGTTAATGAAACTTGAGTTTGAATTACTTCGTTATTTTGGTTAATGTTTAATAGAATTCCAGGACCATCGCATTGAATCATTTTTATTGAAGCATCTTGAATAAAAGAGTTTAATTCTCCGAGATCCAATGAAATTGTTTTAGGAACTGGAATTATCTTTCCAAAAACAGGCACTTCTAGATTTTGAATTTTTTTCAAAAATTTAGATTCACTTAGTTTATGTTTATGTTCATAAATATGACCCGGTCTGGCGTGACTTACTAAAAACAATTTCGCAATTTCTAAAGAATTTTCTTGCATTTTTAAAAATTAAATTCAGGCAATGGTTCTAAATTATAATTATCATCCTTGTTCTCTTCACCTTCATCATCTTTTTCAACTTCTATGTCTTCGTCTTTCGATTCCTGCTCTTCCTCTTCTTCTTTCTCTTTTTTTGGCTTCTTCTCTGTTTTTTTTGCCTTCATTGTTTGAAGCTTGTTTTGAATTTTTTCCTGAATATTAGAATTAGACTTAATTGATTCTCCTACTGCCACAATGCCATCAATAATTGCTTTGTTTTGATCGGATAATTCTTCTAGTTTTGTTTCAATTTCTGGATTAAATGTTATTTTCGGATCATGAGAAATATCATGCTCTGCTTTCTTAAAAATATCAACAAGTTCTGAAACTTTTGCATTAAGATCTCGAGTTTCTTTTACTGCTTCTGCAAGCTTTTTCTGTAAATTTATGAAATTCTCTAGCAAAAGTTCTTGGGTAGATCTTTCTTTCACACTCTTTTTTGCCATTTTAATTAGAATTATCTAGCAAGGTAGATTTAAAATACTTTCGATTTACTTGGCTTGTGCAATTGTTTCGAGATGTATCATTCTAGTTCTTGTATCTTTAGAACAATATAAACTAATCCTTCTATTTAGCAGTAAATAATCTATTGCTATATTTATTTTCATATGATCTCCTATGCTTTGCTTAACGCAACAAGCAATTAACATAGATTTAGAAACATCCCCGCCAATTTGTTGTAAAATTGTCTCAAGCTTTTGTGCAAATTTTATATACGTACTCATGAATTTCCTGCCTCTAATTACTTGTGTTGGTAGAGGTTCTGTTTCTTGATTTTCTTCAGCCGAAACTCTTTGAATTGCAGTTAACAATTTTGGATCATATTTTGAACTAAAGTTCCTTAATACAGAGACAACAATAGATTCTACGTAATCTGAAATAGGGGATGTATTAGTAAGGCCTAATGTTCTTATGCCATTATTAACCAATCTTATTGCTTCTTCTTCTACATATTGTGGAAGGTTCCTCTCTCTAATAATTCTACTCGCATGGGCTTCTGGAGCTTCTCTATTAACCAACATAAAAAATAATCTGCAAGATATAATTTAAACTTTTGTGTTCTGTAATGTGTAGTTAATTTTATAAACTTATTTAGATTATTAAAAATATGAAAAGAGGGTTTAATAGAAATTATGTTAATTCTGGAAAGGAAAAAAAGCATAGAGGAGCTTTGATAGTATTGTGGATTATAATTGCAATTCTTGTTATATTTTTCTTATTCATGATTATCAAACCAACATCAAATACAAATGTTGCTGTAATTCCTGTAACAGGTGAGTTATTATCAGGCTCTGGAACGGATCTGAGTGTTACTTTTTCAGATGATGTTATACAAACAATTAATGATGTTTCAAAAAACCAAAAAATTCAGGCAATTATTTTTGAGATAGATTCTCCAGGCGGATCTGCTGTTGCTTCTAAAGAAATTGGTGATGCAATAAAATCATTAAAAGGCAGATTAATGACAGTTGCTGTTATCAGAGAAACAGGAGCTTCTGGAGCATATTGGGTTGCTAGTTCTTGCGATTATATTATTGCTAGTCCTTTATCTGTAACAGGAAGTATTGGTGTTGTTGCTTCTTATTTGCAATATTCTGGCTTACTTGAAAAATATAATGTTACTTATGAAAGACTTGTTGCTGGACAGTATAAAGATATTGGAAGTCCTTATAAAAATCTGACAAATGAAGAAAGAAGTATTTTGCAAGGACTTGTGAATGATGTTTATGATTCTTTTGTTAATGAAATTTCAGCTAATAGAAATATGAGTGTTGATAAGGTTAAAGAAATTGCAAATGGATTGATTTATTCTGGTTCACAAGCAAAAGAAGCTGGTTTAATTGATGCTCTTGGCAATAAAGAAGATGCAATAAAATACATTGAAGCTAAAAAAGGAATAAAAGTAGAAACTAGAACTTATGCAAGAAGATCTGGTTATTTCATATTCTCTGCACAATCAAATTTATTCGCATACTGGGTTGGACAAGGAATTGGAAAAAGTTTTGGTGATAAAATTGCCGCAAATCAAATCAATATAATGGCGTAAAATAAATTATCTTTTTAATTTTCTATTTCCATAAAATTTTTTGGGTTTAAACTATTTTATATTAACCATCTTTTAACAACAATATAATCAACTCTAAAACGCATGGCTGCACCTTTTGGGCTACCTGCGTTTGTACATATCTTGACTAATTATCCTTTGAGTGGTTTTGGAATAGTTGAATGTGGTTTGTGCAGATCAATTTTATAATAACGCAACAACTTGGCTGTAGTTGTAGTAGATATATTTAATCTATAATTTCTATTAAGTTCCCTAGTCAATTTAGTTAAACCTCCACAATCCTCATATAATCGCATTAATTCTTTTTGCACTGCGCGATAATTTGGCAACGCGCGATCCAATGTACCAACAACTTCATTGAATTTTCCGCAACCATTTCCCCCTTTTAAAATTCCATTTTTGACCAAGGCATAATAAATACCAAGTGGACTAACATTTAATTGACTAGAAATGTCAGGAATAGTCTGTCCTTGTCTGTACAAATCTGCGGCTCTTTTTTGAGTATACAAACCTATTGCTTGCGAAGTGGTATCTGCCATTAAAAAGTATTGTAAATACAGTTTAAAAAAATTGTGGTTATAAAAGCATAAACTTTAAATTCCAACTTCTATTCTAGATATTATGGAAGAAGCACAAATTAATTTTCAAAAAATAGAACAAAAGTGGCAGAAAGAATGGGAAAAAGCCAAGATATTCGAAGTAAAAGAAGATTCTAAGAAAAAATATTATGTTCTTGAGATGCTGCCATATCCTTCTGGAGAAGGATTGCATATGGGACATGCATTCAATTATACTATTGGAGATATTTTTGCAAGATTCAAGAGAATGCAAGGTTTTAATGTTCTTTATCCAATGGGATATGATTCTTTAGGGTTGCCTGCTGAAAATGCTGCTATAAAAGCAGGAATTCATCCAAAAGAATATACTGAAAAGGCAATTAGGAATTTTATAAGACAGCAAAAAGAGCTTGGATTAAGTTATGATTGGAGTAGAATGTTTAAGACTAATGATTCAAGTTATTATCGATGGGATCAATGGATTTTCTTAAAGATGTTAGAAAAAGGAATTGCATTCAGAAAAAAAGCTCCTGTAAATTGGTGTCCGAAATGTAATACTGTTCTGGCAAACGAACAAGTTCATCAAGGAACTTGCTGGAGACATGAAGACACTCAAGTTGAAATTAAACATCTTGAACAATGGTTTTTCAAGATAACTGATTATGCTAATGAACTTTATGATTCTATTGATAAATTGAAAGAATGGCCAGATGATATAAAGGCTATGCAAAAAAATTGGATTGGAAAAAGTTATGGAATTGAAATTAATTTTAAAATCAATGGGAAAAATTGGCCTATTTTTACAACAAGGCCAGATACTATCTATGGTGTAACATTCATGGTTGTATCTGCCCAGCATCCTAGGTTAATGGAGCTTGTAACAGAAAAGCAAAAAAAAGAAGTTGAAAGTTTTTTGAAGAAAGTAAAATCAACTAGTGAAAAAGATTCTACTGAATTAGAAAAAGAAGGAGCATTTACAGGAAGTTATGCTGAAAATCCAATAACAGGCGATAAAGTTCCGGTTTATACTGGTAATTTTGTTATTGCTGATTATGGTTCTGGTATGGTTATGGCTGTTCCTGCTCATGATCAAAGAGATTTTGAATTTGCTAAAAAATATAAAATTTCTATAAAAATCGTAATTCAACCAAAAAACAAAATCCTAGATAAAACAATTAAAGAAGCTTATGTTGATGAGGGCATTTTATCTAATTCTGGCGAGTTTAATAATTTAAATAATAAACAAGCAATTGAAGAAATCTCCAAATATATAGAAAAGAAAAAATTAGGAAAGAAAGTTGTTCAGTTTAAGTTAAGAGATTGGCTTGTTTCAAGACAAAGATATTGGGGGACGCCTATTCCAGTTGTTTATTGCGATAAATGTGGAATTGTTCCTATAAGTGAGAAAGACTTGCCTGTTGAATTGCCTGAACAAGTCAGTTTTGGGAAAGGAAATCCTCTTGAGACAAATAAAGAGTTTGTTAATGTAAAATGTCCAAAATGCAAGGGAAATGCAAGAAGAGAGACAGACACGATGGATACTTTTGTTAATTCTTCATGGTATTTCTTAAGATATTGTGATCCTAAAAATAATAAAGAAATATTTGATAAGAAAAAAACAAAATATTGGACACCAATTGATTTGTATATTGGTGGAGACGAGCACGCCTGCATGCATCTAATCTATTTTAGATTTTATACTAAATTTTTAAGAGATTTGAAATTACTTGATTTTGATGAACCAGCAACAAGATTATTCAATCAGGGAATGGTGCATAAAGAAGGAACTGTAATGTCAAAATCTCAAGGAAATATTGTTAATCCTACAGATATGATTGATAATTACAGTGCGGATATTTTAAGATTTTATCTTGTTTCAAATGCCGCTCCTGATAAAGATTTTGAATGGAGCGAAACAGCTGTAGATGGAAGTGCAAGATTTGTGAAAAAAGTTTTTAATTATTTCCAAGGTGCTAAAATAAGTAAGTCTAACAAAAGAGTTGAAAGTAAATTAAATAAAACAATAAAAGAAATAACAGAAGATATTGAAAACTTAAGATATAATCTTGCTATAATTAAGATAAGAAACTTATTTGATTCTTTTGAGCATGAAGAAAGCAAAGAAACACTTGAAGGTTTTTTAAAAATATTGCATCCTTTTTGTCCACACATTGCAGAAGAGTTGTGGCACAAGCTAGGGAATAAAACTTTTATTTCATTAGAAAAATGGCCAAAAGCAGATGAAAGTAAAATTGATGAGAAATTTGATAAACAAGAAGAACAAGTTAAAAAAACAATTGAAGATATTAATAATATTTTAAGAATTATGAAAGAAAAAGAAGTTAAAAAAATTTATCTTTATGTTATTCCAAATGAACTAAAAATTTATCAAGAAGAGAAAGAAAATATGTTAAAATCATTAAACTTGGCTTTAGAAATTTTTGCTGTTAATGATAAAAATAAGCACGATCCACAGGGAAAAGCTTCAAAAGCAAAGCCTGGAAAGCCCGCAATCTATATTGAGTAAAAAATCGTTTAAATATCTCTTGGCAAAAAACTAAAACCTTCTTCTTGCTCTATATATGCTGTTTCAAAATTCCTTATGATTGGAAAATTTTTTTTAATTTCTTTCATTATTTTATGAAATTCGTTGTACTGTTTTACCTCAAACTCCAATTCTAGATCCCAAGAACCAATATTCTGAGATACTCCAAGTATATTTGGAAGGTTGCGACAATATTCTAATAATTTATTTTCTTCTTCTATTTTCCTACTATTATAATAAATAAAAGCCTTACAATAATTTATTCCTAATTTTTCTTTGTTGAGACTTATTCTAAAACCACAGATTATGCCCTTTTTTTGCATTTTTCTTACTCTTTTAATTACAGATGTGCTAGAAATCTTAACTTTATTTGCAATATCGACTATTGGGATTCTTGCATTTTTAGCAAGGATTTTCAAAATTGTTTTATCTATTGCATCTGCTTTTTCTTCTTTAGTTTCGCCACCAATTGTCCAAAAAACATTATCATTTTTTTTATTTAGTAACCACTTTCTGTGATGCAGAGTTGCTTTATTGAAAATTGTTATTGTTTTATCAACTATTAGTTCTCCGTATTTGTTCATAAATTTTATTAAAAATGTGTTTACTTGATCCAAGTCTATAAAGATAACTGCAAAAATTAAATCCCATCTGCCTGAACAAGAAACAATCCATAAAATTTCATTTTGATCCTTTAAATAATTCCAAAGTTCATCTTCTTTCTCTTTTGGTAAAGACTTGAGTTGCAAATAAAATTTGTATCCATAATATCCTAGTTTCATTATATTTATTTGTGGAAAAAAAGAAGTAATTATATTTTTTTCTACTAATTTTTTAATTCTATAATTAACTAATTGCTTGCTTAATCTTACTTTTTTACTTATTTCTGTGTCGCTTTGTCTAGAATTAATATCTAACTGGTCTAATATCTTTAGATCTTTTATACTTATTTTTTCATTCATTTTTTCAAAAATAAACTTATCTTTATAAATATTGCTATTTTGACAAAAAAAGTAATAGAATATTATAAAAATATAAGCAATCTATACCACTAGATGAGATGCCGAACCATTAAAGAATTGCTTAAGAAATCACAGGAAGTTCGATTCAATCAAAGATATGCATCTTCAGCAGATCATTCAAGTTGTTAGAAAAATTTTTAAAAGCAATTCTAAATTTGTAAAATGAAAATTAAACTAGTTAGACTTAGAGACCCTAGGTTATCTTACGTTCTTGATTTTCCATTAGTTGAATGTCTTGGATTGGAGTATATTGCATCTTATTTGAGAAAAAATGGTAACGATGTTGAATTTATTGATCAAGAAGTTCAAAAATGGAGTGATGATGAGATTATAAAAAAGCTCTCTGATAATGAAACTGGTTTGATCGGGTTTACTGTGATAAGTGCGCTTCAATTTGAGCCAGTTTATTATTTGGTTAAAAAATTAAAGAAAAATGGATGCAAAGCACATTTAACTATTGGTGGACAATTTGCAACTTTTATGTATAAAGAAATTCTTAACCTAAAAGAAGGATTTGATTCTGTTGTTAGGTATGAAGGAGAAATAACTTGTGAAGAGCTTGCTAATGCTATTGAAAAAGAACTTCCCTTATCTGAAATTGCAGGACTAGCTTATAAAAAAAATAATAAAATAATAGTAAATCCAAACAGAGAATTAATAAAAAACTTGGATGACTTACCATTTCCATCACGAGATCATGCTGAATGCATTGTTAAAAATGGTGGAATACTTGCAGTTGCTAGTTCAAGGGGCTGCTATATGAATTGCTCTTTCTGCTCAATAAATCAATTTTATAAAGATTGCCCTGGATCTGGTTTTAGAATGAGAAGTGTTGAAAATATAATTCAAGAAATTGAAGAGATCATCAAAAAACAAAAAATTACTGAAATTTGGTTTGTAGATGATAATTTTATCACACCTGGTAAAGATGGGCTTGTTCGTTTCGCAAAATTAACAAATTACTTGAAAAAATTAAAAATAAGATATGATATATATTTGCGGGGAGATCTTATAAGTGAAGATATTCTTAGGATGTTTAAAGATTCTGGCGGTAGAAGTATTTTTATTGGCGTCGAGGCCGGTACAGATTACACTTTGAATAAAATATTTGAAAAAGGATCAAGCATAGAGAAAATAAAAAAAGCAATCAATTTATGTAAAAAAATTGGAGTTAGTTACGAACCTGGATTTATAATGTTTCATCCATGGAGTACCTTGAAAGAAATTGGTGAAAATATAAATTTCCTAAAGGAAATTGAAGGATACACTGTTTTTGGAATTATTTCATTTCTAGTGCCTTATATTTTTACAAAAATAGGAAAAGAAATGATTGCTGGAGAAAGAAGATATATCTCTTCCAAAATTAAACTCTGCCATATAATTAACGATACTGTTTGTTATACTATTAAAGATATTAAGGCAGAAATTTTACTGGACTTGACCTTTGAAGTTTTTGAAGGATTCTATAAGGTTCCAAAGATTCTATCTTACCTAAAATCCAGAGAAAGAATATTACAATTATCAAACCATGTAGAAGAATCAAAAAAAGTTGCAAAATATGTTGACGAACTAATTAAAAGAAAAGACAAAAAAGCTATGGAATTTTTTGAAAACTTATATCTTTTTGTTAAAAATACAGACCTTTCTGAAGAAAATAAAGTTTTTCATTTTTTAGATCATATGAAAGACCAAGTTTCCTTTTTTTGTAAAAACGAAGAAGAAAAAGTTGGCGCTTTAAATCTTTGATAAAACCCTCTAATGTAAAATTTACTTTTTTCTACAATAATCTTTATATAGGCAAAAATACAGTTCAAGATAAGAGGTTAAAAAAAGATGGCAGATATAGAAAAAGCAAAAATTGCAATGATGATAGCTGCTTCTAAAGCTTTGGATTATAGTAAAGTTAATCCTAAAGCGGAATCAGAGGAGATTTTCCAACATATTATGAAAGAAATTCCCGCAACTGGTTTTGCTAAAGCTGCTGCAATAGCTGCAGTTGATAAGGCATTGAGATATAAGGAAAGAGAAAATCTAAAGGAAAGAGAGATTCTTCAGAGAATCATGAACGAAGCAGATGCAATTATTAGTAATGTTGGATAAAATCACTCAGGCCTATAATTTTGCTTAGGTCATTTCTTAATTTATAACTATCTGCCCATTTTGCGTGAGCTTGCCATCCTTGATAAGATTCGAGTAATTTTTCATACGGCAAAATATTTTCTTTAAAAAGTTTTATTTTAATGAGCATCTTTCTTACATTTCTCTTTCTTAATAATCTATAATGATAAAAATTTCTAAAACCAACAAAATCAATTCCTTTAGATAAAGATATAACTCTAGATTTTTCGGGATGCAATTCAATTTTTAAACTTTCTTTCAAAAAAGAATCAATTTGTTTTTTCCAGATTACTAATTGTTCTTTTGATTCATGTAAAACAACAAAATCATCAACATATCTGATATAATATTTTGCCCTTAACTTGTGCTTAACAAATTGATCTAATTCATTGAGATAAACATTGGCAAAGAACTGTGAAGTCATATTGCCTAGAGGCATTCCTTTTTCTTTGAATCCATTACCCAAAACCTTAATAATAAGAGAAATAACTTTTTCATCTTTGATTTTTCTCTTTAGAATATTGATTAAAATGTTGTGATTAACTTCGAAGAAATAATGTTTTATATCTGCTTTTAAACAATATCCTTTAACCTGGTTGTTATTAAACCAACCATTTATTTTGCCATTTCTTGAGACTTTTCTTATGAATTTACAAAATCTTTGAATTGCAAATAGATTTCCTTTATTAATTCTGTTTGCACAAGAATCATAAATAAAAGTTTTATCAAATACTGGTTCAATCACATTGCAGATTGCATGATGAACAATTCTGTCTCTAAATGTTGATTTGCTTATTTTTCTTGTTTTAGGATCTCTTAAAATAAATGTTGTTAATGGTTCTGGTTTATAAGTTTCTTGTTTTAATTCTTCATGAAGTTGAGTTAAATTTTTAAAAAGATTATTGTTAAATTCAATAACATAATCCTTTTTTGTTTTTCCTTTTCTTGCTTTCTTCCAAGCAAGAATTAAATTTTCTAAAGAAATAATTTGGCTATATAATTTGTGATCCATAAAATTGATCCTAGCTGGCTGAGCCATTCGAACGATGTCGTTGGAATTATCAAGGTCATTCCAATTGGCATTCCAGTTGCCATTCGTGTTGCGGTTCACCCTCTGGACACATGTAGCCAATTAATCAAAAGTAAATCACCATCGCTTCAAAGTTCATATCCAAACTACTAATTGTCGCGATTGAATTTTATGGCTTTTTCAAGCACTATTAATTGGCGTGTGGCCCAGCCAATTAAATGGCTAGGAGAAATAAAAATAAATCTATATTTAAAAAATTATGCTACAATTGGAAGACTTTGAAGAGTTTTTTCAAGATTTCCAAATTCTTTTGCTCTTCTTTTCTCTGCTTGTGCGAGATCATAATCAAAGGCTGCATTGAATCTTTCTTTAATTTTTTCTTTGGTGCCTTCGGCACAAACCCAATCACCACCCCGAACGAGGTCGCAGGAACCATCAAGGTCAGCCCAAGTGGCAAGCCAGCGGCCATCCGTGTCGCGGGGCACCCTCTGGACACCAGAACGTTCAATATAATCAAATTTTTTCAAAAATTCTCTTGCTTCCTCTCCAGAAATAATTCCTAAAGGATTGTCTGTAAAAATGACATCTAAGCCATAAGCATTATCTCCTTTTTTGAGATCTAATGATCTTCCACCAGCTAAAACTGGAAGTTCCCAACCTCTTCTTTTAGCTTCTTCAACAAGTGACTTGGCTATTTCAACATTGTATTGGGTTGGACTAAAAATAGCAAGTCCATAATTTCTAACAACTCCGTTACTTAATTTTCCTTGAGCATCTAAATTCCTTCCTTCTCTTACTCCTGGAAAGAAAAATCCTCTTCTTATTAAAGTTTGATCTCCTAAAATATAATGAAAAAGATTACCGCCTTGAAGTTCTCTGGTTTGTGTGTTATATTCAAAATATTTGACAAATCCTGTAGTTTTTGCCATATCTCTTTTTGCAATTTCTTCTTTAGTTTCATCAAAAAGAGTTTTTTGTTCTTCTGGTGTAAGTGATTCAGCAGAAACATATAATCCTGCTTTTGTTCTATGTAACGGAACAAATTGTTTTTCCATAATTTTTATAATAAAATACTATATTTAAATCTTTCTATTAACTACTATATAAAAGTAACAGATGTCTATTATTCTAGCACAGCTTTTATTCTTCTAACTCCGGCTGCGACTGCTTCTTCTTTTATAATTTTGAAATGGCCAAGTTCTTTTAGATTTTCAACATGTGGGCCTGTACAAATTTCACAACTGAATTGATGATGTTTATCACAAATTGTATAAACTGAAACTTTTTCTCCATATTTTTCAATAAATTCTGCTTGCGCTCCTTTTTTTATTGCTTCTTTTGGAGACATTTCTTCTCTGGTTATTTGTAAACCTTCATGAATTTTTCTGTTTACAAGATCTTCGACTTTTTTTAGTTCTTCATCTGTTAATTTTCTTGAAAAATTAAAATCAAATCTTAATCTTTCTGGTGTTATGTTCGAACCTTTTTGTTTAACTTCTTTTCCTAAAACTTCCCTTAATGCTTGATTTAATAAATGCGTTGCTGTATGTAATTTAGTTGTTTCTTCTGAATTATCTGCCAAACCAGATTTGAATCTGCCTTGGTTAGATTGTCTTGAAATTTCTTGATGTTTTGCAAGTTCTTCCTGAAACTCTTCTTCATCTACCTTTACTCTGTGCTCCTGTGCAATATCTTCTGTTATTTCAAATGGAAAGCCAAAACTTTGGTATAATAAAAAGGATTCTTTTCCTGTGATCATTTTTTTACCTTTGATCAATTTCTCAAATTCTTTAATTCCTTTTTCTAGTGTTTCTTTAAATTTTTCTTCTTCTTTTTCTAATTCTTGCAAAATGAATTTTTCATTGATTTTTAATTCAGGATAATCTCCTTTGTAATAATTTAAAAAACATTGTGCTATTTTTTTGCAAAATTTTCCTTCAACTCCCAACTGTTTTCCAAAACGAATTGCTCTTCTGATCAATCTTCTTAAAACATAGCCTTGTTCTATGTTGCTTGGAACAATATTTTCATTTAATATGAAAATAGATGCTCTAATATGATCAAGAATAATTCTCATCATTCTAGTGCAATCTTGATTTATTGCGTATCTTTTTCCACTTAGATATGAAAGTTCTTTGATTGCATCTGTAAAAATTTCAGTCATATAATCATCCTTAAAACCATTTAAAACAGCCAAAACTCGTTCAACACCCATTCCTGTGTCTATTACTTTTCTATCAATGTGCTCATAGTTTCCTTGTTTTGTTTTAGAATACTGAACAAAAACATCATTCCATATTTCACACCATTCTTTTTCTTTTGATTCTGGATTTGAATTTGGTTTTGGAGATCCTAAGCCAACAAAATAAAACATTTCAGTATCTGGACCACAAGGGCCTATTGTTCCTGCTGGTCCCCACCAGTTATTATCTTTTGAAAGAAAAACAATTCTTTCTTTTGAAATTCCTAGAGTTTCCCATATTTCTGCAGATTCTTCGTCTTTTTCAGCATCTTCATCTCCTTTGAAACATGAAATTGCGAGTTTTTCTTTTGGTATTTTTAATATTTGTGTTAAAAATTCAAAACTCATGTCAATTGCTTCTGCTTTCCAGTAATCTCCTAATGACCAATTGCCAAGCATCTCAAAAAATGTGTGATGAAAAGCATCTCCAACTTCTTCTATGTCTCCTGTTCTTATGCATTTTTGTAATGAAACAAGCTTTTTTCCTTGAGGATGTTGTTGTCCTAGAATAAATGGAACTAAAGGATGCATTCCTGCTGTTGTAAAAAGAACAGTTGGATCATTTTCTGGAATTAAAGATGCATTTGGCAATAAAGCATGTTTCTTGAATTTGAAAAAATTCAAATATTGTGATATTAGTTCTCTACGTGTTATTTTCATGTAATTAAAAAAGCAAGAGGATTTATAAAATTTGTTAACTGTCTGTTTTTATGACATTTAAAGAATGGTATTTAGATTTAAGTGAAAAAGAATATGTTCAAAAGATTGAAACTTTAATTAAAAATAAATCTCTTAAGAATATAAAAGAAACTTTGATTAAAGCTGTTGAAAATAGAAGTAAAGAGCCTTTTGCATTGCTTTTTTCAGGAGGCTTAGATTCTTCATTATTGGCATTAATCTGCAAAAAACTAGGAAAAAAATTCACTTGTTATTATATTGGAACTGAAAATTCTAAAGATCTGACTTTTGCAAGAGAAATCGCTAAAAATTTTAAATTAAATTATGAAGAAAGAATAATCTCACTAGAAGATTTAGAAAGGGTTCTGGAAAAAGTTGTAAAAATTGTTCCAAAAGATGTTGTGAATGTTGAATTAGGAATTTTATTTTATCTTGCTCTTGAATTTGTAAAAGAAAAAAATATAATGACTGGATCAGGAGCAGAAGAATTATTTGCAGGATATGCTAGACATAAAACATCAAAAAATGTTCTGGAAGATTGTATTGATGATTTAAAAACTATCTATAGAAGAGATTTGATTAGAACGAAAGCTATTATAAATAATTTTAAAAAAGAAATTTTAACTCCTTTTTTAGATGAAGAGCTAATTCAAGTTGCTTATTCAAAAAAAATTGAAAAAGATAAACTGATTTTAAGAAAAATTGCAAAAGAACTTGGTTTAGGAAAATATGCAGACAGATCAAAGGTTGCTGGTCAATATGGTTCTGGGATTGATAAATTAATAAATAAATTAGTTAAAATGAGAAAATTAAAATTTAAAAAAGATTTATTAAAATGAGAAAACCAACAAAAACAATTTCTGGTGTAACGCCAGTTGCTGTTGTTATAAAACCAATGAAATGCAAACACGGAACATGCACATATTGTCCTAGTTTGAATGTCCCTCAGTCTTATACTCCAAAAAGTCCTGCAATAATGAGAGCTATGCTTCTTGGTTATGATCCTTTCAAACAAGTTCAGGCAAGAATTAATTCATTTAAAGTTATGAAACATCCAACTGATAAAATTGAACTAATAATTTTGGGAGGAACATTCTTATCTTATCCTATAAAATATCAATATGATTTTGTAAAAGCATGCTATGATGCAATGAATGATAAAAGATCAAAAACACTTGAACAAGCTAAGAAATTTAATGAAACTGCCGAACATAGGTGTGTTGCATTATGTATTGAAACTAGGCCAGATGTTTGTGGAGAGAAGGAAATTAAAAGAATGTTAGAATTTGGATGCACGAGAGTTGAGCTCGGAGTTCAAGCACTTGATGATAAAATTTATAGGAAAATTAAAAGAGGTCATAATGTTAAAGAAGTAATTGAAGCAACAAAAAGGCTAAAAGAAGCTGGTTTTAAGGTTGGATATCATCTGATGCCTGGTTTGCCTGGAACAGATTTCAAAAAAGATCTGGAATTATTCAAAAAAGTTTTCAAAGATTCTAAATTCAGACCAGATCAAATTAAAATCTATCCTTGTCAAGTCATTAAAGGTGCTGATCTTGAAAAAGAATACTGGAAAGGGAAATACAAACCATATGATGAAGAAAAATTAACTAAATTACTTTTGGAATTTTATAAAATAGTTCCAAGATATTGTAGGATTATGCGTGTTATGCGTGAAATTCCTCCAGATTTTCTTGTTTCGGGAATAATACATATTGATTTAAGAAAAGAAGTTGAAAAAATAATATCAAAACAAAAAACAAAATGTGACGAGATTAGGCTTAGGGAGGTTGGATTTGCCTTAAGAGATAAAAAAGACATTAATACTGAATTAAAATTAAAAAAAACAGAATATTCTGCATCAGATGGAAAGGAATTCTTTTTAGAGATTATAAATAAGGATGACATAATCTTTGCTCTTGCAAGATTAAGAATTTCAAATCACGCAATTATTCGCGAGTTGCATGTTTATGGGCCGGCTGTTGAACTTGGTATGAATGGAAAAATACAACATGCTGGTTTAGGAAAATGGTTAATGAATGAAGCTGAAAAAATCGCTCAAGAACATGGATGTAGAAAAATTTCAGTTATCTCGGGTGTTGGGGGTTAGAGAATATTACAAAAGTTTGGGATATAATTTAGAAGGAAGCTACATGATTAGAAAACTTTCTTAAATATGCAAATTTTTCTGTTTCTTTTAAAAACCTCTTGGCCCAGTCTGTATATTCTAACTTAAGTTCTCCAGAAAGATATTCTGTAGCATATTCTTTATGAAGTAAAAATTGGTGTTCGTTAGAATTAATAATTTTTGAAATATTTGTGCCAGAATAAGATTGCCTCCACGCTTTTAATAATTCTCTATCCCAAATCATCTGAAAAATTAAAAAGTGCGTATGACAAGGATTTGGAAATTTTGAATCTAATGCTCGATTAAGTTCTTCAAAAGAAGCCTCATTATTTAGTTCTAAGCCAAGCATTTTTGATATTTCTAGAGTACAATGACTATCATAACAAACTGCGCTTAACATAAAATCGAAATATATTATTACTTTATATTTTTTTATGTGGTTAAATTTCAATGATTTTTCCTCTCTTTCCAACATTGATTAAACGAGTTTTTCCTATTCTTTCTTCAATTCCTTCACCTTCATGAGCATGTGAACATATTGCAATATCTGGCTTGAATTGCTCAATTGCTCTTCTTATGCAAGTGCTGCCTTTTATAATTGGGTGTGTTAATGTTGCCATGAATGTTTCAGATGGGTGTGCATGTGTTACCATTATTTTTTTCTTAGAATATTTCACTTTTTCAAAGCCTCTATGCAAAGCAGCATAAATTTCTTTTTCTCCTGAAAATACAGGACCAACAGAAGCTCCGCCTGCTCCAAAAATTCCAACTTGTTTTTTTATTATTGATCTTCCATGCAAATCCTTTACATATGGCGCATAAGCCTTTTCAAGAAATTGAGCAGTTGCATTTGTTTCATGATTTCCTGGAACAATTAAAACATCAAGTTTTCTTTTAGCAAATGGACCAACAAGATAATCAACAGATTGTTCTGCATAGGTTAAATCACCAGACATAATAACAAGATCAACATTTTCTTTTTTTGCTCTTATTGCTAATTGCGAAGCTTTTCTAGAATCTCCATGCAAATCACCTATTGCAAATATTCTTAATTTTTCTTCTTTAACTTTTGTTTTTTTCATTTTTACTATAAAGAACTAGAATTTATAATTATTTTGCTTTCTTTTTTGATTTAGGTTTTTTTGATTTTTCACCTATAGTCTTTTTTCCAATATATTTTTGTAAAACTGTTGGAATTTTTATTGTTCCATCTTTTTGTTGACAGTTTTCAAGAACTGCTATTACAAGTCTATTCAAACCAAGACCTGTTCCATTTAATGTATGTGCTAGTTTTCTTTCTCCTTTTTCAAGATAAAATATTCTTGCTCTTCTTGCTTGAAAGTCCAAAGAATTTGAACATGAACTAACTTCTAACCATCCTGACCTAGGTGAAAAAACCTCAATATCATAAGTTATGCTATTTTGGGTTGATAAGTCCCAACCAGCCAATAACTTTATTCTGTAAGTTAATCCTAATAATTTTAATGGTTGTATTGCAGCTTCTACCATTTTGTCAAGTTCTTTCATGCTTTGATCTGGCTTTACAACTTTAACTAATTCAACTTCATCAAATTGATGCATTCTTATCATTCCTTTTGTTGCTCCTTTTTCAGTTCTAAAACTAGGCATATAAGCTGTAACATATTTTGGCAATTCATCTTCTCTTAATGTTTTATTTGCAAACAAATTTATCAATCCAGCTTCTTCTGTTGGGCTTAGATAAAATTCATTCTGAACATTGTACATTTCATCTGAGAATTTTGGCAAATGGCCTGTGTTGAATAAAGAATTTTTATTTAATAAAATAGGCATATAATTTTCTTGATAGCCATTTTTCTTAGCTGTATCTAAACAAAAATTAGCAATTGCTCGTAAAAGATGAGCTGCATCATCTTTAAGAATCATAAATCCTGAGCCAGTCATTTCAGCTGCTGTTTCAAAATCCAACCATTTGAATTTATTACAAATTTGAAGATAATCTTTTTTCCATTTATCTGATTTGGTTTTCCCTGCTGTTTTTATTATCTTTTCTTTATCAGTTACTTTTTCATTCACAAGATTTGGAAAAGAATTATATAATTTTTCTAAGATTTGCTCGATTGTCTTGATTTCTTCTTCAGCTTGTTTTGTTTCTTCTGCTATTTTTTTGGCTTGAGCAACCTTTTTTTTAACTTCGTCTTTTTTTCCTGCTTTATTTAATTTATTTATTTCTTCAGAAACGATATTTCTTTCATGTCTTAAAGAATCTAGCTTTGTCTTTAGTTCTCTAAATTTTTTATCTTTGTTTAACCATTCATCTATTATTTCATCACTAATCTGTCTTTTCTTTAAAGATGCTTTTACTTTTTCAGGATGTTCACGAATAAATTTTGGGTCTAACATATTTTAATCATGTAATTCAGATTTAAAAACTTATTCAGCGAGTTTGGGAATGGGTTTGCTTTATTCTTAGTAAAATGATTTTTTCTATTTCTCTTACTTCTGAAAAATTTTCTAGAATGACTGCATGATGTCCTTTAACGTCTCCAAGATGCACTGCTCCTTTGCCTGAAAAATGTTGAGTTATGGTTTGCTGTGCTCCTGGAACGCCAATCATAATGTCTCCTATTCCAAATAGTCTTTGTAAGAATTTTTGTTTTATCTGAATATCTGTAATGCTGTTATAGTTTATTCTTGTTGTATCTTTAGAAAAAACTCCCTTATTAATAATTATGCTGTCTCTTTCTAATTTTATAGTTGTTTTTCTTACACTAACTTCAACTAAGATCAAACCTATGACACCTACTAAAATTATTATTAAATATATAATAGATGAAAGGTTAGGAATAAAAGGAATAGAATAATGTTTTATAATTAAAATTATTGATCCGATAAGCAAAATTAAAAATAAAATATATTTAAATGTGTGTCCTATGCCAGAAGGATGATAAATTTTTTCAATATTCGATTCCGAATCTTGCATTTTTGAATTATATTATTGAAATTTAAAAATGTTTACAATGAAGAGCTTGTTATTATGATATTTGTTTTACCACTTAAATCATAACCTTGATTTTCTATAAATAATTTGTAAGGAGTTTCTGAAGATTGTAATGTTAATACTGATTTTATATTTAATTCAGGATAGATTATTTTCAAATCAATGAGATAATTTTCTTGCTGTTGAGTTGTTAAAACAGTTAATTTTCCTTGTTGTATTGTTTGTCCTATTTCACTATAAACATAATTTGAATCTAGCTGCCAATCAATATAAGAATCATTAACAAAGAATGTGCCTTTTTTTACTGTTAGTTCTACCATTGTTCTTGTGCCTTCTGCAGAAGTTGCTCTTTGAATCGCATCATCTATTTGATTAAGCATTACTGTGGTTTGATCTATTATTGCTTTGTCTTTATTTTTATTTATCATAGGAGTTACTGCGGCCAAAACTAAAGCTATTACTGCAACTGTTATTAAAGTGTAAAGAACTGTTGAAACCCAAACATCTCCTTTTTTATTCATCTTCATTATAAAGAACATTTAATTCTAACTAACTTGTTCAACTGGAATTGCACCTTGAATATCACATTCAATTGGTTTGTCCTTGCCTACTAGTTTAATTACAGGAGCTATTCCTACTGAATCTGCTGCGCCAGGCCAGCTAAATGTAATAACATCTGCTTCATAAGCTGAAATATTTGTTGCTTGTCTATGTATTTTTGCTGTTGTTGAATTAGTCATTTGTAAAATTATACCTTCTAGTGTAAAATCAGAAGAACCTCTAGATATCCTAACTGTAATTGTTCTACTTGATAAGTTTTGTTTTGCATATTCTAATTCTACTTGATTTCCTGGACCGCATGCTTTTGCTTTATCCATGCTTTCTCTTATCATTGGAATTACAAAAGCTACAATCAATGCAACTGCGACAATTACGATGACTATTAATAGAACTGTTGCAATTACCGGTTCTACTGCCTTCTTGTTCTTAAGTTGATTCATTTTACCTCTTTTACATATTTTTAGGAAATTTTGATTTTTATATCTTTCTACTTAGCATACGATAACCTTGGCTTGAGCTTCACAAGCATATGTATTTTTATCACTAGTTGATTGTCCTTTTAAAATTGGAATTATTTTTGTATTTCCTGAGCAAGATGTTGTTAAAGTTTCTCCTGCCATTAATGGTTCTGTAGAGTTTGCAGGAGCATCATGCGCTGTTCCGTTGCCATCAACAATCTTAAATGATTGTATTGCAATATCTCCTGTATTTAAGATTTGTAATTGAGTTCCGGATTTTTGTGCAGTAAACTTTACTTGTGGACAGATGTTTTCAATTGCTGTTCCTCGCTTCATTATTGTTTCTTTTTGAAACCCTTTCATCCAGACAAATATTATGACAAAAAGTGCAATTGCAACTACGATTAATAAAACTGTTGCAATTACAGGCGAAACTGCTTTCTTATTTTTATACCTTTTTTTCATTTTATTTTTAAGTATTATGAATTAAAAAATGTTATGTACATGAAGATATTGGATAAGATACTTTTGCACAAGAGACTGTGGATCTAAGCATATTTTTAACAGGAATAAAGTCAATTGATGTTATATTTTCTGGAAAAAGATTATAATTTCTAAAATTAATTGAATAATATGCTTCCCCTTGTATTGGAAAATAATCTTGATCTATTTTATTAAGATTATACGGGAGAGTTTCTAAGGTAATTAAAGTTCCATTTTCAAGATTAAGATAAACAAAAGCACCTGTGACATTGAAACGACCATTGTTTTTGAATGTTAAGTTAATTTGATTTGATGCTGTATTAATATTACATTGTTCAATTATTAAACTCAAACCATATGGACATTCCTCGGCTTTAAAATCAGGGGGGGTTGTTTTTAACCAAATATAAACTCCTGATGCAATTGCAACAGCCATAACTATCAATAATACATATGAGATTAATTCGCTTATTCCTCTTTTGTTATTTATTTTTTGAAGTTGCATTTTCGAATTTTAACCACAATAAATTGTCTCATTTTTTGTAACTTGCCGCATTACAACAAAGAAGTTATTATCTTGGGTTATATTAAATTTTCTCTTGAATGGTGAATTGATTGTGATGTTTTGAACTAGATTAAACCTGTGCTCTCCCAAACCCAACTGTGATTGAGCAGTATCATTTATTTCAAGATTTACAAGATTATTAACATTATAATGGCCAGTTAGATTATTTTGTATTATAACTAAAGAGCTATTTCCATAAATAAATAAAAGTTCAATTCCATTTTTATTCTGCAAGAATGAATTTGTAAAAGATTGAATTACTGGCAAGGGGTCTGAAGTTTGATTACTTATAATGAAAACTTCATGTTTGTAGTTTTGGCACGATCTGTATAATTCGTCTGCTGTTCCTTGCGAAGTTGCAAAGTTAAATGTTCCCGAAGTGCTTAAAATTAGAACTCCAAAAACAACTGCGAACAAGATAAAAAATTGTGCTTTGCGATTCATTTTAATTTTCTCGCTTTGAAAATTATTGTTGGTGGAAATAATTTTAATAATTTTGGTTTATACTCCCATAATCCTTGCCAGGGATCGCCAGGATATTTCTTTCTTGAATCTGGTTCTATCATTTTTTCAATAAAAAAATTGGAATTAACTAGACTATTAAAAATATCACTGATTTTCCTTTGATATGCTATCCATTTGTGTTTTGTCTTATCTCTCCAGGTTTGAAAGTCTTGAATTTTTCCAGTTAGCAAATAGCTTTTTTTAATTTTCAAGGTTTTAAAATCTAATATATTATAAACTGGATGATCTATGCTAAAAACAAAAATTCCATCTTTTTTCAAAACTCGATTAACTTCTTTAAAACATTTTAACAAATCTCCAACATAAAGTAAAGCGTATGCGGAAAAAACAATATCTTGGCTGTTAGAACTAACTGGCTTTAAATCCTGAATGTCATGTTTAATTAATTTAATTTTAACTTTATTTTTTTCTGCAAGTTTTTTGGCAAATTTTAATTGTTCTTCTGATATATCTATTCCTATGACTTTTGCTCCTTGTTTTGCAAATGCAATTCCGCATTGAGCACCACCGCAACCAACTTCAAGTAATTTTTTTCCTTTAACGCTTCCAATTAAGTTTAATTGATCTTCGAATGGTGCGGCAGGGCCATAATGAACACGAATTGGAATTCTACATTCTTTTTGATAAGATTCGGAAGCCTCTTCCCACCATTTTTTAGTTTCCTTACTCATTTTCCCTCTTCCTTATATGTTCTATTTAACCACTTAATAAAATCATTATCATCAAGAGGGAGGTTCAATTTCTTTTTGGATTTCTTTTCATATTCTTGCTCAATATATTTCATGAGTTTCCAATTTGCTTTGGATGATCGTATAATCTCTTTTTTATCCATAGATTGACATTTTGCTTTCAAAAATAGGTTTATCTCTTTATTAGAGAGTATTTTCTCGGCATCCCGCATTAATTCATAATCTTTTATTTTTTTAATTTTTGCTAGGAACTTGAATAATTGGGATCCTATATTATTTAGTTCTGACATTGCCGAGAATTTTCTTCCACGTATGAAGTGTCTTGCAGTATAGTGCTGCCAGTCTCTCATAAAAAGAAAAAAATTAATTACTTCATTATGTTCTGGAAATGCTAGCTTTATTTTCTTAGATTTTTTGAGTGTTCTTGTAAGTCTTCCATCTTTGTCATAAATTAATTTTATGTTTGCTAATTCATAATATGGATTTAATGAACTCCATTTAATTGGTTCTATTTCAACTTTAAGATAATCATCTCCAATATAAGCATAAAATTGTAAATATCCTTCATAACGCGCAATGAATTTGACTTTTCCGAATATATTAAATAATGTTGGTATTTTTTTAATTAACTTGTTATAATCTTTATCCTTAACAATTAGATCAATGTCTATATCCGAGTATTTATGTAATGTTCTAGTTCCTGTTGATCCTGGAAAAGCTACACCAATAACTTCTTTATGTTCTTTTATTTTCTCAATAAATCTATCTAATAATTCTTCATACATTTTTCCTCTTTTTCTAGTTTGTTAAAGAATAATTAACTTATAAAATTTGCCTTGGGATTAGAAAATTTTAAAAACTCTAAATCTTTGATATTAATATGAATCAAATCCATAATAATTTGTGTAAAGGAATAGGTTTTCTTAGATGGATCTGTATTCTAAATTTAATCAACGCAGAATAATTTCCCCTAAAAACAAGGGGCAACTATGTAAATTTTTAATCTTAATATAAAAATTAGGAGAAAATAAAATGGCAATGCCACATGAAATACAAAAACATTTGATAAAAAAACGACTTACTGGAAAAACTGGTAAGGAAAGAATTGAGGAAATCAAAAAGATAGAGTTAGAACTCCCTGGATACAATACTGGACCCTATGGTGAAATAAAAAAATGGTTAAAAGAAGAAACTAAAAAAGCAAAGACAACAGTTAGAATAAAACATCAAGATTGGCTAGGAATTGAAAGACAAGGAGACAGACAATTTGTTTTAGTAGGTTATCCTAGCGTTGGCAAGAGCTCTTTGATAAATAAATTATCTGGATTGCAAACAAAAATAGCAGACTATGCTTTCACAACCCTAAAACCAATACCTGGAATAATCAGAATAAATGGGGCTGATTTTCAAATAGTTGATTTACCTGGTTTGATTGAAGGTGCAACAGATGATGTTGGTGGAGGTAAAAGATTAATTGGAATTGTGAAAAATGCAGATGGAATTTTACTGATGCATGATTTGGTAACTCCTTTTGAAGATTTAGAAAAAATTGCTAAGGAATTAAAAAAAGCCAAGATAACTAAACCAACAATTGTAATAGGGAATAAAATAGATTTAGCTGGAGCTAGAAAAAATTTTGAAAAGTTAAAACAAAAATTTCCAAATCTTTCAGTTATTGGCATTTCAACTATTACTGGAGAAGGTCTTAAAAAACTTAAAGAAGAATTATGGAACCTTAGTGGATTTATTAGAATTTATCTTAAAGATGATGAGCCTATGATTCTTGAAAAAGGTTCAACGATAAACGATTTACTTGAAAAAATTCATAAGGATTTAATTAAAAAATTCAAATTTGCAAAAATAAATGGAAAAAGTGCAAAATTTCCAAATCAGCAAGTTGGATTAACACATATTCTAGAAGATGAAGATAAGGTGGAATTTGTGCTGGAAATATAAGCGAGCAGCTCTCCAAGAGTTGCTTGAAAAGAATCATGGACGCTAACCCTAATTCTTTCTCGGCCCTGCAACCCTGCAAGCACCATAGCATTAGATTAGGGCTGCGCTCTTCCGAGACTGACCCGATTAGCCTAAAGCACGGTCGAGCAGGACAAAGCGTCAACGTCCGAATCAGGACGTACATAACCTTATCTCACGCATCTTGTCGCGGTTCGCCATAAAGCCCGGTTGCGAATTGCAGGGGGCTAACCTGCAGACCTAGAGCTGCTCATAAAATAGAAAACTTGAAAGTTTTTAAGTCTTACTGTGTAGAATGATCAATCAAAATATCAAATTGTTGAGATTTGTTATTTGATAAATCAACTAAGCATGCTTTTCCATTTGTAAAAGAATTACAATAATATTCTCCTGTAATAGGATCTTTTGCAAAAATACTGTATTGACTTGAATATACTAAAAATTCATAATATCCTAATGTTCTGTTAGTTATGTTTGAAATCCCTATGCTTATTGGTCCAGCTATTGTTTGATAATAATTTCCATTCATTTCAGATTGATTAATAACAGGGAATAAAACAACTTGTGTGGCAATATAGCTTTCATTACATTTTTTTGGATCAATGGGTGGCATGCAATTTCCTTGTTTTAAGTTAACTAAACCAAAAATATATAATCCTGGACAATCTTCTTGACAATTATACCAGTTTTCATGTTGATCACAAATTCCATTTCCACAATTAACACACCAGAAAATTCCCGCAAATATCTTTGAATAAGGTAATTGACCAGAAACTTCCTTCAAATTAGAACAACATTCAGGTGATGTTGGATTTCTTCCTTCATTCGCACCAGTACAATTTGTTTGATTGCAACAAACTTGCCCAGCATAACAAGGTAGATTTACATTTAAATATCCTGATGGACATTTTGGTTCTGGAACAGAACTTCCAAAACAAGTATAGCCTTGTTTTTCACATATTGTTTTATTTGGTTGTTCTATTTTTTTGCAACAAACTTTTCCAGAATTGCATGCAAAGTCAACTTGTGCATAATTTGATGGACAAGAACTATAACAAGTTAAATTATTTAGTTCGCACTGAGTTGGAGTTGGACGAGGGCAATCTTTTAGACATGTCGTATAATTTTCATCTTGTTCACAAAAACCATTACCGCAAACATTTTTTTGAACTTTTGGTGTTTTATATAAGAATATTAAAAGTAAAATTATTATAACAAGAACTATAACAATTATTATTTTACCCCAACTAATTGGCGTGGTTGGCTTTTTCTCAGTACTATTATCTTTCCTCTTTTTTGCCATTGTATATTAATAGATTTTTTTATTTATAAATGTTTGGAAAAATATGCGGGAGGCAGGACTCGAACCTGCGAAGGCACTAAGCCATAGGATCTTAAGTCCTACGCATTTGACCACTTTGCTACCCCCGCATGAAAAATCAAAAACAAATTTAGCTTATAAAGTTTTTTGGAAAGAAAAAAACGAAACATTTATAAAGTGTATATTTGTGTGTATACACATAAGGTGAACATATCAAGGAGATACAAAATGGATATATTTGATGAAGTTATAATGTGCAGCAAGTGTAAAAAGAGAATGACACCTATACACGTTGTAAAAAATGGTTTTAGAATTAGAACATTAGAATGCTCAAGATGCGGAAAAAGAATTTATCATCCTGCTGATGTTGAAGAATACAAAAGATTCACACAATTAAAACAAAGGCCTTTTTCTGTTAAATTAAGAATGGTTGGAAATAGCTACACCGTAAGCATTCCTAGAGAGATTATTAATTTTATGAATGAACAAGATTTACATACTAGCATGAGAGAACAAATGAGAAAAATGGATGAAATAGGAAATAAAATGATTAGAATGATGTTTGAAGAATCTGGAAAATTATCTTTATTTTTTGATGAGCAAAAATTAAATGAAAATGTTAAAAATAAAAAATTAAATGTAAAAGAAGAAGAAAATGTCGACTCAGAAGATTAAACTTAAAGTTATGGAAGCACTGCAAGAAGATGCATATAAGGGAATTGCAAGAATAGATACTGTAACTATGCGTGAACTTGGTGTTAGGCCTGGAGATGTTGTTGTAATTTCTGGAAGCAAAGAAACTGTTGCAATAATTGATAGAGCTTATCCTGCTGATGTTGGAGAAAAAATTATTAGAATTGATGGAATAATTAGAAGAAATGCTAAAACCGGGATAGGAGAAGTTGTTTCTGTTATGAAAGCAGATATAAAAGAAGCAAAAAAAGTTATTATTGCACCTGCTCAAAAAGGCATGACTGTTGTATCTTCGAATCCTGAAATGTTTAAGAGAGGATTGCTTGGAAGAGCTGTTCTTGGTGGAGATTTGGTTGTTCTTGGTGGAGCACAAAGAAGACATGATATTATGGCGTCAAACTTTGAAGATCTATTTGATATTTTCGGCGAAGCATTCGGGAATTTTGGATTTCCTGGATTTGAGTCTACTAAATTTATGGTTGTTTCTACAATGCCAAAACAACCAGTTATAATCACAGAAGCAACTGAGCTTGTTATTAATCCTAAGGCTATTGAATTTATAGAAGATAGAGTTTTAGAAGTTACATATGAAGATATTGGTGGATTAACTGAAGAAATTAAAAAAATCAGAGAGATGGTTGAATTGCCTTTGAAACATCCTGAAATTTTTGCGAGACTAGGAATAGAGCCACCAAAAGGAGTTTTATTGTATGGACCACCTGGAACTGGAAAAACTTTACTTGCCAAGGCTGTTGCAACTGAATCAGAAGCTAATTTTATTTTATTAAATGGACCTGAAATTATGTCAAAGTTTTATGGTGAATCTGAAAAAAAAGTAAGAGATCTTTTTGAACAAGCTGAAAAAAATGCTCCTTCAATTATTTTTATTGACGAACTTGATGCTTTAGCTCCAAAAAGAGAAGATTCATTTGGAGAAGTTGAAAGAAGAGTTGTTTCTCAATTATTAACTGCGATGGACGGCTTGAAGAATAGAGGAAGAATTGTAGTTATAGGAGCTACAAATAGACCAAATGCAATTGATGAAGCTCTAAGAAGACCAGGAAGATTTGATAGAGAAATTTCAATAAATGTTCCAGATAAACAAGGCAGATTATCTATTTTAAAGATACACACCAGAAATATGCCACTTGCGAAAGATGTTAATGTTGAAGAAATTGCTTCAATAACACATGGTTTTGTTGGAGCAGATTTGGCCGCCTTATGTAAAGAGGCTGCAATGAGTGTTTTAAGAAAATATATGCCTAATTTAAAGTTCAAAGAAGATGAACCAGTTGCAAAAGAAATTTTAGACAAATTAATTGTTACTGCAAATGATTTTCAAGAAGCACTAAAAAATGTTAGACCTAGTGCAATGCGTGAAGTTTTAGTTGAAAGTCCAAATGTCAAATGGACAGATGTTGGTGGATTGGAAAATGAAAAAATTGAATTAAAAGAAGCTATTGAATGGCCATTAAAATTTAAAGAATCTTTTAAAAGAATGGGAATTCGACAAATGAAAGGAGTTTTATTGTATGGACCACCAGGAACTGGTAAGACTTTACTTGCCAAGGCTGTTGCAACTGAATCAGAAGCTAATTTTATTCAGATTAAAGGACCAGAACTTTTGAGTAAATGGGTTGGTGAAAGTGAAAAAGGAGTTAGGAAGATTTTTGAAAGAGCAAGACAAGTTTCTCCTTGTATAATATTTTTTGATGAAATAGATTCTCTTGCACCTAGAAGAGGACAAGAATTTGGAACTAGGGTTCATGAACAGGTTTTAAATCAATTACTTGCTGAAATGGATGGAATACAAGAACTAAATGATATTGTTATTGTTGGTGCTACAAATAGACCAGATATCCTTGATTCAGCATTATTAAG
>Ga0315277_10001519_pt1 | contig 33807 bp, 23 predicted proteins | sample YL17G05_15_MG_FD_203695 | JGI IMG/M metagenome (GOLD analysis project Ga0315277, IMG submission 203695) | Sediment microbial communities from Yellowstone Lake, YNP, Wyoming, USA - YL17G05_15 | ecosystem: Environmental > Aquatic > Freshwater > Lake > Sediment | place: USA: Wyoming | collected...
AATAACTTCTCCTCTTCAACCTGCCTTCCCGGCATCGCTCCACTCCTCGTTCTTATTTTATTTATTTACCATTTTTAGTATATATTATATTATCTATATGTCAAGATATGTTCGGGCAGCACGCCCTGAAGACCTGACCCCATTATTTAATCGCGTCCTGATTTCGGGCCGACATCCGAAAGATAATCCAGGTCAGGATTCCGGCCAGGATGCCGGCATAAATTCCTTTGAACACCAATATCTGCGAGAGGCTGGATAAAGCCGCTTCCTGGCAGAAATAACCCAGGGGCAAAGAAATTACGATCAGCAGAAAGCATAACCCGCCGGCCACGATCATCCCGACCAGGAAACCTTTGGTTTTCCAGGGTGCGCCGGTCTTAAGTCGGTTCTGTTCCTTCACATAGATCTCTCGGTTGATAATCATCTTGCGCGCCATCGCCACCATAATCCAGCTCAGGATCAGGCCCATCAGAAATGCGGTGACCAAAAAGTCCCCGAACAGGCTGGGCTTGACGGTAAATCCGGCCGGGATGAACCGGGCCGGCGCAGACTCGCTGACCCGGCGAAAGCTCAAGTAAGTTCCCGGCAAGCCCAAGCCGATATTAATTATGATATTGATGATTACGATCCCCCTTAATCGGGTATTAAGTTCCATAATTTTTCCTTTTCAATTTTTCCTTGCGGGTAAATAATTTTCATTGACATCGCTCCAGCATCTGCTTCTCAATGGTGACCGGATCGCGAAGCCGGGCATAAACCGGCCGGGCCGGGATTTTAGGATCGTTGCTGACGGCGAAATAATTTCCCGAGGGTTTGAGGTAGTCCAGGGAAATCCTGATCTCCATTGCCGGCTCGGCCAGGGAAGGATCAATCGCGATCGCCACCGGGATCACGCCGTGAAGGCCCATCCCCTCCAGGCCGGTTACCTTTCCGGCCAGAACCATATGCCATACTTCTGAAGCCACCCATTTGGAAAGCGGGGTGCCGGCCTGGTTCAATGCCTTTCGGTCCGCGCCGGTGAGAACCGCGTCGTCCATCACCTCATTCGGATAAACAATGAAATTTTCTCCGCGCTCAAGCACATACCGGATCGCCTCCGGATCCACGCTGATGTTCAGATCCTGGTATAGTCCGGTCTTACTGAATCTGGCTCCGTCCGACAGCTCCCCCAGCCTGCCCATAAACTCTCCCGTGGCCAGATGAAGCATCTTCCAATTCCGGGCCAAACGCGGCTCCAGCATCAGCGCCGTGGCAATATTGGTGAGCGGGGCCGTGGCGATGATCTCAACCTCGCCCGGATGAGACATCACCGTGTCTATGATGAACTTGGCCGCCTCCGTGGGTTGGCCCAGTTGGCTGGGCGTATCCGCTCCCCGGAACAGAGGAACATCGGTTCTGCCGGTAAGGTCCAGAATCTTCTTCACCGATTTCATACAGACATCGGTAGTGGAACAGCCCATCGTGCAGGTGATGCCCAAAATTTTGATCCTCGGCTCGCGCAAAGCATAGATCAGCTCCAGGCCGCCGTCCGGGTCCGTGAACTTGAACCAGGGCGCCTGATAGATCCCCTGCTTCAAAACTTCTTTCCGCAGCATCCCCACATCGTCATCAATGATCACCAGCCGGGCCGGTCTCGCAAAAGCATCCGCTTCCGGGCCGGCCCCGGGCTGGGCAAACAGGATATTGCCGAGCGCGGCCAGCAAAACCGGAGCCAGGATGATGCCCGGCCGAAAAATTTTCCGCGGCATCCCCGCCTTTTTTCTCATCCTGTTCTCCCGATTGATTCCATCCCTGCAAACATCTTCGCTCATTTTATCATTTGGTCAAGGGTCAAGATTGATGCTATGATGAAAAATCAATCATAAACAAGGAGAATTAAAAATGAAAAAGGCGCTGATCTTTTCGGCCGGGATTTTGCTCGCCATCTCCGGATTTGGCGCGCAAAAGGCAGAAGGGGTTTTTAAAAATTTCAACCAGCCGGCGCTGGCGAAAGAAAATAAACTGACCCCCGGCGCAAAAGCAACGATCAGGAATGTCTATCCGACTTTCTTTTTTGTGGAAGAAGACGGGAGGTTGCTGCAATTGGCCCGGGTGGAGCTGGCTGGCTCGGCTGGGAAGAATCTGGTGGTGAGCGCGCTCCGGCCGGGAGGGCTGAAATCTGAGAATCCGGTTTCGGGGGCGGGCGAGATTATGATCAAGGTTCCGGACTTGCGGGAACCCGCGGAGCTGGAGCTCAAGTTGCTGGACTCGGGCAAGGAAATCCAAGCTCTCAAGTTTGACTGGACTCCGGCAAAACAGTGGAAGATTTATATCAGTTTTGTGTCCCATCTGGACATCGGCTATACCGACCTGACCGACAATGTCTTCAAGAAACGAAACCAGATCACCGAGACCGCTCTGAAATACGCGGAGCAGACCAAGGAGTGGCCCGAGGATTCGCGCTGGCGCTGGACCGCGGAGGGGAGTTGGGAGATAAAGAATTTCCTGGATGAGCATCCGGAGAAACTTCCGGAGTTGCAAAAGCTGGCGCAAGAGGGACGGCTGGAGGTGTGCGCCAAGCTGGTGCATATGCATATTGAAACCGCGGGCTATGAAAGCCTGTTCCGAGAGCTGTATTACGGAAAGCGGGAGCTGGAGCCATTGCTGGGCGCGCCGGTGGTTACCGCGAATCTTACCGATGTGGCCGGCATCCCCTGGGGAGAGGCAACCGTGCTAACGCTCTCGGGCGTAAAGTATTTCCAATACAACCCCAATATGTCCTATCGCGGAAGCAACCTGGTGCATAACACCAAGTTCCCCCAGGCATATTACTGGCAAGGTCCCGATGGAAAAGCAATCCTCACCTGGAGAAGCAAGGATTCCTATGGCGAGGCGCCCTATCTTCTGACCAATTATCAAAACTCCTTTCCCAAGCTCACGGCTCTGCTCGCAGGTTATGAAAAAAATAATTATGCCTATGACGCGATTCATCTGACCCGCACCGGTCCGGAATGGGACAACACGATCCCGAAGCTGGAGCCCTGCCTGATCATCAAGGAGTGGAACCGGAATTTCAAATATCCGCGCTTGATCTCGGCAACACCCAGGATGTTCTTTGAATACCTGGAGAAAAATTTCAGCAAGGAAATCCCGATCGCAAAAGGCGACAAGCCGGACTGGTGGGCGGACGGAGTGATCACCGAGGCAAAAGAGGAAGGGATCAGCCGGGACCTTCATCATCGGCTCTTTGCGCTGGAGAGCCTGGCGAGTATGGCGAGTATCGTCTCTCCCGGCTATCAATACCCGGTCAAGGAAATCGGCCAGGCATATTACAACAGCATTATGTTTGACGAGCACACCTGGGGATTCCATAACATCAACGCGCCCGAGCACCAGCAAATTTTCCAGCAAAAAGCCGGCTGGCTCCACGCCGCCCTGGACAATACGAAAAAAATGCAAACCGACGCACTCGCGGTCCTCGCTGGTCAGATCGCGGGCTCCGAGCCCGGCATCGTCGTGTTCAATCCGCTGCCCTGGCGGGCATCGGTCCTGGTCAAGAAATTCAAGGGACCGGCCGTTACGGACCCCGAGCAAATCATCAATTTCAAACTGATAGACCCGGAGACCAGCCGTGAAATCCAGGGCAGTCTGATGAACCTCAATGACAACGGAATGCAGTTTGAGTTTTTGGCCCCGGACATCCCCGCTCTCGGATATAAGAGTTTCAAAATTGTTCCTTCCAGGAAAATCCCGCAACCTCCTTCCAGCCTCCAGGCTGGAAACGGCGTTCTGGAAAACCAGAGGTTTAAATTGACCATTGACGACAAGAAAGGCCTGGTGAGTATGTACGACAAGAAGCTCAAGCGCGAGCTGGTGGATGAGAGCGCCAAATATAGTATGGGACAATTCATCCGGCGCAAGCAGAGCCTGTTTGACCTGGTGGATAGCAGAAAAACCTTTCCCATCTCTAAAATTGACTACCTGCTGACCCGGGAATCCGCGAGCGTGATGTTCTTTACCTTCCCGACCGGCAAGCCCGAGGAATTTGACTTGATCCAGACCATCACCCTCTATGACGGCCAGGACTATATTGACCTGGACAACTATTTTACGCCCTATGAGAACCGGGAGGACGAGGCAATTTATCTGGCGTTTCCGTTCAAGGTCCCGGATTTTGAAATCTGGGTGGAGACTCCTTACGGCAAGATGCGTCCGTTCTATGACCAGCTCCCGGGCTACGCGAAATTTTATGTGGTGGCGCACAATGTGGAGCTGAAAAGCAAGACAGAAAATTTCAGCATTATCTGGAGCACGAAAGAAGCGCCCATGGCGGAGCTGGGCCAGATCACCAAGCGCGGGAACCGGCTGATCCCGATTTATAATCCCGGCATATATCCCTGGAATCCGGACCAGCCTTATGTTTATTCCGAGATTATGAATAATTACCAGAGCACTAATTTCTCGCCCTTCCAGAAAGGAGAAGCCGCCTGGCACTACCGGATCACTGCAATAGACGCAGTAGATTCCGACCGGGCGCATCGCTCAGGATGGGAGCTTTCAATGCCCGAGGTTTCGCTCGTGATGAAATCCGGCACGGGCAAACTGCCTCCGAGCGGAAGCCTGGTCAAAATCTCTCCGGATAATGTAATGATCACCGCGTTCAAGATGGCCGAGGATGGGGACGGATATATCCTGAGAATTTACGAGGCGGAAGGAAAGCCGGCTCAAGCGAGATTGGAATTTCCTTTGTTCAAAATAACTGACGCCTGGATCACGGACGGAGTGGAGCGGAATCTTGAGAAGCTTTTACTCAAAGATGGGGGCCTTGAGAGCCAAATGGGTCCCTACGAGATAAAGACCATCCGGGTGAAGACTAAATGGTAAATTATAAATTATAAAACAACTGAAGGGGACGGAAATGAAAAAAATATTGATCCTGATCGCAATGGCGCTGCCAGTTTGCGCGACAGCCTTAAGCCGAGAAGAGGTAATGATCAAGAAGTATTTCCAGCAGCCATTGAGCGCAAAGGAAAGCAAAGTTGCCCCGGGCGCAAAGGCGACAATCAAGAATCTTTATTCCAGCTTTTTCTTTGTTGAAGAGGACACGCGTCTCCTTCAATTGGTGAGAGTAGAGATGGTTGGCGCAGTTGGGAAAAATTTGGTGATCCGAGCAATCCGTTCTGGAGGATTGAGCTATGACAATCCCATCAGCAATGGCGAGGCAATCATCAAAATTCCTGACCTCCGCGAAAAAGCAGAGCTGGAGCTCAAGCTGATTGATAATGGAAAAGAAATTCAAGCTTTGAAATTTGACTGGACTCCGGCAAAGCAATGGAAGGTCTATGTCAGTTCGGTCTCGCATCTGGACCTCGGCTACACCAACACCACGGAAAATGTTTTCAAGAAACGGAACGAGATCACGGAAATGGCTCTGGAGTTTATGACCCGGACCGATGATTGGCAAGAGGATGCCAAATACCGCTGGACAATGGAAGGCGCGTGGGAATTGAAGCATTTTCTGGAGGAGCATCCGGAGCGGCTGGATGAAATCAAGAAGCGCGCTCAGGAAGGCAGGCTGGAGGTTTGCGCCAAGCTGGTGCATCAGCATACCGAGACCGAGGGATATGAGGAACTGTTCCGCGATGTGTATTATGGAAAGCTCACAGCCGAGCCCCTGCTCGGATCCAGCGTGCTCACAATGATGCACAATGATATTGACGGAATTACCTGGGGAGAGGTGTCCGTGCTTGCGAGCTCCGGCATTAAATACTTTTCCTTCAATCCCAATTTCTTTTACCGCGGAGGCAATATCCTCCACGCAACCAAATTCCCCCAGGCATTCTATTGGCAGGGACCCGGTACCGGCGAACTCCTGACCTGGCGCTCTAAAAACGCCTACACCGAGCTGCCTTATGGCACTTTTTCGTCCTATCTTTTTGAAGGATCCGGCAAGGCACTGGAACCTGTGACCCAACTGCTTTCCGGCTACGAGCAGGAGGGGTATGCCTATGACGCCATTCATTTGACCAGGAGCGGCGCGGACAAAAACGGCGCCAATGACAACTCCTGGCCCAGAATTGAAGTCTGCGAGACCATCAAGGAATGGAATCAGCAGTTCGCCTATCCGCGCCTGATCTCGGCAACTCCCAAAATGTTTTTCTCATACCTGGAGAAAAATTTCAGCGCGCAAATTCCCAAAGCAAAAGCCGATATGCCGGACTGGTGGGCCGACGGCGTGATCACCGAGGCAAAATGGACCGCGATGAGCCGGGACCTGCATCATCTCCTTTATCAAACCGAAGCTATTGCCAGCATCGCCAGCATCCTTGACCCTTCCTACCAATATCCGGCAAAAGAAATCAATGACGCCTATTACAATAATATCTTATTCGACGAACACACCTGGGGATACCTGCTCAATACCTCGCCTCAACATAAACAAATCTTTAATGTCAAATCGGCGTGGCTGAATGATGCTCATTCCAAAACCCATGAAACTCTCAACACCGCTCAAAATTTCCTGATCGGTAAAATCGCGAGCAAGGATCCAAGCATCATCGTCTTTAATCCACTTTCCTGGCAACGGTCTGACTTGATAAAAGTAGACATTGAAAGCAGCCAATTCCGATCTTTGATCAAATCAAACAATTTTATTTTGATTGACTCTGAAAAACAGGATGAGGTGCCCATTCAAATTACTGGTCCAGAGGGGAAACAATCAGCCTACTTTATTGCCAAAAATATTTCGCCTTTGGGCTATAAACGATATGATTTAAAAGAGATAGAAACTTCACATGAATATCCCGCGAATCTGAGTGCTGATGCCGCCTTTCTGGAAAATGAATACTACCGGCTGGAATTTTATCCCCTTTCACTTGGCTTAAGAAGCATATATGATAAAAATTTGCAAAAAAATTTGCTGGATGAGGATAGAACCCCAATAGCTATGGGGGGAGAATATATATTCAGGAAACAAGATATTTTCGATCTTTCCGACAAGAGACAGGAAGGCTTGATAGAATCCTGGCATTATTTCAAAAGTCCTGTTTTTGTGGCAGCAGTTTTAGATTTGAAGGATCCAAGGAATCCGAAATGTAAGTTAACCCAGAAGATCTTTGTTTATGATGGCTTGGACTACATTGATATAACCACCAAGCTTGAGAATTACAAAAATAAATCAAATGAATCGCGTTATCTTGCTTTTCCCTTCAATGTTCCAGACTTTGAGATCTGGGTGGAGACGCCTTATGGGAAGATGAGACCGTATTATGACCAATTGCCGGACTTTGCCAAGTTTTATGCGGTCTCGCACAATGTGGAATTAAGGAGCAAGGGCGAGGGGTTCACGATTGTCTGGAGCACGAAGGAAGCGCCAATGATAGAACTGGGCGAGATCACCAAAAAGGCGGCGTATTATACGCAGATGATCCGGCCATTTCTTTACCGGGTCGGGGTCTATCCCTGGAATCCGGACAAACCGACCATCTATTCCGAGATTATGAACAATTTCCAGAACACCAATTTCTCGCCCTCGCAGAAGGGCGATATGACCTTCCATTACCGGATCACTGCCATTGATAATAAAGACTTGGACAAAGCTCACCGCTCCGGCTGGGAACTGGCAGTGCCGGCGATTGCAGTAGTTGCGGAAAACGGCACGGCCGAGCTTCCGCCAATGGGCAGTTTCGCAACGGTCTCTCCGGACAATGTGATGATCACCGCGTTCAAGAGGGCGGAGGACGGTGACGGATATATTGTGCGGCTCTATGAGGCCGCGGGAAAGATAACTCAGGCCCGGCTGGAGTTTCCGCTCTTCCATTTAAAGGAGGCCTTTTTGACCGACGGGGTTGAGCGGGTGCGGGAAAAAATGGAAATCAAGCACAACGGGATTGAGTTGGGGTTGACTCCTTTTCAGGTCAAGACCATAAAACTGGAAATCATCAAATAGGATTTCCCATATTCTTGAATCAGGGAGGCAATGAGCAATGCGGATAAAAAAAGTGGGCTGGAAATTATTTTTTATCGCGGCTGTTTTTATCCTGGCAACCGGAAACTCCGCCTATTCAAGCTCGGAAAAGACCGGCGACTGCGAGCAGATGACTGATGGTATTATCCTGATCCTGCCCGCCGGTAAAATGAAGGTCCAGGTTCTGGCGGACAATATCGCCCGGGTGCTTTATTCCGCAACCGATCAATTCCCGGAGCGGAAAAGCCTGATGGCGGTTGAAAAAAAACGGACCCCCGTGAAATGGGAACTAAGGCAAGACCGCGATTTCCTCACCATCGTCACTTCCAAAATCCAAATCCGGGTTTCTCGCAAAACCGGCGCGGCAAGTTTTTTAAATTCTTCGGGCGAAACCATCCTGGAAGAAAGGGGCAGGAGATTGGCCAAAGCCAAAGTCCTGGGCGAGGAGGTTTATCAGGCCGAGCAGACTTTTCAGTCATACCCGGACGAGGCGCTTTACGGCCTGGGCCAGTACCAGGACGGGGTGATGAACTGGGCCGGACACAAGGTCTTGATGGCGCAGGCCAACACCATCGCGGTGGTGCCGTTCCTGCAATCCTCCCGCGGATATGGAATTTTGTGGGACAATAATTCCCTCACCAGATTCCATAATGGCCCGGACAACACCGGGTTTTGGTCCGAGGTGGCGGACGGGGTGGATTATTATTTTATTTACGGCCCGAGCGCGGACCAGGTGATCGCCGGATACCGGGAGCTGACCGGCGCGGCGCCGATGTTCGGCAAATGGGCCTATGGTTATTTCCAGAGCAAAGAAAGATACCAGACCGGGGAGGAACTGGTGGCCGCGGTGAGGGAATACCGGGAGCGCGGTCTTCCGCTGGATGTGATCGTGCAGGACTGGAAGTATTGGGGAAATCTGGGATGGAACGCGATGCAATTTGATCCGGGCGTCTTCCCGGATCCGAAAGCGATGATTGACGAGCTTCATAATAAATACCAGGTCCACCTGATGATTTCGGTCTGGCCCAAGTTCGGCCCGGAAACCGAAATTTACCGGGCGATGAAGGAGAAGGGCTATCTATATTCGTATCCCGCCCTGGGCGGCGCCGGGATTTATGACGCGTTCAGCGAGCCAGCGCGAAAGTTGTATTGGGACTATATGAATCAGGGCCTTTTCTCCCAGGGCGTGGATGCCTGGTGGCTGGACGCCACCGAGCCGGAATTCGGCGTCAGCAATTTCCAGTCATTGACGACCCGGGATATGAAGAACGCCAAACAGACCGCGCTCGGATCCACAGCGCGTTATTTGAACGCCTATTCCCTGATGACCACCCAGGGCGTTTATCAGGGACAGCGGTCTCTGAATTCAGACCGGCGCGTGTTCATCCTGACCCGCTCCGCGTTCGCCGGCCAGCAGAGGAACGCCGCGGCGACCTGGTCGGGAGATATTAAGGCCGGCTGGGACATTCTCCGAAAGCAGATTCCAGCCGGATTGAATATCAGTATGTCCGGAATCCCATACTGGACCACGGACATCGGCGGATTTTTCGTCTTTTACCGGGGCGGGAGCGAGAACGAAAAGTACCGCGAGCTGTATCTCCGCTGGTTCCAGTACGGGGCCTTCTGCCCGATCTTCCGCTCCCACGGGACAATGACCCCGCGCGAAATCTGGCAATTCGGCGAAAAAGGGACCCGGACTTATGACACGCTGGAAAAATTTGACAACCTTCGCTACCGGCTATTGCCCTATATTTATTCGCTCGCCTGGCAGGTCACTGACCAGGGTTATACCATTATGCGCGGCCTGTATCTGGATTTCCCGGCTGATCAAAAGGTCCGGGAGATCGCAGACCAGTTTATGTTCGGGCCCGCGATCCTGGTCAATCCGGTCACCACGCCTGATACTTCCCCGGCCGGCCTTTCCCCATCCCGGACCCGCAAGGTGTATCTGCCGCAAGCCGCGGCCTGGTTTGATTTCTGGACCGGGAAAAAATTCGCCGGCGCCCAGACCATTGACGCCCCCGCGCCTATGGAGTTGATGCCCCTTTATGTCAAAGCCGGATCCATCATCCCGATGGGACCGTTCCTGCAATACGCGCTGGAAAAGCCCGCGGAGCCGATTGAAGTGCGCATTTATCCGGGCGCAAACGCGGAGTTTACGCTTTATGAAGATGACGGGCTCAGCTATAACTATGAAAAAGGCGAGTATGCCTTGATCAACTTTAGATGGGATGATTCCGCTCAAACCCTTTTCATCGGCGACCGGAAAGGATCTTTCCCCGGAATGCTCCAGCAAAGAACCTTCCAGATCGTCCGGGTCCGCGACCATTCCGGCATCGGAATCGCCATCACCGATACTCCGGATCAAACCGTGAGCTACACCGGAAAGGAAATCAAGGTTCCGTTCCATTAAAAACCAGCCCGGCTCCTGCTTTGACAACAAAATCTAAAGTTGTAATCTAAATAGAAGCAAGGGATGTTCCAGCAAGATCAGAAAAAGAGCTGGGTGGAGGCCGGCCTGGACCAGGTGGCTTATCTTGCCACCTCGGTCAATCGTCCGGTCGTGGTTCCACCGGGAAGGTCGCCGGAGCCGGCTCAGGCCTATGTCTGTATTCTGCGCACCGCCAAAGGCTATGAATTCTATATCTACCTTCACCTGATCACGAGCAATCTCGGCCTGCTTTACAAATGGGACAAGGGGGCGATGCCCAAGGAGGTTGTGCCCCAGATTCAACAGAGCGCCACGGAATTCACCGAGAGTATGGGATTTATGATGAATGACCTGCGTTGGCGCGAGATGAACCCGGCGCAAAAGCAGGACTCTTTTAACTCCTTTCCGATCTTTTTCCAGGACCTCTCCCGATTCCAGGAGCAGAGTGAGGAGGAGGTTTTGGAAATAGAGCCGGTGGCGGAGGAGATCGTGGTGGAGCGGGTGGAAGAGCCGGTGCATACCGTAACCGAGGGAGATTTTATCATTCAGGAGGATACCTTTGCCGAGCCGAGACCGAGGGAGGCGATTTTTGATGAGGAAGTGGCACCCCTTCCCGAGGAGTCCGCTCCTGGTTCGGCGCCTTTAGAGCCTGGTCCGCCCCTGAGCGAGGAAGACCTTTTGCTGGAGAATCTGGAGGCCAAAGAGGAGCCGGTCTCGGGTATGGCTTCCGGGACAGGCGCAAAAGGGAAAGCGCCTGAATTGCTCATAGAAATAGATGAAACCCCGGAGCCAAAAGAGCGGATCAGCATTGAACCGGAGCCGGCGGTCTCGGTTGCTCCGCCTCAGGTGGAAGTGGCCTGGGAAAAGGACCTGGCCGAGGCTCAGCCGGAAGTAATGCCGGAACCGGAAATAGCCATCAGCATTGAGACCGAGGGCCCTCCGATTCAGGAGCCGACTCCCCAGCCGGTAATGGAAGTGGAAGAAATTTCTTTTCAGGAAACGGCTGAGCCGGAGCCGCAGTCAGCCGGTCCAGAGTCCGGACCAGCGCCGATCTTGGAACCAGAGCCAGATCTGGCAGTCAGCCCGAGCGGCCCGGAAGAGATTCCAGCCCGGCCCGAGATCGTGGCTTCTGAAGTTGTCGCGGCTGAAGAGGAAAAACCAGCCGGAGAGGGGCAGTTGGATCCAGAGGAACTTAAACTGATCGTCAGATTTCTGGCAATGTTTTAAGAGGGAGAAGAATGCGTAAATTTTTAATTTTAATGGCGACCCTGGGTTTGGTTTCCTGCGCAGGAAAAACCGAGCAAGACCCGTGCAAGAATCCGGAATATGCCAAAATAAAAAAAGAGAAAGCCAAAAATGCGATCGCCGGCGGCGATCTTTACACTCCGCTCTACGACCTTCAGGATGCCCAGAACTGCAATCCCCGGGACCCGGAGGTTTATTACCTGCTCGGACAAACTTACTGGAAAAGACAGGAGCGGGACAAGGCGAAAGAAAATTTTCAGACCGCCCTCAAGTATAATCCCAAGTATTCGGAAGTCTTTCTCTCCCTCGGGGATATGTTTATGGAGGAAAACAATCTTGATTCCGCGCTGGAAAATTATCAACGGGCCGCGGGCGATGATCTTTTCCGGGAAGCATATCTGGCCTGGAACAATCTCGGCTGGATCTTTCTGCAACGGGATCAACTGAAAGAGGCCGAAGAAGCGCTCATCCGGTCCCTGGCGCTGGCGCCCAATTTCCCGAATCCCCATTGCAACCTGGGCGAGCTCCGGAGCCGGCAAAAGAAATATGAGGATGCGGTTAAAGAATACCAGAAGGCGCTCCAGCTTAACCCCGGCCTGGCGCGCGCCCACCGGCTGCTCGGCCTGGAATACAACCGCCAGGGAAAGACCAAAGAGGCCTGCAAGGAATTCAGCCTGGCCTTGAAAAACGCGGCCCCGGAGAGCGAGGAGGCCAAATCCGCGGGCCAGTATCTTAAACTCCTTAACTGTCCCACTTCATCAAAATAAAGGCGAAAATGGAAAACTCCTTTGGCGAGTATCTTCGTCAGCAAAGAGAAACCCGCGAGATTTCGCTGGAAGCGATCAGCTCCCGGACCAAAATTCAGAGAAAATTTCTCTTCGCCCTGGAAAAAGACCAGTATGAGCAATTACCCGGCTTGATTTTTGTCCGAGGATTTATCCGCGCCTATGCGGAGCAGATCAGCCTGAACCCGGAGCAAACCCTGCTCCGGTTTGAGGAGTATTTAAAGGAAACCCGGCCGGTTTTATCCGGTCCCAAATCCGGACCGGCGCCTTCCAAGCCCAGGATCCTGGCTTATCTGCTGATTGCCCTTTTTGCCCTGGTCCTGGCCGGACTGGTGGCGAGCCTGATCTGGAGCTTGAGCCAGAATGTTTCGCCCGAAATTACCCGGCCGGCTCAGGCAAAACCCGCGCCCGGCCAGGCCCGGGTTGAAAAACCGAAAATACCCGCATCCTTGCCCATCATCTCTACCCCCTTCAAGCTCAACCTCAAAGCCACTGAGCTTTGCTGGCTTTTAGCGACCATTGACGGAAAAGAAAGCAAAGAGGCGATGCTTTATGCCGGAGACAGCTTTAACATAGAGGCGCAGGAGAAACTCAGCCTCCTGATCGGGAATGCCGGCGGCGTGGAAATTTCGGTCAATTCGGTGAAGCTGAAGCCCATCGGCGGACACTGGAAGCCGATGAGATTGCTCCTTCCCGAAGACCTGCCCAAATACCTTCCGGAAAAAATAGAAAAACCCCTGCCCGAAACGACCAAGCCCCAGCCCGGGGAAAACAAGACTCAGCCCGATGCGCCCAAGCCGAAAACCGAAGATAAAAAACCCTGATGAAAAAAATCCTGCGCCTGAGCGCTTTTAGTCTTTGCTTCCTGCTGATCGGTTGCGCCTCGGGAAAAACTTATCTCGCCTCCGGCTGGCTTTATCATCAGGGCGAGGCCAAAAATTTTGAGCGGACCGAATTTAATGACCAAACCTGGGAAAAAATCTCGCTCCCGCACACGCTTCAAATTGAGCCGGCACGCTTCAAACCCGGCCAGAAATATTACCGGGGCGTCGGGCTTTACCGGCTCCGGTTCAGCGCGTTCAGTGAAAACTTTAAGCCCGGCGACCGGGTGCTTCTGCATTTTGAAGGCGCGCTCACCCGGGCCGATGTCTGGCTCAATGGAAAATACCTCGGCTATCATTTAGGCGGATACACACCCTTCTTTTTTGATATCACGGATGCTTTTCTGCCCAAAGAAGAAAATCTGCTCGCGGTCAAAGTGGATAATTCCAAGATGAATGTCCCGCCCGAGGGTCTGCTCGTGGATTATACGCTCTTCGGAGGAATTTACCGCGAGGTCTGGATGGAACTCAATCCCCCGCTTTATCTGGAAAATCCCTTTGCCTTCACTCCTGAGCTCAATGAGAAAAAAGCGGTCCTGAAAATCTCCGCGGAAACCAGAAATACTTTGTCTGAGTCACTGTCCTGCAAATTTTCCGCAAGCCTGGATGATCAGATCAAAGGAAAAGAAGGAATAGAAAACATTACCATTGCCGAAATGGAACAAGAGGTCAGCGTTCCTGCCGGAAATGGCAAAGTGGAACTGGAGATGATAGTTGAAAATCCCAAACTCTGGTCTCCGGGCCATCCTTATCTTTACCAGCTCCATCTTACTCTCTCCTGCCCGGACTTAAGAAAAAAATCCGAGACCACCTCCTCAGAAAACCAACCAACAATGTCAGATTTTATCTCCATCCCCTACGGCTTTCGATACTTCAAATTCACCGATCAGGGATTTTTCCTGAATGGCAAGCGCCTCCAGTTGATCGGCCAGAACCGGCATCAATCTTATCCTTACATTGGTAATGCGGCCTCCTTCCGGCTTCAATACCTGGACGCGCTTCTGCTCAAAGAGAGCGGCGCCAACTTTGTCCGCCTCTCTCACTATCCGCAAAGCCCGGATTTCCTGGATGCCTGCGACCATCTCGGCCTGATGGTTTTTGAGGAACTGCCGGGATGGGGATTTGTCGGAAATCCGGAATGGAAAAAAATCGCGGAGCAATCCTTCACCGAAATGGTGAACCGCGACCGCAACCGGCCGAGCATTATTCTCTGGGGCGCGCGGATCAACGAGTCCTGGCCCTGGGAGGAAAAATGGCTCGCGCAAATGGTCCAACTTTCGCGTCAACTGGACCCGACCCGGCCGGCGAGCGGCGCGCGTTTCCTCGGGAACCTGAGAAAATTTTCCGAGGATGTGATCGCGCATAACGATTATTCCGGGGGCTTGCTCAAGCCTCCATCGGACAAGCCCTGGATCGTGAGCGAGTATTCGGTCGGGACTTACAAAACCGCCTCTGATCAAACCCAGATCAGGATGATCAGATTTAATGCCTATAAGCTGGATTTGATTATGTCCGAGCCAGCCTGCTCCGGCTCCACCGGATGGGCGTTTGCCGATTACCATACCTTTATGACCCGGCTGGCGGCGCCGGACGCAAAAGGAAGAATCCGGCCGCACGGAATTGTGGATATTTTCCGCCTGAAAAAACCCGAATACTATTTCTATCAGGCGCAGACCGCCCAAGCGCCGATGGTGAAGATCATCAATCAATGGTGGCAGAAACAGGATTTTCCCGGCGAGGTGTTGGTGGCGGGAAATTGTGATCAGGTAAAACTTTTACTCAATGCCAAAGAAATAGCAGCCAAATCCCCGGACAAAAATTATTTATACCCGCATCCTGGAAACTATCAGAGCCTCGCCCATCCGCCCTTCTCCTTCTCCGGCTTCAAGTTTGAGCCGGGAGAACTCATTGCCCAATGCCTGATCCAGGGAGAAGTCAAAGCTGAAGACCACCTCCATACTCCAGGTCCGCCCGCCCAAATCCAGCTGGAATTCGGAGAAGAGTTCATCGGGATTGAGCCTTTTTATCTGCTTTCCAGTGACCTCTATTCCGACCCGGTCCGGGTGATCGCCCGCATCACGGACGAGAAAGGAAACCTGGTCAAGGACAACAAAACCAAAGTCCAGTTCAGCGTTTCCGAGACCGGAGAAATCATCGGAGATAATCCCTTTCAACTGCAAGACGGCACTGCCGTAATTTTCGTCCGATTGAAAATTTCCGACCAGATGCAAGAGCGGTTCGGGAAAAATCTGAGAAAGCTGGAACTGATAGTCAAGGCGGAAATTCCGGGCCACTCTCAAATTCCCGCTTCTATAAGCTCCATCCTGATCGCCCGGGTGACAGATACCGAAGCAGAGGCAAAAGAACTGGAGCAAAACCTGAAACAACAAATCAATTCTACCGATCAACTTCCTGAAAAATTATTTGACCAGCCCGAACTCATTTTAAGGAAACTCTTTAAGGATAAAATGGGAACGCTGGAAGAATTCTATCCGCAAATTCCGATCATCACGAGTCCCGAAGAGCTGAAGGAAAAAGATTCCGGCGCCACTCCATAATCATTTCGCCGGATTTTTATAATAATACGCCACGCTCTCCATCTGGCAGTCAACATCCTCAAATTCGCCCCGGGTCAAAATCGTCCGGCTCTTAAGAGTAAATAGGTATAGTGGTATTTAAATACCTATATACCTGTTTACTTAAAAGAATTCTGGCTGAATGGCTCAAATCCTTTTCTTATAATAATACGCCCCGCTCTCCATCCGGCAGTCAACATTATCAAACTCGCCGTGGGTCAAGGTGATGATGATTTTATTTTTCCAGCGGAAACCGTCCAGCGGATGAAACCGATATTGGCTCACCTTGCCGCTTAAAAGAATTCGCACCGGACAGCCAAGAACACCATCGCCCGGCCTTTGAAAGTAAATAGGTATAGTGGTATTTAAATGCCTATATACCAATTTGCTCGCATGAGACAAGGACAATATGGACGGAATCCTTGAAGCCGCGGGCGCGGGCGTCATGATTTTCCCTTAACGCGAAAATCCACTCGCGGCGCTCCGCTTGCGGTCCGGGTCCGCTCTCCGCCGAGCTTTTTCGTAAAACAGGCACTTTTATCCTGTTGCCGGTTGCCGACAGGAGCAAACAGGTAAAGTGGCATTTAAATACCGAAATACCAGTTTGCTTGAAAGTAACAAACCTGAAAAAGACAGATCCGTTGAAGGCGAGCGTGCGGGTGGAATGATTTGAGCTTAACGGAAATGTGCGGTCGCGCGCTCCGCCCGGGGTCCAGGTCCGCTCCTCGCGAAAATTTCCCGCAAAATGACGGTTCTTTATCCTCTTGTCTGTTGACAGTCGGAGCAAACAGGTATAATGGTATTTAAATACCTATTTGCTTGAATATGTTGCAATTTAAAGGGGGAAAAGATGAAACAGGTATTGAGCATTACGGAGGCGGGGGTGATGGGACTGCATGCCATGGCGATCCTGGCTTTCAAGGAAGACCAATGGAGATCAACAAGAAAAATGGCCGCGGCGCTGAAGGTTTCCGAGCATCATCTATCCAAAGTTTTGCAGGGTCTGCGAAGGCAGGGCTTGATTGAATCGGTAAGGGGCCCGAGGGGCGGATATACATTGGCCAAGGGCAGCGATCGGATCAGCCTTTTGGATATCTATGAGGCGACGGAAGGGCAGTTTCCCGGGCACGGATGCCTGTTAGGAAAGCGTGTTTGTGCCGGAAAGAAATGCCTTTTGGGCGACTATCCGGGAATCGTCAACGATCAATTCCGGGATTACCTGGCTAAAACCAAACTTTCTGAAATGAAAGATTTATATCAAACGGGAAGCGGTGGGAGGAAATGAAAAGAAGTCCTTAAACTAGGCCTTTTCCAGCCACCGTCAAAACCGCAAAAAATTGGCTTCAGAATGAAAGCGTGAAAGCCGGGTCAAATGACCCCCAATTTGAATTTGTAATAATACGCCACGCTCTCCAGCTGGCAGTCAACATCCTCAAATTCGCCCCGGGTCAAAATCGTCCGGCCCCTGAGAGCAAATAGGTATAGTGGTATTTAAATACCTATATACCTGTTTACTTAAAAGAATTCCGGCTGAATGGCTCAAATCCTTTTCTTATAATAATACGCCACACTTTCCATTTTGCAGTCAATCTGGTCAAATTCGCCGTGGGTCAGAGTGATGACGACTCCTCCGCAAAACAGAATACGGAACGCTTTTCGTCCCAGCCGGCAGACCTTGCTCCCGGCTTTGGCTCGCTCTCAAATCTTTTTACTGAGTTTTTTTCGGAACCGGATGAATCTGGATTTCATTGAGCTTGAGATCCTTGCATCCGGCATAAACCCAGGCCATCTCCGTTTTCGTCTCAACCTTGGTACTCAGGTGAAACGCTAATCGCTCGGCAAGAATCTGAATCTGGTTGTCCAGAAATTGCTTGGCAGTTTCTCCCTAGTTGGCTTCCATATTTTTCAAAGTGACCGGAGGGGACTGAATTTCTTCATTTTTCATCAATTCCGCGCCCGTGAAGAGCTGTTTCTCGGAAGAAAGATCAAATAGCTTATAAGTAATGCACAAATAAGGCGTATCATTCCGCAGACCCCATTCGCAGGGACGAACCACCAACACCTGCGATCCGGGAAATCCCTGCTTCAACCCGGCAAGGTCGTTGATGTCCTTGCAACCCTGATCCCCATCCTGCATCCCCTCGGTGCAGATTAATACCGGATTTTCAAAACCGGCCGCGTTTAATTTTTCCGCCACCGCTCCCGCCAGCTTCTCTTCCACCGGATAGTCAGCCATAATTTTGGAAAATTTTAAACCCAGCGATTCGTTGATGGCGATGTCCGCAACCGCTCCAATCATTCCAAAAAGAACGGCGGAAGCCATGCCCCGTTCCATGGACCAGACATAAGCCTTTGGCCTCTGCTCCACTACCACCGCCAGTTCTTTTCTCTGCACCTGGGAGACATCAATATTTTTTTGACAGCCAGCCGAAACCAGAAGCGCGCCCACCCCTAGACCCAATAAATACCTGGAATTTTTGCCCATTTTTTGCCCTCCTTTCTTAACTAATTTTTTGTTTATAATAATACGCCACGCTCTCCATCTGGCAGTCAACATTGTCAAATTCGCCGTGCGTAAGCGTGATGATGATTTTCTTTTTCCAGCGGAAGCCGTCCAGCGGATGAAACCGATATTGGCTCACCTTTCCGCTCAGAACGCTCTTGACCGGGCAGCCGAACAGCGGCCCGGCAAACGCGCCCTTCACATAATACCAGCCCGAATGAAAATAATCCTCCACCCCGGTATATTCCACCGATTGCGGCCCGCGCAAAGCACCCACCGGCTTTTCCACAAACGGCTCCTTCACCGGCTCCTCATCATCCACATAAACCTTGAGGTTGCCCTCCAGATAAGGAAAGAGAAAATACGGCGGCTGAAATCGGCTCAACTGACTGATCGGGCTTAAGGTCAGGGTAAGCCCGAGATATTGTCCCGCGTCGTTTTCTTCCAGGATCAAATAAGGCTGGTTCGGAATTTTAGAGCCGGAAATGTCCGGCGAATTCCGAAATTCCTGGGCGCGATAGCGCGCATAAAAATAGCCCGGAATTTCCGGCAACTCTTGTACGGGCAACCCCGTGTGGTTGCCCATCATCTTTGCATAAGTGATCGCGCCGAAAAAAAGCGGAACCATTTTGTCCCCCCGGTTTTCAATTTCCACTCTCGCCTTCTTCGCAAACGGCATCAGAAAATTGGCGTAATATCCGCCCGAGCTCATCCCGGCCAGGAGCGAGGTGAAATGGCAATAATGGGTTGTTCCCGAGCCGAAAAAATCCGCCACCGGCGAGCAAACCGAGGGCGCCGGCAGATCATCAAAAAAGATTTTGAGCCAGAGCTTTTTCTGAGCCGGAACCCTCCGCCGCATTAACAGCTCCAGGTATCTTCCGATAAAAGTCATCCAGATGGTGGTAATACAACCCGGGCCTTCCAGTTCCGGAAAAATATAGCTCTTGCCCGGAGCAATTGAGACAAAATCCCGGTGCCCGATCTGTTTGAATTTTGCATAACCGGCCAGAGCCGGCATCGCATTATGAGTGTGGGTGCTGACCTGGAAAATTTTGGAGTCCTTTAAATCAAAGCCTGCGCCCGAAATTTCGGAAAACATTTTTATCCTCGCTTAATTATTTTTTCTCCCAGACATATTTTTTTCCTTTTTCCCGGAACTGATCCAATTCCTTTTTCTTTTCCTCAAAGCCCTGCCGGCCCATCAACGCGGAAGTGTATTGCTTGCCCAGCTCCACCCCGGGCTGGTCAAAGGGATTGATCTTCCAGAGTCCGCCGGCAATCACCGTGGCCAGCTCAAAAATATAAAAGAGCGCGCCCAGATGATAAGCATCCAGCTTGGGGATAGAAAGGGTCAGGCTCGGCTGGCCTTCTTTTGCCAGGCTCGCGGAAGTGGCGAACAATTCCACATTGATCAACTCGGCGATGCTATGACCGGTAAGCCATTTAAGGTCCTCCAGCCCGACCGGCGGCGCAGGAATAACCATCGGCTCGGAAAAATTATCCACCCTCAAGAAAGTGACCAGCTTATCTTCCGGGCCTTCCAGATAAAGCTGCATCTGGCTGTGCTGATCGGTCGCGCCCAAAGCCCGGACCGGGGTGGTGCCGGCGCGGACCGGCTTGCCCGCCAGCGAAAATTTTTTCCCCAAACTCTCGGCCCAGAGCTGGGCAAACCATTCGGAAAAATCACTGAGCTTATTGCTATATGGCATCATCACCAGAAGCTTCCTTCCTTTACGGCCAAACCCGAAATAAATCGCGGCCAACAACTCGGCCAGGCCCGGCGCTTTTCCCGGCTGGAAACTGGCTTGATCCATCTCCAGCGCGCCTCGCATCAACTGATTAAGATCAATCCCGATCAGGCCCGCGGGCAAAAGTCCGACCGGGGTGAGCACGGAATATCTCCCGCCCACTTTCGGCGGAACCGGAAGGCTTTTCAGGCCGTGCCGGCGGACAAAATTTCTGAGAATTCCTTTTTCCGGATCAGTCACCGCCACCAGATATTTTTTCCAATCATCTCCATAAACCTGCTTCAATTGGTTGATCAGAAAAAGAAGCTGGGAACCGGTCTCCGCGGTGGCGCCGGATTTGCTGATCACGAGAAACAGGCTCGGCCCGGAAAAAGCGATTTTGAAAATGTCTCTGAGCCAGTCCGGGTCTATGTTATCTAAGACCAAAAGCCGCGGTCTTTTTTCCAGCGCGGGATTTTGCGCCAAGGGCTCAGGCAGAAGCGCTCGGGCCAGGGTGCGCGCTCCCAGCGCTGACCCGCCAATGCCCAACACCACCACATTTTCAATCTTTCCCTCATACCCGCGGCTGAGCGCGATAGTTTCCCTTGTCATCTCCCGGTCTTTGAGCGCATTGGCAAATCCCAGTTCCCCTTCCGCCCTCTTCTTGCTCAGCTCTTTGAGCACGGCCCGGGCCTTTTTCAAAACCGCGCCCAATTCGGTTTTGCTCAAACCATTCTTCCGGATGATATCCTTGATCGCAAACCGAAAATCCAGCTTGATCATCTTTCCCCCTTTTAAGATAAATCTTCGGCCCTTCTTGCATTGTAGTGGAGATTGATCTAATTTCAAAAAGGAAATGAAGGAGCCGGTATTAGAGGTTCGCGGTCTGTCAAAAAGTTTTGGCGAGATTCAGGCGGTGAAGGACTTGAACCTGACCATTTATCAGGGGGATGTCTATGGCTTTATCGGCCCGAACGGAGCGGGCAAGACCAGCCAGCCGGCCGTGAGCGAGGAAGGCGAATTGAAAAAGATCGCGGAGGCCAAGGAAGAAACCCGGATCAAAGTGATGATCGGGAAATGAATTTTAAGGAATCAGGACTGAATTCCCTCGCACAGTTTGGTTGATAAGTTGATAGGTTAATATGTTGATAAGGTAATCGGCGTTGATTTTATCTCCGATCAACTTTCTTTCTGCGAACTTTGCGCCTTTGCGGTGAGAATGAATTCAGAGGATTTTCAGAAGATAGTTCTCCAGCAATTTCACATCATCCACCTGTTCCACTTTGTCCGCAGTCTTCTCCGCCTTCCGGGTCTGGGGAATTCCCAAGAAACCGGTCTCCACCTGATATGCCACTTCCTTGTAAATCACCGAGTCCATATAAATATCCGCCTTGGCGCTCTTCAACTCTTCCACTGTAAAAATCTTCCCGATCAATTGATTCGGATCAAAATCCCCCTCGGACAGATATAAAAATTTAAAAGCCGGGATCAGCTTAAAGATTTGCTTTTCTTTTGAGTGAATAATTAAATCATCCCCCTTCAGCTCGGCCTGGCCCTGGTCAAACAGGGCGTCCAGAACCTCCTGGGAAATAAAGATTTTCTTCTCTTCCGGCATCTATCTATAATTTACTAAATTTTCCCCCCTCCTGTCAAGCGCGTTAATTCGTAATCCGGACTAATCCGGTAATCCGCGTAATCCGGGGTCAGGCCTTTAGGGTCTGCTGCCTAAAAATTTTTCTTAACAATTTCCCCTCCCTTGACGGGAGGGGATTAAAGGGGAGGGTGAAAAAAATATTTATCAAATCAATCACCCTCTCCCAAACCCTCCCCCTGAGGGGGAGGGAAAAGAGGATTTTTGATTTGGGAAAGACGACCTTTACCTTTTACTTTTCAGCTTGGGATCCAGGCTTCCAGTCTGCTTCAAATTATTTCCCGAGCAGACCGGGCAGTAATTCAGAGACTTTTACGATCCGATACCCCCGGGCGTTGAAAGCTTCCAGGGCCGGGAGAAGGACCTGGTCCGGGAATTTTTCGCCCCGGTCGGTGGAAAGGTGCATCAAAAGGATTGCGCCGTTGGCATCCGCGGGGCTGGTTCGGGCGATATCGGTGAGCACAGTTCGGATCTGTTCCGGGGTTCGGTAATATTTGGATTTCGGATCGCAGAGCCAGTCCAGCAGATCATAATTCATTTTCCGGGTGCGCGACCAGCCAATATGATAAAACCCGACCTCCTCGGCCCATTTCCGGATCTCGGGATTGTGCTCGCCATAGGGCGCGCGCCAGAGCCGCGCGAGCTCGCTCGCCGTGGTTTCCTTGAACAGCTGAGCCGTGTTCAAAAGCTCAGCCTGGACAAATTCTTTGGTCACGCCCGGCGCGGTCCACTGCCGGGAGTTGCTCTCCCAGGTGGTCAAATGGGGATGCGAGTAAGTATGATTTCCAATCTCGTGTCCGTCTTCCACCATCTGCCGGACCAGGTCCGGATGATCCTTGATGAACCGGCCGGTAACAAAAATCGTGGCTTTCACTCCCTGACCGCGCAGAATCTCCAGCATCCTGGCCGAGGAGCTGGCATTTCCTCCCGCGTCAAATGTGAGCGCCAGGCCGGAAAAATCGCGCGGGCCGTGGGTATAATCCAGCCCGGGGGTGTAAGCCGCCTGAGCCGGACCCTGCTCCGGGTATTCAACCATCTGGGCGATGGAAAGGGATTGGTTCCCTTTCTCATCCTCGGATAAGGCCTGAATCAAATTAGTGCCCTGGGCCAGCTCAATCTCCCGGAAGACAAATTCCGGCCGGGATAAATTCTGACTCGCGCGCTCCCGGCCGTTAACCAAGAGCACGGCCCGGCTCGCCCCGGGCGCTCTTCCATAAAGATTGATCCTGCCCTGCTCAAGCGCGATCTCGCCCGGGGGCAACTCCAGGCTCGGGGGCTCCAGAAAAACCGTTTCCGAAAGCTCTCCGGGATAGCCGGGGTCAGATTCCGGAGCCGAAGCCTGAACCCGGGCATCCGGCTGAGGCTCAGGCTGATGAACTAAAAAATAGCCTCCCAGGACCAGGACCAGAATCAGGAGCATCACTCCGGCGACGCCGCCGGCAATTAAGAGTTTGCGGGACCGGCTCCGCTGTTCATATTCCAGGCGCCTGAGCTTGAGCTCCAACATCTGGTGCTCGCCCGTGATCTCCCCCAGTCGCGTTTCCAGAAAACCAATTTTGGTCTCAGGATCAAACGCCGGCTGATTCGGCTTCCTCGGTTTCTTCTCCAGCTTCTTCCTGGCCTTCTCCGCCTTTCGCGCCCGCCATTTCTGATGACATGGTTCCGAGCAGAAATAATGGTGGTCCAGCTTGACCTGACATTCCGCGCAGATCGCGGTCTTGCATTGATAACATTTCCGCCGGGTTTGCCGGTCCGGATGCCGGTAGCAATTCATAATTTTGAATATATCCCTGCCCCGGGGCTTGTCAAATTTTTCGGAAGAGTTAAAATTGGTTTTGGCGGCTGAGGAGGACCAAGATGATAAAGTATCTGGTGATTTCCGGCAGTGGTCCGGACCGGGTGGGATTGGTTGATGAAATCTCGGGATTTCTCTCCAGCAAAAGCATCAACCTGGAGGATTCCCGGATGGCGGTTTTGGGAGGAGAATTTGCGCTCATCCTTCTGGTCAGCGGAGAGGATCAAGATATTGATTGGCTGATGAAAAATCTCTCGGAGCTGATGAGCCGGACCGGGCTGAATCTCCAGACCCGGGCCACGATTGCGGCCAAAGAGCGGCGTCTGGAAAAAACTCTGCCTTATAAAATGGTGGTTTCGGGTATGGATCATCCGGGCATTGTTCGCAACTTTACCGGCATCCTTCATAAATACCGGGCCAATATAGAAGTAATGGAAACCCGGGTGAGCCCGGCGCCTTTGAGCGGAACCCCGGTTTTTACCATGGAATGCCAGCTGGCGGTCCCGGCTCAGATCAAAATCTCCCAGCTTAAATCCGAACTCAATTATGCGGCGGAACAAGAAAACCTGGACTTGGACTTTGAGCCTTCGGAAACCTGACCGAGGAACAGTGATCCGGGCCGAGGCTCTTGCTAAATTTTTTAAACTTTTGCCGGGGAAAGAGTCCGGACCAATTCCTGGTGCTCTGGAAGAGCGACTTGATTCCAGGCGCGGCGTTTGCGGCGCGCAAGGGGATCTCACCGGAGTTGAAAGAGGCTTTTCTCAAGGCCCTGCTCAGTATCAACAAGAACCGTGGGGCGCTGGAAAAAATTCAGATCCGCGGCTTTATTCCGGCCCAAGACAGTGATTATGATGAAATCCGGAAGCTGGAAATCCTGAAATAATCCCTTCCCAAAAATTCATCCTTCATACCTTGGTGCTTCGGTTCGCAAATACGATGACATACTTTCTCTGCTCGCCAAAGCTGATTTGCTCTCTCAGCACTAAGTCCTGAGTAAATAAGTTCGTCAGCGAACTTATGAAGCGAAGGACCTAGTATTTTGACCGCCTTATTTTGCCGGTTTGGTAGGGGCGCAATTTATTGCGCCCTCAAAGAAGGGCGTGATAAATCACGCCGCTACGATTCGGGTTATGAAAACAGTTATAGAAATTAAACCATCATATTGAGGCGGTCAAAATACTAGAATTCAGCCTTCAGATTTCTGGTCTTCAGGGGTTTTCTTCATTGTCAGGTCTTCTCCGGTGAGTTCCTTGTGAATGGAGTAAGCGGCTTTTTTGCCGGCGCCCATTGCCAGGATTACGGTCGCGGCTCCGGTCACGATGTCTCCGCCGGCATAAATATGATCGCGGCTGGTTTTGCCGGTCTCTTCATCGGCAACGATCCCGCCCCATCTTTGGGTCTGAAGACCGGGCGTGGTCTTCGGGATCAGGGGATTGGGACGATTGCCAATGGCCACCACCACGATGTCCACCTCCATTGTGAATTCGCTCCCCTTGATCGGCACGGGCCGGCGCCGGCCCGAGGCGTCCGGCTCTCCCAACTCCATTTTCCGGCAGACCATTGCCCGGACATAGCCGTTTTCATTTTTGAGAATCTCAATCGGGAGGGTCAGGAGATGAAATTCAATCCCTTCCTGCTCAGCGTGCTCCAATTCATCAATCCGGGCCGGCATCTCGGTGCGAGACCTGCGGTAAACAATGTAGCTCTTCTCCGCGCCGAGCCGGAGCGCGGTCCGGGCCGAGTCCATTGCCACATTGCCGCCGCCGATGGTGGCAACCTTTTTTCCGTGCAGGATGGGGGTGTCAGATTCCGGGAACTCATAGGCTTTCATCAGGTTGTTCCGGGTGAGGAATTCATTAGCGGAGTAAACGCCGTTCAGCTCCTCGCCGGGAATGTCCATAAATTGGGGCAAGCCGGCGCCGGTGCCGACAAAGATGATATGGAATCCCTGCTCAAACAACTCGTCCACTGTGATGGTCTTTCCCACCACGATATCGCATTCCACTTTTACTCCGAGCGCCTTCAGGTAATCCACTTCGGCCTGGACAATGGCTTTGGGGAGACGGAACTCCGGGATGCCATAGACGAGCACACCGCCTGGGAGATGAAGCGCTTCAAAGATGATGACTTCGTGACCGAGCTTGATCAATTCCCCGGCTGCGGTGAGTCCGGCAGGACCACAGCCGATGATGGCCGCTTTTTTCCCGCTGGCCGGCCGCTTTTGGGGCAATTGCAGTTTTCCGCTCGCGCGCTCCTGGTCCGCGACAAATCTTTCCAGGTATCCGATGGAGACCGGCTTTTGCTTTTTGCCCAGGACGCAAAGCGCCTCGCATTGTTCCTCTTGCGGGCAGACCCGGCCGCAAATGGCCGGAAGCGCGTTTTGCTCCTTGATCTTCCAGGCCGCCTCAATGAATTTTCCCTGCTCAACCAGGCCGATGAATTCGGGAATGTTGACATTAACCGGACAGCCGTCTATGCACTTGGGTTTCTTGCATTGCAGGCACCTGCTTGCCTCCAGCATTGCCTGGTCTCCGCTGAAGCCAAAGGGCACTTCCCTGAAATTCTTGACCCGCTCTTGCGGCTCCTGCTCGGCCATTTTCTGGCGCGGAACTTTTTCTTTTTTGCCGGGTTTTTTATCAGTCTCTTCTCCCATTTTTATACCTCACCGATTTTTTTATAATCCATTATTGCGCGCGACTTCAGTCGCGATTCCGATTCGTGCGAGCGTCCTGTCACGCAAATGCGAGACAGGATTAGTCGCGATATCTTGAATGCAATTGCTCACGCAAAATAACATATTCCTTTTTCCAAAATTTTTATTTTTTCCTCTCCTCCTGATATTTCTCGCGAGCCAGATCCTCCTGCTCCTTATAAACCCTGAGCCGGGCCGTCATATTCTGGAAATCCACCTGGTGGCCGTCAAACTCCGGGCCATCCACGCAGGCGAATTTTCTCTCCCCTCCCACCAGCACCCGGCAACTGCCGCACATCCCGGTTCCGTCCACCATAATTGAGTTCAGGCTGACAATGGTTTTGATTGCGGGGCCGCGGGTCAGCTCGGCAATGGCGCGCATCATCGGCACCGGCCCGACCGCGATCACATAGTCAATCTTGTCTTTGCGCTCAATCATCCTCTTCAAAACCTCGCTCACGAATCCGTGAATTCCCTTGGAGCCGTCATCCGTGCAAATTTCCAGCCGGTCGCTGATCGCGGCCATTTCCGGCTCCAGGATCAGATGATCCTTGGTGCGCGCGCCGATGATGCTGGTCAGATGATTGCCGGCCTCTTTCAACGCCTTGGCAATCGGGTAAACGCAGGCCACGCCCACGCCCCCGCCAACCGCCACGGCGTTCCCGAAATTCTCAACCTCGGTCGGGTTGCCCAGGGGCCCGACCAGGTCCGTGATCTCATCTCCTTCTTTCAAGTCCGAAAGCCACATCGTGGTTTTTCCCACTACCTGAAAGATCAAAGTGAGGCTTCCCGCGCTCAGATCCTTGTCAACCACCGTGAGCGGAATCCGCTCGCCCCGAGCGCCGATCCGGAGAATGACAAACTGGCCCGCCCGATGCTTTTTCGCGATCTGGGCCGCGGAGACTTCCATCCGGAAAATCTCGGGCGCGACATTTTGTTTTTTCAAAATCTTACTTGCCATCTTTTCCTCCTGAAAAAGGATTGCTCAAGACAAATCCGGCCCGGAATTAGATTGAGGGTAATTTATGGACAAGGAAAGGACTGCGCCCCGGATCTGCGCTCTCTTTTTTCACTGCCAAACCTCCTGGTTAGAGTTGATTCAAATTTACTTCAGGGTGCCTGTTCTTAATATCCTGATTTTACCTTTTTCGCAACCGGTACGGGCGCACCCGCGGGTGCGCCCTAAAAATGGAGGCGCATTCCCGGGAGTCCGCCACCCAAGCCGCGGCGTTATTGTTCCTCGTTTCTCGTTAATCGTTTCTCGCTTTCAGATGATCATTCCTCATAAACAAATTTCGCATAATTCTTCGCCTCGGTGGCGTCCTTGCCGTAAAAGTCCGCGCCGATCTCATCGGCGAATTCCTGCCGCAACGGGGCGCCTCCGATCATCACCTTGGTCTGGTTTCTGACCCCCTGGCTTTTCAGCAGATTGATGGTATCTTTCATCGCCAACATCGTGGTGGTCAGAAGCGCGCTCATCCCGATCAAGGCCGCTTTATGTTCCCGGACGGCCTGGACGAATTTTTCCGGAGTGACATCAATTCCCAGGTCAATCACCTCAAACCCGGCTCCCTCAATCATCATCTTGACCAGATTCTTCCCGATGTCGTGCAGGTCTCCGCGCACCGTTCCCAGAACCACCTTGCCCCTGGATTTCACGCCCTTCTCAGCCAGTTTGGGCCGGATCGCTTCCATTGCCCTCTGCATGGCCCGGGCCGCGACCAGAAGCTCGGGCACGAAATATTCGCCTTGCTGGAACAGGTCGCCAACCTCGTCCATTGCCGGGATCAGCGCCTGGTTCAAAATGGCCTCGGCATCGGTTCCCTGGCTCAAGAGTTTCTGAACCAGCTCCCCGGTTTCCTTGGCTTTTCCCTTCTTGACCAATTCCTTTAAATTTTCCAGACTCATAACTCCCTCCTTTGCAAAGGAATCAACTGATTAAAAACATTTCATATACTACCAATTTATTATTGGCAATGCAAGAAGAATCTTTAGAGCAGCCGGACATCGTTCCCAGGCCGAAGGAAACTGCAACCGAACCAACCCTATGCCATTTCCCGTTCCTAGTTCCGTGCCTGCCCTGCATAGCTCGCAAGAGCGAAGCAGGGTTCCGAGTTCCAGTATTTTTTTGAGATCTGAGATTTGAAATCTGAAATTCCGAAGCGCAAAGCGCTTCGGATAGACCAATCCCGTCAAAATGCTTTTGCTGTTTCAAGGGCAAATATTTTTTTGCCCAGGCGCCAGGGCGATCAAGTAGAGACATTGTTGACGCTGAATGGCACGGGAGGAATATTCAAGCCGTGGAAATCAAGGTTTCTCTGTTTCTAAGGTTTCTAGGGTTTCTGAGGTTTCCGGGGTTTTCCCCACTTTCACCCTTTCACCCTTTCACCCTTTCAACCTTCTTCTGCTTGCCCGTTCCCCCTCCCATCCGCAAATCTTCCCCTTGGCTCGCGCTGAAATTTACCCACGCCCTTGCAATTGGTGAAATTGGTGAAGATGGTCAAGTTGGTGAATTCCCGCGGCGTTAGCCGCGACCAGTTTTACCTTCTTTACCTCTTTTACCAGCTTTACCGATTCTTGCTGCCGTGGGACGCATCTCTGAAAGAACCATTACAATCGGTGCCGGGGGCTCCGGTAATTAGGCATTTCGCCTTCCGCTTATTCGCTGTTGAGGCCCATGCCGACTCGCTGTCCTGCATCCAACCCGCGCTCAAGATCCCTCTGATGTTTGCTGAGTGTCGTTGCCGAATCTAATGACTGGCAGATGCCAGGTTCTCGCGTGTCATTGTTTCTGTGAGCTTCAAAATTGAAATCCGACCACGAGGGTTGAATGGGTCTTTCCCCGCTCTTGCGGGGATTGAACAATGATGTAAGAGAACAGGGGGGCGGTTTCCAGTTTCAAGTTGGTTCGAATTCCAACCTTTAAACCCTTAAACCTTTCAACCTTTGAACCTTCGCGTTTTGCCCGGCAAAACGCGAGGTCCCCCTATAAGTACGAAAATTGTTCCCAAAAAAAACCTATAATTAGCTTAATTAACCTTTTGATTTTCAATAAAAATCCGAAAAAATCGGCTCGGAAACTTTTTTTAAGTAATGTTAAACAAAAAATTTTTTGTGCTGGAATTTCAAGGACTTAGAAAAATTAGCGATTTGTTTAAAATTAGTAAACGCTTTTTTTATTTTCGGCTCAGAAAAGACGATAAAAAGGTCAGAATTCCCATCCTGATTTCGGCTTTTTTTTCATAACTCATAATTCAGAATTCATAATTGGAACTAGTGCCTGCGCTTGCAAATTCAAATGTCTCAATGTCCAGGTTTGACCCCTGCAACTGACCCCTGCAACTCCCACAGGGTCGGTCACACCTCAGAGGTTGAGCAATTTACCGAACTCGGCAAAACCTCGTCGGCCCAGAAAATTAATTACCTGCTCGGCTTGTGTCCGAGCTTCTCCTCCAGTTCCCATTGCCATCTTCAATATCTGCCTCGCTGAATCCTTCCATTCGTATGTGCGCCATCCCTCTTTATCACCGCGGACCATCTGATCAAGTATTCGGACCGCTCTTGCGACTCCAGACGGAGATACCTTGGCAAGCTGTTCCATAACTTCACCATGCGGCTCCGCTTTTCCGGTGACTTCCACAAATTTTTCAAGTTGCTCTAACGCCCATCCTTCCGGAAACTGGCCGTATGCGAACCAGGTCCCGAACATAAAAGAATCAGGCTTTTCTTCGGCATCCTTTTTGCCAGCGCCTTGCCAATATGTTTCCCAAAGCGGCATAAATCGGTTTATGATTTGCTCTGGAATTTTTTGATCACTTTCAAGGCTAAAGCCCACAGAACCAACAGCATGCCGGCGAATATCAGGATGTGAATCAGAAAGGAAGCGTCTCAAGAGCCCTGCATCATCATCCAAGCCAAGCTGACCACGTCCATAAAGTATCATCAGGTGTTCTCCAAGACGATTCATCGGATTCTCACGAGTTTTCTCTACTGGAGTCACCTTGGCAGACTGGGCAACAGCGTAGGCGTATTGTTCCTTGAATAGCCGATAGTATTCAATGTGCGGATTTTGCCACACCAGAAAAGCATTCCAGGCCGCCCAACCGGGTGCATTCTGGGGCGATTCCTCTACATCCTTGAGACTAAACAATCGCTCCGAGTTATTGGCTAACCAGTCTTTGTCAATCCAGTAGATCAGACTGATTCTTGATCCGATAACTGCTAGAGCTTCGTAGCTCCGATTATCGGGGGCAATATTCCATTCCAGAATATCTCTCACTTCTGGCATCGCTGAAAAGCCGCCCGCTATAACATCATGATTGCCTTCAGGTTTTTTGATATGATTTGCAATCCAGCGCGCATAATCCAGTGCAGCTTCCAGCGCCCTTCCCCTTGCCGAGTTCATCCCCATCATCAGATAATCATTGACGCGTGGATCGTCTTTTGAGATGTCATGAACAATGTAGGATTCAGCCGGAGCCTGATAAAGTTTGTTTATTGCCTGACTGATTGGGTCGCGTAGTTCCTCCATAGGATACCTGGGCGTATCTGTCTTTTCATCAACCTTTGCCTGGCATATTTGCTGGATCAATTCACAAATAGCATCTCTAGATCCGAGCCAGTTCTTGTCAACAAATTCATCTTCATCTTTCACCGAAATAGCCAGCTCATCAGGTGGCCTATTTAACACCCACTGGCACAGCTTCAGCACCGCAGAAACATTGATCCCTTTGCCGGTTTTGACTGCCTCAGCCATCTTGTCAATGAATGTTCTAACATAGATAGGCGGGCGACCGATTAGAACTTCTGCCTTTTCTGAAAATGCTACGGGATTGGCCGCCACATATTTGCCAAAAGTTTCAGCAAGCCCTTCAACATCAGGACCCATAAATTTGCGCGCTTCATCAGCTTTCCAGGCGGATACTCGTTCCACTGCCTGCTCAAATGTCAGTTTGCCAAGCTCAACAACATTCATTGGGCTTTCACTGCCCCATCTAGTTGGGCCCATATAGACATTCAAATCCGCCATTTCCGGCTCGGGATGCTCTTCTCGCATCTTTTTATAAAATTCTAGCCGCTTCCCCTCCAGATGTTTTCTTATCCAATGCAACTTCTCAAACTGCCAGTAATCCTTTCGCTTTTGTTTTTCATCATCACTGGGATCGCGCCCCTCCCGCTCCTGGAATGATTTGCTGTAACTATCCATGTCCGGCCCACGATCAACCCATCCAAACCATTTATCGCTCTCTTCCTGAGTCAGCAAATTGAACCTGCTACCGACCAGCATCGCATATTCATGCTTAAACCTGAAAACATTAAACAAATCTTCAGTCATCATTGTCTGTCGGGCAAGTTCAACATCTTGGTCGGAGAATTCGTTAATAAGATGAATCCCGATTCGCTTGAAGATTATATACGAATAGCCATTCACGATTTCCAGGGCTTTAGTAAGTGACAGGCCACCTTCTCTGATTGCTTGTTCAAAGCCCTGCCTGACAAATCCGACCATGGCCCCGGCGAAATCGTAATCCGGGTTCTGGCCGTGTTCCTCAATCGCCGGACGCCATAAATAAGATAAATCCTTTCCCGATTCCGGGTCTGAACCGTTCTTGGCATCTACAAAAGATTTCAACCATTGGCATAGCTTAACCAAAAATTTTCGAGGCTCCCTCTTAACCAGAGCAGGGATGACTTTCTTGATACCATCCTTATACCAGTATTCATCTATCCGACTGGGTTTCTCTTGGCCTTGCTCGAACTGCGGTGTGAACAGAGCTTCAGCCAGGCTTATCGCAGAAGACACCTCACCGCCTTCAGCGAGGCGAATGCAGAGTTTGCTGGCTTCTTTAAAGTAATAGCTCCACAAAGACCCGCTCTTTGCGGCACGAGAGATTTTCGGAACAAGTCTTGCTGCAAATTCAGCAGGCATCGCCAGAGAGGCATCAATCATATCTCCTATAACTGTTATGTTGTCTGTCTCCAAGTTTGCAAATATGGACGCCACTTCTTCTGGCATAAGCTTTGCCATTTTTGCGAGATATTGCGATTCAGGCCAAGGAGGATGTTTCACCCCTCCTTCTCTTGTCTGCATTGGCTCAGGTGGATCATTGAAGTATCCGGCTTTATGGAGTGCTGTTACCCAATCCGCCCTATTTAGTATCCTGGTAAGAAACTCACGGCGAACCTCGGGGTCACAAAGATATGTTTCAATCAGCGGTAATGCTGATGGCGCTCCATCATGGCTATCTAGAGCATCCTGAATCCTGCTTAGCCTATCAAAGAAAGACAATTCAGGTGACATTTGTACCTCCTTGCCCGCTATAATCAGCTGTAATAGGGGGTAGCCCAGCTATTTGTTCTAATGTACTAATCAAAGCAGTGTGATCGCCACCGTATGCATCATACCATATTGTTTCAATCTCCATATTCTTATAGTAAGCCTTTTGGTATTCCATATCTGCTTTGCTTTGAATTTCATCTAAATTACCATCAACATAAATTTCAGACTTTGGCAACAAAATAAATCGATAATGAGAACTTTGATTAGGAATTCCCCTCCGTTCCATAAAGCGCTTTAGTTCTTGCTGATGCTCTTTAAAGATTTTAAATACATTTTCAATGTCCGGTTCATTAAGGCTACATCCGATGAACAATATATTTTCATTATCAAGCGTTTGCAATAATAGGCTCTTAAGATTGCTATTGTCTTTATAAGCCTCGTCAAACTCATCCCTAGAGAGGACAATCTGTCCCTCAACGGGGATTTGTTTCTGGCCAATTAAACCATGTAAATAATGAATTGATCGCTTTGCCATATTGACACGGTCAAGTGCGGGGTAGGCGTATGGCGGTAAATGGCACGATAGCTTCGCTGTGCGAGCCTTTATTGCAAGTAATGGATCAAAGTTAGTTGTCAGGTAGCATTTAAAATTTAGCGATAGTAAGGCATCATAAATAAGCGGTGCGTCTGCGACAGAACGACCAAAATGTTCACCGAGATAACTGAAATAAGCATCTCTGTTAGCCAATTTGGCTCTTTGCGCAGCATCAATCAATTCATCAGCTTTTGAATTATATTTTACACAAGGCTCAATTCCGCATCTTTCACAAATTTTGTTGACCAGCTTGGGCCAGGGGTCATAGACACTGTGTGATAGACCTGAGCCTATGAATACAATACACTTCTTGCTTAGTATTAATTCCTTTAGCTCTGAATTTATTTCTCCGCTCTCAATGAGAGATCGCATTCAATATTACCATCCTTCTATGCCAATTCGCATTCTGAAATTATTGTATACTAAAATGACTGCTTTGGCAAGTGATCCTAAGCCGTCTATCGTGTCAAGCAATCCAGGCTTTTGAATTTTGATCCGGAAAGAGAGATTATTGCCAGGATCAGGCTTCGGTTGTTGCCTTTTCAACACTATAAAAATTCTCTGCGCGCTTTGCGCTCTTTGGTGCGCCAGGAAGTTTGGCTGATCTGATGATCTGAAAGGAGGTCATACTGGAATTGTTCGTTCGCCAGTTAGCAAGGCAGGCGGTTGGGGGAGTAATCCTTCCAGCCGAAGCCCTGCCG
>Ga0315277_10001520_pt1 | contig 33804 bp, 22 predicted proteins | sample YL17G05_15_MG_FD_203695 | JGI IMG/M metagenome (GOLD analysis project Ga0315277, IMG submission 203695) | Sediment microbial communities from Yellowstone Lake, YNP, Wyoming, USA - YL17G05_15 | ecosystem: Environmental > Aquatic > Freshwater > Lake > Sediment | place: USA: Wyoming | collected...
CCTGCCTCCTGACTCCTGACTCCTGCCTCCTGCCTCCTGCCTCCTGCCTCCTGACTCCTGGCTCCTGGCTCCTGACTCCTGGCTCCTGACTCCTGGCTCCTGACTCCTGGCTCCTGACTCCTGACTCCTGGCTCCTGACTCCTGACTCCTGACTCCTGGCTCCTGACTCCTGGCTCCTGGCTCCTCCAAAAAAGAGTCTCCAAACCCCGTCCATGAATGGTCTTAGAATGGTGCCGAAATAAGCCCCAGAAAAAATCAGCGCCCTTTCCCCGGGAAGGGAAAGGGCGCCGCTCGGGTGTAGGTGGGTATTAAGGGTGGAAAGGAGGTTTGTATGTCGGAACGATTCTCCTTTTAGGGTTTTAATTTGCTCTATCCGAAGTATTTATAACGCAACCTTCGTGCCAGCTTCCTGCCGGCCCTTCCTGAACGATTTATCTTGGTTGTTCCCAATGTTTAGCTCCAAACACTTACATTGCGGTTGTTGAAAAAATCATCGGCCATATTGGGCTATAAAACCCACAAATCGGCAATTTAACCCACGAATCGCTTCCTGCCTCTGGTCAAAATGCTCAACTTCGTTTATTCTTTATTCGTTAATCTCGGGTGTGGGCGAAATGGCGCAACCAGAAACAAAACTGTGTTCGGTAGGACTGGTCAAGGGATGCCTGCAGTGCATCAGCGAAGCCGGATGCGTGCTGGAAAAGGCAGCGCTCGATGCAATCCTCTCGACGGATGCAAAGGGCAGGATCCAATCCTGCAATGATGCGGCGTGCGAACTGCTCGGCTTATCGGCAGGTGAAGCGGCTGGCAGGCACGTCAGTTCGGTTTATGCCGGCGGCATCACGGAAGCGCGCCAGGTGATGCGGCGCCTGCGGGAACAAGGGATGATCCGCGGTTATATGACCACATTGCTGACCGCGAAGGGGCACACTATTCCGGTTGCGATATCGGCTTCCTTTATTCGTGACAAAGAAGGTAAAGTGGCCGGCACGCTTGGAATAGCCCATAATCTGACGGAGCTCCGCCGCCTGGAGGACGAGCTCAACACAAAGAACCGTTTCATGGCCAACATTCTGCATGATTCTGCCGATGCGATCATGACCATGGATCCCGAGGACACGATCACGTCCTGGAATCGGGGCGCGGAAGCGATCTTCGGATACGGCGCGGCGGAGGTAATCGGCAAATCGGTCAGCATCCTGCTCCCTCCCGAGTTGCGCGAGGTGCGCGAGCTGGATCAGCTGCGCGAGAGATTCCGCGCGGCAGGGATTTTACGCAATCATCAGACCGAACGCATTACCAAGGACGGCCGCCGCATTCAGGTCATATTCACCAGGACGGCAATTCGCGACGAGCAGGGTAACATCGTGGGCAGCTCTTCGGTTCTAAAGGATGTGACCAGCGACCGCAATCTGGAGCGGCAGATGGCGGATGCGGAGCATCTGGCCACGCTCGGCGAGTTGTCGGCCGGGCTCGCTCACGAAATCAAAAACCCGCTGGCCGGGATCAAGGGGGCGATTGAAGTCATTCGGGATTCGGTCCCGGCGAGTGACGTGCACCGGGAAATCCTCGGCGATGTGCTGCACGAGGTCAATCGCATCGACAAGATCGTACGCGACCTGCTGAATTACGCCAAGCCCAAGCCCCCGTCCCATTCCACCATCGACCTGGTGGAAATGGCGCAGCGCATCATCGCGATGGTGGAGAAATCCGCCAAAAACGAGGCGCTCTCGATCCGGCTGCGCCGGCTTACACCGACTTCCGAGTTTACCGGCGACGAGACCCAGCTCGAGCAGGTGCTCCTGAACCTGCTCCTGAACGCGCAAAAAGCGATGCCGGCCGGCGGGGATGTCGAGGTGCGTCTGTCACAATCGGACTGCGCCGTGCGCATCGAGGTGGAGGACCACGGCCCCGGCATCGGCGAGGAAGTGCGCAAAAGGCTGTTCCAGCCCTTTTTTACGACCCGGACCGACGGCACCGGGCTCGGGCTGGCCATTTGTCTTAAAAATGTGCAGTACCACGGCGGCACCATTGAAGTCCAGAGCGAAGCAGGCCGGGGCGCGAAGTTTATCGTCACCCTCCCCCTGCTTTCGCACATTTAGGTGCCGCACGAGGAATGAAGTAAAGACCTATGCCTAAAGAAACGATTCTGGTTGTGGATGATGAACGTCTGGTGCGCTGGTCTCTCCAGCAGAAGCTGGAGCAGTGGGGCTACCACGTCAGCCTGGCGGAGGACGGCGCCACGGCACTCGGGCGCGTCCAGCTGGACAATCCGGACCTGATCACGCTCGACGTCAAACTCCCCGACATGACCGGGATCGAGGTTTTGTCGGAGCTGCGCAATCGCAATGTTCAGGTGCCGGTGATCGTGATTACCGCATTCGGAGTCGTGGACGACGCCGTGCGCAGCCTGAAACTGGGCGCCTACGATTTCATCGAGAAACCGATCAATTTCGAGAAGCTCGAGAATTCGCTGCGCAACGCCTTTGAGACGCGCCGGTTGCGCAGCGAAGTAGCCCATTCGCGCGAGATCCAGCGCAGCGAATTCAGCGTCGACCACATCGTCGGGGTCTCGCAGCACATCCGTGACGTGGTCGAGCTGATCAGGAAGCTTGCCGCCAGTGAGGCCTCCACGATCCTGATCCAGGGGGAGAGCGGCACGGGCAAAGACCTGGTGGCGCACGCCATCCATTACGAGTCGGCGCGCCGCGACCGGCCGTTCTACGCCATCAACTGTGCGGCGATCCCCGAAAACCTGATGGAGTCGGAGCTGTTCGGCCATGAGAAGGGGGCCTTCACCGACGCGCGCACTCAGAAGAAGGGGATGTTCGAAATGGCCGACGGCGGCACCATCTTCCTGGACGAGATCAGCGAAATGACTCTCGGCATGCAGGCCAAGCTTTTGCGCGTGCTCGAAGGCCAGTCCTTCCGCCGGGTGGGCGGAGTCAAAAACATCAGTGTCGACGTCCGGGTGGTCGTTGCCTCGAATCGCAACCTCGAGCAGGCGGTGCGCACCTCGCGTTTCCGCCGCGACCTCTACTACCGCCTGGCGATCATTCCGGTGGCGCTCCTGCCGCTGCGGGAGCACAAGGAAGACATCGCGCCGCTGTTGCAGCACTTCATCCAGTACTACAACCAGAAGTTCCACAAAAACATTCAAGGCGTGACCAGGGAAGCGGACGAGCTGCTGATGAACTACGACTGGCCCGGGAACATCCGCGAACTGCGCAACGCCATTGAGCGTGTGATGATTCTGGCCGAGGGAAATCGCGTGGCTGCGAAATACCTGCCGATCCGTATTTCCGAAGGAGGCCCTTTGCCGATCCCCGCCGGCGAGGGCGGGGAGGAAGCCGGCATCAGGCTCCCTCCGGGCGGGACCTCACTGTACGATGTGGAACGCGAACTGATTCGCCAGGCGATCGAGCAGTCGCGCGGCAATAAGACGACGGCTGCCCGGCTGCTGGGCATCACCCGCGACACCCTCCGCTACAAAGTGAAAAAATACCGGCTGGAATAAACCCGGATTCCGGGCAAGCAATACGTTTTGGGGCTGATCAGGCTTTTTGCGGCGTGGTTTGTTTCCTCATGCGGCGGAGGAAGTACGGGCGCATCATTTCTTTCATTGTGAGCATCCAGCGCTGGTAAGAGCGGCTGTCCTCCATATCAGACGCGAGGTAAAGCGTGTCGATAGGGTGGGGCAAGGTGCTGACGTGGAGATTGGGCAACATGCCGAGCGGCAGGTTGTGCGAGCGGCAGCTTTCATACACGTGCCTGAACACCAGGAGCATCTCCGAGGGATCCGGCGCCGCACAATCCTCCATTTCCGTGCCGAGCGATGGCCGGAAGATATGCACCAGCGGCAGCGCGCCAATCCCTATGATGTAATCGATGGCGCGCATGGTATCCTCGATCGGCTCGATGCCGACGATCACGTCGACCGACACCCGCCCTTTTCCGCATGTCTGAGCGCAGTGCTCGATCGCCTGAAGAACGCGCTCCCGCTGCAACACCGATGATTTGCCTGGGGCCAGGCGTTCGTGATACTCCCGGTTGAAGAACTCCACGCTGAAACTGAAATGATCCACCCCCAGCGCGCGCGCCTGATCATAGAGAGTGAAGTCCGGCTCAGCCGGAAACTGCAGGCCGATCAGCGTTCCTACCCTCGCTTTGAGCGCCTTGACATGCGGGAAACTGCGCGCCAGGCCGCCCTGACCGTCATAGCCGCCGCGCAGCAACGCGAATGTCGTGCCTGATTTCTTCCTCGCCATGAGCGCGGTTTCGACAACGTCCTCGATCGTTTTGCCGGGAGCCGCCGATCCTGCTTCCGCTTTCCGGCAAAAACGGCAGGCGAGTTTCTCCTCATCCTTCCAGAACCGGCACGGCGGACTGAGATCCACCATGAGCACGGTCCCGCTCAGGAACGCGACCTGCGACATCGGAATCCCGCTGAGGGTGGGTGTCTCATACCAGTCCGGATTCGGCGCCAGCTTGACGGGATAAGCCAGATCATTGCGCTCGTCGTGAATCTGGAAGGCGCCATGCCTGTGCAGGAGTCGATAGGGGCTGGCGGCAACGAACTTCTCCCGAACGGGGACATTTACCCAAAGCTCCATCATATCCCCGGGCAGAATCAGTTCCAAACCGCTGGAGAGATCACCCGGCCGGCTGCAAACCGGGCGCGCCTTTTCCAGGGGGCAAGCCGGATCAATAAGCATTCCACGGCATAAGAGGTCTATTTTCAATTCAGCCGGATTTAGCCGCCTCGACGTAATTGGATCGTGCGCTACTTCTTCCACGATCGATGAAGACATGAACCCTCAAAAAATTCTAATAATTAATGCGTCCAACACCGAAGCCTGGCTTTGCTGGAACCAAGCTTACCTCAACAGGATTACTACCTTAGTGATTACGTTATTGTTCCCGCTTTTGTTTCCAATTCTAATCCCAGAACTCAAGGCACACCCAAGTACAAATCAGGGAAATGCCTGTGCTCGCTACCATCAGTGGCGACCAACCCCTGTCCGCATCCGCGCGTGCGGGACGCCCAATGCCGCATAGTTTTTCTTTTCCAGATCCGAATCGAACAGATAATCCCGCTTGGTTGCCGATCCGGACGGAGCCGCGCGCGTAAGCAAGCGGATAATGTAAGATCTGAGTTTTGAATGAATTGCAGCGAAACAGACTTCAAATATCCGCTTGCTTACGCGCGCGGCTCTGTTTTCATGCCCGACCATGTGACCGTGGCCAAATATCAAAAACCATGCGGCGTTGTGCGTCCCGCCCGCGCTCTCATACGGTTCCCCAGAGCGGGCAGGTCTGATGGGACAGTTCCGGAAGCATCTATTTTAGAGGACTTTAAGTTCTCCGAGTGAATTCACATGCTTTCGCGGATTATTCGGGCACCCGGGAGGCGCAGCCTGCCCAGCCCGACAGCCGGCACGATAACCGGTTGGCCCAACATCATTGGCGCAGGTACCTGCCGGATTTCAGATTGCGGCGGACGTGCCAGACCTCGGCCAGCACTTCGAGATACGAGCCTAGTCGCACTTTGCTGCCGGGAGCGTTGTTCCAGACAATGGGCACTTCCTGCACCCGGTAGCCGAGTTGCCGTGCCATTGCCAGCAGCTCGATATCATAGCCCCAGCGGTCAAGCGTCTGGCGCGAAAAAAGCGCCTGCGCGCATACTGCGGTGAACATTTTGAATCCCGCCTGGGTATCTTCAATGCCGGGGACGGCCAGCCAGCGGATCACGAGGTTGCCCAGACGGCCGGCGAGCTCCTTGTGGCGGGCCTGGCGCGAATCGATGCGGGCTCCATGCTTCCTGCGGGACCCTATGACGACGTCATACCCTTGTTCAAACCAGGGCCAGAGGCCGGCGACCTGATCGAGAGTTGTGGAATTGTCCGCATCCATGAACAGACGGTAACTGCCGGCAGCCGCCAGCATTCCGAGCCGCACCGCTGCTCCCTTGCCGTGATTGGCGCCGTCGGGGTGCTGCAGCAGGCGCAACGGTTTCACTGCGGTGCAGGCACGCACAACCTCCGCTGTCCGGTCCCGGGAACCGTCGTCGACGACAATGACCTCTGAGGCGTACGGTTGCGCCTGCAGATAGCGGCCGACGCTCGCCAACGTGTCCGCGAGGCGGAGTTCTTCGTTGTAGGCAGGTATGACGACTGACAGGCGGGGGACGATTTCCGGCATGGTCATTCCACCCGCGGGGTCAGATAGGGGATGGTCATCGGGCCCTCAGGAATCACCGCAACCGGCGCATCGTTCCCCAGCCGTGCCAGTTCCGCGCGCAGGAATTCTTCCATGTCGGCTACCGGCTCCAGATGCGCGCAGCGCACCTCATGCGCCGGAATCGCGCTGAAAAGGCCGATGCGCGCCTTGAGAAGGAAGATGGCCAGCAGCTGGGCTTCCCACTGGTCGTACATCGAGAAATCCGGCTGCAATATGGTATCGAGGATGGCCGCGGGACTGCGGTGCCCCGTCATGAGTTTGCGGAAATTGCCGTGTCCCGGAAAGCCGTCCCGGCATTCGGAAGCCGCCAGGATCGTGCCGCCTTCCGTCACGATCTGGGCCGCGGCGGAAATGCCTTTTACTGCCTGATAGAGATTCTGGTCGAGCGGGTAGCCGCCGTTTGTGGTCACGACGAGCGGGAACGGCCGTGCGCATGGGGTCATCGCGGTCGCGCGCGCGAACTCGCAGCCGAGCCGGTGTGCTGCCATCACCTCGCCGCAAAAGTAACCGGTGATCCGGCGCCTGCGGTTCTGGGTCACATTGATGCAGAAGTCCGGAGGCAGAAGCGAACCGTTCGCGCGGATCTGATCCTGGGTCGGATTCCCCTCCAGCAATCCCCAGGTGCTGCGCGGGTCTCCAATGACCGAGGCGCGGTGATAATGCATGATGGAATCGATGTCCGCCAGCGCCGGGAAGATCCCCTTGCAGCCGCCGGAAAATCCCGACATGAAATGCGGTTCGATGAATCCCAGGACGATCCTGCGGTCAGCTTCCACGTATTGCCGGTTCAACATTACAGTGCGCCCGTCGGGGGTCTTGCCGGCCGGGAGCATCGTCCCGGGATCGTGCGCCGAGTGGTTGATCACCCGGATGCGCGCCAGGATGTCCCGGCCCACCATGTCCGCGAGCTCGGATTCGGTGTTGGCCCGGTGTGACCCCGTGCCGTTGATGATCGTGATGCGGTCCTCGGGAACATGAGACAGTTCCTTCAGAGTCCAACCCAGGAGGCGATCCGTGACCAGCGGCCGCGTGATGTCGGGAATCACCACGGCGACGCGCTCGGATGGCCGCGCGATCTCCCGCAACGGTCTGCATTCGACGGGACTGCGAACTGCCCTGGAAAAGGCCGCCTCTTCATCCGGCAGTCCTTCGATATACTTCGGTTCGAGCACGGTGACATGCTGCGCCGGCACGTCGGCTTCCATCCAACCCGCTCCGTACTGCAGCCGTACTTTCACGTGGTTTCCAGGAAAATATTTATCCGCGTGAGACCGCGCGGTTTTTTATTGGCGATCTTTGCGGGATCATCGTCGGCAATCGCGACAGATCGAAACATATCTTGACGCTGCCTGTTTAAGGCGGATGAGGTTTCAGCCGCGATTTACCTACTTTCGGGTCTTTGCGGGGGCCTTGATATATGAAAACAAATTTCCCATTCAGGATTACATAGATCAAGGCGGCCGCCAGAATTGTACCTAAGCCATATTGCACTATCAATCCAACAAGCTCAGTCATCGCTGCCTCCTGCAAGACACTGATTACTGTCCGGTATTCGTGTTACGCCACCGTGATCTGCTTGCAAAGATAGACGTCCTGGATTGCATGCAGGATGGCCACCCCATCCTTCATCGGGCGCTGGAACGCCTTGCGGCCGGAGATCAGGCCGCTCCCTCCAGCGCGCTTGTTGATTACCGCGGTGCGGACTGCCTCGCTCAAATCGCTTTCCCCGGCGCTGGCTCCGCCCGAGTTTATCAGGGGCGCCCGGCCCATATAACAGTTCATAACCTGGTAGCGGACCATGTCGATCGGGTGCCCGGTCGTGAGTTCGGTATAGACCTTCTTATGGGTTTTGCCGAATTTGAGCGCCTCGTAACCGCCATTGCATTCCGGCAACTTCTGCTTGATGATGTCGGCCTCGATCGTAACCCCGAGGTGGTTGGCCTGCCCGGTCAGGTCGGCGGCGAGATGATAGTCGGGGCCGCCTTCCTTCTTTTTGTCGAACGCGGCGTTGCGCGTGTAGCACCAGAGGATGGTCGCCATGCCAAGCTCGTGCGCCCGGTGGAAAGCGCCGCTGACCTCCTGGATCTGGCGCTTCGATTCCTCAGAGCCGAAATAGATCGTGGCGCCGACCGCAACCGCGCCCATCTCATAGGCCTGCCGGACATCGGCGAACATGATCTGATCGTAAGAGTTCGGGTAGGACAAGAACTCGTTGTGGTTGATCTTGACGATGAACGGGATTCTGTGCGCGTACTTGCGGCATACGGAGCCAAGAACTCCAAGCGTCGAGGCGACGGCGTTGCAGCCCCCTTCGATCGCAAGCTTGACGATGTTTTCGCCGTCGAAGTAGATCGGATTCGGGGCGAATGAGGCTCCCGCCGAATGTTCAATCCCCTGATCGACCGGCAGGATGGACAGGTAGCCGGTGCCGCCCAGCCGGCCGTGGTCGAACAGCGACTGCAGGTTGCGCAGGACCGGCGCGGGCCGGTCTCCCGGCAGCCAGATGCGGTCGACAAAATCCGGGCCGGGGATATGCAGCTGTTCTTTGGAGACGGTCTTGCACGAATGGTCGAGCAAGAAGCGCGCCTTGTCGCCCAGGAGTTCTTCGATCTTGGTGATGGATGCGTCCTCATGTAACTGCATGGTCTCTCCTCCCGGCATTTCTGTGGTTTTGAGCCTTGCGATCTCCCGAACAGCAGAGCTTCCAAGGCATCGGAAAATCAGGCATTCATTATACCCGTTTTTTCCGCAACCGCGCGCAAGCTTTTGGCGAGCCACTGGGAGCGCGGGCGTCCCGCCCGCAAAACAGCCATAAGTACGACTCGAAATCAGCTCCCGCCGCGCACTTGATGGGTGCTGCAGTCGAGAGGCTTCGGGAGCAACCGGATGTTGCGGGCGGGACGCCCGCGCTCCCAGAGGGCGGCCGCGCAACTTTTTTGCTTGACATGATTCATACGTTCGTATTATTCGTACGTTCGTATGAATGAAACCAAGACGCGCATTCTGGATGCGGCGGAATGCCTGCTGGCGGGACGGGGCTTCGCCGCGACATCTCTGCGCGGCATTACCGCGCTGGCCGGGGTCAACCTGGGAGCGGTCAATTATCACTTCCGCTCCAAAGAAGCTCTCATCCAGGCCGTTTTCGCGCGCCGCCTGCAGCCCATCAACCAGCAGCGCCTGGCGGCGCTCGACGCCTGCGAGCGGCGCGCGGGCAGGCGCGCCGTGCCGCTCGAGGCCCTGCTGCGCGCATTTATCGGACCCGTGTTGAAGTGCGGCCGGGAGGGATGCGGCTTCTTCAAGCTGATGGGCCGGATTTACAGCGAACCGTCGCTGGATGTGCAGCGCATTTTCACCACGGAACTCGGTGAAACCGTCGAGCGGTTTCTCCATGCCTTCCGGCGCACGCTTCCCCATCTCGGAACCGAAGAGCTGTTCTGGCGGCTGTTTTTCACCATCGGATCCATGGCCCAAGTCCTGGCTGCCGGCCCGCTCCTCAGGTTCATCTCGGGAGAAATCTGTGATCCCGACGACATAGGCGAAGCCGAAACCCAGCTGGTGCGCTTTGCGGCGGCAGGCTTGCGGGCGCCCAAGAAGAAATGAGTAATGAGTGATGAGTAATGAGTGATGAATGATGAGTAATGAGTGATGAGTGATAAGGGACGAATAATGAGGGATTAAAAGGAAACCGTTGACGTTCACTCATCACTCATTACTCATCACTAAGGAGTGGTCAGGATATGAACCATCGAAGCCTCTGGTATCTATTTGTAGCGTTGATCCTGCTGGCGGGTGGGGTGCGCGCCCAGAGCGGCGCGGCGCGGCCGCCGGTGCTGCGCCTCGGGCTCAAGGATGCGGTGGCCATCGCGCTCGCGCCGGAGGGGAATGCGCGGCTGCAGATCGCGGAAGAGTTGATCCGGCTGGCGCGCGCGCGCTCGGAAGAATCGCGCGCGGCGCTGCTGCCGAACGTTTCCGCCTACGTCGGCGAGCAGAACCTGACCCGCAACCTGGAGGCGATGGGAATCAAGTTCAGCCTGCCCGGATTCAGCCTGCCGTCCCTGGTCGGTCCGTTCAACGTCTTCGACGCGCGCGCATCGATGGCGCTCCCGGCACTGAACTTCGGTTCGATCCGCCGCTTCCAGGCCGCGCGCGCCGGCATCAGCCAGGCAGAGGCTGAAAAGGAAAGCGCGCGCGACGAAGTGCGCGCGGCCGTCGCGCGCGCCTACATGGCCGGACTGCGCGCCCGGGGCATGCTCGAAGCAACCCAGGCGGACGTTGCGCTCGCAGAGGCGGTGCTCAAATTGGCCCAGGATCAGAAGGCCATAGGCACGGGCACCGGCATCGAAGTGACGCGCGCCGGCGTGCAGCTGGCCAACCAGAAACAGCGCCGGCTGGTTGCCCAGAATGAGCTGGCGGCGGCTCACATGCAGCTGCTCCGGCTCCTCAATCTGAACCTCAACGCCCGGATCGAGCTTGCGGATGAACTGGCTTATGTGCCGGAGCCCGCGGCGGCCGCCGAGCAGGCGCTGAAGACCGCACTCGAAATGCGCACTGACTGGAAGGCAGCACAAAAAAGGCTGGAGACCGTCAGACTTCAGCAAAGCGCCGCGCGCATGGATCGACTCCCTTCCGTGAATCTTTTTGCCGATTACGGTTCGACCGGGACGGGAATCTCCCGCTCCATTCCGACCCGGACCTACGGCTTCAACATCCAGGTGCCGGTGTTCGATGGGGGCCGTTTGGATGCGCGGCGCGCCCAGGCTTCAGCCCAGTACCGGCAGGAGCTGATCCAGAGCGCCGATCTGCGCGCGCGCATCGACCTCGAAATCCGGCTGGCGCTGGACAGCATTCAGTCGGCCGCGGAACAGCTCAAGACCGCCGAAGAAGGATTAATCCTGGCGCAGGATGTAGTAGCCCAGGCGGAAAGAAGATACAGCGCCGGCGTAAGTTTCGGACTCGAAGTTACCGATGCCCAGACGCGCCTGGAGCGCGCGCGCGAAAACCGGATCGCGGCGCTGTTCGGATACAACATCGCACGCATCAACCTGTATGTGGCGATGGGGACCATCAGCCAGGTAACTCAGTAGTAGACAGGAGACGGTAGACAGGAGACAGGAGAAAAGCTGGCTGGCTCTTGGAAGCGCAGGGTGCGGCAGAACGCATTGGAAGGAGTCAGGAGTCAGGAGAAAAGCTGGCTGGCTCTTGGAAGCGCAGGGTGCGGCAGAACGCATTGGAAGGAGTCAGGAGACAGGAGTCAGGAGTCAGGAGTCAGGAGTCAGGAGAAAAACCTCCTGGCAGCAAACTGAGAGAGCTTTGAGTTCGGAGTGCCACTTGAAAATCAGGAGACAGGAGACAGGAGGACAAAATGCGGGCAGAAAACGATAAAAGCTTCGGATCCACGGAGCCGCTCCCAGTTGGTGGAGTGGAACCGGCATTTCTTACAGTCTCCTGTCTACTGTCTCCTGTCTACTGTCTCCTGTCTACTGTCTCCTTCTGTCTATCAAGGTGGACCCCAGTCGGCATGGCGATCGTACTTCTGGGCACTCCCTTCTTATCCGGATGCACCTTGAGGCGGAGTGCCGAGCCGAGTCTGAAGGTGTACGGCAACATCGAACTGACCCAGACGGAAGTGGCGTTCAAGATCTCCGGCAGGATCAATCGCCTGGAGGTTGACGAGGGCAAGAAGGTGAGCCGGGGCATGGTCCTGGCCAGGCTTGACACGGCGCAGCTCGAAAGCCAGCTGAATCGCGACCGGGCGGCCCTGGCGGCCGCCGAATCCCAGCTGCCGCCGCTCCAGACCACCATCGAGCGCCAGAAAGCGACGCTCGCGGGGGAAACCGAGCTGCGGCTGGCGCAGCTCGCCCAGGCGGAGGCCCGGCTGCGCGATCTGCAGTCCGGCGCGCGCGCCCAGGAAATCATGCAAGCGCAAGCGCTCGTGGATGAGGTGCAGGCGCAGAACCGGCAGGCCGGCCAGGACTGGGAACGGGCGCAAACGCTCTATAAGAACGACGACATTTCCCGGGCACAATTCGATCAGTACCGCACGCGCTTCGAGAGCACCACGGCCGGGCTCCGCCAGGCGCGCGAACGCCTGGCCCTCGTGGTGGAAGGGCCGCGCAAGGAGGAAGTCGAAGGTGCGCGGGCCCTGGTGTCCCAAGCCCGGGCAAGCCAGCAGATCACCGAAGCTTCCCGCCTGGAGGTGACCCGTCTGGAACAGGAGCTGCGCACCCGGCGCGCCCTGGTGGAACAGGCGCGCGCTCAGGTTGCGATGGTCGAAGCGCAGCTCGCCGATGCGGCCGCCGTCAGTCCCACCGACGGCATCGTGCTGGTGAAAACCGCGGAGGCGGGGGAAGTGGTCGCTGCCGGCACGACTTTTCTCACCATCGGAGAGATGGACCGGCCCTGGGTGCGCGCCTACATCGGCGAACCTGACCTGGGCCGGGTAAAACTGGGAGACAGCGTCATGGTCACCTCCGACTCGTATCCCGGAAAGGCATACCAGGGACGTATCACTTTCATTTCTTCGGAAGCGGAGTTCACTCCCAAGCAGATTCAGACGCCCCAAGAGCGGGTGAAGCTCGTCTATCGCATCAAAATCGAGGTGGAGAATCCCCGCCACGAACTGAAACTGAACATGCCTGTGGAAGCGGAAATAGTCCTGGACCGGAAAACATCATAGATATATCGGTGACCGTGTTTGAACGGACCAACCTGGCTCCTTCGTGGTTATTCGGACAGCCCGGCGATTAGCGCTACTCGAATATATGGCAACTAACGAAGTGATGGTGGAGACGGCGGAATTGACGAGGCGGTTCGGCGGCCTGACCGCAGTGGACCGCCTGTCGCTCCGGGTCGAACGCGGCGAGATCTTCGGGCTTGTGGGCCCGGACGGGGCCGGAAAGACCACCACGCTTCGCCTTCTGTGCGGGCTGCTTGATCCGACGGGAGGCAGCGCCCATGTCGCCGGCTTCGACGTGCGGCGCGCGCCCGCCGCCGTCAAAGATCGCATCGGCTATATGGCGCAGCGCTTCGGTCTCTACCTTGATCTTACGGTCGCGGAAAACATGCGCTTCTACGCCGACCTTTTCGGTATCTCGCAGGAGGAGCGCGCTTCTCTGGCCGGCCGGCTGCTCAGGATGACGCGCATGGAGCCGTTCAGCGCGCGCATGGCGAAGAACCTCTCCGGCGGCATGAAGCAGAAGCTCGCGCTCATGTGCACGCTGCTGCATCACCCCGAGGTGCTGTTCCTGGACGAGCCGACCAACGGTGTGGACCCGGTTTCGCGCCGCGATTTCTGGGCTATCCTGTACCAACTGGTGAAGGACGGCCTGACTGTCGTAATTACCACGGCCTATCTGGATGAAGCGGAACGCTGCAACCGCGTGGGATTGATGCACCGCGGGCGGCTCATCCGCTGCGGCCCGCCGGATGCGCTCAAGCGCAACCTTGATGAAATCTGTTACCAGGTGGAGGCGCGGGAACCGCGGCGCGCGCGCGAACTGCTGCGGCAGCTTCCCGGCGTCGTCAGCGTGGAGCCGTTCGGCGCGGCGCTGCACCTTTTTCTGTCGCCGTCGCTGACATCGGTGGAGACTCTGGAAAAACACGCGGCCTCATCGGGCCTGAGCCGGGTGACATTCAGGCAAATCGCGCCCTCCCTGGAGGACGCTTTCATCGCTCTGATCAACCGCGGCGAGTTTTGAACCACAGAGACACAGAGGTCACAGAGAATCTCCATTCTTAATCTCTGTGCCTCTGTGGTGAGGTTTTTCTGGCATGCAAAACCAGCGGGCGGTCGAGGTCAAGGATCTGGTCAAACGGTTCGGGGATTTCTGCGCCGTCGACCAGGTTTCGTTTGCCGTGAACCGCGGGGAGATCTTCGGTTTTCTGGGCCCGAACGGCGCCGGCAAGTCGACGACGATCCGCATCCTGTGCGGACTGCTCGCGCCGTCGGGCGGCAGCGCGTTCGTGGACGGCCTGGACGTGGCGGCCGTGCCCGAGCAGGTGCGCCACCACATCGGATACATGTCGCAGAAGTTTTCGCTCTACGACGATCTCACCGTGGAGGAGAACATCGATTTTTTCAGCGGCATCTACCAGGTTGCGCGCCACCTGCGGCGCGAGCGCAAAGAACATGCCCTGCGCATGGCGGGGCTCGAAGAACGCCGTGACGCGCTCACGCGCACGCTGGCCGGCGGCTGGAAGCAGCGGCTGGCTTTGGGGTGCGCGATCCTGCACCGGCCGCCGGTCCTGTTCCTGGATGAGCCCACGTCGGGCGTGGATCCGATCGCGCGCCGCGGCTTCTGGGCGTTGATCTACGAGCTTTCCGACGCCGGCCACACGGTGTTCGTCAGCACGCACTATATGGATGAAGCGGAGTATTGCCACCGGCTTGCCCTGATGTACCGCGGCAGGATCGTTGCCCTGGGCACTCCCGGAGAACTCAAGGAAACCCTGCAGGTCCATGGGCTGATGAACCTCGAATCCTCCGATCCGCTGGCAAGCATGCGCGCGCTCGAAGGGGAGCCCGGGATCCTGGATGTGGCGGTGTTCGGCGGCGGGCTGCACGTTTCGGTGCTCGATCCCGTTGCCGCCGGGCCGCGGATCCGCGGCGCCCTGCGAGCGCGCGGCATCGAAATCAAAAACCTCGAGGTCATCCCGCCGTCGATGGAAGACGTGTTCGTGGCCTGCATCGAAGCGGAGGAGCGGAAGGCGTCATGAATCTGCGGCGGACCTGGGCGGTAGCCCGCAAGGAATTCCTCCACATCACACGCGACGCGCGCAGCCTGATCATGGCCCTGGCGTTGCCGCTCCTCATGCTGCTGCTCTTCGGCTATGCGCTGACGCTGGACATCGACCGCATTCCGACGCTCGTCTACGATGCGGACCGCACGCCGGAAAGCCGGGACCTGATCGCGCGTCTGCAGGGATCGCGCTATTTCCAGATTCGCGGATATGCGGACACCTATGCGGCCATCGAGGCGGCGGTCGACAGGAACCAGTGCCTGCTCGGCGTGGTGGTATTCAATAACTATGCGCGCGATCTGCTCTCGGGCCGGGAAGCGGACGTGCAGCTTTTGCTGGACGGGAGCGATTCCAACACCGCCTCGATCGCGCTCGGTTATGCGCGCTCGCTGCTGCAGATGTACGATCTCGAGCTGCGCGCCGGCGCCATGAACCGGCGCGGCGGCGGCGCGGCGGGCGCGCCGGTCGAGCCGCGCCTGCGCATCTGGTACAATCCCGACCTGAAATCCAGAAACTACATCGTGCCGGGCCTGATCGCGGTCATTCTCATGATCATCGCGGCACTGCTCACGTCCTTGACGATCGCGCGCGAATGGGAGATGGGGACCATGGAGCAGCTTTTGTCGACGCCGCTGCGGCCGGCCGAAGTGGTGCTCGGAAAGATGGCCGCCTTCTTCGCGCTGGGTGTGACCGACATGCTGGTGGCCATCGTGGTGGGAGTCGGCGTGTTCCGCGTCCCTTTGCGCGGGAGCCTCCTGTTCCTGGCCGGCACGAGCGGCATTTTTCTGGTCGGGGCGCTCTGCTGGGGAATCCTGATTTCCGCGCTGGTGCGCTCCCAGCTGTTCGCGTATCAACTTGGTGCGCTCACTTCATTTCTGCCCGCGTTTCTTCTTTCGGGCTTCATATTTTCAATCGAAAACATGCCGGCGGCGATCCAGGTGATCACCTATCTGTTTCCGGCGCGATATTTCGTGACCATCCTGAAAGGGGTGTTTTTGCGCGGCGTCGGGTCGCGCGTCCTGTGGGCCGAGGCGGCGCTGCTGCTGGCGTTCGCGGCCGTGGTGTTCGTCCTCGCAACTCGCAAGCTCCACCAGAAGGTAGCGTGATGTTATGTGGGAGAGAATCAGGCAAATCGTGCACAAGGAGGTCCGCCAGACGCTGCGCGACCCGCGCAGCCGCGCCCTGCTGTTCGTGCCGCCGCTGATCCAGCTGGTAATCTTCGGCTATGCAGTGAACATGGATGTCGAGCGCACGCGGATCGCCTGGATGGACATGGACCGCACGGCGGAGAGCCGGCAGTTGCTGGCGGCATTCCAGGGATCGAGATACTTCTTCATCGAGCGGGTGCTCGGGCGGGACGGCGAGATTGCGGAAGTGCTCGACCATGGGCGCATCCCGGCGGTCGTGCGCGTGCTGCCCGGCTTTGGCCGCAGCCTGCTCCGCGGCCAATCCGCCGAAGTGCAGATCCTCGTGGACGGCACCAACTCGAACACCGCCGGCATCATGTCGAATTACCTCATCCAGGCGGTTGCCGGTTATGCGGCTGCCGTGATGAAAGAGCAGTGGAACGGGCGCGTGATGGCCAGGATCGCGGCCGCGAATGTTTCCGCCGGCGCTGCCCCGGTCGTTCCCGCCGCCGGCGCCGGCCTGGCGGTGAAGTCCCGCGTCTGGTTCAATCCTGATTTACGCAGCAGAGACTATTTTGTTCCCGGCGTGGTGGTCAATATCATCGCCCTGGTGACCATCATGCTGACGGCCATGAGCATCGTGCGTGAAAAGGAAATCGGCACCATGGAGCAGCTGATGGTGACGCCACTGCGCCCGATTGAGCTGATGATCGGCAAATTACTGCCGTTTGCGGTCGTCGGCATCTTTCAGGTGGGAGTGGTGGCAACGGCCGCCCTGCTCATTTTTGGCACGCCGTTCCGCGGCAGTGCGCTGCTGCTGCTGATCTGCGCGGTCTTTTTCCTTTTCACCACGCTCGGCGTCGGCCTGTTCATCTCGACGGTTTCGCGCACGCAGCAGCAGGCGATGATGTCGTCTTTTTTCTTCTTCATGCCGGCAATGCTGCTCAGCGGATTTTCCTTCCCGATCCGTAACATGCCTCAGCCGGTGCAGTACCTGACCTATCTCAACCCGCTGCGTTACTTCATGGAAATTGTGCGCAGCCTGTTTCTCAAAGGGACAGGAATCGAGTTTCTGTGGCCCAACGCCGTCGCGCTTCTCCTGTTTGGCACGGCGATCCTGGGCCTGAGCGCCCTCCGCTTCCACAAGCGTCTGGATTGAGATCGCTTTCACCAGACATTGCCGCTATTGACGGGCATGCGGGCGGGATGCCCGATGCCACATAGTATTGGCTCCGGACGGAAACAATTAGTGCACGAAGGGCGTTTGGAGTGCGGCGACTCGTCGCCGCTTTCACAAGTCGATCTGCGGCCGCAAAAGGCGGCTTGCCGCCCTCAATCATTAGGGATCCTGGGAGCCCCACGACCGGATTCCGGTTCGTGGAATTCCAGGCAGCAAGCTGCCTGGTGGCGGCAGCAAAACGATTTCCAAAGCGGCGACCAGTCGCCGCACTCCAAACGGGCCGTTGGTGTCATGCTCGGAACTCGTGGCAGGGCAAAAAGGGAGGCCGCCGCACTCCGGAGAGTGCGGCGGCTGGGGAATGAATCGGGCTTGCGCTTAGAACGAGATCTTCAGCGCGAATTGAATGATGCGTCCGGATTCACCCGTCTGGATGATGGTCTGGGTGGTCGGCGGCGCAACGGTCTGGCAGCAGGCCTGCGCGAACAACGTACTGGTGAACACCGGCGAGCCGGTGGAGGCGTCGCGCGGATTGTCGAAGTTGGGGTGATTGAGCGCGTTGAACATTTCCATGCGGAAATCCAGCTTGAAGCGCTCCGTCAGGTTGAAGACCTTCGTGATCCCCAGATCGAGGTTAAAGTAGGATTGAGCGGTGAACATGTTTCTGCCCATTCCGGTGGAACCGAGATCGGGGTATTTGAAGGCACTGGAATTCGCGAAGAAGGAAGGACCTGTAACCCCAGGCAGCTGTTGGAGCTCCAACTTGGGCAGGGCCCCCGTGAGCGCCGCACGAGAGGTGTGGCCGTTGCTGGCTGTGTAGACGCCGCTCATTACGCTGAAGGGCTCCCCCGTCTGAAACGTGGAAATGCCATTGAGGACCCAACCGCCGAGGATCGTGTCGACCGGACCCTTGAAATTGCTGCCCAGCCATTTTCCTTTGCCCACGGGAAGCTCCCATACCGCATTCACGGAGAGCACGTGGGTGCGGTCGAAGTCGGACCGGGCGCGCTCTGCTCGCCAATCGCGGATGTCGACCGCGTAGCGTGAAGCCGTAGTGCTGTATCCGCCTCCGGAGGATGCGCCTACCGGATCGATCGACTGGTTGTCCATCGACTTGCCGAACGTGTAGGCAAGGCCGAGGAGCAGCCCTCTGTCGAACCTCTTGCGCAAACTTCCCTGAAGCGAGTTGTAATAGGAATCCCCGCCTGAATCAATGTAGGAGATGGTGCTGAACTGCTGGTTCGGACGCAGCTTCAAATTCAGCGTATTCTGTTCAATGCGCTGAGCGAACAGGCCCACATTGTTTTGCGGCAAGTATCCCTTGGTGGTGCTGTTATTGATAATCGTGCTGACCAGGTTGGACGGAATCGAGCCGTTGGCAACGATCGGCACCGGCGTTCCGATCACACCCGTCGGACACCCTGTCCCATCAGGCTGGCATCCCGCATTGAAATTTGCCTGCATGATTCTGAACGAAGGGATGACCGGATCGGCGTTGATCTGGTTGAGATTGTAGATGCGCATCAGGTGCGACCCGCGATGGCCCACGTAGGCTGCCTGCATGACAAAACCGCCCGGCAGTTCCCGCTGGATGCTCAGATTCCACTGGTGAACGGTGGGGAGTCCCATGTATGGGTCCATAGCGACCAGCGAGGGAGCATTGCTATAAAGCGTCATCGGCAGTGTCAGGTAGGAACTCGGCTTGATCGTCGGCGGGCTCAACTCAAGTGGGAAACCCTGGTTGATGCGCAGATTCGGGGGCGCCGTGCATCCTGCGGTGACGCTTCCTCCCACGACGGCGGAGCAGTTCGTAACGAGCCCGGGGACCTTGCCGGATATCGAAGTGACCATGAAGGAGTTCAACGGGTCATTGTAAATCCCATACCCCGCACGGATCACCAGTTTCGGATCGTTGCGCGGGCTCCAGGCAATCGCCAGCCGCGGAGCGACGGCCCCGAGGTTGTTGGTCTTCAGCCATCTGTCCGATTTGACGAAGGTGACTCCTTCTGGGCTGTTAACCAGCTTGTCGGGCAGATAGACGCGGCCGCCGGCTTCCGTGGGCGCCAGGTTGATTTCCCAACGCACACCATAATTCAGGGTGACATTGGGCCGGACCTTCCATTCATCCTGGAAGAAGAAATTGAATTGTTTGAGACGATGGCCTTCCGCCCACAAGGTCACCTTGTTCCCGGTCTTGTAGGGCAGAAACATATCGCCGTTCAGATTTCCCAGGAAGTTCTGGGAGAGTTGTGCCGGTATGCCGACCAGGTCATTGATGGCTCCGAGCAATCTCGAGTTGTCGGTGCTGTAAATGCCGGCCTTCGTGCTCGTCCCCACTGTCGGGGTCACGAATCCCGGAGGCGTGCGCGTCGAGCCGCTGAAGCTCAGGCTGGGTGTGACATTGGTCCCGCCCGGCTGCCCGCGCTGGTCGTTGTGTTCGTAGAGCCGGATGTTGAAACCCATCTCGAACACGTGCCTGCCGTGGAGAATGCTGAAATTGTCGATGAACTGGGGTGTCGTCACGGCACGGTAGGTTCTCGGCGTGTTCAGGTAAGGGTAGGTGATGTTCGCAAATGAGTATGGGCCGACATCGGGCCAGGACGGATTTGCTTCTCCCTGGGTGAAGAGATACACGAACCGGCTGAAGCCCATGGTGAATTCGTTCACCATCTTCTGGGATATGACCCGGCGATAATTGACCGACAGACCCTGGGTTCTCCGGAACACCTCCCCCATGGGCGGGAATCCCGGATATACCTGCGGGCGCCCGTTCAGCGGATCGCCTTTCAGCGTGTTGTAATCGGCGAACATGTAGCGCACAAACACGTGGTTGTTCTCATTGAAGGCGTGATCCACCCGGAACAAAACGTTCGGACCCTGGAAATTCGCCGGCGGGCTCCAGTAATAAGTGGCCGTGTTGAGGCCGTCCCCGGACGCTAAATAGTTATTCGGGGTTGGGAACGTCTTGAACAAGGCCGCCAGTTTGGGATCGGCGCCGATTCCCATGGGATCATTTGCGAAAATGTTGTAGCTCGCCACGCAATTGGTGAGCACTGTGCTGCTGCACACGGGGACGCCCGACTTAAGCGCGCCCGTGCTGGAATCGACCAGGGTCGGCGTGTTTCTCGTAATCGTCTGGCCGCCAAAGGTGAAGGGCACGCTGGGATCCGCAATCCAGTACCGGTACGTTCCAGCCAGCAGGGTCGGCGTATAAAGCGTCGGCAAACCGTACGTCTGGTCGATGGGCTGAGTGGTTTTGATGCGCTGATTCTGATAGCTGGCAAAGAAGAAGGTTTTGTTCTTGATGATCGGGCCGCCACCCTCGGCGCCGAACTGGTTCATCTTGATATCGGGCCGGCGTGCCTTGCCGGTTACCGGATCCGGTTTGTTCATGGCATTGGCGTAGAACTCGTTGGAGTTTAGCGCCGTGTTGCGGATAAATTCGAAAACCCGGCCGTGAAACTCATTGCTCCCCGAACGGGTCGCAATCGAGATATTGGCGCCGCTGTTGCGGCCCTGTTCCGCGGTCGCGTTGGAAGTGACGCTGCGGAATTCCTGGACGTTGTCGGGATTGAGACGATACACGTTGGACATCGGATTGGGGACACTGGATTCGTTGGCATCGATGCCGTCGATAGTGACATTATAGGCGCGGTCGCGGGAACCATTGACATGCATGCCCGATCCGGCGCCGCCGTAGGAGCGCTGCACGACCCCGGGTTCCAGCGTAAGCAGGGAAAGGGGATTCCGCCCGTTCAGCGGCAGGGATTCGATCGCCTTCTGCTCGATGATATTGCCGAGCTTGGCGCTCGTCGTCTCCAGCTTTTCATAACCGCCGATCACGCTGATGATTTCATTGGAGCCTCCCACCTGCAGCTTGACGTTCAAGACCAGCGGGGTGTTGATTTCGAGCACGACTCCCTTGTTTTCGGAGGTCTTGAATCCCGTCATCTCGGCTTTGATGGTGTAGGTTCCGACAGGAAGACCGGGAAAAGCGTAGACGCCGGACTCCGTAGTGACCTGGGTGTAGGTCACGCCCGTGGCCTCGTTGGTGGCAGTCACCGTGGCGCCGGGTATGACGGCTCCGGATGGATCGGTGATCGTGCCTGTGATTCTTGATGAGCTCCCCTGGGCAAAACCCGCTGCCGTGGAAAACGCAAGCAGCGCAAGCAAGAAAATGCTCCAGCGGACAATTTTTGACATATTGATCTCCTTGAAAAGCCCAAATACCAATGGACGCTCCCGCTTTCCGGGAAAACCGGATCCTTCGGTGCGGGACACTTTGCAGAGCCAGGGATCTCTTCTGAACGCAAGACTTGCAACAACTCTACTAACAGCCAGGATCAGGACCGGCTTCGAATCGCCCTTCGCGATCCCAATGCAGGTTTTCCTCAGGCTGAATTAATGTGATCCAATCTGTCTGCCGGGTCAACCATAAAATTAGGCAAGGGCTGCGCCCTCGATATCCCCCCAAAAGCGGCGGGATAGGAGAAGCCAGGAACCAGGAGGATACAGAGCCGCGCGCGTCAGCAAGCGGATGTTTGAAAGTCAAACCACTCGTGTCCAATGCGGCGGCAAGGATTGCAGAGATCCGCTTGCTGACGCGCGCGGCTCTGTTTGCTTCTATGCCATCATGCGTGCAATGCCCACCTTCTGAATTGCAGTTCTTGCTGATGACGAGAACAAAATTTTCGTAACGCAGCACATAACGGGCCAAGGAATCGGCTGATTGGCCCGGCTCATTCTCCGTGCCGAAAAAACTTCTTCTGGGATGAAAAATGCTGGGGTAATCTTCCCGCGGAGAAGTTCCTATGCTGAACGAAGTGGGAGTATTCGATGTGGTCATTGTCGGCGGGGGAATTGTCGGGCTCGGCTCGGCGCTTGCTCTTTCGGAGCAGGTTCCGGGTTGCAGCATCGCCCTGCTCGAGAAGGAACCGAAACTGGCGGCCCACCAGACGGGGCACAACAGCGGCGTAATTCACGCCGGTATCTATTACAAGCCGGGATCGGCGAAAGCCAGGCTGTGCGTGGAAGGGGTCGATCTCCTGCTCGAATTCTGCCGCGAAAACGGCGTCGCGGTCGACCGCTGCGGGAAGCTCATCGTCGCCACATCCGAGCTGGAATTGCCGAGCCTGCAGGAGCTCTACGAGCGCGGGACCGCCAACGGCGTCCCCGGGCTCGAACTGGTCGGCCCGGAACGCGCGCGCGAGATCGAGCCTCATGCGCGCGCCGTGCGCGCCCTGTATTCTCCCGGGACTTCCATCGTCGATTTTGAAGAAGTGGCCAATACCATGGCTGCGCAGCTTGAAAAGCGGGGAACGGAGATTTATCGGCGGGCGCGGGTGCGGGCCATCCGGCGCGACGGCGGAATCCTGAAGCTGAACACCCACACGGTTTCGGTGATCGCCCGCAACCTGATCAATTGCGCCGGCCTTCATGCCGACCGGATCGCGCGCCTCATGGGGGTGGATCCGCGGGTCCAGGTGGTTCCTTTCCGCGGGGAGTATTACACCCTGCATCCTGACTGCAAGAAGATCCGCGGGCTTATTTATCCTGTGCCGGATCCGCAGTTCCCGTTTCTCGGCGTGCATTTCACCAAACGGATTCACGGCGGCTACGAAGCGGGACCGAACGCCGTTCTTGCCTTCGCGCGCGAGGGCTACACCATGCGCGACGTGTCCTTCACGGACCTCCGGGAGATGTTCACCTTCATTGGATTCTGGCGCATGGGCTGGAAGTACTGGCGCACGGAAGTGTACGAGGTGTATCGATCGCTCAGCCGGCGCGCGTTCCTGCGCGCCCTGCGGAAGCTGGTCCCCGACCTTCAGGATGACGACTTGATGCCGGGCGGCTCGGGAGTGCGCGCACAGACCATCAGCCGGGAAGGCGAGCTGGTCGGCGATTTCCAGATCATCGATGCGCCGCACGCCATCCACGTGCTGAATGCACCCTCTCCGGCCGCGACCGCATCGATCGCGATCGGCCGCCACATCGCCACCCGCGCCGCCACCGCCTTCGGGCTTAACAAATAGATGAAGACATTATGGAGCACTGGCGCGATTATCAGCTTCGCTTTTAGGGGGATTGGCCATGACCGCTTTCGAGAGGAGACAGGCTGTGCTGGCAATGGAATTTGACCGCTATGTCATGGATCACCCTGAGTTTGCCGCGCAGATTCCGAAAGGGGCCCAGATTGTCATCGAGATAGAAGGCGAAGAACGATTCAATGCCTGGGCACGGTCACTTGCGGAAAAACAGCGCGAACACGGGCAATCCGTGGTTTGGATCAAAGCCAAGGGATTGGGGCGGATCCATTCCAGGCTTGAATCACCGGTCATCGAAAAGGTCAGCTGACGAGGCGGTTGTGCCCCGAACGCGGATACTCCGCTTCACTCTTTTAGACCGTTATGCGCAGCGTAACGGGAATTTTGTTCTCGTTAGAAGCCAGAAGCCGGAAGCAAGAAGCCAGAATCGCTGCGTTGAGGTTATCCCCGATGGTGATTCGAAACCTGCTTGGATTCCTTCCGGCTTCTGGCTCCTGGCTTCCCATATCCCGCCGCTTTTTGGCGGGATATCAAGGGGCGCAGCCCCTTGGTTAGTTCCTGCACAAGGACAGCGGCGACATCAGGGGATTTGCGGGCGGGACACCCGCGCTCCGTGGGGGGGGGCGGCCGTCACAATAAAAAGCTGAGGTCAGTGGGCTACTACCCGCAGAGCGCTGACTGTGCGGGACACACTTGACACTGTGGGGGTATCATTTCTGGCAATGGTCAGGAGTCCGATTCATACTGTGCGGAGTCCGGCCCCTGGGACCGCGGGCGTCTCGCCCGCAAAATACTCATGCAGATGCCGCAGCCGCCAATCTTAATCTTTAGGCGACTTTTTGCGGGCGAGACGCCCGCGGTCCCAGGGCCGGACGCCGCGATTTTTTGACCGAACTCAAGCATCGGCCGGCCTCATCTGGGATGCGGATGGCATGACAATCCAGCCCAATCCCACAGTGTCAAGTGTGGGATACAGCCAGCGCAGAACGGGTGGCTTCAGGAAGCCCTCAGGATGGGGGCGTGCAAGTAGGTCCCGGCGGCCCGCCGGGACCCATACCGTATTCCAACCCAAGACGGATGCTGCCATCATGCTGCGGTTGCGGAGTTACGGAGGCCGCAGGTCCCGGCCGCCGGCCGGGACCTACTTGCGCGCCCGGCTCAAGGAATGCCGAGGACAGGAAGCGGCGGGAACGGCAGAGCCTTTTCAAGTCGCACCGCCAGAGGCGGCGGTTTACCTCAACAGGAATTATTTTGAGTGCGGCGACCGGTCGCCACATTTCAGACGGAATTTTGCGATTATTACGGGCGAAAACACACCCTCGGACCGTGTGATCCTGAAAGGCCTGGCCGTTCCGGCAAGCCGTTACACTGTGGGAGCAAAAGCGGGGAATCCTCGGGGTCGGGGTCGGAATCGGGGTCGCAATCGGTATCGGAATTCGAAATCATGATAAACCGATAGACCTCGGGATTGAAATCAGCCGCGAATCGATAGCGATCCCGATTCCGACCCCGACCCCGAGAGTTGTTTCGATTTGACCCGCTCTGCGGGACAGGCCAAAGCCATGCCTTTTAGTCGTGCTTGATCACAGGATTACTATGGCGGATGCAAGGTCCCGGCCACCGAGGCCGGGACCCTATTGCGAGAAGAACTATTCCGAGGACTTCTCCGGACCTTTGGGTGCCTGGGTCTCGGTGTAGTCGAGCGCGGCGAGCTGCTGGTAGAACTGGAAGCGTTTCATGACATCCTTCTGAGCTTCCTCCAGCAGGCGCTTGGCCTCTTCCGGCTGGCTCAGGGTGAGCATCTTGTAACGGGTCTCGCTGTAAGCGTAATCCTTCAGCCGCATCTTGGGCGGCTTGGAATCGAGGGTCAACGGATTCTTCCCTTCCGCCGCAAGCCGCGGGTCATAGCGGTAAAGCGGCCAGTAGCCGCAGTCCACCGCCGCCTTTTGATTTCTCATCCCGGTCGTCATGTTGATGCCGTGCGCGATGCAATGGCTGTAGGCGATGATGAGCGAGGGGCCGTCGAACGATTCGGCTTCAAGGAACGCCTTCACCGTCTGGGCGTCGTTGGCGCCCATGGCAATGGTAGCCACATACACGCTGCCGTAGTTGATGGCGTGCAGGCCGAGGTCTTTCTTCGCCGTCTGTTTGCCTCCCGCGGCAAACTTCGCGACCGCGCCGCGCGGGGTCGACTTTGACATCTGGCCGCCGGTGTTGGAATACACCTCGGTGTCGAGCACCAGCAGGTTGACGTTCCTGCCGGACGCGATCACGTGATCGAGGCCGCCGTAACCGATGTCGTAGGCCCAGCCGTCGCCGCCAAGGATCCAGACGCTCTTCTTGACGAGGTAGTCGGACAGGCTCAGCAGGTTTTTCACTTCCGGCGCGTCCATGCCGGCCAGCTTCTCCCTCAGGGCGAGCACGCGCTGGCGCTGTTCGTAGATGCCCGATTCATCGGACTGGTCGGCATTGAGAATGCCGCCGGCCAGCTCATCGCCGATCCGCGCGGCGAGCTTCTGGACCAGTTCGCGCGCCGATTCGTTGTGTTTGTCGAACGTAAGCCGGTAGCCCATCCCGAATTCGGCGTTGTCTTCGAACAGCGAGTTGCACCAGGCCGGCCCGCGGCCGTCGTTATTGATGGTGTAGGGCGTGGTCGGCAGGTTGCCCCCGTAGATCGACGAGCAGCCGGTCGCATTGGCGATGATCATCCGGTCGCCGAAGAGCTGGGTCATGAGCTTGACATACGGTGTCTCGCCGCATCCCGAGCAGGCGCCGGAGTACTCGAACAGCGGCTGCAGCAGCTGGTTCGCCTTGATGCTGGTCATGCGCACCAGGCGCCGGTCGTATTCCGGCAGATCGAGGAAGAACTTGTAGTTCTCGCGCTCGGTCTCGCGGATCGGGATCTGCGGCGTCATGTTGATAGCCTTCAGGCGCGTCTCCTTCTTGTTTTTGGCCGGGCAGACATCCACGCACACGCCGCAACCGGTGCAGTCTTCCGGCGCCACCTGGATGGTGTAAGCCATGCCTTCCACGAACTCGCTCCCCTTGGTGGTCATCCACTTGAAGGTCTCGGGCGCCTTTCCCGTCAGCTTCATGTCGTACGCCTTGATGCGGATGGCCGCGTGCGGGCAGACGATCGCGCACTTGCCGCACTGGATGCACACATCGGGATCCCAGGCCGGAATCTCGAGACCGATGTTGCGCTTCTCCCACTGGCAGGTCCCGGTCGGGAAGGTGCCGTCGACGGGGAAGGCACTGACCGGCAGGGAATCGCCGCGGCCCGCCATAATCGGCGCCACCACGCCATGCACGAACGCCGGGGCTTCCGCCGCCACCAGCGGAGGCCGGTCAAAGGTGCTGGTCGCCAGGGCAGGAACCTTGACCTCGAACAGATTCGCGAGCGTCTGCTCGACGGCCATGAAGTTCTTCCGCACCACTTCGTCGCCCTTGGAGCCGTAGGTTTTCTTGATCGCCTGCTTGATCGAGTCGATGGCTTCCTCGCGCGGCAGCACGCCGGAGATTGCGAAGAAGCAGGTTTGCATGATCGTGTTGACGCGCGCGCCCATGCCGGTATCCTTGGCGACCTTGTAGCCGTCGATCACATAGAACCGGAGGTGCTTGTCGATGATCTGCTGCTGGACCGTGCGCGGCAGCTTGTCCCACACCTCTTCGGGGCCGTACGGGCTGTTCAGCAGGAAGGTCGCGCCGGGCATCGCATCCCGCAGCATGTCCTGGCGTTCCAGGAACACAAACTGGTGGCAGGCGACGAAGTTCGCCTTGTCGATGAGATAGGTGGAATGGATCGGGCGCGGGCCGAAACGCAGGTGCGAAACCGTTACGGCGCCGGCCTTCTTCGAGTCGTATACGAAGTAGCCCTGGGCGTAATTGGGCGTGTCCTCGCCGATGATCTTGATCGAATTCTTGTTGGCGCCGACCGTGCCGTCCGCGCCGAGGCCGTAGAACAAAGCGCGCACGACATCCTGGCCTTCGGTCGAGAACGACGGGTCGTAGTCGATCGAGCTGTTCGTGACGTCGTCGACAATGCCGACCGTGAAGTGGTTCTTCGGCTCGGGCTTCTTCATTTCCTCGAATACGCCGCACACCATCGCCGGAGTGAATTCTTTCGACGACAGGCCGTAGCGGCCGCCGATGATCCGGGGGAAGGATTTGAATGGCGCGGTCCCGCATGTGAAGGTCTCGGCCACGGCCGTGATGACATCCTGGTAGAGGGGTTCGCCCGCGGCGCCGGGCTCCTTGGTGCGGTCCAGGACGCCGATCGCCTTCACTGTGGAAGGAAGGGCGTTGACAAAATCCTGGACCGAGAAAGGCCGGAACAGCCGCGCCTTTACCATGCCGATCTTTTCGCCGCGCTCCACCAGGTATTCCACCGCTTCCTGAGCGGCTTCGGCGCCCGATCCCATGAGCACGATCACGCGTTCCGCATCCGGCGCGCCGACGTAGTCGAAGAGGTGATACTGCCGTCCGACGATCGATGCGAATTTGTCCATCGTCTTCTGCACGATCGCCGGCGTGGCCAGATAGAAAGGATTGCAGGTTTCCCGCGCCTGGAAGAAAACATCGGGATTCTGTGCGGATCCGCGCAACACCGGCCTTTCCGGCGTCAGGGCCCGGCGCCGATGGGCAAACACCAGTTCGTCGTCAATCATGGCCCGGATGTCTTCATCCGAGAGCTCTTCGATCTTCATGACTTCGTGGGAGCTGCGGAAGCCGTCGAAAAAGTGCACGAACGGCACGCGCGAATCCAGGCTGGCGGCCTGGGCGATCAGCGCGAAATCCATGATTTCCTGAATCGAATTCGACGCGATCATGCCAAAGCCGGTCGAGCGCGTCGACATCACGTCGCTGTGATCCCCGAAAATCGAAAGCGCGTGCGTCGCCAGCGTCCGCGCGCTCACGTGGAAAACGGTCGGGGTCAGTTCCCCGGCGATTTTGAACATGCTGGGAATCATCAGCAGGAGCCCCTGCGCCGCGGTGAACGTGGTGGTCAGGGCGCCGGTCTGAAGCGCGCCATGGACGGCGCCGGCAGCGCCGCCTTCGCTCTGCATTTCGGTGACCGAAGGAATCGTTCCCCAGATGTTGCGCTGCCCTTCGGCGGCCCAGGCATCCGACCATTCCCCCATGGGGGATGAAGGAGTAATGGGATAGATGGCGATGACCTCATTGGTTTTGAAAGCGACATAAGCTGCCGCTTCGTTACCGTCGATCGTGACCATTTTTCTTGTCATGTTGGCTGTCCTCAATTCAGAAAATAATAGCTTCCATAATTATCCTAGAAGGGTTCAGGTATAACCTATCAGGCTATCATTAATTGCTACTAATCGCTCACTTTATCTTAATCTGGAACGTGATTGTTGGCGCAGCCCCTGGCTTCAACCGAATCTAAAAAGCGAACCACAGAGGACTCAGAGAGCGCGAAAGGAAGAGACGGCCTTCCGCGGGCCCGCAGGGCCCAGCGAAGCTGGCAGGATTGGCCCTGGTCCTGAGGGGAAGTGCGCCCGAAACCTCCATGCTGCGACGACTCCTTGATGCACTTCCCCTCAGGACCAGGGCCAATCCTGCCGCGGAAGGCCGTCTCTTCCTTTCGCTCACAGAGATATGAATCCATGCTTCCCGGTGATTTCTGTGTCTCTGTGGTTCAAAAGTCCTTTCGCTTTTAGGAATGGACCTGCGGTAAGCACCACAAAGAGCCCGGAAGCCATTTTATGAATTTGTATCCCTCTGGTTATTTTGTGTCTTTTCTGCTCTCTGCCTGTCAGCGGATCAAGCCGCGGCCCGCTTGGAGCGCCTTGCGGTTGAGTTCCACCAGGTCGGCGCGCAAGCCGTGCCCGGCCAATGACGACAGGACCGACTCGTCGTCGACCGCGCCGGTCACCTGCAGGTAGGCTCCAAGCATTACCATGTTGGCGACCTTGGGATTGCCCATATCTTTGGCCGCGTCGGTGACCGGAACTTCGACGACCTTGATGTCGGTCCGGGTTGGTTTGGTCGTCACCATCGACGAGTTCACCATCAGGAGGCCGCCCGGCAGCAGCTCATTGCCGAATTTTTCGACCGACGGCTCATTGAAAGCAATCACGGCGGCAGGCCGGTTGATGAGCGGTGATGCGATGGAATGGCGCGACATCCTCACGTGGCAATGGGCCGTGCCGCCGCGCATTTCGGGACCGTAGGAGGGGATCCAGGAGACCTGCAATCCTTCATGCATTCCTGCTTCCGCCAGGGCGATGCCGGTAAACAGGATGCCCTGTCCGCCGAAGCCGCTGATCTTCATCGACACATCATCCATCGCGCCGCGGGCCAGGGCGCCTCGAGCCGTCTCCGCTTCCCCGGCATGTTCCTCTACCTGATGCGTGACTTCTTTTTTCCCGGAATGGGCGGCCATCGCTTCCTGAGGCTGCGAGCCGTTTCCCTTCCTCTCCTTGAAAAGTTTCAGCGGAAACAGCGGCATCAGGTGTTTCTCCACCCAGTGGATGGCCTCTTCCGGGGCCACTTTCCACCCGGTGGGGCAGGTGGAAAGCACCTCGACCAGAGAGAAGCCGCGCCCTTCGATCTGGCACTGGAGCGCACGGCGCACGGCCTTGCGCACCTTCATGGTGTTTTTTGCGTCGGTGAGGGCGACCCTCTCGATGTAGGCGGGAGCCTCGAGCGCGGAAAGGAGCTCACAGATCCGCATGGGGTAGCCTTCATTGATCAGTGAACGGCCGTAAGGAGAAGTCGTCGTTTTCTCGCCGATCGGCGTGGTCGGGGCCATCTGGCCGCCGGTCATACCATAAATGCCGTTGTTGACGAAAAAGACGGTGATGTTCTCGCCGCGATTGGCCGCATGCAGGATCTCGTTGCCGCCGATGGCCGCCAGGTCGCCGTCCCCCTGATAGGAGAGCACGATGCTGCCGGGGCGCGAGCGCTTGATTCCGGTCGCGACCGCGGGAGCCCGCCCATGGGATGCCTGCACGTTGCCGATATCGAAGTAGTAATAGGCGAACACCGAGCAACCGACGGGACTGACCAGGATGGTCCGGTCCTGAATTCCCAGGTCCTCGATCGCCTCCGCGATCAGCTTGTGCAATACGCCATGGCCGCATCCCGGGCAATAGTGCGTGACCTCGAGGTCGCCGCCCTTGCGCTCGAAACGATTGTAGAAAGTCTCCGGTTTGCTGTGCTTAATTTCCCACACGATCGTTCTCCATCTTGGTAAGGGCTGCCATCACTTCATCTTCTGTCGGGATATTGCCGCCTGCCCGGCTGATCAGCGCCACCGGAACGCGTCCGTTTGCGGCCAGCCGCACATCTTCCAGGAGTTGCCCGTTGCTCAATTCAACCACCAGCATCCCCTTCACCCGTTCGGCGAGCCGGCGCAGAGGTTTGACAGGAAACGGAAACAGCGTGACCGGGCGCAGCAAGCCGACCTTCTTCCCGTGAGCGCGCGCCTCGTCGACGGTCGATCGCGCCACGCGGCTCGAAATGCCGTATCCGACCAGCAGCAGCTCCGCATCCTCGGTCAGGTGCTCCTCCCAGAGAACCTCCTGCTCCTCGATCACGCGATATTTCGCCTGCAGCTTCAGGTTGTGCTCCTCGAGCTCGTCAGGGCGCAAAAAAATGGAAGTGATCAGGTTGGCGCGCGTTTCCGCGTTGCCGGCGACGCACCATGGTTTCGGCGGCGGAGCCTCGGTGGCGGCCGGGAGCTCGACCGCCTCCATCATCTGGCCGAGCGCGCCGTCGGCCAGCACGATCGCCGGATTCCGGTATTGGTCCGCCAGCGCGAAGGCGCGGATGGTCAGGTCGCACATCTCCTGGACGCTGTTGGGAGCCAGCACGATGTTTTTGTAGTTCCCGTGCCCGCCGCCTTTGACCATCTGGAAATAGTCGCTCTGCTCCGGACCGATGTTTCCCAGCCCCGGACCGCCGCGCATGATATCGGCAACCACGCACGGCAACTCCGCTCCGGCAATGTAGGAAAGGCCTTCCTGCATCAGGCTCATGCCCGGCCCTGAAGAGGCCGTCATCGCGCGTACCCCGGACGAAGCCGCGCCGTACACCATCTGGATCGAAGCGATCTCACTCTCCGCCTGCAGGAACACTCCGCCGGCTCTCGGGAACAGCAGGGAGGCGGTCTCCGCGATTTCACTCGCCGGCGTGATCGGATAGCCGAAGAATGCATGGCATCCCGCCAGGATCGCTCCGTTGACAATGGCATCGTTGCCCTTCATCAGCTGTCTCATGCGCGGCCACCTCCCGTTCCGACTGCTTCCTGCTCCACGGGCTCCTTATCGTCGTCCTTGCGCACCAGGACCGTTATGGCGCCCGGTTCAGGGCAGACGTAAAAGCAGATGCCGCAACCCGTGCAGCCCGAGCCGGAATACGAGATTGCATAGTAGCCCTGGCGGTTAAGAAAACGGCTCTGTGACAGAACTCCAGGCGGACAGGAAACGACACAAAGACAGCAGCCTTTGCACAAGTGGGCAGCGATTTGGACGTCGCCCCGATCAGAATTGCCCATAAATACCTCCAGCCGTACAATTATAGCCTTTTCCCGCGCGCAGGTGGCAAAACAGGGACGCTCCCCTATTTCCCGCCAGGAAAACCGTTGATGCTCCCCTCTTCCCCGAACGGGAAATAGGGGAGCGTCCCTGTTTTGCCCGTGCGCGGGCGGAACGTCCCCTTTGCGGCAACAGGATTGCAAGGCAATTCACGTTCCGCAACCGCAAATGCGAAGACGGCGTCAGGGGAGATGCTAATCCTTTTGCAGACTTCACTTATGCGCGGAACCGGCGCGCGCACGATCACCTTTCAGGCCGCGATTGGCAGACTTTGTGCCATTTCACCCACGAATGGGGTAGGGTACCACAAAAGCGGCATTGGTAAAGCTTTTCCCGCTGCGAAATAATGCCGTCCCGTGCCTCTGCCATATCTGCGGTCCGTGCCGCAGGAGCAGTCTTCGTGGAATTGCGGCGAAAGCAGGGACAAAGGGAAAAGCAATCAAAAAATGGCAGGTATCCCATGAGGTGCGCGGCGGCTTGCCGCCACGAATCATCGAGATGCATGGGAGCACGGGCGAAGCCCGGACTGTGGAATTCCCGGCAGCAAGCTGCCTGGTCGTGCCGGCAGGACGATTTCCAGAGCGGCGACGAGTCCTGTCCTTGACACGGATCATGGGCAAGTAGACAAAACCATTTCAGCCGACGGAATCTCAATCCATGCGGAATCAGGACGGCATTCCTAATTCTGTTGTCTGTCCGGCGGAGATCCGTGCAAGGAGCAGGACCAATCGCCGCACTCCACACGGGACCGCCCTGTCATGAGTCCGGCGATTCGCCGCGGCATTTTGTTCAGACGAATGTATGCACTTCACCAGCCGAATCATGCAGACAGCCTTCGTTTACCGGGGTGCAAACCCGTGTAAGGAGCAGGGCCAGTCGCCGCACTTCAAATGGGGCGAATAACCCGATATGCTCCAGGTGCGAGTTTTGACACATGGATCCGGCTGGCGGGGCATTTCACCCTATTGCTGTAAAATATTGATATAACAAAATTTGTGGAGTGTTTAGCCTTGACGGGCAGGTCTGGTTGACTTGGCAAGAGAGTTGCTTGAGTTCATTTGATGAGGCAGGCAGAGAAGAAGATCCTGGTGGTGGAAGATGAAAAGCTGATGATTTGGTCACTGGGAATATCCCTTGCCAAATGGGGTTTTAACGTCTGCCCGGTATCTACGGCTGCGGAAGCGATTGTGCAGCTTGAGAATTGCGGTTTTGACGTCATTCTGCTCGACTATCAACTCCCGGATCAGGATGGCCTGCAGGTTGCACGCCGCGCCCGGGAAATGCATCCGGCAGCCGTTATTTTTCTGGTCACCGCTTTTCAGCTGAATGAAATATCCGTGGATGCAGGGCTGATCGACGGCTATTTCAATAAACCTCTCGATTTGCAGCAATTGCGTCAGGCGCTGATATCGATCCCCGCGTGTGCCTCATCCACCTGAAAAAGGAGTCAGGAGTCAGGAGTCAGGAGTCAGGAGTCAGGAGTCAGGAGTCAGGAGTCAGGAGTCAGGAGTCAGGAGTCAGGAGTCAGGAGTCAGGAGTCAGGAGAAAAGCTCCCAAAATCTCTGTTTCTTGGTTATTCCGCTGAATTCTTGAGCTCCCTGAGACTGGACTCGCATGCGCAACCCTGCCGCACCCGTTCTTCTCCTGACTCCTGACTCCTGACTCCTCATCTCCTGCCTGAGAGTGAATTCCCAAACACGACCCCGTGAGCGTGGGCGCGAAAATTGATAGTGGTTTCGTCTCGATAATTGATGGCTCCTTGAGCGCTTTTGCCACATTTCCAGCCAGGACAACCTTGTTCCCGGTTCCGTTCCCGACGTTGGCCTATGCAGCCAGCCAAATTATTCCGCAGGACGATGCGGGGGCAATCCGTCCGATCGCTGCCGGACAGCGGGCATTTTCCGCAGGCTCCTCTTGCA
>Ga0315277_10001522_pt1 | contig 33775 bp, 17 predicted proteins | sample YL17G05_15_MG_FD_203695 | JGI IMG/M metagenome (GOLD analysis project Ga0315277, IMG submission 203695) | Sediment microbial communities from Yellowstone Lake, YNP, Wyoming, USA - YL17G05_15 | ecosystem: Environmental > Aquatic > Freshwater > Lake > Sediment | place: USA: Wyoming | collected...
AGCCCGTCGGCCAGGAAGGCGTAGTCGTCGAGGTAGGCGCCCGGGGCACCCACGCTTCGTGGGTCCCGACCGAAGGTTGGTCCGGCCCGGCCACCGGCCAGAGAGCGGAGCAGGCGGCCCTCCGGGTTGCGGAGCCTGTTGAGTACGAAGTCGGCGGCATTCTCGGCCGCCGTGAGATAGCGCACTTTGTACAGCAGTCGTCCCGCGTCGGCGAGGCCTCGGATCATCAGGCCGTTCCAGGCGGTCAGCACCTTGGTGTCGGTGGCGGGGCGTTCTCGCCGGTCGCGGGCCTGGAGCAGTTTCTGCCGGATTGGCTCCAGGCGCTGCCGGAGCTGTTCTTCGGTCCACTGCCGCGCGCGGGCGGTTTCCTCCAGAGGCCGCGGCAGCAGCGGGACGTGGCGGCCCTCGAAGTTGCCCTCGGGCCCGATCCCATAGACGTCGGTCAGGAGCTTGAACTCCTCGTGGTCGAGTAGCCCGGCCAGTTCGTCGCGGCGCCAGAGGTAGTAACGCCCCTCTTCGGCGCCGGTTTCGGCGTCGATGGCCGAGTAGCAGCCGCCCTCCGGGCCGGTCATTTCCCGCAAGACGAAATCGAGGATCTCTTCGGCCACGTGGCGGAAACCTTCCCGCCCGGTCAAGCCGTGGGCCTCTGCATAGACTGAGGCCAGTTGGGCGTTGTCGTAGAGCATCTTTTCAAAGTGCGGGATTGCCCAGAAGCGGTCGGTGCTGTAGCGGTGGAAGCCGCCGCCGAGGTGGTCGCGAATGCCGCCGGCGGCCATCCTCTCCAGCGTGGTGATCAGCATCGACTCGGCCCGGCCGTCGGTCGACGGGCCACGCGAGTCACGGCCGTTCCGGGTACCCTCTGGGTGGCGGCGGGCGCGGTCGAGCAGAAAGACCAGGTTCGAGGGTTGGGGGAACTTGGGCATCCGCGGGTTGGCCGCGCTGTATCCGAAACCACCGTACTGCGGATCGAACTGATCGACCAGGGCGGCCAACACACCGTCGAGCAGACTGGGGTTCGGGGTGGCGGCGGGGGGCTGTTCCTGCAACTGCCGCCTGACCAGCTTGGCCATGAGGTCGGCATTCTCCCGCAATTGTTGCGGCCCTTTCTGCCATGCCTCCTGCACGAGCTTGAGCACCTTCAGCAGACCGGTCTGCCCGTTCTTGTCGCGAGGCGGGAAGTATGTCCCGCCCATCACGGGCCGGGCGTCGGGAGTGAGGAACATCGTCAAGGGCCAGCCGCCGCCCTGGGGCGAATGGATCAACTGGAAGTAGATCTGCAGCGCGGTCATGTAGATCTCGTCGAGGTCGGGCCGCTCCTCGCGGTCTACCTTGACGGCCACGAAATGCTGGTTGAGGAACTGGGCTACCTCCTGGTCCATGAACGACTCGCGCTCCATCACGTGGCACCAATAGCAGCTCGAATAGCCGATGGAGAGGAAGATCAGCTTGCCCTCGGACTGGGCCTTTGCCAGGGCCTCCCCACCCCACGGATACCAGTCCACGGGATTGTGGGCGTGCATCAGCAGATACAGGCTGGTCTGGTCGGCCAGGCGATTGGTGCTCATGGGGGGAGCCTCGGACATCGCCGCAATTGATCAAGGTGTGGGTAGACTATCTCTAGAGAAGTCTGCGAGCCCTGGCGAAAGAAGCAACCCCCTCAGAAGAGCATCCGCCAGCACCCGGGGTCTGTCACGATTCCGGCTTGATACCGGGCCAATTCGGCTTCCTGTTGGGCCTGATCCCAGGCGAAGATCTCGGCCATCCACCCAGCCACCCGCTGGGCCACCTGGCCGGCATCGGTGAGGTAGTAATGCCAGCCGGTGCGGCGGAGCATGACGTCGTCGAGGTGGACGGCCCATTCGTTTCGGCAGTAGTGCTCAACGACCTGGGCGGTCACCGGCGGCGGGAGGATGCCGCTTACGCCTTGCGTTTCTTCGAGCGGCAAGAGCGGCTCGTCGGCCGTGCGACAAGGCAAGGTCTTGCGGCGGAGGTATCGCACCAGACGGTCGACGGCCTGCTGGGCGATCAGCCGATAGGTGGTCAGCTTGCCGCCGGCCACGTCGAGCCAGCCGCGACCGCCTTCGGCGGTGCCCGCCATGCGGATCTGGTGGGCGCGGGAAATGTCGGACGGCCTGCCGTGCTTCGACGCGATCAGCGGCCGCAGGCCCGCCCAGGTGCTGATCACGTCGGCCTCGCTCAGACTAGCCGCGGGAAAGGACGAGTTGACGACCCCCAGGATGTACTGCACGTCGGCCGGTTCGGTCCGGACGCCCTCGATCGGCCCCTGGTAGTCGGTGTCGGTGGTCCCCAGGATGACCCGCTCACCCCAGGGGATGGCGAAGAGGATGCGGCGGTCCTCGGCCATGACGACCGCGTCGGGCACCGGCAGGCGGCGGCGATCGACCACCAGGTGGACCCCCTTGGTCAGGCGGAGGCGGACGCGGCTGTGCGGCAGCGGGGTACCCGCTTGCCGGGTACCCGCTTGCGGGTGGGCCCAGGGTCCGGTGGCGTTGACCACCGAGCGGGCCAGGAGCCGATAGGATCGATCGGCCAATACGTCGCAGACGTCACACTGCCATGCGCCGCTGAATGCCGAATGCTGAATGCTGAATGCTGAATGCTGAATGCTCAACGCGCCGGTGGCACCCGGCGAGGCATCCGCGAGCCTGAGGTAATTGCAGATCACGGCCCCATGCCGCGCGGCCGAGCGGAGGGTATCGAGCACCAGGCGGGAGTCGTTGGTCAGGCCGTCGAAGTAGCGGACTCCCCCGGTGAGGTCTTGCGGATTGACTCCCGGCAGGTGTGCGAGCAGTTCACGGCGGCTCAGCGAGCGGGACGGGCCGAGGTTTTGCCCGCCGCAGAGCAGGTCGTAGAGCTTCACGCCGATCCGCAACTGCCACAACGGCCAGCAGGTACGGCGATAGGTGGGAAAGACGAAAGGGAGCGGTCGGACAAGGTGGGGGGCGATGCGGTGGAGCACCCGCTTCTCCCGGCTCGCCTCGTAGACCAGGCCGAGGCGACCCTGGGCCAGGTAGCGGAGCCCGCCGTGCAACAGGCGGCTGGACCGGCTGCTGGTGCCGAAGGCCAGGTCGTGCTGTTCGACCAGGCCGACGTGCAGCCCGCGCATGGCCGCGTCGCGGGCGATGCCCGCGCCGACGATCCCCCCGCCGACCACCAGCACGTCCAGTTCCCCGGCGGTCAGTTGTGCGATCTGGTCGTGGCGGAGTTGATGCAGGGCAACTTGTGGCACGGAGGTTGGGCTCCGAGGGCTGTTTGGCAGGGTTTAGCGCCGACGGCCTCGCCGTGGAGGTCACGCCGCGTGGCCGCGGCGGCTAAACCGGACTATTCATGGCGGTGTGCCACTGCTTGCCGCACGGCAAGCAGTGCACGGCCGTTACGAACGGCACTGCTTCTGACGAAGCAGTGGCACACTGCGGCGGTTTTCCCGGCCCATGAGTCATCCGGCTACACCCGCAGCGGCTTGTGCAGCGCGCTTTCCAGGGCCTGGGCCACAGTCCGCAGCGCCTTGATGCGGGCGTAGAGCTTGCAGTTGGCCTCGAGGATGGTCCAGGGGGCATACGTGGTGCTGGTCCGCTGGAGCATCTCGACGACCGCCAGCTCGTATTCTGCCCATTTCTCGCGGTTCCGCCAGTCCTCGGGGCCGATTTTCCAGCGTTTGTAGGGCGTCTGCTCGCGTGCCTTGAAGCGGCGGAGCTGCTCGTCGGGATCGATCTGCAGCCAGAACTTGACGATCACCGTGCCGAAGTCGGCCAACTGACGCTCGAACTCGTTGATCTCGCGGTAGGCGCGTTCCCACTCGGCCCTCGTGCAGAGGTCCTCGACGCGTTCGACCATGACTCGGCCGTACCAGGAGCGGTCGTAGATCGTGATGTGGCCGGCCTTGGGCACGTGCTTCCAGAACCGCCAGAGGTAATGATGGGCCTGCTCCTCGGCGGTAGGGGGGCCGACCGGGACCACCTGGTAGCCGCGGGGATCCAGTCCGTGGGTCAGCCGCCTGATGTTGCCCCCCTTGCCCGCCGCATCCCAGCCTTGATAGACGATCACGGCGGGCACGCGGGCCACGTACAGTTCGTGCTCGAGCTGGAAGAGACGCTGCTGCAGTTCGTCGAGTTGCTGCTGATACTCCTCGCGCTGCAACGCGAGGCTCAGGTCGACCCGGTCGAGGATCGACTGCGGCCGGATGGCCGAATCGGCCGGCTCGGGCATGGGCTGAGGTTCGGCCGGAGGTGGCACTGGCGTCACGCCAGTGGCACCTGGCTCGCGGGCGCCGCGATCGAGCTGCTCCCCGACGGCCTGGATGACCGTCTCAAAGACCTTCACCCGGGCGAAGCGGCCGTGGGTGGCCTCGACCACCGTCCAGGGCGCACAGGCCGTGCTGGTCTCTTGGAGCATCTCCTCGACGGCCTCCAGCCACCGGTCGTACTGCCGATGGCGTTTCCACTCGTCCTTGCCGACCCTCCAGGCCGTGGCCGGGTCGTCTTCCAGGCGTCTGAAGCGACGCCGTTGCTCTCGTTTGCCGATGTGCAGCCAGAACTTGACGATCACGGCGCCGGCGTCGGTCAAGTGCCGCTCGAACTGTTCGATGTCCCGGTAGGCCCGTTTCCACTCGCGTTTGGGCGTGAGGCCTTCCAGGCGTTCCAGCAGGACGCGGCCGTACCAGGAGCGGTCGAAGATGGCGAAGCTGCCGGCGGCGGGCAGGTCCGCCCAGAATCGCCGCATCCAGGGACGGAGCTGCTCGGTCTGGTCGGGCGGATTGATCGGATAGACCGCGAAGCCGCGGGGATCGAGCGCCTGGGTGAGGTGGTTGATCAGCGTTCCTTTGCCGGCGGCGTCCCAGCCCTCGAAGACAATCAGCACCGGCACGCCCGCCGCACGCGCAGCCCGCTGACACTCGCCCAGCCGGATCTGCATCGGTGGAAAGACCTGTTGGTAGGTCTCCTTGGAGATTCTTCTGTCGAGATCGACTAGGTCGAGCACGCGGGGCCTCCCTTTCGGGCAACCGTCTGCAAGTGTCTCTGCTGTAGTGTAGGTTGCCGTGTCGCTGGGTGCCATGCCCACGCTCGTCGTGGGCATGATTGCCGTCTCGCTTCGCTCGCTTGGCAAGCATGGCACCCGTCAATCCACCTCCGCCGGGCAACTACCGCGCTTCCCAGCCCAACGACCGCCGAACGGCCTCGTGCCAGCGACGACGGAGCGTATCGCGTTGTTGGACAGGAAGGTTGGGCAGAAACTCGCGGTCCAGCGCCCAGTGGCCGGCGACGTCGGCGGTGTCCTGCCAGTAGCCGACCGCCAGACCGGCCAGGTAGGCCGCGCCCAGAGCCGTGGTCTCGGCCACCACCGGGCGGCGGACGCGGACGCCCAACAGATCGGCCTGAAACTGCATCAGGTGGTTGTTCAACGAGGCGCCGCCGTCAACTCTCAGCTCGGCCAGATCGAGCGCGGCGTCTTTCTGCATGGCCTCGACCAGGTCGCAGGTCTGATAGGCCATCGACTCTACCGCCGCTCGGGCCAGATGGCCGGCCGTGGTGCCGCGGGTGATACCCAGGATGGTGCCGCGGGCGTAGGGGTCCCAATGCGGCGCGCCCAGACCTACGAAGGCCGGCACGAAGTAGACTCCACCGGAGTCGGGCACCGTGGCCGCGAGTTGTTCCACGTCGGCCGAGGTGCGGATGATCCCCAGGCCGTCGCGGAGCCACTGGACCACGGCCCCGGCGATGAACACCGATCCTTCCAGGCAGTAGGTGACCCGCTGGCCGATGCCCCAGCCGATGGTGGTCAAGAGGTTGTTGGCCGAGGCGACCGGCTGGCGGCCGGTGTTCAGCAGCAGAAAGCAGCCGGTGCCGTAGGTGTTCTTGGCGCTGCCCGGCTCAAAACACCTCTGGCCGAAGGTGGCCGCCTGCTGGTCGCCGGCGGCGGCGGCGATGGGGATAGGCCCGCCGAACCACTGCGGGGCGGTCTCGGCGTAGACTTCGCTGGAAGGACGGACCTCGGGCAGCATGGCGCGAGGAATCTGAAGCAGCCGGAGCAGCTCATCGTCCCAATCGAGCGTGTGGATGTTGAAGATCAGCGTGCGGCTGGCGTTGCTGTAATCGGTCAGGTGGCGCCGGCCGCCGGTGAGTCGCCAGATCAGCCAGGTGTCGACGGTGCCGAAGAGGATTTCTCCCTTTTCGGCCCGGCCGCGGAGTCCCTCGTGCGTGTCCAACAGGTGCTTGATCTTCGTGCCGGAGAAGTACGCATCCACCACCAGGCCGGTCTTGACGCGGAAGGTCTCTTGCAGGCCGTCGGCCTTCAGCCGCTCGCAGATCGCCGCGCTGGCGCGGCTCTGCCAGACGACGGCGTTGGCCACGGGACGGCCGGTGTCGCGGTCCCAGAGGACGGTCGTTTCGCGCTGGTTGGTCACGCCCAGGGCGGCCACGTCGGCAGCGGTGAGCGACGCCCGGGCCAGAGCGGTCCGGGCCACGTCGAGCTGCGAGGACCAGATAGCCTCCGGGTCGTGCTCGACCAGCCCCGGCGCCGGGAGGATCTGCTCGAATTCCTGCTGGGCGGCGGCCACCACCCGGCCGTCGTGGGCGAAAACGATCGCCCGGCTCGAGGTGGTGCCTTGATCCAGGGCGAGGATGTACTTGCTCATAACGGGATGACTCCTCCGGGGCTTCGGCAGGCGCAGTCTACTGTTGCCACGGAGTGGTGGCAAGATAACCAGGGTTGCGACGCAGGTACTCGTCGGATAGACAAGGGGCGGTTCACTCCGGCCGATCGACCAACCCTCGCCACCTGGCCCGAAGGAGAATGGCGGCGACGATCACGGATGCCAGCCCACCCAGATGCAGGCCCTTGGTGGAACCGCCGACGCAGGCGTATCGGATCATCTCGGCGAACTGGCCGGGTCCGGGTCGAGATAGACTTGCAGGTCCTCGCGGTCCCGATCGACGTAGACCGCGAAGCTGTTCGGCCGCAGCAGTTGAAAGCGCATCCGCTGAGCGGCCAGGCGGTAGCCGGGAATGCGCACGCTGATGCTGAGCGGCTCCTCGGGCACACCGGCCAGGGCGAAGGTGCCGTCGGACGCCAGCACGAGCTGCTGCGAGTCCCAGGCGTATTCACGAGAGACCAGCAGGCGGGTCCCCTTGGGGATCGGCTGGTTGTCGGTGAGCATCACGCGTCCGGCCAGCCGATGGGCCGGCAGGAGACGGAGCTGGCCCACTTCATGCTGCGAGCCGTCATCGCCCAACATAACGCGCTTTACCCGGGAGAAACCGACGCGGCCGGCGTCCTGCATCTTCGTGTAGACGTAGAACTCCGTATTGGGGACCACGTTGTCGAACTGGAACCGGCCGCGCTGGTCGGTGCCGATCTGGTACTCGCCGACGAACTTGCCCGCAGAGCGATCGGACTGGACCAGCCCGATAGTCGCGCCGCCCACCGGCCCGTTCTCCCCCAGCAGGGTCCCGGTCACCACGACTCCCTCCTTGAGTTGCAGTTCGTGGACCTGCTGGCCGGTTTGGAGGAGGTTGAAGATCCGCGTGGCGTATCGCCGGGCCGAGACCTCCAGATCCAGGGCCACGTCCGGCTCCTGGCAGACGAGGATACACTCGCCGCGGTCGTTGGTCACCGCCAGCGGATCGACCTCCCGAATGGCCCCCATCCGGTGCGTCGTACCCGTCTTGATGCCAAAGGGGTGGACGGTTGCTCCCTCGATCGGTGTGCCATTGGCGTTGACCACCCGGACGCGGAGCAGGCGGCGCGGGTCGAGGTTCTCCGGCACAGGTTCGAGCTTCAGGGTGACCGGCTCGGCCCCGGGATCGATCTCGGCAGCGAAAGCCGGCCGGTATTTCTCGGCCACGACCAGCACGCGGAACAGCAGCGACGGGTCGAGTGCCTCGATGCGGAACCGGCCCTCGGCGCTCGTGTTCGCCTCCTTGGCGCAGTCGGCATAGCACCCCGGGCAGAGGATTCCGGTGCCCTCCCGCGGCCTGGCAGTGTAGATCGACACGCGAGCACCGGCAATCGGCTCGCCCTGCTGGTCGACAACTCGGCCCGCCAGATCGTGGCCCACGGGCGGTGCGGCCAAGGCCGCCATCACGGCAGCAGTCCAGGTGACGGCTTGCATGTCGGGTTCCTCCAGAGAGTATCGAGAGAGATGTTGGGCGGCGGCGCAGCTCCCGCTCGGGGCTCTATTCCGGCCATCCAAGTTGCAGTTTCGGATCGAGGACGATCCGGACATCCTTGTCGCCGGGCATGGCGTCAACTCTGGCGGGAAAGCGGATCCTTCGGTCTTTGGAATTCGGCGGGTCAGGGATATAGGCCATCATGCTCAGCGCGACGTTCGGCACACCTCGGATGGTGAAACGGCCGTCCTTGCCGGTGGGCTGTTCGGTGAATGCCCCCCTGATCGGTCGCCCAGTGCGGTCCTCGGCGCTCACCTTGGCCCCTTCGACCGGGTTGCCGTCCGGATCCACAACGATCCCTGAAACGCTCAGGTTCTTGCGGCGCAACTCGAGCGTGCGCAGTTCCTGCGTCTGGCCCGGTTCCAGCGGGAACGCGGGGCTGCGCGGCTCGGTGAATTCTGTGCTGAAGCTTTCGACCTGGAAAGCCTTGCCGGGCGGCACCAGGTCGAATTCGAACCGGCCCGATTCGTCGGTCTTCACGGAATCAACAGATACCATGTACATTTCGTTCCGGTACGCAAGGCTCGGCATGAGCGAGACGCCGACGCTGGCGGTTGGCTGGCCATCGACCAGCACCCGCCCCCGCACCGCGGCCGCCTGTTCGAGTTGGATGTCAACCTTCACCGGCTCCGAGTTCTCGGCGTGGCCCGCGGTCTCGACGCGGAGTCGGCGGATCAGCCTCCGCTGACGATGCGTGGCGTTCAACCAGAGTTGTTTCATGGCCGGCAACCCTGTCAAGGTGAAGCGACCGTCCCCGCCGGTCTGGGTGGAGAGGTCCACGTTGGGATCGTTGCCCGGGGAAGGGAGCGTCTTGACCTCCGCGCCGTCCACGGGTTTGCCCTCCGGATCGATGACCCGGCCGGTGATAACCAACCCGCGACCCACGGTGAACCGTACTTGGGGCGTTTGCTCGCCCGGCGTGACGTCGATCTGGCGGACGAACCGTGGATTGGGATTCTCGCCGCGCCGCGGAATCGGGTCACGGGGAAGGTGGTAGCCCTCGACGGGTCCAGAGATGCTGAGCGAGCCCTTGCCCGGCGGAACCACGATGCGAAAGCCGCCGTTTGCATCCGTGGTCACGGACGAGGCGTAGAACCGGTCCGACGCGTCGTCGGGCAGTTGGTCGCGGAAGTAGACACTCACGCCCGGAACGCCCTTGCGGGTGTCTTCGCCGACGACCGAGCCGGTCACCGTCTGACCACGCGGCAGTTCGATTTGAGCCTCGGCCTCGCGCTGATCCTCGCGCAGTACGACATGGACTCTTCGGCCGAGATAGTCGCTCTCCTTCGGCGGCCAAGCAGACACATACCATTCGGGATCGGACAGACCTTGAAAGGCGAAACGGCCTTGGGTGTCGGCGATTTGGTTCAGGCCGCGGTTCCTGAAGGAAAGCATTACTTTCGCCCCCGCGCAGGGCTTCTTGGTATCCGCAAGAACGACGCGGCCACGGATCCGAAACCCCGGCTTGAGCTCGACGGTGAAGTCCCCCGTGTGGACCTTGTGAGTTGTCTCCTGGCGTTTGCCCTCAGGCGAGTAGGATGTGTCTTCAAGGTCCGGTTGCGGCTGGTCCGTGGTGGCTGCGTAGATCCCCTCTCGCGCGTACTGCTCGTGCTCTGCGACGAGGGTTGCACGCATCTCAGGCGGCAGACCGCCGATGGCAAACCGGCCTTCGGCGTCAGTCTGGGCTCTGGGTGTAAGCTGCGACCACCCCAGATCCAAACGGTCTGGCGGGCCGCTGAAATCTCGGATTCGACTCTCCAGACCCGCAAGCTCGTGCAACCTGACCTCCACGCCGACAACCGGCCGGCCCTGGGCGTCGACGAGCCGGCCGGTGAGCTTGGCTTCGGCGGGCAGCGCGAGCGTCAGGGCAGTCTTTTCCTCGGCGCTGCCGAGGTGCCGCCAGGCGATGCCATGTCCGTCGGCTACGACGACCACATCCCAAGGCGCCTCATAGCTCCAGTCGCGCTTAAACGGCGGCGCCGGGACCTTGTCGAACCGGAACTTGCCGTTGGCGGCCGTCTGCACCGTGGCCAGCACGTCTCGGGGGTTTTCGTCGTAGGGATTCTCGCTTACGCGCAAGCTAGACCATTCGCGCAAGTAGACTTTGGCCCCGGCAACCGGCTTTCCGCCGGCCTCGACGACGGTGCCCAGTGCGGAGAGGAAGACCGTGCCTTTCGGCGGCTGCTTCTCCTCGCTGGGTTCGTCGGCCGGGGTAGGGCTACCGTTAACAGCGGTTGCGTCGGGTTGCTCTTCGGCGCGGGTGCCGCCGATGCCTAACAGGCCGACGAGCATTGTCGACGCGACCGCGACCACGCCGACCGTGACTATCAGCCGCGGGCCGACTCGGGTGGAGAGCCTCCGTGATGAATCGAGGATCCGCACCACCCGGCGACCGAGCCACGAGCGGAGTGATACCACGGCCACCGCTGCGGCAGAGACGGGTATGCTATGCCGCTCCGCCACGTCGGCCAGCCGCCGGGCGTAGGCGCGCGAGTCGAATCCAAGACCGAGGACGTAGTCGTCACAGACCTCTTCGGACGCCCGTACCATGCGGCGCGACAAGACCCACAAGAGCGGCTGGAAGAACAGGACGGCGACCATGACGCGGCTCAGGAGGTTCCAGACGCAGTCGTGGCGGGCCAAGTGGGCCAGCTCATGGACCAGGATCTCGCTGCCGGCGGGGTTTTCTTCTTCGTCCGGAAGCAGGATCGCCGGACGCAGCAGGCCGAACAAGCAGGGACTTGTGACCAGCGGACTTCGCAGCAGCGCGGGCGCCCGGACGCCTAGCCGGGCAGCCAGTGCACGGCCGTGGGAGAGCGTCTGCGGATCCGCGCGGCGGGCTTGCCTTCGGACCCCCGCCATCAGCCCGTACGCCACCAACAGCCGCAGCAGCAGAAATCCTGACACGATAGGCCAGGCGACAGTCACGACACAGGCCAGCACGCCGGCCACGTTCACCCGTGGGGGCGACGGTGCGGCTCGATCGGGGTCCGGCTGAGCGGGTCTCTGCGAGAGAGGCTGATCGGCCCATGCGGCCGGCGCGCCCGACCCATCGCGAGGCGGCGCGTCGAGGCCGTTGAGGGATCGTGCCACATCGTCTGAGGCCGCCAGTCCGGGCAGTGCTTCAGCGCGGTGCAGGTCGTCGGCGTTGCTTAGCTCGGGTGGGCGGGTAAGGTCCTGCGGGGCCGGTGCCGGCGCGGGCAAGGTCAGCGTCAGTCCGTCCAGGCCGGCGCGCAGCAACAGCCAGGACGCCCCAGGGCACAGCAGCACCGCGGCCAGCGTGGCGCGGTAGATCACCGACCGCACGGCAGCGCCTCGGCGGCAAAGCATCCGTCCGGCCAAGAGTCCCAAGGCGATCAACAGGGCAGACTGGAGGAGCCAGTTCAGCGCCAGCCGGGCCGCGCTATCCTGGAAGGCAGCGAAAACCGCATACAAGTCGCTGGCGGACATGACACGGCCTCCTATGTGCGTTGCTTGTGGTCGATGAGCCGGCGGATTTGCTCCAGTTCGTCGCGGGAGACCTGTTCGTGCTCAAGCAGGCACGCGACCAGACCTGCGGGCGAGCCTGCGAACATCCGCTCCAGCAGTTCGCGGGTGGCGCCAGTTTTGACTTTTTCCTCTTCCACCAGGGGATAGAAGACAAAGGTTCGGCCATCCACTTCGTGGGCAGCCGCCGCTTTGGCTTCCAGCTTGCGCAAGAGGGTCTGGACGGTGCTGTGGGCGACGGGCTGGCGGCGATTCAGGGCGTCGGTGATCTGGCGAGCAGTGGCGCGGCCCCGCTGCCAGAGGACCCGCATAATCATCAACTGGACGCGTCCGAGACGTGGTGTGGTCATTCCGGTTACCTCGTACCACCTGGGGGTGCAGCAAGTACAACGCAATAAATCTACCAAAGTAAACAAAACTTGTCAAACGGCCCCTTGCGGGGAATGTAGCGGAGGATCGGCGCTGTCGGGGGTGCCAAGGACGAGGCCGAGCTGTTTTCCGAGCCTGTTTGCATTTTTCGCGGAGTGCGGATAGAATTATGGGAAAACTGGACCAGCCTATCTGAGGGGGCCATATACTACGGGCTGGGGGTTTGGCGATGGGCAACGACGCAGTGGACGAGTTCCTGGCGGTGCTCGAGAAGAGCAGGCTGCTTACGCCCGAGCAGATCGACGACGCCCGGCTGGCCGCCCAGCAGTGCAGCGACCCGAAGGGCGCCGCCAAGGCCCTCGTCCAGCGAGGACTGCTTACCCGCTGGCAGGCCGGCCAGTTGCTGGCCGGGCGAAGCTCGTTCTTCTTGGGCAAGTACAAGCTGATCGAGCCCATCGGCCGAGGCGGCATGGGAGGTGTGTTCCTCGGCCAGCACACCACGATGAACCGCCGGGTGGCCCTGAAGATTCTCTCGCGGGAGGTGGGCAAGGACCCTGCCTCCCTGGAGCGATTCCTGGACGAAGCCCGGGCCATCGCCGCCCTGGACCATCCGAACATCGTCCAGGCGTACAGCGTCGACCACGACGCGGATCGCTACTACCTGGTGATGGAGTACATCGACGGGCGGGATCTGAAGCAGTTGGTCGAGGAGGAAGGGTTGCCCGACTGTGACACGGCTGCCGACTACATCCGGCAGGCGGCCGACGGCCTGGCACACGGCCACGGCCGGAACATGATCCATTGCGACATCAAGCCGTCGAACCTGCTGGCCAACAGCCAAGGCGTGCTGAAGATCGTCGACCTGGGGTTGACGCGACTGAACGGGCGGAGCCGGGAGGAGGTCAACGAGGGACGAGGGGCGAGGGACGAGGGACGAGGGACGAGTTCATCAATCATCAATCATCAATCATCAATCATCAATGGACAAGGTGAGCGGATCCTGGGCTCGGTCGATTACCTGGCCCCCGAGCAGGCCCTAGGAAGCCCCGATTTCGATCACCGCGCGGACATCTACTCCTTGGGATGCACCTTGTACTTTCTGTTGACCGGTCATCCACCCTTTCCGGAAGGAACGCTGTCGGAGCGGATCGTCAAGCACCAGGTGCACCAGCCGCAGAGCATTCACCGGCAGCGCCGGGATGCGCCTGCGGGCCTGGTGAGGATCTGCGAGAAGATGATGGCCAAGCGGCCCGAAGACCGCTTCCAGTCGGCCGAAGAGGTCAGCCGGGCGTTGGCCGAGTGGAAGCTGCGGGAACCGGAGCAGAAGCGCACCGTCGCCTTGAAAACGGCGGAACCGTTGGAGGAACTGGCCAGTGGCACTGGCGTCACGCCAGTGGCACGCGCATCGCCGTCGATCGACGTGGACGCGGAATCCGGGCTGAACGGGGTCACCGGCGCAGGCAAAGCGGAGCGGACGCGCAAGGCAGGATTATGGCGGACTCGACGGCGGGCAGTCGCCGCCTGGGCGGTCGCCGGGCTGGCGCTGGCGGCGGCAGCCGCAACCGTCTCCTGGGTGATCGGCTCGGGGTCGGCTCTGACCGAGCGCGATCGGACGCCGGCCGGGTTGCGCGCCGGGGGCCCCGAGGAGGGCAGGCCCGTCGGCAGACGGCCAAGACCCACCGACGCGCGAGGAGACCGCCACAGCAAAGCCCCGACCGACAATCGCGCGGACAGGAAGCCGCCAGCCGAGGTACCTCCCGCCGAAGGCCCGCCCGCCCAAGGTCCTCCCGCCGCCAAGCAGGAACCGGGTGCCCGGGACCACGACCCGCCCGAGCCAAAGCCTGAGCCAAAGGAGGCGGAGCCGAAGGGGCCCGAGCAGGGGCCACGAGAACCTGGGGAGGGACCGGCGAAGCAGAAGGAGCCCTTCCGTCAGTTGGCCAAGGCCGTCGACCTGCCGGTCCTGCGGGTCAGCGGCGGGGCAGACGGGCAGTCGGGCGTGGCGGTGGCGCTGGGGACACTTCAGTTGGAGCCCAACGCCGTGTGCATTGTGGAACTGAAAGGGGGCAAAGACGCGGTGCCCGGCAATCGGCACCTGGCCCTCGACCGCGAGCAGGGCAACAACGCCTGGCTGATCCGGCTGGATGCGGACGACAAGCCGAACGCCGACGACCAGGGAACCGACCTGGCACGGCTCTGGCTCGAGGAGCAGACGCTGAAGTTTCAGTGGCTCAGCGGCGCCGGCCGGGCCCGAGGCAACTGTCTGCGGAACTGCGGGCTGTTGGTCGGTGTCGACCAACAGAGCCACTGGCTGCCGCTCTCGCCGCCGAAGGCCGTGGACCCGCTGGTGCTCGACCTGGACGGCGGGGTGGCAAGGATCTCGCTGCCCACGGCCGAGTGGATGCCCAAGATCGGGACGCTGCGGCTGCAAATCACCGGCCTGGAAGGGCCCTTTCCGCAGCATACACTGAAGCCGGCCGATGGGATCTCGGAGAACGGCCGGGTGGAGGTTCTCTTTTCCGGCGAGAAGCTGCCCGGCGTGAGGCTGCAAGTTGCGCTGGTTGGCAGGGGGCGTGCGGCGAGCGCGGAGGTGACGGCCTTGTACCAATTGGCCGACCGGGTCCAACGACAGTTCAAGGCCATGGAGGCCGTACGCCTCTCGGGTGAGTTCTACGTCTTGCAGAATCGTTGGCAGAGCACCCTCGATAAGCTCAGTGAACAGGACCCCAGACGGCCCGACGCCCGGCGGCAGGTCGACCTGTTGAAGGAATCGCTGGAACAACTCAAGGCCCTGGGCGAGCTGTACCAGCAGATCCACAAACGGGGTAAGATCCATTTCCGCGTGTTCCGCGCAGTGGACGATCGGCAGATCGAGCTGTTCACGACCCAGGCGACCGCGCCGGAAGGACCAGGCAAGAACGGGCCACGCGAGAGTCGTTGATGACGGCGACGGCGGCTTGCGGCTGCAACCAAGCGGCGGGCAGGCCCTCCAGTCGGCGGCCCGGCCGCTGGGGAAGATCAGAGAGAAATAGGTTGTTGATCGAGTTGGACTTGCCGATGAAGTGCCCTCAGTCAACCGAGATTCCGCTGCACGCGAGTGACCACGGCTGGCAATATAGTCTGCGGGACATCTTCCTTGTGACTCTGGCCGCGAGCGTGGTACTGGGGACCGGGAAAGCGTTCGGCGGCCTCTTGGGACCCATTGAGCTCGGCCTGGTGATCCTTGCCGGCGTGTCCGTTCTTGCCGCGGGCATTCTTACCAGGATTCATTGGCCATGGATTCTTGGGCTCGTGCTATTGTCTCTTGCCGCGTGGTTGCTGACGCCTTCGGGTTTTCCGCTCAGGTACCGTTTGCTCGCTGCCGGGTTGGTAAGCGGGGTGTACGCAACGGCGGGGTTGCCGGTGATCCTTGTGAGCCGGCCCGGCGAAAAGAGGTGGCCGTGGATGCTCGGGGCCGTTGCCTGCTTTTTGGCCCCGGCGCTGGTGACGGCGGCCGACCCACTGAGCATGCTTATCGCAGCGGCACCCCTGTGGCTTTGCTACACTCTGGTCACACTGGCTTGGAGCAAACGAAGATCGGCCCTTCTCGTCATGGGGCCTGTGTTTTTCCTGGGTGGCGTGGGGATCGTGCTGGGCAGCTACTATTATTCCGATCGAGCGGCCCACTCTTCGGCGGCGACGCCGGCGTTCAACCCGCTTCCGCCCGTGGCCATTGATCTGCTGATGAGCGCATCCGCTCTTATTGCGCAGCTCGGTGGTGCCGTGACAATCCTTGCGATGCTCACCAGATCACGCCCCGAAGCAGAGCGAGATCAGCAACGTTGCGACGCTAGCTGAGCCCGCCCTGGCCGAGGGTCTTGCCGATCTTGGGCGGCGTTGGTACCGCAGCCAAAGCGACCGAGTCGGCACTGATCGAGGCCGTGCACGACCCGGACGAGCAGGTTCGCCAGGCCTCGGCCTGGGCGCCGGGCAAGGTCAGAGGGCAGTAAGCCCGCGGTTGATCCGAGGGGGCCCTCGGCAGTACAATACGTGCGTACGCCGAAACGAAGGAGCCGAAGTATGAACCCCCCAATTCCCGCGGAGTTCCAGGAGTTCGTGGACGATATCATCCGCAGCGGGAGTTTCCACAGCGAAGCGGAAGTCGTCAGCGAGGCCCTGCGCCTGTTGAGAAAGCGCGAGCAGCTTTGTCGCGAGGTCAATGCCGGCATCAAGCAGCTTGACGAAGGCGAAGGGATCGATGGCGAAGAGGTCTTCGAGCGACTGGAAAGGAAAGCCGAAGGTATCGCCAGGCAGACTACTCCGCAAGACCAATGAGCCGTGTCATCTTCGCTCCGCTGGCCGAAGCGGACCTCGATGCGCTTTTCTGAGGTGGGCGGAACTTGATCATCGTGCTGGCGCAGCGGACACGTGCTTTGTTCCTGCGTTACTGGAGCACTTCGACAGTGATGTCGGGATAGGCCATCAAACGCGTGTCGTTGGTCAGAAACACGTCGCACCCACTCTCCACGGCGGCCGCCAGGTGAATGGCATCCGCGGTCCTAACCCCATGCAGCGCCCGCACATCCGTGGCTCTGTCGTAAACCGCCGTGGTCAGCGGAACCCAACGGACATCGGGCAGGGCGAAGAACGCATCAAACTTGGAAAGCGTAAGCATGTCGCCGAGCCGGATGGGCGTGACCCGACATTCCAGACGGGTCAAGTCGCTGAAGGCAATCTGATCTCCGGCCGATTGCAGCGTTGCCAGCCGATTGCCGGCTCGAACTTGAAACGGTCCGACAAGATCGAGATAGTAGATCAAGATCATGCTGTCGCAGTAGACCAGCATGGCTACCTCTGCTCCGGCCGTTGCTGTCCCGAGGTCCCGCGATATACCTGTTCGAAGCGTTCGTCACCCGAACGCAGTTCCTCGATCTCGGTGTCGATCTCTTCTCGGGTGCGAAAGCGGTGGCCGGCGGCTTCCAGTTCAGACCTCGCGCGCTGCAAGTATCCCCACCAATTCTCCGCACCGGGCTGAGGCCCGGGGACGGACCGAATGACGATTTCGACCGGCCCTTCCGGCAACGGCGGCTTCGCGTCCAGTTCCAGCGTACCGTCCGGCTTCAGCCGGCCATGCACTACGACCTGGTTTCGATTCATCGGTGTGTCCCCTGATGCTGAGTCTCTTTGGAAGACAAGCCACACTGACCCAAGGTTCCCCCGATCTTGGGCCAGCCGGATGGGGCCAGGCCGCGGGAGGAGCATTTCAGCACCACCAGCGTCTCGTTGTCCAGCCCGAAGGCGACGCGCTCTGGGGCGATGATTGTGCCGGCGGAGCGGACGGCCGATCCGACTTGGGCCGTCCAGAGGGCCTTGCCGCTCAGGTCGGCCGCGTGGACCAGGCCGGTGTTGTCGCCGAAGTAGATCACGTCGTCGTCGCCGATCACCGGGGTGGACTCGACCGGGCCGGCGGCCTGGTACTGCCAGCGGATCTTGTGGGAATTGCCGTCGACCGAGACCAGCCCGCCGCGGGGCTGCTGGCCGCGGCGGGACTGGCTCAGGCCAACGTAAATCTGGCCGAGCGGGTCGATCACCGGCGAGGCGAGCGTCTGGCCCGGCATCTCGGTCCGCCAGGTCTCGGTGCCGTCGGGGGCGAAGCCGTGGAGGTGCTCATCGCTCCCGGCCACGACCAGGGTGCCGTTCTCGGTCAGAGCCGGCCAGCAGCGGACGTACCAGCCGGCATGGCCCCGCTCGGCCGTCTGGTCCCAAAGGTTCCTGCCCTTCTGCTCGTCGAGCCGGATGGCAACCATGTAACCCTCTTCGGACCCGACGTAGAGCACGTCCTGGTGGATGACGGCGGCGGCGTCGAACTTCTGGCGGGAGCGGAAGTAACGGCCCGGACGCCCTCCGGGCGGCAGGACCTTCCCTTGGACGTCGACCTTGATCAGCCCGCCGCCGAAGGCGCTGATGAAGGTGTTTCCCTGCTGGTCGACGACCGGGGCCGCGTATCCCAGGGGTTGGCCCACGTTGGCCGGCGGCCAGGTCTGTCTGCCCTCGGAAGTGACGCAGTGCAGGCAGCCGTCGGTGCAATGCAGCCGGATGCTCCCGTCGCCGTCCAAGGTCGCGGGGCCGGGGGCGTGGCTGCCCGTGACGTATTCCCAACAGACCTGCGGGCGTCCGGCCTGCTCCTGGAGCGAGACCAGCCTTCCTTGCACGTGCAGGAAGATCCGGCCGGTCGCGTCGACCGCGGGGGCATTGGTCAGCGGCTTCGGCTCGCCGGGCGGCGACTCTTCCGGATAGGCCCAGGCGAACTGCGGGGGCCGGACCAGTTTTGGCCTGGGTTTGGGCTCCGGGGGCTTCGGCTCCTGGGGCTGAAGCGGCTCGACAAGTTCGGTCTCAGATGACGCTGGTGGCCGGGGCTTGGCCGGCGCCGGCCGTCTGGTCTCTTCCCGCGCGGGCCGTTTTGCCTCCGCGGGTGCGGGCGGCTGGGTCTGCTGGGGCGGGGCCGGCCGCGTCTTGGCCGGCCTTGGCTGCGTCGCTTCGGGGGCGGCTGATCGGCGCGAAGGCGTCGGCGAGGGGCGGGCCTTCGCGGGCGGGGTCGTTTGCCCGGCCGGTGGTGTGGTGCCGGGTGCCAGGGGCAGCTTGTCTGCCCCTGACCCCGCAGCGGCGGGCAAGCCGCCACTGGCACCCAAGCCACCACTGCCACCCGAGCCGCCACTGGCACCCAACACCTTGGACGGTCCCTTCGGTGCCGGCGGTGCTGGAGGGATGCCGGGTTTCGGCGGCGGCACGCCCGGTCGGGCCGAGGGGACGCCAGCCCGTGGCACTGGCGTCACGCCAGTGGCACCCGGCGGCCCCGGCGCAGTGCCCCCTTGGGCCGGCGGGGCGCCGCCCGGGATCAGCCTGAATAGCCCGACCGCCTGGCTGCCGCATTGAGGGCAACGGTACGGTTGGGTAGGCCGTTGGAGCCGGTGACCGCAGTTGGTGCACTGAAAGCTCTTCATGCGGGGTGGGCCCTTCATCTGACGGCGACGTTGGCCTTGGTGTAGACCTTGCCGTTGTCTCGCAGGACGATCCAGCCGCGGACTTCGGTGATCTCCACGCCCCGGGTGGAGGCGGTGTGGCGGGTGGAGTCGAAGCGCTCGCCGGGCTCGACCAACTCGATGGTGTTGGCAATGCCCACGTCTTGCAGGGCTTCTTTCAGCCAGGCGGCCAGGGCCTTCTCCATAGGGCTGGAGCCGGGGCGGGTTTTGGGTTGCCAGCGGTAGTAGGCCTCGCCGATGTCCTTCAAGAGCGGCGGCATCTTGTCCGCGGCGGCGGAGCGGAAGATGAGCAACTGGCCCAGCAGGGAACACGCCCCGGCATCGCCTTCAGAGACGCCCGCCAGGAGTTGTTGTCGCTGGAAATCGAGGCCCGGGTATTCGGCCAGGTCGCTGCCCAAGAGCGCCCGCTGCCAATCGTCGCCGGCCAGTGACACTGGCGTCACGCCAGTGGCACCCGGCGGCCCGATGACCGGTCCGCAGACCGGTGCGGGGGCCGGTTCTGCGAGTTGGTCAGGCTGTTGCGGGGCGAGCCGTTCGGCCAGCCTTTCCAGCTTCGCGTCGAGCTGGCCGAGCTTCTCGCTGAAACCGTCGATCTTCTCGGCCAGCGCGACGGTCGCCCGATCATTTGCCATAGGCCCTGACGAATTCGACTGCTGCTCGACGAGATACGCCAGGACCTGCTGGTTTGTCTGGCTGAGCAGGACTCCGAGCTGGCCGAGGCGGGCGCAGAGCTGACCCAACTGGTCAGGAGCCTCGCCGGCCCGTGGCACTGGCGTCACGCCAGTGGCCCCCGGCGTCACGCCAGTGGCACCCGGCGGGTCGGGAATCTCGATCTGGACCTGGTCCTCTTTTTGGTCCTTTTTTGCCGGCCACAGGGGCATGCTCGAAGCTCCGGGCAATGGTCAGGGGAGGGGGTCAGGGATCAGGGGCGAGGGGTGAGGGGCCAGGGGTCAGGAGTCAGTGGTTGTCGAAGAGTGCGCTTGCCTTGTGCTGTTCGACCGCAGCCCCGCCCGGAAGGGCGGGGGGTTACGCTTGTTCGACCGCAGCCCCGCCCGGAAGGGCGGGGGTGAGTGGCTGCCGAGGTTTCTGCCCCCGCCCTTCCGGGCGGGGCTAGTGCTTCGTCAGCCGTGGTTTGATGCTTTGGGTGCCAGTGGCGGCTTGCCCGTCGCTGGGGCCTCAGGGGCAGACGAGCTGCCCCTGGCACCCCTCAATCCATAGTTGACAAAGCACTAGTTGGTGCAAGCAATCTGCCCCCGCCCTTCCGGGCGGGGCTGGTTGACGCAAGCAATGGGTGTGGTGTCGTTACTTGTGTAGAGCCTCGAAATGTTGGACTCAGCGTGTTGATCCCAGTTCGATGTTGTCCAGTCCGCCGGTGTCGAGGTAGTAGCGTTCGTCGGCCAGGGTCCGCCAGCCGAAGGTGACGTTTTCGCCCAGGACGGCGTCTTCGCCCGCGACCACCCCGGTGACGGACTCCACTTCCAGGGTCTCTTCTTCCTCTTTGGTCGCCCGCCGGCGTTTGATCTTGACCGTCACCTGGGTCGGTCCGATGCGATCGCCGACTTCCATCTTGAGGATATAGACGGGTGTTGCCTCGGCGTCTTCGCCGGAGTTGAGCTTGCGTCCGATGAGCACCCGCTGGGAGCCGGTGGCAAACTCGGTGATCTCCTCGCGGACCTGGTCGTCGACCGGCTGGAAAAGGATCCGCTCGTGGCGGATTCCCGAGGTGGCGTCGGTCATCACGCCCCAGTAATACGTATTCTCGAAGACCTTGCGCTTCATCTCGAACTTGAACTGGGGCAACATGCCGTGGCGGGCCATAAACTCGATGGCCGCCCCCACGACGACCGGGCTCTTGGGATCGACGATCACGCCCGGGTTGTGGCCCGTCTCGTCCTGGTAGGGGTACCAGTTGCCCGCGTAGTGGTTGAACATGGGCACGATCCGCGAGGGGGGCAGAGGCACGTACATCTCCACGAGCTGCTGGATGTAGCGGAGTTTCGAGGGCAGGCCGGCCAGCAGCACCACGTCGGCGTCGTGGTCCACGATCCGCTGGCAGTAGTCGAACAACAGCTCGTCGAAGACGTCGTGGACGACGCCCTCGAACGCGGTCTTATCCAACACCAGGCCGAGTTCCTGCTGGGCGTTGTAGTATCCCGGCCCCCGCAGCTTGTCGAAAACCTTCTGCAACGATTCGACCACGGCCGGATCGACGATTTCGGGGTCGGTGTGGGAGATGGGCTCGTCGGCCACGTCGTCGACGGCGTTGTCCAGGTAGGCCTGGGCCAGGGGGACAAAGAGCCGGTTGATCCAGTTGACCCGCTGGGAGCGGATCTCGCGGTTGCGGGGCACTTCCGGCCCGAACAGCAGTTGCACGTCCTCGTCTTCCAGGCCCAGGGCGTCGCCAAAGGCGGGCACGATGATCGTCTCGAGTAGCCGTTTGACGAGCTGGTCGCCGCCGAGGTAGATGCCGTCCTGGTGGAGGACCTGGCCGCGGATGGTGTCGTCGATCTTGGACTGGAAGTTGTACTTGGCGATCATCAGGTCGGTGGTGCCGCCGCCGACGTCGATGCAGGCGATGCGGATTTCGTTGCCGGTGTCGGCGGACTCTTTCTCCTCGGCGTCGGGGCGTCGGACCGTGCCCCACCCGAACGATGCCCGGCCGATGCCGCCGCGGCCTCGGCGTGGCACCCGCAGAGCAGGTCGGGCGGGGGCGGCGGCGGCGGGTTCCGGTCGGGTACCCTCCGGGTGTTCAGGTGGGGACTTCTGCCCGCCGCGGTCCTGGTGCAGGGCGGCGAACCAGAGGCGCGGGTCCTGGCCCAACAGCCGCAGCTCGCTCCAGATGTAGGTCAGGTGTACGGCGCTGGCCTCGTCGATGTTGAGGTTCAGCTCGGGCGCGACGCGCTGGTTCTTGCCCAGCGTGGTGGAAAAGATCCTGATGGCCTTGTTGGCCTGGGCCGCCAGGCGTTTCTGTTCCTCCTGGATCATTCCGCTGGGATAGCTCAAGGAGACGGTGCGGATCTCGCGGGTCCGGCCGGCGTCGCCGGAGGCATTGCGGTAGGCGGCGGAGTTGACGTAGCTGTAGGCCTGGGTGAGCAGCTCGTAGATGGCGGCGGTCATCATCGAGCGGGGGGCGTGGCGGGGTTTCAGCGGCGTGTCGTTGGCCAGCTCGCGCTCCCCCGGCTCCTCCTCTTCGAGGAGGAAATCGCGGTCGTCTTCGTGGATGAACCGCAACAGCGGCCCCTTGAGCGTGGCGGCGTAGGTCCCGGTGCCGCAGCGGTCGGCCGGGTCGGCCATGTGCCAGTTGGCGCCTTCCAGCCAACTGGCGTCGTCGGCCCAGAGGTAGCGCTTGGGCGAGCTCAGGCCGATGCGGATGTCCCCTTCGGCCCGCATTACCTGGGCGACGTCGTCCGCCTCGCGACCGAGGCGGACCATGGAGAGGTCGTCGAACAGCGGGGGAGTGACGACGACTTCGACCTTGCTCTGCTTGGGCCTCTTACCCAGGCGGAACCACCCCGGGCGGCCCTCTCCCTCGTCCACCGCGTGGTATTCGATCTTCTTCTGCACCGGCGGCGGCAAGTAAGGCGTGTTGCACCAGTGGGTCTTGGAGGAGAACCAGCGGGCGGCGGGCATGCTGACGAACTCACCCTGCTCGTTCCAGGCGTCGAGGTGATAGCGGTTCGAGAGCTCGAAGGGGAGCATCTGCGGCGTCTGGCTGATCTCGCCGGCCAGCTCCAGCAACAACACGCCGGTGCGGCTGTTGCCGAAGTCGATCACCATGTGGACGTGCTTGGCGTCGCCGGCCGTGGCCGTGGCGGGGCGGATGCAGAGCTCGATCTCGGGCGCGCCTTTAAGCGGCTTGCCCTGCAAGTCGAGCAGACCGGTCAGATGGACGACAAAGTCCCTGGTGAGGGCGCTGGGCTCGCAGAAGTAGCCCAACTGCGGATCGCCGCAGGTGGTGTCCACCGCCAGGAACATCTTGGTGGTGGCCGCCTGGATGATCTGCCACTGGATGAAGGGGTAGTTGCGGGGAGGCTCGTCTTGCGCGGCGCTGCTGCACTGGCAGCGTTGCCAGCCGTAGCCGATCTGTGCGGTCTGAAAGCGGCTGCCGCCCCGCAACGGGATACAGACGAGCTGAACTCCGGTGTTGGCGAACAGTACGTGCATGTTGGTTTCCGGTTTCAGTGATCAGTTGTCAGTTCTCAGTGATCAGTTGTCAGTTTTCAGTTCTTGCGAGCCAACAACTGAGCACTGACCACTCACAACTGAGAGGATGTGAATCTTTCAAAACTGGGCCTCGAAAAGGGGCATGTTTCGATCTCGGACCCCAGGTTTCCTGACGAAACAGGGGTGTTTTTTTGTGCCATACTTGAAAGATTCACATCCTCTGACAACTGATAACTCGCAACTGACAACTGATAACTGATAACTGACAACGGATACTATTTCTCGAACGGTTCCAGGGTCTTGATCAATTCGCCGTTGCCGGGGGGGAGCTTGACGTGTTCGCCTGCTCCCAAGGCCAGCGCCAGGGGGAGGCGGTTGCTCCAGCGGCGGACGAACGAGCCCATCAGCCCGAACCGCCCGTAGTCGTCGCCGTCGTCTTCCGCTGCGCCCTCTTCTTCCGACTTCATGGGTGCCATGCTGGGACCGGGATTCATCACGTAGTCGTTGAGGATGATGCGGACGTACTTGCGCCGGGCGCGGCGGCGGGCGGCCTCGTCGCGGGTCTTCAGGTGCACCACTGGCGAGAGCTGGCCGATGATCCGCTCGAACACCTCCTCGGTGAGCAGGTAATCGCGGAGGTAGCGGGTAAACGAGCCCAGGTCGTTGGGGTCGAGCCATGGCTCGCCTTCCTTGTGGGAGTTGCAGTATTCCTCCCAGCGTTTGGGCACGGCCACGGTGGCCCACTCGTGGAGAAAGCTGCGGAGCTGCTTGGGCAAGGGGTCGCCGTGGCGGCGGCTCTGGGTCTCGGCGCAGTCGGAGAGCTGCAGCTCGTCGCCTTCGCTCACGGAGAGCGAATTCTGCAAGGCGTGGACCCGGTAGTAGACCGTCTCCTCGCTGGCCCGCAGCCAATCCACGATCTTCCTGGCCGCGGCCAGCCGTTTCTCGCGGTCGATGTTGGCGTCGGGGTCGACGACCCAACCGCGGGCGAGCTGCAGCAGCCGGTTCCGGACGTCCTCGATTTCCTTTTGGAGCTGGTTCTGTTTGTCGTCGGCGGTGGTCACGGCCCGGATGCCCGCGCTCAACAGCGACAGGCCGCCGTCGTCGTCGCGCATGGCGGTATCCCAGCGCTGCTCGGGTGCCCGCAGGTACTGCTTGACCATCTCCGATTGCAGGAACGCCTTGCGGGCGCGGACCCATTTCTCCGGGTCGCCCTCTTGGCGTTGTGGTTCGTTGGTATCCCAAGTGCCGGGATAGCGGATGGGGTAGACGTTGGTGAAGGGCTTGCCGCGGCCGCCGAAATCGTTCATCACCGGCCCCAGGGCGTCGACCAACTGTCCCAGGCGGTTTTCGTAGAGCCCCTTCTCGGCGTACTCTTCACGGTTGCGAAACTCTTCGTCGATGCCGGTCAGGCCGATGAACAGCGCGGGCACTTCGTCGCGGACCCGCAGGGGCCAGGCCTTTTCGCCGTAGCGGGCCCGGCCCCACTTGTCGATGTGATGCTTCATCTGGCTGGTGACTTCCAGGTTGCCGCCGCGGGAGAGCAACAGCAGCGTCTGGATCTGGAGTTCCTCGGTGTAGCGCTCGAACAGGTAGGCGACCTTGCCGCGCTTGACGATCTCCATCTGCTCTTCGAGCGTGTCGGCGCTGATCCGTTTGCCTTGTTCGGCCCCCTGGCGGCCGGCGCGCATCCCCGGAACGTCGAGGAAATCCATCTGCTCGATCACGCGGCGCCAGTCGTCGGTCAGCCGGTGGGGGAGGATGGGCATGGCCAGCTCCAACATGCCGGCCTGGATGGTCTCCAGCTCCTCGGTGCCCATGCCGCTTCCGGGCCGATAGTCCAAGACGTAGTACTTCTCCTTTTCGACCAGGTACATGTCGGACCAGTCGACCTTCTGCCATACCTTGGAAGTCCGCCGCTCGTGGACCTTCGCCCGTTGGCTGTCCAGCAGGAAACGGACGCCGGCCCAGTGGGTGAAGATGGCCGGATCGTGATCGCCCAGGGTGATGCGGTTCAGGAAGGTGCTGATCTTCATGAACAGGTTGGTCAAGGACTGCCAGTTGTCCCAGAACAGCGCGGCGGCGGCGGCGACGTAGCCTTCTTCGCTCAAGAGGTAGCGGCTCAACAGTCCGTTGAGGATGGCCTCCTTGGCCTGGAAGCCGCGGCGATCGACGCCGCGCATGTAGGAGAAGGCGTCCAGCAGGTCCATCCGCCACTTGCGGTCGACCTGCTGCCCGGCATAGTCCCGGCCGAGGTCCCCGAACAGCTCTTCCAGCTCTCCCTGGTGCCAGGTCCGTTGGGGCGTGCGACACTCTACGTGAAAGCCGCGGGCCAAGACACGAATCCACTCCACCCGGGTCAGGGCCCGGACCATCACCGGGTAGTCGGGCGAGACGCCCTCGCCGATGCGGTCCTTGGTGGTGAACCGGGTAACCAGGGCGGTGGCTTCGTTGGAGCCGCACTGCGGGTTCAGGTCGTTGTCGAAGGAGAGGTCCCTATAGTAGGCCGGCTCTCCGTGGGTTTCGTCGCCGCCCAGCGGGCAGAAAGACTCGCTATGGGGCTTGAGCACCTGGCCCACGAAGAGGCTCTTGCCGACCTGCGAAGGGCCGTAGGCCGCCGCCGCAACGGGGACTTTGGCGGAGGTGTAGAGGCTGCCCGCCAGGCGGCGAAGCTGGAGGACCTCGAATTCGTCGCCCTCGGCCACCGGGAGCAGATTTGCGGTCCTCCGCGCCGGGTTGAATTCGGAGAGCCAGTCGCACAGGTCGGTGGCCAGGGTCTCCACCTGCTCCGCGTGCCGGATCAAGTTGCGATCGCGCTGGTCTGGAAATGCCATGGGGCTAGGGATTGGGGATTGGGGATTGGGGATTGGGGATTGGGGGCTTGACTCCGCCTTCCGCCGTCCCCTTCGCTGGGCCGTCGTCGGCTCGCTCGACCTGTTCTTTCAGCCGGAAGGAGAACGGATATCGCTGGACGGACCCGTCGGAGGGGCTGCGGGCCTCGACAATCAAATGGTATACGGATCCCCGCGGGCCGTAAGGGACTGGCGGGCTGCGGAGCACCGCCCGCAGATGCTCATCCCTCGGCTCCGCCGCGACCCAGTTCTCTGGGGCCGGCTGTCCAGGGGCATAAACCCGGTATTCTAGCGGACCCTCGGAGGTGGCCGCCAGTACCTCCAGACCGATGTCGAAACTCTGGGTGTTTCCGGCCAGTGAATCCTTGATCTCGTGGACCTCGACGAAACGCCGACCGGAGACGGCGACCTCGGCGAAGCCCTCTTTGCCTCGGTAGCTCGCCCGAATCTGCGTCCCGCCCAGCCCTTTGGCAATGAAACGGCCCGGCGCGGCCGGGTCGGGCGCGAGCACGGTGGGATCCATGCTTTCCAAGGTGGCGGGGACCTGGTAGCAAAGGCCGCCCTGACCCTGGGCAACGACCGCCAGGGGGGGCGTCGCCTGGCCTGTGCTAAGACTGATCGTCGAGGGCTCGATCCGCAACGGATCGCCGCTGATCACCTGCACCGTGGCCGTGGTGGAAAGCCCGTCGTACATGCCCCCCGGGTCCACCGCGGTCACCACGACCTGGGTTGACCCGTCGGAAAGCGCGCGGATGGCCTGGTTACGTGCGAAACTGACGATGGGCTGGTTGGCCGTGGGGGCGATCTTGTAGTCGGTCGCGAACGGCAGTTGGCCGGCCCCGGGGTCAATCGTCACGCTGCCGAAGTTGCCGGTCTGACCTACCCACAGGGTCAGCGGATCGGGGGCCACCAGCAGCCGGGCCAGCCCAGGCACGACCTGGCCGACCTGAACGAACAGCGGATCGGCGGTCAGGTCACCCAGGTGGGCGCCGAGTCGGAGCTGCCCGGGGCCTACCGGCCGGAGCACCGGCCCGTTGGGGCTCTTCTCCAAGGCGACCACGCCCGGCGGCTGGGGCTCGCTGACTTCCAGCTTTGGGTCGGTACTCACTTCGCGGCCGAGACGGCCATCGGCCAGCAGCTCGAAGACGCGGACCGGGGCCGGACGTGAGCCGAGCGAAAGGCGGAGCAGCTCCGGATCGAACCGGAGTCCAACCACGTCGGCCGGTGGGGCAGGGTACACCTCTTCGATGTATCCGGGGCCCCTGCCGGGGACGACCTCCAGGCTGGCCTGGGCCTGCCTGCCGCCGACACTGGCGACGACCGAGGTCTGGCCCGGGCTGTTTGCTCGCACGGCCAGCCGGTCGATGACCTGGGCGACGTCCTGGTTGTCGACGAATAGTTGCACGCCGTCGTCGGGGCCCAACACGCGGCGGCGGCCGCCCCGCATCGCGGTCACCTGGTACACCAGCGGCTGGCCGGGATGGATCACGGCCGACGCCGGCTCGATCCGCAGGTCCGTAGGCAGGTCGTCGGTCACTTGGATGGGGACCTGCCGGGAGAGCCGGTTGCGCCAGTTGACGGCCACGGCGGCCTGACCGGCCCGGACGCCGCGGACGTCGCTGGGGCCGAGGATCTGGATGGCCTCGGGGTTCGGCCCGGCGGGGGTGAGCGTCAGATCGGGCTGGGGGAATAACTCGTAGGTTCCGCTGGGGCCGGTGCCCAAGATCCGCAGCCGCAGCAGGTCGCCGGTCGAGATGGCCGCCTGGGGCGGTTCCACGACAAGCTGGCTCAGGTCGTCGTTGCCGACGACCAGGTAGGCCCTGCCCACCGACTGCGTGCCGGGCAAGGTGGCCGTGATCTCGGACGTACCAGGGCGGAGAGCACACGCACGGTTGCCCAGGATCATCAAGGTATTGGGATCAGAGCTGCTCAAGGCGGCCGAAGCGGTGCGGTCGATCCGGGTGCCCCCTGGGCGGCCGGACGGACTGACCACCAGCACCCGCAGGTCCAATGCCTGGCCGGGGGCCAACAGCGCCCGGGATGGTTCGACGACCACCTCTCCGTCGATGGGGCCAGGGGCGGGGAGGACCTCGACCATGACGTTGGCCAGCTTGTCGCCGCAGGTAAAGGCCACCGCCGACGCGCCGGGGGCCACGCCCAGCAGCGAATCGATTTCGGGCACGTATCGTACAACGCCGGGCAAGGCGGGGGTGACGGTGCATTGCCGGCTGACGTCCAGATCACCCCGAGACACCGACAGGTCGGTCCCGATCCGCACGGCCTGCCCCACCCGGATGCGGATCAACTGCGGATCGGGCAGGAGGGCATCGGCGATGGAGCTGACGACGCTCACTGAGGCCGGTTGGCTCGTGAGCTGGCCGAGCTGCGCCGTGATCGAGCCCTGGCCGAGGCTCAGGGCGGTCACGGAGCGGCCGTCGACCCGGGCAACCTGCGGGTCGCTCGAATTGAAGGTGACGCCGCCCAGCCCCGTGATGATGCCCACCGATCTATCCTGTTTGTACCCGACCAAGTCCATGGGTACGGTTTCAGCCGGCAGGAGGGTCATCTTGGCGGGGACTACTGCGATGCGGTCGACGTCGAGCTGCGCGGTAACTTCAACCTGCAATTTCGCCCCTGGCCCCTCGCCCCTGGCCCCTGGCCCCTCGCCCCTCACCTGGTCCGACTTCACGCCTTCAAATTCGGCGCTGACGGTGGTTTGGCCGGGACGGACGCCGACCAGCCGCCCTTCGCTGGGGGTCACCACGGCATCTGGCGGTTGCTGCGGGGTACGGAAGGTGGCCTTCTTGGTCACCAGGCGGGTGATCCCGTCGGCGTATTCGGCCTGCACGTGGAAATCGTCGAACGCGGCCCCGACGGGAAACCGCACCGGCTGGTCCTGGTCGGTGAGGATTCGGACGGCCACCGGCCGGTCTTCGGCAGGCGGCTGGGAGACGGCAAGCGTCAGGGTAGCCGCCGGGGCACCCACTCGTTGGTCAGCGGCCGGATGGCTGGCCGTGATGGTCACTTTGCCGGGCGCCGCGGCGCGAAACGCGCCGGTTCTCTCGTCGATCTTCAGCACGGCGGGGTCCGAACTGCGGTATTCGGCCAGGTCCGGCACCAGTTCGATCTCGTCTCGGAGACCGGTGGCCGAAAGGGTCGCCTTTCCCGTTTCCCCAACGAGGTACCCCGTCCGATCCGCCTTCAACTGCAAGGTCACCGGCCCGGCCTCGATCGAGCGGAACACCACCGGCGGTGACTGGCGGTCGAAGTAGCGGGCAGAGACGCTCAGCGGCCCGGCGCCGGGTTTCAGCGCCGCGACCTTGTTGCCGCGCAACTCCAGGCCGGGCACGGCGTCGGGCGTCGAGCCGCTCTCGAACGTCAGCCGGCTGGCCGGCACCTGGACTCGGCGTCCGTCCTCGAAGGTCGCAAAGCCGTCCAGCCGGATCTGCTGCCCCAGCGGCACGTCAACCGGGCCGGGGGGCCCAAGTGTCAACTCGAACGGCGCCAGGACGACCTCCACCGGCGCCGAGCCACTTAGCCCCCTGAAGAGGAAGGCCAACGCCTGCGGTGAACCGGCGTCGGTCGGCAGCAGGCCGCGGAGTCTCATCGACTGAGGGTCGAACTCGGCGTAGCGGGGCGAAGGCCGCTGCTGGCAGGTGAGCAGATCGGGAGCGATTTCCACCTGCCGATCCGACTCGTCCCCCGCGATCCGAGCCATGACGCGGGGGCGAACCGAGTCGTCCACGGCCACCACCAGGCGGGCCGGATCAACGGCGATCGACTGGAATTTGGCCGCGCTGACCGTCACCCGGACGGTGCAACTCCGGTTGGCCCGGGTCACTTTGACTTGGAGGGCCCCTTCGCCGCGGGCGATCAGGCGGTTGTCTGGGCTGATTTCGACCACCGCCGGATCGGGGCTGGTGATCTGCACCGGTGCGTCGCTGGGCGGTTCGACCCTGAGGTCGGTGACTTCGCCTACGACCATCTCGAGGCGTTCGGGCGTGACCCTCAGCCCCTTGGGGCCGAACAGCCCGTACAACACCACGGCGGCCAGAAGCAGCAGGAGCAGCGCGAGGAGGGCGGCCTTCTTGCCGGACACCTTCTTGCGGGGTCGGGGCACCAGCCCTGCCTCGCAGCAAGGGCACTTGGGGCTTTGCTTCGGGCGGCGGACGAACAGCAGACTACATTCGGGCCGCGTGCAAACCGCCGCCGGGGCCAGCTCCTGATCGAGCCGCTGGTAACCCCAACACCAGACCAGCCGCCAGCGACCTTGAACGTCGCGGTAGCGGAAGAAATAGCAATCGAGGTCGGTCCGGTGGGGGTCGTCCGTGAGCTGCTGCAAGGACCGGCGGGCCATCTTCTTGACGGCCCGCTCAGTGGCCGTCTCGGGCTTGGCCTGTTCGATGCGGTCTTTCAGCGTGGCCAGGTCGTCCTTCAGGGAGCTTTTCAGGTCTGCGTCGGAGGCCGGCTGGCAGACGACCTCCTCCAAGCGCCCGCCCCGGTCGTCGCGGACATAGAAGCTGACCAGGTCTCCTTCCCACTCCGGTTCGGCCACCAGACGCCCCAGCCAACGGAAGAGGATCTTGGCGTTGGCGTTCGAGCTGTCGAGCATGGGCACGCCGGGCTCGAGCGCGAAGGGGCGGAAGTCGCGGGCCTCGTCGGAAAGGTCGATACGTACAAATCGTGTGGCCATCGGTCAGTCCTACCGGGGGCGATTCCGACGCCCCGCGACCCCATGCCAGGGGCACACCGAACCTCGCCTATGATACGGCTTAGCGGCGGATGCGCGAATAAGAGAATGAAACAGTCTGCGGAACAGCCGGGGTGGCTGGGGGAGTCGGCCGGGATTCGGCCGGCGCTGACGGCGCCCATGGGTGGAGCGGCACCCCGCTGGATGCCAGATCGGCGGACCTGTCAGCCGGCCAGATCCGACATACCTCTGATATCGGGGTCTGGCCGCGGCGATTATTCCCACGGACTGACTGGGCGCGACGGGCCGCCGATCTGTCTGCCCCGGTGTGGCGGTCGGCAGGTTCGAGATTCAGTAGTTCCAGGTTCGCACCGTCCGGCTTGGGGTGGCCGGGGTCGACGGGCACCGACGGGGCACCATGCGAGGCATGGTCGCGTTGGTCGGCGAGCCTCCAACCCCGAGCCCCGAAACCCCCGATTCCGAGGATGGTTGCCGTTTCGACCGCTGTTGGAGCCTACACTCTGAGCGTGTCAGGGACTGGATACGACGCGGCCAATACTCCACCCTCCCCGGCAGGGGGACAGCAGGAAGCGTGGGCCGCGCCGTCCGCCGCAAGCTATGGTTGAGTACCAGCAGACCGTGGGATTGCCACGGCGTGGGCAGACCGGTTACGGGGCAGTGACCGATGATGGGTGAGAACACCTCAGACGCCGTTCTAGCGGATTCCCGCTACGGGGTTTGCAGAGCGGGGAGCGTCCGGGTACGTGTGGAGCGGGCTCCCGGGTCGATTCCCGTTCGGGCCGAGGCCACGCTGCTGGACATCTCGCAATACGGGGCCAAGCTCCGCGCTTCTTGCCCTCTTCAGGTCCACGAACTGATCACGCTGCAGATCGAAGTCCCGGAGGTGGAGCGGGTCTTTTCCTTGCCGGCAATTGTTCGTTGGAGTCAGCCCGCCGGCACCGCCGCCTGGCGGCTGGGATGTGTCTTCACCGGGGCGCTCCCTCAGGGAGTCCTCGACGAATTGTCGTTGTTGGGGTACATCGAGCGGCGCCAGGACCGGCGGCAAGTGGTTGACATCGCCGCCCGGGCCCGTTGGGAACTCGCTGAGGAGGACTTCCCGATCCGGATTGTCAGCGTTTCAGCCAGCGGGCTTCGCATCTGCTGCCAGGAAGAAGGGAAGATCGGGGAACGCCTCCTGCTCCAACTCAAGGAAGACCAGGCCGAACCCCTGTTCGTGTATTCCAGGGCGGTTTGGCAGCGGGAAGAGGACGGGCGGCGGGTGATCGGCTGCAGGCTGGCAAGCCGAGAGGACTACGAGCTGCTGTGCAGCGTCCTGCGACTGGCCGCCGGCAACGGGCCCGGCGGTACAGTCCCTCTGCGATCGAGGTCAGTCCTGGGACTGGCCGTGCTGATTGCCATCTCGCTGATCCTTCTGGTGGTGTGGCTCCTCTCGCGCTAATCGGCCGGTGCCGAGGTTGTGGCGAGGCTCGCATCGAAGCGGCTGCACGCGGCCCCGCTCAATAGTCCACTCGACGGGCAAAGCGTGTCGGCACACTGCCTGAAAGCAGAGTGTGTGCCAAGTTTTCCTGGCGGACGCGTGGGTGGCTGGCGGTCAGCCGCAGGCTGCCCCCAGCAGGTTTACCTGGGGGCTCGCTCCGCTCGACCCCAGCCACCCCAAGCACCAAGTTGCCAGGAAAACTTGTCACACACAAAGCAGATGACCGCATTTGACAACCCCTCCAACTGCGGGTAGGCTGAGGGTATCGCGCCGGGTGGCGCGAACTGCCGACGAAGATCGGAGGGCTGTCGGCTGGCCCCTCGATCAACAGGGATTTTCCACGATCTCCAGCGGAGTCTGCGTAGCGTTTCGGTTCCTTTGGGCCTCACGTTGTTCCCGCCACGATGTCCTGGCCGTTGGCTTCCCATTTCAGCGCTATGTTGCAGAATCCGAGGATCGCGTTCCGCGATCCTCAACTGCGGCGCTGCAGCGTGGAGCGGGACGAGCGGAAGCAGCCGCGACCCTGGGCGGGGGCGTTCGCCGTGGTCTACAAGGGGATCGACGCCGACGGCAAGGGTCCCTTTGCGATTCGAGTCTTTACCACCGAATCGCCCGAGCGGAGGGAGCGTTACGATCTGATCAGCGCCTACCTGAAGGACCGCAAGCTCAACTGCCTGGTGGATTTCGAGTATCGCGACCGCGGCATCCGCTCGGCCAGCGACGGCAAGTGGTATCCGCTGATTCTGATGGAGTGGGTTCAGGGAGAGACGCTGTTCAACTGGGTCCGCGCCCGATGCCTGGAGGCAGATACGGCGGCCTTGTCGCGGGCCGCCCAGCGCTGGGTCGACGTGGTCCAGGAACTGGCGCAGGCCTCGGTGGCCCACGGCGATCTGCAACACGCCAACGCCATGGTGACCGTCGGCGGCGAGCTGAAACTGGTGGACTACGACTGCATGTGTGTCCCGGGGCTGGTCGGCCGCCGGAACCTCGAGGTGGGCGTGCCGCCGTACCAGCATCCCGGCCGGAACGAAAGGACGTTGCTCTCGCCTGACCTGGACAACTTCTCGGCGTTGGTGATTTACGTGGGGCTGCGGGCCTTGGCGGCCAACCCCAGACTCTGGCACAAGCACGTCGAGCAGACCGGCTACGACAAGCTTCTGCTGCGTCCGGAAGATTTTCACGCCCCGGCCAACTCCGCGCTCTACCGGGACCTGATCCAGTCTCCGGCGGCGGACGTCCGCGATCTGACCCAGGAGTTGTTCCGGTGGTTCCGCGGGCGGATGGACCAGGTTCCTCCACTTTCGCATCTGGCCCATTCCTACGCCAAGGTGGAGCAACTGCTGCGGCGGCAGGAGTGGCAGGCGGCGGTGGAGGTGCTCAACCGGCGAGGGCAGTTCCGAGACGCCCCCGAGCGGCTCAAACCGCTGATCCACCAAGCCTACGAACACGTCTGTCGGCAACAGGCGTGGAAGGCCTTCCAGGAAATTCCCGAGGAGACCAGCGAGGCGAACGACCGG
>Ga0315277_10001523_pt1 | contig 33773 bp, 43 predicted proteins | sample YL17G05_15_MG_FD_203695 | JGI IMG/M metagenome (GOLD analysis project Ga0315277, IMG submission 203695) | Sediment microbial communities from Yellowstone Lake, YNP, Wyoming, USA - YL17G05_15 | ecosystem: Environmental > Aquatic > Freshwater > Lake > Sediment | place: USA: Wyoming | collected...
CATGGTAAGGGTGTGGAGAATGCCGGAAAATCCCGAACCCAGCTTATACCAGTTATCGGAATAGAAGCTGCCGTAAGAAAGAACCGTACCGACGGGCTGGGAAAAAAGCAGCGTGGAGGTTGATGGCGGCGCCGCAGTTATTGTTGAAGACACAGCGCCGTTATCAAGGCCCTGGGTTTGCTGCGCCGGACTAGTGCCGCCTCCCCCGCCTCCGCCATCAAAAGCAAAAGGCGGAGGTGCAACCGTTGAGCCGGAAATAGCGGCGCGCTGATTGACCTCATCGCTCAAAATCGCGAGTACTCGCTTCAAGTCGTTAAGCTCCGCGATTAACTGCTCTATGGACGGCGAGGGGGTTGCTGGTTCTGGCGCCGCCAGAGGCGTAGTTGATGAATTCAGCTGCAAAACCGTGGTGGTTGTAGCAAGGGGCAAACCCACCATTGAATCGCTTGCCGTTTCCTGCGGCACAACAGTGGTGCCAAGGGTATTTGTGATTACAAGGGCGGTCTTTTGGAAGAGATTGCTGACCACAGCAACCATAGCCGCGGCAAAAGATTTCGAAGCGTCCACGGCTTTAACAAATTCGCCGTAAAGAGAAATATCGGGGAAACCGAACCATCTTACAATCTCTTGTGCTGAAACAATCGGCTCCGCTGTGAATTCTTTATTCACGACCGCATCCTGCGCTTGCTTTTCAAACAACGCAATTGCGCCCGCGCCGTTCAGAACGGCCTGACGCGCGAGACGAGAAAAATAAGCATTGAGAATCGGCTTGTCTTCTTGGACATTTGCGATTGAATAAGTGTTCGTAGTACCGACGGCGTCTCCAAACCGTATGTATATTTTTACCAGCGGAAATTCTACCCCATCTTCATCAACCCCATATCCGAAATTTTCATCATCGCGCACAATCTTCGGCAAAGAGTACTTCTGCGAGTCAATCGTATCCTTGGAGAAAAAATACTTATTGGAATACTGCGCAACGGAAGTCAGATAATCCTCAATTGATGTCTTCGCCGGCGGCACGGCATTCTCGGACCGAAGCGCGTCCACGATGTGCAAATCGCCAATTGTCGCGCGCGTCCACTTGGTTGCGTATTCTTCGTACGGCGAGCCGTATTCGCCGGCAACTCCGCCGATGTCCACGTGCGTGTCGCCTCTCGTGTGTTCGGGCACGGCCATATCCTCCAAGAGGTGCAGCGCGTGGCCCAGCGCAATGTAAGCGTCTTTTTTATCGCCATCGGCATAATATTTGAGTCCGCGCTTCCAGGTTTCGTCGCCGCCGTAGCGGTCATATTTTGATTGCGCTACCTCGCCGTTAACCCACTGCACCGCCGAAATCGGCTCGGTTGGCGTAAGAAATATGGCGGAGAAGGTTTGGATGAACCCCGGAGATAACTCTCCCGTGTTTTCTCCCGTCCAGCCGACATTGTTGATCGGGTCATAAAAATGGTTAACCCAGCGCGGCGGCGTATCCTCTTCAATGCTGCCTTGTATAATCCACTCTTTTTCCTCCGGCGTTATCGCGTTTCCGTCGCCGTTGTAAAAATCAACAATCTCCTCTGTAAGCGCGGGGTGTGTTGTTTCGTAGTCGTATGCAAAGGCGACGTTCCGATACTGAAACCCAAACCCAAGAATCAATATAAGAAACACTATTTTCTTGGGCATTTCGTTTAGAAAATTAAATCTCTATGATTTTCCATGTGCCGTTGGGGTAAAGCCTAAAATCTACCGTCGTTGGCCTATCAATTACGAATTCATCTTTTTTATCAGAATAACTTCCTACGGAGTTTATGTCCTGCTTCAATAAATTTACAATATTATTAATATTCTCCTTTGACCAATTTTGTAATCTGCCCAACTCTTTTTCTTGGTTATCCCCTATGAAATACTTGCTCGCGAGGACGTAGTCGCCTTTCTCCACGGCGTCAATATACATTTGCAGCGTCTCCTGCGGTGTCTTGCCGCCGTAGGTGTCGGCCATGGCGGCGCGGTAGGCGTCCTCTTCGGCTTTTTTCATCGCCTCGGCAAATTTTTGCACCGCCTGCTCGCCCTGCCACTTTTCATAAAGCCGCGCGGCGACAACGGCACCGAGCGCGAGAACTATAAGCACAACGAAAACAACCGCGAATTTCCAAAAACTGCTCTTTTTTTCGTCCATAAAATTTCTTAAACCCTAACAAACCGCCAAATTCTGTCAAACTGTTGGATCGGCGCTACTCTGCCGGCTTCACAACCTCCGCCGAATCGCAGGCCGGGTCGTTGACTTCCCTGGAGACGGGAAAAACTTTGAGCGGTTTTTCCGGCGCCCGCAGCAACGAGAGGAGCCGGCCCGGCTCTGATTCCCTGAGCCATTCCCCGCCTTCGGCGGCGTCAAAAATCACGGGCATCCGTTTGTGAATCGCGGCCACGAAGCTCGCGGCCGGCTGCGTGATAATCGCGAAGCGCGGCCGCACTACATTCCCCACAATCCCCAAGCGGAAAACGCCGGCCATGGCGAACGGCTGGCTGTCCGCTCTTTCAATCCTGTGAGGAATTTTTGTCCGGCCGGTGGACTTCCACTCGTAAAATCCGTCAGCCAAGACCAGGCACCGCGAGCGGGAAACCAAATCAAAAAAAGCCGGCTTTTCGGCAAAACTTTCCTGCCTGACATTTATGATTTCTTTTTCGCCGCCTTCAAAATCAATCGGCAATCCCCATTGGCCGCCGACAATAATTCCGGGGTTTATGCTTGTAATCACCGGCGTAATCTGCCGCGGCGCGATATTGTAGCGCGGCCCGAATTCCCAAGACAGCGCCGCGCCAAAATATTTGGCTGCGGCTTCGGCCGGCATAAAAAGCGAGAACCTCCCGCACATGTAAAAATAATACAGCCAAAGCCGCAAAAACAAAAAGCCGCGGGGCAGGGATTTGTTCCAACAAAAAATGCCTGCTTTTTGCGGAACCGGCTACTTACTTCTCCTCGCCGCGATTTCTGTAATATTCTTCCATCTCTCTTCCGTAAAATTCCCAAAAACGGTCTTTGGGCAGCGGCGGCGGTTCTTCGGCGCCGCTCGCGGCGGTTTTTTTCTCCCTTATTGACTTCACAATCTTTCCGATAGTTTCTTTATCAATAAGAGAGATACTGCCGTTCTTTTCTAGGTTTTCCAGCCTGATTTTCGGTATTTCAAGGAAACGTCTTTTAATCCACTCCAGCATCATTTTATTGCCCTCTTGCGGAGAGCGGTTTTCGAAAAAGCCTTTCAGGTTATTTTGCTCCAGGGCGCCAAGGAATCGGAGGCCGTCACGAGAGACGAAAACGCCAGCTCGGCCGGGGTCTTTGTATTTAAAAATTACGCCGTCGTAGCTGAATTCTTTTTTAATCATCGGGTCTGCTGTAATTTGCCAGGCGATGTCGTCGAGCTCAACCGCCCACTCCAATAATTGGTCGGCCACATCCGCCGCCTCGATGTCGGTCAGATATTCGGAGAGGAGCAGCTCCACCCTTCTTCTCTCGCTCTCCAAGAGTTCGCGGTGCTCTGCCTCCAGGCCGCTTGGGGGATTTTCTTTCCTCATAATATACCGCCATTGTAAAACGCCGCCGCGGGAATAGTCAATCTTCCGGCAATCACAAACCACCACACACAAAAACAAAAAGCCGCGGGGCGGGCGCGACGAGTGAAAACACGTTGACAAAACAACGGCGAAGAGGTTAATTTGTAGCCAGCAGATACTTTTTGGCAAAGGAGCCGTGGATGAGAATAATCATTCCGAAAATGCTCTGCGGGATTGATTTTACTTACGGACCGTTCTTCTTTCTCGCGGGACCGGTGGCCGGCGGCGGCGACTGGCAGAGAAAATGCTGCGAGATGCTCAAAAGCAAGATTGCCAATTTCTACGCCGCCATCCCCTGCCGCTACGATAACGGCCATCCGCTCTCGGCTTATAAAGCCGCGGGGATAGAAAATTATTTTGACAAACAACTGACGTGGGAACGACACTACATGGCGAAAGCGGCGAACACGGGGTGTTTGCTTTTCTGGCTTCCCTCTGAAAGCAAAACCGAGCCCCGCACGGACCGCAACCCGTATGCCATGGACACGCGCGGAGAAATCGGCGAATGGAGGGCGCGCCTCGCACAAGAACCAGCCCTGCAGATTGCGATCGGCGCGGAGGCAAATTTCCCCGGCTTAAGCCAAATTCAGCGCAATTTCAATCTCGCATTGGGATACAAATTCCCAATCTACAAGACGCTTGAGGAAACCGCGAGCGTAGCGATACAGAGGGCTTCTCCGCCAAAAAGCCGTCCCTGAAAACCAAAACGCAGCTGTCTCTTTCGACAGCTGCTCGTTTTTTTCTAAATTACCGGGACTTAGTTGCAGATTATCAATTCTTATTTAATCGAAAAACGAAACGAGATACTGGTCTATCTCGCGCTGGGGCAGTTCATAAAAATATCCGCTGGCGTCGTGGAGTTTCCTCGTGAGAGCGGTGCTTACGAACCGCCAGTGCCACGGCTCAAACTGATAATAGGTGTTGTTTTTGGGATAAGAAAGCACGAAGCCGAATTTATAGGCATTCGCCGTAAGCCATTTATACGCCGCCGACCCCTCGAATTTTGAAAAAACGCCGTTGATCTCCGGTGTCGTGAAGTCGCAGGCCGTGCCGAGTTGATGCTCCGAGTACCCCTGGTCCGCCGAAAACTGGTTCGCACCGGTGCCATAGGTCATTTTGTAGCCGTATTTCACGGAGGCCTGCTCGTAGAACGACCTGTAGGCGGAGACGATTTGGAGGGTTACGCCGTCGCGCTTTGCGGCCTCAAGCATCGCTTGAAGAAAAGGCAAAACGCCGGGGAGGACGAGCTGGGGCTTGGTTTTGTCGTAAAGATATTCGGAAGCAACGGGTGAAAGCTGCGCCGGCGAGTAGTTTTCGTTCAAAAAATAAACTTTGGAATATTTCTCCAAAAGTTCCGGATCGGTTTTGCTTAGTTTTTGCAGCGTGGCAACGGTCCCGGCGATTTCCTGGATTTGCGGTTCAAGCGCGTCATTCCTGCTTTTTTCGGCCCCGAGCGCCTCTTTGAGGTCCGAATTGTCCTTTTGGGTATTTGTAAGGTTTTCGCGGACTCGCGAAAGCTCCCCGCTTGTTGATTTAAGGAGCTGGACTAGTCCCGCGTTCTGCGATTCAAGAATTTTTCTCCATTCGTCGAGCTTCCAATATGAGTATCCGCCATAAATCGAAATTCCGATCGCTGCCGTTATTGCAAAAACCAAGAGGAGCCCTCTCTTTGATTGCGGTGTTTTCACGGAATAATTCTAACACAACCCGCTCGCCGCGCTCCAAAACGCCATCACCTCTTCCCTTTTAAATGCTTGAAATATTCAATTTGGCGCAGGCGCTTTTTGGCCTCCGCCAGCGTGCGGTAAGTGCCGAATTTTCTCCTGACTTGCCGCGAGCCGCGCCGAACGGTTGTCTCCGACAAAACCACGTACCTGCCTTTAATTCTTTTAATCATACCTGACTAATTATTTTACCATTCCCGAAACCGGCTAATTCCGGCGGTTTTGCTTTAATAAAAACTTCTATTTTTTACAAAGTCGGCGCAATTCCGATTTTGCCTGCTCCAATATCTTCCTCCGGCGCGCTGGCAAATTTTTGCCGGCACGGTTGATGTAGAAGTTGAGCATGGACATCGCCGACTGGCATGGAGTTCCTTTACGCCGCGCACTTCTCTCCGCCGACAGCAGGAGTGAGCGCGCAATCCGCCGCGGCTCATCCCACGTAAAAACTCCCCGCTCCAAATCCAGCGCGTTGCTTCGCCGCGTCACCTCGCCGGACCAGTATTTCTTGCTTTCTCCGCGAGACGGTTTCTTCATTTTTTACCCTTTGACAACCGCAATCGGCCGGAGGCGCAGAACTTTTTTGGCAATGCCGACTTTGTGCACGACATCCACCACCTCATCAACATCCTTATAGGCCTGCGGCGCCTCTTCGGCCAGTCCGGACATCGAACCGGCGGCAATATGTATCCCCTCTTGCTCCAGCTTCGCTTTGAGGTCGCTGCCGCTAATCATACGTTTCGCCCGCGTCCTGCTCATCGTTCTCCCGGCGCCGTGGCATGTGGAACCAAAAGATTGTTCCAAACTCTGCTCGGTTCCCAAAAGCACATAAGAGGCGGTGCCCATCGAGCCCGGAATCAAAACCGGCTGTCCGGGAAAAGAGCGCGTGGCGCCCTTTCTGTGCACTACAACCTTAGCTCCAAAATACTCTTCAAATTTGGCCAGGTTATGAGCCACATCGTAAATAAGAACCAACCCTCCGCCATCTTTCCCCAAAACCCTCTGCCACGCCTGCCGCACTTCCCAAGAAATCAACTCGCGATTCGCCCAGGCGAAATTAGCCGCCGCCGACATGGCCGCAAAATAATTCCTGCCCTCGGGAGAATCTATGGGGGCGCAGGCCAACTGCCTGTCGGGCACCGAAATTCCGTATTTCGGCATAACCCGGAGCATCTCCTTTATATAATCTGTAGCAACCTGATGACCCAGACCGCGCGAGCCGCAGTGAATCATAACCGTCACTTGTTCTTTTTGGAGACCAAGTTCTTGGGCGGCATTTTCATCAAAAATCTCGTCTACGCGCTGCACTTCCACAAAATGATTGCCGGCGCCAATCGTGCCTAACTGATCCCTTCCGCGGTCCCTGGCAACTTTTGAAACTTTACCGGGGTCGGATTCTCCAAGTCCGCCGTTAGACTCGCAGTTTCTCAAATCGGCGTCCTCGGCATAGCCCAACTCTTTCATTCTTAAAACTCCCTTTTTTAAAACCTCGTCGAATTCTCTGTCGTTTAATTTCAGGCGGCCGCCGCGCCCCACGCCGGATGGAACCTCCCGGTAAATAACTCTCACAAGGTCGGCTAAATAATTTTTTACCTCTTTGTAGGATTTTTTTGATGCAAGAAGACGAACGCCGCAATTAATATCAAAACCTATCCCGCCGGGAGAAATAACTCCCGACTTCACGTTCATCGCCGCCACCCCGCCGACGCAAAATCCGTACCCTTCGTGAATGTCGGGCATAGCCAGCGACCATTTTTCTATTCCCGGCATCGTGGCTACATTCACAACCTGCTCCAGCGACTCATCTTTCAAAATATCTTCCAGAAGTTTCTCGCTCGCAAAAATTCTTCCGGGCACGCGCATGTCGCTCCGATAGCTCCCGGGAATCTCCCAAATATATTCGCTTACCTTCTTCAAACTTGTTTTGCTGAGCGGCATTGATTAAATATCAAAAACGATGGCTGTTCCCCACTCACCGTTTTCATTCTTTTTTATTTCGACTTCATGGTAAGTAACCGCCTTAATATCCTCGTCAAATTCATAAACCCCCACGCCAACAAGCCCGGCGCGCAGAAAGGTTTCCGAAAGTTCCCGAAACATAACTTCCGTATAAATCTCCCGATGAATCAGAGAAAGGGCGAGGGCTTCATTAAGAAAATCGACCAAAAGCGCTGACCTATCCGCCGCCTCAACGGCAATTTCCCGCCTCGTTTTTTTCCCTCTTCCCTCAATGAACGACTTCAAGATGCTATTCATGCCCCGCAGGGCGTCGCCAAACAGCTCCTGAAACGTCCTGCCCCGGACTTTCATTTTTACGTCCGCCGTATGCCCTACAATTTCATATGGCATTGAAGGAATAATTCAGCATCAAAAAACCTCTGCCTATTTAGTAGAGAATCGAAGGAGGGAACCGCATAATAAAAATTGATCTGCGGCTCGCTAATGAGCTTTCGTTTGGTCGTATTTTCTCCAGGCCGCTGAAGCAGCCGGTTCCACGCGGTCGAGCTCGCGCAGAACTATGTTTTTCAGCTCAGAAGAGGCGACTTCTTCCTTCTTTGACGCAAGTTCCAACACCACGGGAGAAACCTGAACAACCAATTCGGCGATCCTTTCCGCCGGAAGCCCGGCATCCTGCCCGGCCAGCTCGATTGACTTTTTTATTTTTTCCGCATCGAACGGTGCCTTCGTCCCGTCCGATTTTATAACTTGGTTAGCCATTTAAAAGATTGTTTTACTTTCGACCTTTTTGGGCGCGGCGCGGGGACCGATCACACAAGAATTGTCCTCGTCGGTTCTCAAGCCCATCTGTTGTAAAACCAGGCGAAAATATAGCCGCCAACATAACAGACAACGAAATACAAAATGCCCATCCAGACCGCGCCGAAGTAAGAATAAGAAAATCCGGGATGAAGCGGACCCCATTTCATTATCAAATCTTCGGCGTACCCGGTCATGAGCGATACGGTCATAAAAAGAAACGCCAGCACGCCGCCAAAAACGCCGGACGCGAGCGCAAACGCTTTAGCTTTTAAAAGCATGTGAATTTATTGAGTCCGACCTTCCCTTTATTCTACCACTTGCGGAATCGGGGGGGGGCGTGGGCGCCAAAACTACTTTTCCACCGCCCCGCCGAGCGCCTGCCAATCGGACAGTCCGCCAAGATTTACAACGTTTGTGTAGCCGTTTTGCTCCAAAATGGTCTTCGCTTCTCCCGCCCTGCCGCCCGAGCGGCAGTAGAGATAAATATTTGCGTATCTTGAAACCTGCGGCAGCTCGCCCCGCAGAAGAGCGGCGAGGTCAAAATGCATCGCATCTTTAGCGTGGCCCGCCGCCCACTCCTCGTCCGTTCACACATCAATAAGGATTGCCTTGCCTTGGGCGACGTCCGCAACCGGCGACTGCACCGCGTTTTCGGTCATTGAACTTATTGTAGCAGTTTGCGAAACCGAATTGAACATTCGCATGCCGCCAAGCAGCGCAACGAACAAAACCACCCCGACAATGCCAGCGAACAAAAAATAGATGAGCCCGCGCATAATTTCTCTTTAGGCCTTTTTCCGGTTTGTGTCAAATGAATAACCGCACCGCTTCATCCCCGCGCTCACGCGCGGAGTATTCAGCGGGGATTTAATAAAAAAGGCTCGCGGAGGATTCCCACGAGCCGTGATAGTTCGGCGGAGTAGATTATTTCTCGACGGTTGCGAGTGTCAGCGCGGTGCGTTTCTCCCTATGGACCTCCAGGCAGTACTCACAAACCCTGCTGTCATCAAACTCGGCGTCGACGGACTTGAACGTAAGCCTTATCCCGCAATTGACTTCTACGGTGCTTCCTTCTTTTGGAACCCTGTCCACGTCAAGAAGGTGAATTTTCATAACACACTCCCCATGAAACCTCCTCCGACTAATTGATACTATAAAGTATTGGGCATAATGGGTCAATGATAATTGCTTGCCGTCCCGTAGGTGTAGTAAAATGAATACGATGGCACGAAATACCGGCCGGGGGAAATCAAAACCTCTCTCCTTTCAGGAACTGAAAAAACTGCGTAGGCCCATACGCAACATAAACGTTGAACACCGGGAGAAATTGAGCGGTCTGGAAAGATTCGCTCTCTGGACAACAAACCGCGTCGGCACGATGGGTTTCTTCGTTATTGTTTTTTGCTGGACGGTTTTTTGGCTCTCTTGGAATGTTTTCGCCCCGGTCAATGCGCGCTTCGACCCGTTTCCCGCCTTCGTGCTTTGGCTTTTTATTTCCAATATAATTCAGCTTTTTCTGCTTCCCCTAATCATGATCGGTCAAAATCTGCAGGGGCGCCACTCGGAAGCAAGGGCGGAGGCGGACTACGAAGTTAACACGAAGGCCGAAAGGGAAATAGAAACCGTTCTGCTTCACCTCGAATGCCAAAACGAGCTTATCCTAAAAATACTGCACCAGCTGGAGAGAAAGAAAAAATAGTTTTTGGGCGAGAGGCAAATATTAAGAGCGGCTCCGCGAAGTCGCTCTTTAGTCATTACGCCGATTTGCGCTTCCCACCCTTCAGCCTTACAAAAAACACGGGCGTCGGTTCTCTGCCTATCAAAACTCCGAAATTAAACCGGTCCGGCATTATGCTTTCAACGCAGTTGCAAAGATGCAGGGCCAGTCCGGCAAGCTCTCCGGGAATATAGTTTCCCCTAGAAGAAAGGTGCTTGTACCTCTTCAAAACAGATCTGACCAGCGGAACAACGATATCGCCGAACTTTTCCATGCTTTCCAAATTCTTGGTCTGCAGCAATAAAGCTTCAAACTCTCTGCTGATGCCGTCAAAATCTATACGAGCGGTGAAGATCGGATGAACTCTCATGCTGCCCACGGCTCCACCTCCATACCTTAAAAACCTGCTAAAACTATAACACGGAAAATGTCTTGACACGCAACAAACCGACTCCCGGGCGGAGGCGGTTGCGCGGCAAGAAAAACAGGCGCAGAGCTCAAAGGTTCGCGTTGAGAAAGGCGCGCGTCAGGGGGCCGGCAACCCCGACTTGCGGAAGATAGTGCGCTCGCTGATAGGACGTAACCGCCGCCTCTGTAAGCACCCCGAAATATCCCGTCACCGGCCCGGAGTAAAATCCCAGCCATGTAAGACGATTTTGAAGTTCCGTGACGGCCTGCCCGCGCATCCCTTTTTGCAGCGTGAAAGAAAAATAGAAAAACGATGGCGCGGTTGGCGCCGCGTTGCTTGCCGGCGAAAGTTGAACCGTGGTTGTAGTAACGGGCTGTTGCACGAGTCCCACTTTGGGAATAACGGTATTTGTAGTTACCGCAGGCCCCGGGCCGGCGAGATTCACGGCGCTGACGCTAAAAGAATAAACCACGCCATTTGTAAGCCCGGTAATGGTCGCGCTTAGGGTGCTCGACCCCACGCTTGCCGAACTGCTCGGCGTGCCGCTGATTAAATAGCCTGTAATGCCGCCGGTCACGGCATAATACGGGGGGAGCCAAGTAACCGTCGCCTGGCCGTCGCCGGCAACCGCTTTCGCGCCTTGCGGCGCGGCAGGCGGCACGGGTGTTGCCGCGACAGCCGTACGCGAAGGATTGCTCATGCCATAAACGTTGGCTGCCGAGACGCGATACATATACGTAATGCCGGGCGAAAGGTTCACGTCGGAATAGCTTGTGGCGCTGGAACCGCTGTTCGCCAAAATCGTCGTAAAACCGCCGCCGAAATCTCTTTCTATTCTGTAACCGGTAATCGCCGAATCGCTTTGGGCCGCCGTCCAACTAAGATTGATTACTGAACTGGAAGCAGCGACCGCCGTCAAATTTGTGGGAGAACTCGGCGGATACGGCGCGGGCACACTGAGCGTAGTCGCAGCGGCGGTTTTGGCCGAAGGAAGCCCGGCACCGCCGCTATTAATCGCGGAAATGCGGTAGTTATAGGCCGTATTCGGGCTTAGATTCGTATTCGCATAGCTTGTGGCTGTCGAACCCGTATTGGCCACGATCGTCGTAAAACCTCCGCCGATGGGAGACTCGCGCTCAATCTTATAACCAGTCACGGCGGGATTGGCCGTGACCGCCGACCAGGAAAGGTCGACTTCCGAGGAACTTACCGCCGTCGCCGTAACAAGATCGGGCGCGTAAGTTGGCGGGCCATATGTAGTAGCTGCAGCCAAAGTGACTGAGGGAACACCGATGCCGTAGTTATTAATCGCGGAAACGCGGTAGTTGTAGACCGTATTCGGGCTTAAATTCGTATCCGCGTAGCTTGTGGCTGTCGAGCCCGTATTGGCCACGATCGTCGTAAAACCTCCGCCGACAGGAGACTCGCGCTCTATTTTATATCCCGTCACCGGCGGATTGGCCGCGACCGCCGACCAGGAAACATTAATTCCCGAGGGGCCGATTACAGCTAATTGAACCGCGGCGGGAAATTGTATCGGAGGACCGAACGTGATAGCAGAAGCCGAACTGGAGGGCGGCCCGATCCCGTCACTGTTGATCGCGGAAACGCGGTAGTTGTAGGTTGTGCCGGGCGCAAGACCCGCGTTGACGTAAACCGTATCGGTCGAGCCCGTATTGGCCACGATCGTCGTAAAACCTCCGCCGACAGGAGTTTCGCGCTCTATTTTATATCCCGTCACCGGCGGATTGGCCGTGACCGCCGACCAGGAAAGGTCTATCTCCGAGGTGCTTATTACTGTGGATTGAATATTGCCGGGCGCGGAAGCAGGGATATCAGCCCGCGCCCGTGGCATCGCCCAAACACCAAAAAGCAGGGCTACACAGATGAGGACGTGCTTTCTATAACGACCCATTTTTTATTTATTATATCACGAAACAGCGATCAATTCCCGCAAGGGTTTTCTTTGTTATGTTGACAAATTAAATAATAATGTGTTACAATGTGAACAGCAGTCAGCGGCAAAGCGCCAAATTGATTGCCGCCGACGAGGGAGAAGAGACTATGACAAAAGGGATCATCGCCTCCGGGACAGCCGCAGAGGGGCTGCGAAAGAGGAAGGCCGCGAGAAAGAAGGTACAGAAGATATTGAGTAAGTATCCGCTGCTCTCCGGAAGGAAAGTTGGCGGTGCGCTGATCAAGCTCTCTCTCGGGACGGGCATCCCCGCGCCCGAGATGAAGAAGCTCGTCCGCGGAACCATCTGCGAACGAGTCGCCGAACTCTACGGCGGATAACTGACGGAGGGGCGCGCGGTGCGCGCCCCTCATTTTTTTATTTTTACAGTTGGCGACCGCGAAAAATCAAAAAACGCCTGAAGCAAGAGGTCAAGTTGCCAAAAAGCCGCCCGGAAACATTCCGGCCGGCTTATTTTTTCTTTTTGTCAGGTTTTTTCTTCTTCGGCATAGTGCCGATAATGATAAAGGCCGTCGCAGCGGCTTCCAACGCGATAAACGCCAGAAGAAAAATACCGAACATCGCTTCACCTCCCAAAAAGAAGAGCTGGTCTAAGTATAACAAAGCGGGCACGTGCAGAGTATCTTGGTTTTTTATTTTGCAGGCCGGAATGTCTTGAGGATAACGCAGCCGCAAACGGCGGGGGTGGCGCTTAGGCTGTAACAGAAACGGTTTTTCGTCGTATAATATACATATTATATATTACAAGCTGCCTTTCGGGCAGTGAGCAGCCGGCAAAAAGGTCGAATTTGGCAAAAACAAAATCAAATAAAAAGGTCAAAAATAAACAAAATAAAAAATGAGCTTAAAAAAATACGCAACAATTTTCGCGATTTTCAGTTTGGTTTTGGGAAATGCGCTTGCGGCGTCTGCCCAGACGACGAGCACCACGACTTCGTCTTTAGAGACGCTGATTCAGACACTGCAAAACCAGGTCACGACGCTCAAATCCCAGCTTGACACCCTAAACCAAGCGCGAACCCAGGTCAAGACAACAACGAGCGGAATCAAAGATACCCTGAAATTAATCTCCCAGCTCCGCGAGGGAGCGTCCGGCGAGGACGTGAAGCTGCTCCAAGAAATACTTGCGGCAGATCCAAATGTGTATCCGGAAGGCCTCGTCACGGGCTACTTCGGCAAACTCACAGCTAAAGCCATAAAGCGCTTCCAGGAAAAGAACGGCTTGGAACAGGTGGGGCAGGTGGGGCCGAAAACGCTCGCCAAATTAAACGAGGCACTCGAAAAAAATCCCTTAATGAAAGACACCTCGGACAACAAGACGCATTGCGCTATCGTCCCTCCGGGGCACCTCATTGCTCCAGGCTGGCTCCGGAAACAAAACGGGGTTAAACCCGTTGTTCCCGTTTGCCAGACCATTCCTCCTGGTATCGCCATAAAGTTGGGCCTCTCAACTTCAACGGCGACCTCAACGCCGGATACCACGCCGCCCACACTCTCCGGCGTTTCCGCGACCAACATCACATCTTCTTCGGCGCAGATAATCTGGTCCACAAACGAAGCGGCGACAAGCAAGGTTTCATACAGCACGTCAACTCCGGTTGATACGGTGAATGCTCCGACGGTGAACGACGGTACGCTTGTCTTGAGCCACGGTCTCGCGATTCCGAATCTCGCAACCAGCACGACCTATTACTATGTTGTCTCTTCCAAGGACGCCGCAGGAAACACCACTACATCAAGCGGATTCTCCTTTGTGACTGCGGGGCAATAAAGCCGAAAAAATTGCGGCACAGGCGAACATCCCCCTGCTTTGACGGAGGGATGTTTTGTTCCGGGCGGCGGGAATAAATGCGGATCAAATCTTATAAACCACATCTTTGCGCTCGACAACGATCTGCCAACCAGCGCGCTTTCCGTGCTCGTACAGTTTTCGGTTGGGATTGAAACAAATTGGGCGCTCGACCATTTTCAAAAACGGAATATCGCTTTCGGTGTCTCCCACCCCCACCGAGCCCTTAAGGGACAGGTTTTCCTTGCGGACGGCGCGGCGCAAAATCCTTGCCTTGTCGCTAATTTCATCCCAATAAAGAATTCTGCCGCTGAACCTTTTTTTCTTGTCGAGCTCGTAGACAATGCCGTAGACCTTGCTGAATCCCAGGCCCCCGCAAAAGCGCCGGACGATTTCTCTCGGCGAATGCGAAATGGCCAGAATATAATAATTTTTCTTTTTCAGTCCGCGCACAAGATCGCGCGTAAAGCGATAAACGCGGTCTTTGTGAAAAGAAACGACCTCCTGGGCAACGCGGGAAAAATCGCTATATTTCACGCCCTTGATGTTCTTCAAAAAAGCCCGAACCACGCTGTCAATATAAGACTGGTAATCGCCCTTGCGGCTTAGCCAGCTCTTCTTATCGCGTTCGTAGATTTTAAAAACTTTCGGCCTGAAAACTCCTTCGTGAATCAGCGCTTCCACGAGTTCAATCAAAAGACTGGAGCGAAAGACCGTCCCGTCAACGTCAAAAATCGCAACTCGTTTTTTCATGACAAAAATGTGGTGGGCTCGGGTTTATTATATTCCCCCGATGCCGCTTCCGCGAAGAGTCAAAAACAACGAAGCTCAGGGCTTTACATATAAATATACCGAATATTTACCTATTTTTTCCCAGGCGGTTGGCTGCCAGCCGGGAAGCGGGTAAACCACCGAAACGATTCTCACACCCGGCTTGGCTTCAGCTGCGAATTTCCCGCTCAGGTCACCCATAATTGCCGTCCTGCCGAAGACAACCAGAATGTCGTAGCGTGAAAAATCCTCCCTCCAAAAATCGCGCCAGGCGACGCTCGCCTCTTTTGCGAGCCCGCTCTTTTTGATGGCGGCGCGGGATTTCCAAACAAGCAGTGGATTTATTTCGCAACCGACCGCTTTGGCGCCAGCTTTGGCTAGCGCGATAATTAACCGGCCATCGCCGGAACCGATATCTAGTGCACTCTCACCCCGCCTTGGTTTGGCCAACCTCACCACGCCGGACACAACTTCAGGAGGAGTCGGAAAATACATCGCACCCCTTATCACGGGACGAATCAAAAAATAAAGAGTTGCCGAGAGCGCCAAAAACAAAATTACTTGAAACAAGAGCATCGTCTTGTCTCAATTATCCTTGCTCCGTACCAGAAATCAATCCATAAATTCTTAAACACGGGGGCTATTGAATTGAAAAGTCTCCGGCGTTGTTGTCCGTATCAACAATCAGGCCGCCTACAAATTTTCTCGATAAAACCTGATTCGCCGCGGGACTGTTGGGATAAGGACTACCCTCAACGTAAGGGTCCGTATGACCAGATCCCCAAGCTACGGCATCTACTAAATTCAACGATGCATCAAAAAGAGCAATGCTGCTGCTGGCAGTAAGTTCTTCGGAACTTGAGGTGTCGGCTCCGATTGCGGCGGAAAATCCATTAGCCGAATTCGCCCACGTAAAATACCCAAGCGCAGGTATTGTGCTTCCAGATGGAAAGACGCGTACGGAGGTATAATCTGTCGCAAGTTTCGTCTTCTTTCTCAACTTCCAACTGCTTACATCAACCGCAGCGTTGATCGGGTTATAAATTTTCACAAAATCATTTGTCGTAGAAGCACCGGCAATTTGAATCACGCTTATAACCAAATGGTCAACAGAAACTCCTCCTTCTCCTGTCGGGGGCGGCGAGTAAACATCGCCGGGCGCTGCAGTTGACCTGAATCTGGCTATAATGGACGTCGTGCTCGCTACGACAAAAACACAGTTTCCCGTTCCGCTGCAAGCGCCGGACCAGCCCTCAAACACGGATTCGCTGGAAGTGCTGGCGTTAAGCGTGATTTTCGTCCCTCCACTGAATTCTTCGCCACAATCCATCCCACAAGAAATGCCCGTGGGGTCGCTTATAACCGTGCCGGAACCGTCCCCTTCAAGCGAAACGCCAACCAAATACTTGGATAAAACGGCCGGGGGCTGGTTGACGGGTGTGGTTGTGGCCGCAGAAGTCGTCGCCGGAGGATTGGGGTTTGAATTCGCTGCCTTGGGCGTACCGCCAGGGCTCGCGCTCGTGTGCCAACCGAAATCGGAATTATTTCTCTCCAGCGTCTGCTTCGTCGCGTTGTCCCCGCCCGGCCATCCCTCTAACGCATCAATTTCGTCAGCCAACTTGCAATTTTCATCAAAAATCCGCAGCTGCTCGCCGGCATTGGACAAAGCGCCGGAATAAATCTTGTCCGCGGCAACATTCAAAACGGAATCATCATCTGTTCTTTCAAGTAAATAAAATTTTCCCGATGCAACCCCGCCCGCGAGGATAATTTGAAACTTTTCTGAATCATCGAGGATTTGCCAACCGGCCAAATCGATTGTCGCACTGGAGTTGTTTTTCAATTCCAGCCATTCGTTGCCCGCAGCCTGCGCCGCAGTTTCACCGGGACGCAGCGGCGAACCCATCCAGGCAATCTCGTTCAGAATAACTTCGTGCGCAGGAGACGCCTTAACCGCAAAATCGCACTCCGGAGCAGAAACAATAATTTTTTCTTCGGAGCTCTTCGTCGCCGCGGAAACGGTCTCGGATCCTGCGGCGGCGCTCTTTTTTACGGTAACCGAACTTCCTGAACCCGCAGCTTTTTTATTTTCCGGAATTTGCGCGGCGGCCGCAGGAGCCGACAATATTTCTTCTCCGGGTTTACCGGACTGTTCCGAGGAATTGCTTTCCGAAACCGCTTCGCCTTGTCCGCCGCCCCCGCGAGTCAAATCAATTTCGGCCGCGAGCTTGAAGTGGTTTTCCGGATTTAGGACATTCGAGAACGTCTGCGATATTACTGCGGACGTCTGGCGAAGAAATTTTCCAACCGACCCGAAACCATACGCATACCCGTAGACGCCCAAGCCGACAATGAAGGCAGCCGAGATAGAACCTAAAATAATCCGTCTGCGCAGACTGCCCCTCCTCACATCGCCAAGGCCAAAGTCGTCCATTGTTTCGCTTAAAACAAAAGCATAAACCGCGATAAAAGTATTTCCACCATATCAGAAACGCGTCTGCGGCGTCAAACAATAATAACCGCGCGTCCAGCCTTCGTCCGCCTGAGGCGGACTTCGGAGGATGGAGAGTAGGCCAAGCGGCGCGGTATCCGTTTGCGGCAATGCGGTTATCCACCCCCCATGGCGCGGTATTCTTACGGGCCAAAAATAAAAACAGGGCGGCCCCAAGTCGCGGCCCTGCCAAAATTTATATTTTTACTTATCGGCCGAGCTACTTGCCCTCCGCCCGATCGCCGCCCTCCTCCGCTGCTTTTTTGGCCGCCCCCAAAGCCGCGTTTGCCTCCGCGCTAAGGTCAACCTCGCTGGCCTTTCCCGCCTCACCCGGTTTTTGGCCTTCTCTGGCCTTGATCAACCTTTCGCCGGCTTTCTTTTGCGCCTCTTTGGCCTTTTCCGCCGCCTCGGGGTCAACAAAATTCCTTTCAAAATTCTTCGCGCCGGATTCACCGCTTTCAAATTTCATAAATTTTGTCGTATTTTTGGACGACCTTTCAGGTTTATGGTTTCATCATATCACTTTTCAAAAAATTTTGCAAATTTCCCAAAAATTTCAAAAAGTTATCCCCAGACTCCAAAAAACGGCGTTTTTTAAAATGTTAAAATTAACCCGTCGAACAAAAAATCTTTAAATCTTTTTGATTTTTACATTTTATGTCCCCCAGAAAAGCCCCATTCGCGGAAGTGAGAAAGCGCGACGGCAGAGTCGTGCCTTTTGACCAATTGAGGATAACAAGCGCCATCGCGAGGGCAATGCAGGCTACGGGCGAGGGCAACCCGAAGGACGACGCCGAAAAGGTCAGCGACCAGGTACTAAGCGACCTCTCCAAAAAGTTCCCCAAAGACCACATCCCTACGATTGAAGAGATACAGGACGTAGTTGAAACCCAGCTGATAGTGATGGACTTCGCAAAAACCGCGAAGGCCTACATTTTGTACAGGAAAAATCGCTCGGAAATAAGGGAAAGGAGCAAATCGATCCCCGAGCGCATCGCCAAACTCGCTACCGAGAGCAAAAAATATTTTCGCAACCAATTATCGGAGTTTATTTACTATAGAAGCTACTCGCGCTGGATAGAGGAGGAGGGTAGACGCGAAACCTGGATCGAAACCGTTGACCGCTACATGAACTTTATGAAAGAAAATCTCGGCAATAAATTGAGCGAGGACGAATACGCCGAAATCCGGCTGGCAATTCTCAATCAGGAAGTAATGCCTTCAATGCGGCTTATGTGGAGCGCGGGCAAGGCTGCGCGAGCCACCAACGCGTCCGCCTTCAACTGCTCGTACATTGCGCCGATAAAATTGGAGGACTTTGCGGAAATTATGTACCTCTCTATGTGCGGCACCGGCGTTGGTTTTTCGGTTGAAAGCCAAACAACCCAGCAGCTACCCCAAATAAAAAAACAGGTTGGGAAAAAACTCGGCACGCATATCATTGCCGACAGCAAAGAAGGGTGGGCGAACGCCTTAATGCTCGGACTCAAAACTTGGTTCAACGGAAAGGACATCGATTTTGATTTTTCACAGCTTCGTCCAGCCGGCGCGAGATTAAAAACCATGGGCGGACAAAGTTCCGGACCGGAACCGTTGCGCGCGCTTTTGAACTTCGCGAGAAATAAAATTTTATCGAAACAAGGGCGCAGACTTTCCAATCTCGATGTCCACGATATCATATGCAAAATCGGTGAAATTGTGGTCTCCGGCGGCGTACGCCGCAGCGCTCTGATTTCTTTGTCGGATTTGGACGATCCCGAAATGCGCGACGCCAAGAAAGGACAGTTTTATGTCCAAGAACCCCAACGTTCGATGGCCAACAACTCCGCTGCTTACAATGAAAAGCCTTCGTCAACGCAGTTTTTGGAAGAGTGGCTGGCTCTGACCCGAAGCGGCAGCGGCGAGAGGGGCATTTTTAACCGCGGCGGCATCTTGAAACAGATTCCCGAGCGCCGGCGCAAGGTTTTTGAACCGGATTGGGCCACTTGCGGCACCAACCCCTGCGGGGAAATAATCTTGAAATCCAAAGAATTTTGCAACCTATCCGAGGTCGTGGCGCACATCGAAGATACCGAAGAGACATTGCTGCGCAAGGTCAAACTGGCCACGATTTTGGGAACCTACCAATCGACACTGACGAATTTCCAATTCTTGTCCAAGGAGTGGAAAAAGAATTGTGAGGAAGAAAGGTTGCTCGGCGTCTCCATAACCGGGCAATGGGACTGCCCCACGGTTCGCGAGGCGTCGGTTTTGGCCAAATTAAGAAACGAGGCGATTCAAACCAATAAAATCTACGCGGAAAAAATGGGAATCAACCCGTCTCTCGCCATAACCTGCGTCAAACCGTCGGGAACGGTTTCACAGCTTGTTGATGCCTCGTCCGGCCTCCACCCGCGCCACGCGCAATATTACATCCGACGAGTGCGCATCAACGCCACCGATCCCCTTTTCCAAATGCTTAAAGATCAAAAGGTTCCTTACTTCCCGGAAGTCGGCCAGTCAACAAGCGCAGCCAATACTTATGTCTTTGAATTTCCAGTAAAAGCACCCGAAGGCGCCATCAAGCGAAACGACCTCACGGCCGGCGAACAGCTTGAATATTGGAAGATTGTCAAGAACAACTACACGGAACAAAATCCTTCGGTAACGATCTCGGTCGGCGAAAATGAATGGATTGAGGTGGCCAACTGGCTCTACGAAAACTGGGATATAATCGGCGGGCTTTCTTTCCTCCCCCGCGCGGACCACGTTTATCTTTTGGCACCCTACGAAGAAATAACGAAAGAGCGCTACGAAGAAATGACTGAAAAATTTCCGGCGGTGGACTTCTCGCAAATCATTATCTACGAGAAAGAAGACACGACCGAAGGCGCAAAAGAAATAGCCTGCGCGAGCGGGGTTTGCGAGATAGACGAGACAATAACGGCGCCGCGCTGATTTTTCTCTAAATGAACCTATTAATGCGGGGGTTGAAACAACTCCCGTTTTTTGTTAAATTCTATTTGGAAACCATTCCGCGGTAGCCCAACAGTATCCGCCCGCCGGATTTGAAAATTAAAAAGCGCCTTTGCTCCGCGGTAGCTCAATGGTAGAGCGGCTCCCTGTCAAATAGGCAGCTCTGGCAAGAAATTGTCGGATGATAAATCTTGGGATAACGGTGAATGCTAAATCCAAATGGACATGCGAACACCGTGGGAACCCCGCCTTGGCGGGGGCTCCGTAGAGACTAGATACCGAGATGCCTGTGGTCACCTCTTTGTGGCTATGGCAATGATATAGTCCACTCCCTACGGAAACGTTGGGTTAGGTGTAAGGAGATGGTTGCAGGTTCGAGTCCTGCCCGCGGAGCAAAGGCGCTTTTTGTGCATTCTAATACCTTAACACCTTGTGCTATATTATAATTAAGACATGGTGGTGAATTGTAAAAAGCACGGGCGGACAAACCATTTCGAAAGACGAGACGGATCGTTCCGCTGTGGAAAATGTGCATCGGATTGGGTAATAAGAAACAGGCGCAACAAAAAAGAGCGGCTGGTTAAAATGTTTGGCGGAAAGTGCGCTGTATGCGGCTACAAAAAATATGTCGGCGCGCTCGACTTTCACCACATAAACCCAACATCTAAATCTTTTTCATTGAGCGTAAAGGGTTTGTGCTACGCTTGGAATTCAATATTAAAAGAGGCTAGAAAGTGTATTATCCTCTGTAAGAACTGCCACACAGAAGTAGAAAGTGGTCTAACAAAATTACCAAATTAATAAGCCGGTCCTGGCGCCGGGGCCAAAATGGTATACTAATTTCAAAGGCCGGGATCGTATAATTAATTCACACTTCCATGTGGAAACAATGGGTTAATCTTCTCCTCGGGCTTGCGGTGGTCGTCATGGCCTACATGGGCGGAGGTCACACACTGCGATTCGTTATCGTAGGCGTCCTCATCGCCGTTCTTGCGCTCTGGTCAGCACTTGGAAAGAAAGCATAGTACAGTAAGGTTACCGATTTTGGGCGAGTAGGCATATCCTCCAGCCGCCGGAGCCGTTTAAAAAAAACTAGGCCAACTCCTGAGAATTGGCCATATTAGTGCTGGGCGACGGGTTATTCCATATGAAATTACCTCCCGCCAAAACCTTTTCGGCTTTGGAACCCTTCCTACTGTGACCTCCCGCGCCGTCGCCCCGAGAATGTCATTCGGAAAGATTGGTTTCATTGTAGCATGGAACATTTACCATGTCAAGCCCACGTAATGGTTCAATAGCTTGGAATCACTTTGCCGTTCCGAATGCGCTTTTTACCACTGATGCACGATTTCAAACGGATTCGGGCCACGAGTGGTCTGAATAGTGGTTCGAACAGCGTCCAACTCGCGGAGCGGATGGTAAAACTGCTTTTTTAGAAATAAAAATCCCGCAGGCGTATTGCCACAATTCACTGCGGGATTGGATCTCTACTGCCCTCGCGAAAGGGTATGGTAGATGTGATAAACACACATGCCCAGGACGACTAATGCGACACAGCTCAGAAGCGCTATAATACAGCGCTTCAAGAGTTCCGAGCGGTTCTCGCGGCGGATGTCTTCCTCCTGCCGCTTACTGTCAAGAAGCGATGTAATCATAGGCCCTCCTTCTGGTTGCTATGACTATGGTAGTAAAAAGAGGGCCGTTTGTAAAGAGGCTGGAGGATATCACTGCTGTAGTTAAGAAACATCAGTTCCTTAAAAATATTGCCCCCATGGCGAACTCATCGCGCATAGGGGCTTTTGCGAAGTAATTCAGGCAATTCGTCGTCCGGTACCGCCTTGCCTTCCGGCGTAAGCTGGAAGGTTTTACCGCAGCGAAGACATCGCGGCTTTCTGCGCCGTTCAAGCTCTGGCGGGCGCCGAACAACAATTAGAGGCGCGGAGCAGGATGGATAAGGACAATTCGTCTTTAGACTTTCAGTTGCTTCGTCAATGGGCATAATGCATACCTCCAAACAGAGTTTGTACCGTATTTGTCATACTACAAAATCTATATTTAGTCAATAGGGGTTCTTGTGTCATCCATTGGGCGGAGCGGCCACCGAAAGCGGCTTTTTATTTGAATAACCCCGCAGAAGGAATAGAATAAAGGCCCGGGCGCCGGAGCGCTTAAAAGTACTGATGATTAGGTTTTCCAGCGTTCCCGACGGACATGCTTGACTCATTCGACGGCTCGCTCAGAGTGGCTTCGACTGAGCTCAGCCGAATGTCCAACCCCGAGCAAGTGCCGAACGGGTTGACACCCTCAACAAGTTCAGTGTCAATCCTGAGCAAAGTCGAAGGATTGACAAAGTTTCGTTTATTTAGTACAATTATGCAGTTGAAATAAAACCAAGAGACACGGTCGAGTTTCTAGAGAATAGAGAAAAATAAAAAAATAACATGAACGGAACCATCAAAACGCTCATCACGGACAGAAAATTTGGATTCATTACCCGTGAAGGCGAAACGAAGGATCTCTTCTTCCACTCCAATGAATTAAAGGGTGTGACGTTCGACGAACTTAAGGTCGGCGATGCCGTTACCTTTGAAGTCGTTGAAGGCGAGAAGGGCCCGAGTGCCACGAACGTGTCGCGCGCCTAAGCGCCGACTCTTAAAAACCACCCTGAGAGAAATCGAAGGGTGGTTTTTATATTTTATGTGGAATTATATCCCACTATTTTGAATAACTCCGCGGAAGGAATAAGGTTGACGATCGGTTAAATTTGTTTTATCTTCTTGGCAGCGTTAAACCTTACGAGGAGGTCTCGGATGGCATCGAAAGGAAAGCAATATTTCGAAGTTCAGGTGGTAAACACCAACTCGGAATTTGCCGACGTGCGCTTCGGTCCGTTCAAGTCGAAGAAAGCCGTAACAACAGCGCTTCGAAAAAAGGGGTGGGTTGAAAACTTTAACGGAGAGGAAGGCCTTTGGTATTGCGCGACCAGCCACTGCGACGGAATCAGAGCTAAAATCGTTCCGGTTGTGCTTCGCCACCCATCAAAGATCCCAAGATGGTCAGTATGACTAACCCCTTTATGTTTAATGTTTTCATACGGAAAGCTATGGAAGGAGGTGATTTGCTTTGCCAGTAATCGAGATCTGGGGATTACCCGATTTGCCGATAAACATAGAGGAGGAGCAGCTCCTGAAGGAGGTCCGTAAGGACGTCCTGGATGCCGTGAGCGGCTTCAAGGTACTCGGAATCACGAAGGGCCAGATTAAGGTGTTCTTTCCTCCGGAAAAGACGAGAAGGGAACCCGGAATGGAAATCGTCATCTGGGTCAAAGGGCTTTTTGAAAAGCCCGAGAGGACGTGCAGGGTGCTGAATAGGCTGGCGAATGTCGTGAGTGCAGCCGTGTGGAAGCACTTCCCGCAATCGAGGGTTGAATGTTTCGTGGAATCATTCAACCCCGCCAGAGGTTTCCGGCCTACTGCCTGACCGAGTTTCAGAGATTTACTCCATAGGCCTTTCGGTGTTAACCGAGAGGCCTTTTATTTTTCACTACCAGAATACCTCGCCGCTTTGCGGTGAGGATAAATGGCGACTGTGAAAAATATCCTGAGCGAGTCCGCCAGCTAACAGACGAGCCGAAGGATTACTATTTTAGTAGATACCGCACTGCCCCGCGGTGCGGTTACAGTAGTGCTTTGTTTGAAGAAACCCGCTTCCCGGCCGGCAATCCCGAATTTGGTTTTGTGAAAAAATCGGCTGGGTTTTAGGCCCAGCCGCTTGCTATATTTTCCCTTCCCAGGGAACGACGTATTCGGAAAAAACCAATCTTGATTTTCCGTTTGTCGTCTCATCCTCATAAATGGTCACGGAGGCATTCTCCGCCGTGCTTTCATAGTATCTTTTGACGGCCTCTTCGATGGAAAAGTGCTCCAGTAATCTCTGAAAGAGAATAAGCCAGTGGCCGTGTACCACTATGAGCACATCCTGATCGTCATAGTCCCGGTTCAAGGTTCCGAGGAAGCTGTGAATGCGGAGTTCGATATCTGCCCAGTTTTCCCCGCCGAACGGCCGGTAGTGGTATAGACCTTCCCGGTCGCGCCTTTCAAATTCCTCCGGATACCTGTATCTGATTTCCTCTTCGGTCATGGTGTGCCAGATGCCGCGCTGCCCCTCGGCGAGCCGCGGGTCTTCGTAAACCCGGGCCTCCGGAAACATCACTGCCATGGTTTCCTTTGAGCGGTTGTAGTAGGAGGCATAGTAGATGTCGAAGTACCCAAACTTCCCGCGAAGATATTCTCCGGTGATCTCGGCTTGCTTTATGCCCAGAGAGGTAAGGTTGTATTTGTGAGTGGGAACGCCGTATTTTGCCCGCTCGTTCTTACTTCTTATGTTGCCTTCCGACTCGGCGTGTCTTACAAGCGCAAGAAGTCTTGGCCAGCCCATAATGCACTCTCCTCATCAGTTCGAAGTTCTACTCGAAGAAAAGCACAGAAATCTTTTGTGTGTCAAGTAATCGATTGTTTCCGGCCGCCGATTCCGGATCCGGTTTTGTGCGCTATTGACACAACATAACGCCGGCCTCTAATATAATCCCAGTTCGCATTGAAAGGAGAAATAATGGTTGTGGTCCTTGCCGGCTATTTTATAAGAAGTATTTACTTTTATACATTTCAATTAAGGATTCGTCAAGGCGCCGTAGATTTTTCCCCTCCGCCCCTCGCGCCTGCCTACCGGTAGGCAGGCCGGCCGATTTTCATTTTTTGCCCGCGTTGGTTGCCTTCTCTAATTCCCGCCTGTGGCGGGAATGGTAAAATAGTTCGGTAGTTCGACAAGCTCACCACAAGTAAACTCACCACAAGTAAATTTATGCCCAGTAGTGAGCCGAGCGCTTCGCTTTCCATAACGCCTTTAGCTTTATTAAAATTTTTCTTTGGTGATAACCACCTTCTAGTATAAAATGTCAATTAAGGAAAGCGACTGGGCGTTAATGCGCTCGGTCTACTACTGGGTATGCTGAAATTAAACCGGGATGAATTTGAGAAAATCGTAGAGGAAGGGATACGGGCAATTCCGGAAAAGTTTTTGCGGAAATTGGATAATGTGGCGATTGTGATTGACGACGAACCAACACCGGCCCAGAAAAAGAAGCTGAACATCCACCCAAGCTGGACGCTCTATGGCTTATACGAAGGAGTGCCGCAGGTATCGCGAGGCGCGAACTACAACGCGGTGCTTCCTGATAAAATAACTATTTTCCAAAAGCCGATTGAAGACGAAGCTACCGATAAGGAAGATATTAAGGAAATTGTGAGAGATACGGTTTGGCATGAAATTGCCCACCATTTTGGCATGGACGAAGGCCGCGTGCGTGAAGCCGAAGCCAGAAGGCGAAAGCTTCGCGGCGGCGCGAAATAATTCCATTCTCTAATTCCGTCGGAGGCGGGCAAGCCGTCCGTTTTTCGATTTTGGTTTATAATAAGTAAACCACCTTGGTCTTTGGAAGGAGTGCAGATGAATCCCGTTAGAGATTAACCAGTCATGTATTACGTTTATGTATTGGAAAACAGAAACAGGCGTTGGTATACAGGATATACCGCAGACCTACGGAAACGCTTTAACGAGCACAACACCAAGAAATCAACATATACTCAATATCGAGGGCCTTATCAACTTATTTATTATGAAGCTTGTCTCAACGAAGAAGATGCAAGGTCGCGAGAAAAATATCTAAAATCAGGTATGGGTAAACGCTATCTCAAAAATCGGTTAAAGCGTTTCCTATCTCTAACGGGATGAAACATCTCCAGATTAGGGTTTACGGGCAAGTTCAAGGCGTGTTTTTCAGGGATTCGGCCAAAAAAGAGGCCGACAAACTCGGCCTTGGCGGCTTTGTCCGCAACGAATCGGACGGCACGGTTTATATTGAATCCGAGGGAGAAAAAGAGAAACTTGAGGAATTTTTAAAATGGTGCCGCAAAGGGCCGCCGTTTTCGCAAGTGGATAAAACAGAGGAAAAGTGGAGCGGCGAGTTAAAACATTTTAAGGAATTTGAGACGATTTAACTTATTCTCCTTGCGCCCGGCTTTTGAGTTCTTCATAAAAATGGTTAAAATTATTGTGCTGACTTGAGAAAATGGAAATAACAAAAGACAAATTTGGTCCGGAATATGTTTTAGAGGTATATGACCCCCACATCGGGATGGAGGGCTTTTTGGTTATTGATAACACTGCTTTAGGGCCGGGAAAAGGCGGCATCCGCATGACGCCAAACGTTACCAAAGAAGAGGTAATGCGATTGGCGAGAACAATGACCTGGAAAAATGCCCTGGCCGGTATTCCTTTCGGCGGAGCGAAGGCGGGGATTGTTATGCCTAAAGATATTTCTCATGAAGATAAGAAGAAATTTGTGCAAAGTTTTGCCCGTGCCATCAGGTCTTTCGTTCCGGAAAAATACATAGCCGGACCGGATGTCAATTCCGGCGAGGAGGAAATGAGATGGTTTGCTGAGGCGGTGGGCGATTGGAAGGCCGCCACGGGCAAGCCGGCGGATTTCTGTATCGCAACCGGAGAAGCAGGAAAGTCGTGCGGCTTGCCGCACGAACTTGGGAGCACCGGTTTTGGCGTGGCACAGGCAGCGAAAGTTGCCGCCGAAATTGCCGGTTTAAACATAAAAGGCGCAACCGTTGCCATTGAGGGCTTCGGCAACGTCGGAGTTTTTGCCTTTAAACACCTCGAGGAGATGAGCGCTAAAATTGTGGCGGTTTCCGACAGCCGCGGAGCGGCGTATTTGGAATCGGGATTGGACGAAAAAATTCTGCACGAGCTTAAAACGGCCAAAAAATCTGTTGCCGATTATCCAGGCGCCCTTCGACCAAGCTCAGGGCAAGCTCTTCGACCAAGCTCAGGGCAAGCTCTTCGACCAAGCTCAGGGCAGGCGAAAAAACTAACGAGCGACGAATTTTTTGCCCTGCCGGTTGATATTTTGATACCCGCGGCCGTAACGGACGTTATCAACGAAAAAAACAAGGACAAAATAAGGGCAAAAATTATTGTTGAAGGTGCGAACATCCCGATGCGGGAAAATATTGAAAAAGAATTGTTTGTGAGAGGAATTGTAATCGTGCCCGATTTCGTTGCCAATATGGGCGGAGTAATTTCTTCTTATGCCGAATATGAGGGCTACTCGCCGGAAAAAATGTTTGAACTGGTAAAGGAAAAAGTTATGAAGGCCACGCGGGAAGTGATGGAAAAAAGCATTGAAGATAAGCGAAATCCGCGTGAGATTGCCACAGAGCTGGCGAAGGGCCGCGTGGAGAGTAAAATGAAAGATAGGAAAACAGTATTCTAAAATGATCTACGACGATATCAGGAATTTTAATAAGCAGTTTGAGTATGAGCTGCGGGTTGAAAACGCCGCCAAGCTTAAGAAATTCAAAAAGTTTCTTGTGGTAGGCATGGGCGGCTCGCATTTGGCGGCGGATTTGTTAAAGGCGTGGCGGCCGGATTTTGACATTATTGTCTGGTCGAGCTACGGCCTGCCGCCGCTTAGAGATATCAGAGAAAGACTTGTTATAGCGTGTTCCTATTCCGGAAAAACCGAGGAGACGATTGATTCTTTTAACGAGGCGAAAAGAAGACGGCTCTCGGTTGCCGCTGTTGCGGCTGGCGGGAAGTTGATAGGTCTGGCGAGAAAATACAGGGCGCCCTACGTGGAAATGCCGGATATGCATATGCAGCCGCGCTTGGCGCTGGGACTGATGCTGAAGTCGTTTTTGAAATTAATGGGAGAAAACACCGCGCTCAAAGAAGCGAACGAACTTGCAATAACCCTGCGCCCGTCGAGGCACGAAGCCGCGGGGAAAGCCATGGCCAAAAGATTATACGGCAGCGTGCCCATAATTTATTCTTCTCTTCGCAACCAGGCTATTGCCGCCAACTGGAAAGTCAAGCTTAACGAGACCGGAAAAACTCCGGCATTCTACAACGTGCTATCGGAGATGAACCACAACGAGATGACGGGATTCGATGTCAAGCCGCGGATGGAGGGATTATCGAGGCATTTTCATTTCGTATTTCTTAAGGATGCCGAGGACGACATAAGAATAATGCGCAGAATGAATATAATGGAAAAACTTTTTCACGACCGCGGACTTAAAGTAGAGGTTATTTTTCTGCAAGGCAAGACGGCGCTGCAGAAAATTTTTAATGCCGTCAATTTGGCCGACTGGACCGCTTACTACACCGCTAAACTCTACGGCGTTGACCCCGAAGCGGTTCCGATGGTTGAGGAATTCAAAAGATTGGTTGCCAGGAAACAATTATAGTCATTCTGCGGTTTTGTTGGCGGCGAGCCGCAACTACAATCATATTACAATTGGTGTATAATCTTAGTTACCGACGTCTTACGTCTTGCAATTCGATAAAATAAAGAACCGCGGGCTTACGCCCGTGGTTCTTTATTGATGCCGTATTCGCGACAGGCAAATTACTTCACCGGCATCGCCTGTCCGCTCGTGCCGCTTACACTGCACCATCGGCAATTTTTCTTGTGCGTGGCAATTTCGTATATCGCGGCAAGCCCCACTAAAACATAGATTGCTCTTGACGCAAAAGCGTCCATCCCGCCGAAAAGCGCGCCTATATCCCAACCAAGAAGGCCGAAGAGGAGCCAGTTCAAACCCCCGACAACGAGCAATATGAATGTTACTTTATGCATATAAATTTAATTCAGCTTTAGCCGACCTTTTTGCGTATAGACACCATAATTATAACAAATCGTGACTCTTGGGTAGCCGGTGAACTCCTCTAACGCCGTGGACAAAAAAGGACCCGCCGCGATTTTTTTGCAGCAGGCCGGAGGTTTGCCTTTGGTTGGTCAAATCCGATTCTGACTGTTGCCAAATACCCCATCCTCGGCGATAATTTATGACAGTATCCAAATTTTTAATGGACAGGCCAAAAAAATCGCAGCAAAACGAACAAACCATAATCACCGTTTCCGGCTTAACTAAAAAGTTCAACGGTTTCACGGCGGTTGATAACGTTTCTTTTGAAGTTAAAACGGGAGCGATTTTTGCGTTTTTGGGCCCGAACGGGGCGGGGAAGAGCACAACAATAAAAATGCTTACCACTCTTCTCCAACCAACCAGCGGCTTGATGAAAGTTGCCGGGTTTGACCCCGTCAAGGACCCGGATAAAGCAAGGAGATCGTTTGGCATAGTTTTCCAAGACCAAAGCTTGGACGACGAGCTCACCGCTTATGAGAATATGGAGCTTCACGGCGTTCTTTATCACGTGCCGAAAGATCTAAGAAACGAGCGCATTAGACATCTTTTGGAATTTATCGAGCTCTGGGACAGAAGAGGGGATCTGGTAAAGCATTTTTCCGGAGGCATGAAAAGGAGATTGGAAATTGCGCGCGGCCTTATTCATCATCCCGAGTTGCTGTTTTTGGACGAACCAACGCTGGGATTGGATCCGCAGACACGAAACCATATCTGGAGCTATGTCGGCAGATTAAACACAGAGGAGAAAATGACCATATTTTTTACTACGCACTATATGGAAGAAGCCGACAGGGTAGCGCACACCGCGGCCATAATCGATAACGGCAAAATTGTTGCCCGCGGCACCCCCGAAGATTTGAAGCGGCAAACCAAAACAACTTCTCTTGAAGATTCCTTCCTCGCACTTACCGGAAAAACCATCAGAGAAGAAGAATCAACCGGGGCAGACCGCATGAGAATGCGCAGAAAGGCGTGGGGCGGGCGATAAAATGAAAACATGGATACCATCTATATTCTTTGGTTAAGACAGCTCAAAAGGTATTTTCGTTCCCGGGCAAGGATGGTCGGCTCGCTTGGTCAGCCGTTGCTTTTCCTTGTCGCTCTCGGTTTTGGTTTTGGCCCCATCTATCAGCGGGCAGGAGGCGGAAATTATATAGAATTTTTGGTTCCGGGCATAATTGCCATGGGCGTGCTCTTCACGGCTATGTTCTCCGGAATCGAGATAATCTGGGACAAGCAATTTGGCTTTCTCAAAGAAACCCTCGTTGCGCCAGTCTCGCGCATTGAAATTATGATGGGTCGCACGCTTGGCGGAGCAACGGTGGCGACATTACAAGGAGTCGTCGTTTTTATTATTTCTTTTGCCATTGGCTTTAGACCGACAAACTGGATGCTTTTGCCTTTGGCTGTTGTTTTTATGCTTCTTACGGCGCTTTTCTTCACCGCGCTCGGCACGGCCATCGCCTCGATTCTTGACGACATGCAGGGATTTCAACTGATAATGAACTTCATCGTCATGCCCACCTTCTTTTTATCCGGAGCTTTATTTCCGCTTGCCGGTTTGCCGAGCTATATTTCGGACATTGCCGCTCTTAATCCTTTGTCCTATGGCGTTGACGGTCTGCGAGGAACTCTAACGTCAGTTCTTCATTTTGGTCTGGGAACGGATTTATTTATTTTGAGCATCGCAACCTTTATCTTGCTTGCGATAGGCAGTTATCTTTTCTCCAGGATTGAAATCTAATGCAGACGCAATAACATGGCGGAACCTTATTGATATTTCCCGCTTTTTCGGCGATACTTGGCTTGATGGTCAAACTTTCACGCTCAAAACTGGAGCTGTTTCTGGGATGCCCACGCTGTTTTTGGCTGGAGATGACGCAGGGCATTAAACGCCCGCAGCCACCGCCCTATACCATCAATAACGCAGTTGACTATCTCTTGAAGCAGGAATTTGACACGTACAGGGAGAGCGGCACGCCGCACCCGGTTATGAAAAAATATAAAGTTGACGCAATTCCTTATAAGCATGAGAAGATCAACACCTGGCGGCAAAATTTTACGGGTGTTCAATACCAGCACGAACCCACCGGTTTTCTGGTTTACGGCGCCATTGACGATGTTTGGATCAACCCCGGGGGAGAATTGATGGTCGTGGATTACAAAGCGACCGGAGCCAAACAACACCAGATTTATGATTCCTACAAACGGCAGATCGAAATCTATCAATGGCTTTTGCGGCACAATGATTTCGTCGTGTCGCCGACGGGCTATTTCGTCTTTGCGCGCGTGAGCAAAGCCGGCGGTTTCGGCATGGGCGAAGCCCTTCGACCCGGCTCAGGGCAAGCTCTTCGACATGGCTCAGGGCAAGCGGCGCTTTCGTTTGATATGTTCGTCGAGTCGTACAGCGGCGACGATACCTGGGTAGAACCCGCGCTTTTCGGCGCACGGGAAACATTTGACCTGAAAAAATCTCCGACCGCCGCTTCCGACTGCGAATATTGCAGATACGGAAAAAACGCAGCGAATTTTTGAGCAAGAAACAATAAAAAACCTCCTTACTGCGGCTATAATCCAATTGTAATATAATTGTAGTAAGTAAGTTTTATGGTGAGCTTGCCGAGGGCAAAAATCTTTTATTGGACCTATCATGCTTTGGGCAAAATGCGTTTTTATCGGCTCTCCGAATCCAGGGTAAGACGCGTAATCCATTCGCCGAAACGCATAGAGGAGGGGATAGCGCCGAAAACAATTGCCGTGATGCAGTCTGCGGGCAGCAAAGGACATCCCTACGAAATTTGGGTGATGATACAAGAAGAGAAAAACCGCCGCAAGGTAATCAGCGCCTGGAGATACCCGGGGATAACCAAGCCCGGCCAGCCGCTGCCGGAAGAAATTTTAAGAGAAATAAGAGCCGCGTTATAAAATTTTAAAATTAGGAAGGGCGGGGATTCATTTTCCGGCCATGGGAAAACTTGCTATAATTATTTCCATATCCATTATTGCGTTGGTTGCTGTCTGTGTCTGGAGCGGATATAACAAATATAACAACACACCCGCAATAAAGGACTTGAACAACACACCCAAGGAAACACCGACCATGCTTATCACGAGCCCAAGTTTTCTAAACAGCCAACCTATCCCAAAGAAATTCACCTGCGATGGTTCGACACCGCTTGTCCCGAGTGATGTCGAGGGGCTCACCACAGGCGGGGGCAACATAAACCCGGAGCTGCAAATTCAAAATGTCCCCGGGGAGGCAAAGAGTTTGGCGTTGATAGTGGACGACCCCGATGCCACAGGCGGCCGAACTTTCACGCACTGGCTTCTATGGAACATAGATCCCAAAACAACGCTGATTAAAGAAGAAAGCAAACCCCCGGGCTTGTCCGCCGACTCGGCCTTCGTAGCCACTTCGGCGAAGGAGGCAGCTCCAGCGAAGGCGGAGAGCGTTGAGGGGAAAACCGACTTCGGACGGATTGGCTACGGCGGTCCCTGCCCGCCGCCCGGCAGCAAACCGCACCGCTATTTCTTCAAGCTTTATGCTCTTAACGCCGTGCTTGACTTGCCGGAGGGGGCAAGCAAAACCGAATTGGAATCGGAGATAAGTAAGCACCTAATAGAAAAGGCAGAACTGATCGGTTTATATCAGAGATAACAGTCAAGGAGCAAAATGCTAAACTTATAGAATATGCACAAAAGTTCGGCGATAATAATTTTAAGATGGGGTTTGGCTTTCGTTTTCTTTTACGCCGCCATTGCCAGTCTGCTCAGACCGCAAGAATGGATAGGGTATTTTCCGCGGTTTTTGTTAGGTTTTTTGCCGCCAAAGGCGATTCTCTCGGCATTCTCTTTTTATGAGATAGTTTTGGCAGCTCTTCTTTTCTCGGGAAAGAAATTAGTCTGGGCGACAGCACTCGCAATCGCGACGTTTGCAGGAATTATTGTTTCGAACCTCGAGCTTCTCGATGTAACCTTCCGGGACGTGGGGCTGATCATGGCCGGACTGGCACTTCTTGAGCTGATTCGCAAGGAAAAAAGCAATCAAAAGCAATAAATCAAAAGCCGTTTTTCACCATAATCTGCGAAACTTGCGATATAACTTTTTGCAGTTGATCCAATAATCCCTTAAGCTGAACTGCTGCGCCGACTTGAATCGGGTTTTGCACGGTGTACGTTTCGCCGCTCGTGGTTTGGATAACGAATGAACCGTCGGAGTTTACTTGCGTTACTTTGCCGCTATAGCTTTGTGCCATCGGCGGCTGTGAAAGATCGCGGATAATGTCAGCATCAACAACCTCGCCATTACCTTGCGTTGCACCGTAAATATTGAGCTTGTCGCCGATTTTGAGGTCGCCGAGAGTTAAGCTGCCGCGCTCGCGGTTCATGATTATTGTTTGCGCGTCAACCTGCACCACGTACTTTCTTGATTGGTTGATTATCGGCATAAGTGCTTGAGGAGCGACAACGCTTTGGGTTGAGGAATTGTCGGAGAATGATTTGAGGCCCATCGGGCAGGCTATGACTCCTTGCTTGGTATTTCCTTCTTTGCCGAAACCGTAACAGGGATTGGCAATCTGTTGCACGACCGTGAGCGTTGCCGGAGCGGTTGTCGCCGAGACCGAAACCAGGTCAACGTTATTGAGCTGGACGAATTGCTTTTCTACGGGCTTGGAGATGTTGCGCACAATCAGGGCGTCAACGGAGCCGTCCTGGTTGTAGATGCCGAAGACGTTTATCTGGTCGCCGACGGTGAAGTCAGCGAGCGCGGCTGCGGTGCGGTCGCGGAGCATCAGGTGCGTAGTGGCGGACAC
>Ga0315277_10001524_pt1 | contig 33770 bp, 33 predicted proteins | sample YL17G05_15_MG_FD_203695 | JGI IMG/M metagenome (GOLD analysis project Ga0315277, IMG submission 203695) | Sediment microbial communities from Yellowstone Lake, YNP, Wyoming, USA - YL17G05_15 | ecosystem: Environmental > Aquatic > Freshwater > Lake > Sediment | place: USA: Wyoming | collected...
ATGGGGTGTGTCCTCCTTTCTCATTGGGATTGTATTTAGCCAAAAATCTTCCCAAGAGGATAACACCCCTTCTCTTTTTACACCAAAGACTTTACATCAACACATGAAAGTCATAGGGTCAATCCTAAACTAAACACTTTGCTTTTTACCCCCTAAACAGAACATCGTAGGCGGGCCATTGTTGAATATCATTACTTTATGAAATGAGACCTTCGTCGTTGGGACCCCTCCTAAAGGGAGAACAGGAGCAAGGAATCTCTACAAAATTACAGAAACTGGGCCAACTTCACTCTCACCTTTTTTCTTCTTCTGTCAATCCCAAAATCAAGCCATTACCTGTTTGACAATTGTCAGATGATATGATAATGATTGATTGACAATATTAAGGAGGTTGAAAATGCGTTTCATCTCAGTAAGAGAACTAAATACCAAGCCTAAGGAAATCTGGGGCAAAATCAAAGACGAGGAGGTGGTCATCACCTCCAACGGTAAACCAATCGCCCTGCTCTCCGGAGTGACCGAAGAAAATCTTACAAAAACTCTCCGGGCAATCCGACGGAGCCGCGCCCTCATAGCATTGGAGGAAATGCAGAAAAAATCCATCGAGTCAGGATTGGACAAGTTGACGGATTCTGACATTGAATCCGAGATTCGGGCTGTTCGGAAGAGTCGCAAACGATGATCGTCGTCCTTGATACCAATGTCATTATTTCCGGCATCCTTAAGCCTTATAGCAAGGCTGCGGCCATCCTCCATCTTGTCGCAGATGGAGCCATCCGATTAGCTTATGACCTACGCCTTCTTTCAGAATATCGGGATGTCCTAAATCGTTCAAAATTTAACTTTGCTAAAGAAAATGTGGAAGCCTTCCTGGATCAGGTTGAACAAGAAGGTCTTCTTACTTCAGCGAAACCTTTAAAAATTCATCTTCCCGACCCGGACGATGAATCGTTTTTAGAGGTGGCTTTGTCTGCTGGAGCGGAGGCGATGATCACCGGGAATAAACGCCATTTCCCGAAGAAGCAATATGAAGGAGTGGAAATATCATCTCCAGCAGAATTCCTGGAAATGATGAAGGATAGGATTTGAGGCATCGGCGGGACATGGTTGATAACCATCACTTTATGAAATAAGACCTTCGTCGTTGGGACCAGTCAAAAAAGGACGAAAAGCAGACCTTAACAAAACTATTGACCAGATTCCTCTTATGAGATACAATGATAGAAAATGAGATACAGGGAGGGAGACGATGCCTTTAAGTTTGAGAATTCCTTTTGAAAAAGATGAAATGATTAAAAAGGCGGCTGCCAAAAGCAAAAAAACGAAGACAACCTTTATCCTTGAAGCGGTGGATGAAAAAATGGGCCTCGTTAAGGGCCGCGAACAAATCGTCAGGGAACTTTCTGGCTGGCTTTCCCATGAAGAGGCCGAAGAACTGAGGAAGGCGGTTGAAATTTTTGATAAGGTGGAAGAGGAGGATTGGGGTTGAAACTTGTCCTGGATACAAACATTTATTGTGATTTTGCAGAGGGGCTGCCCGATGCCACAGATGCTATTGCAACCTATGGACAATCCATTTTTATTCCTTCTGTTGTCCTGGGGGAACTTTTTTTTGGATTTATGAAGGGGAGTCGGCAGCAGTTCAATGAAAAGAAACTGCGTCAGGTTGTGAGTCGTTTAAAAATAGAAATGATTGATGTAAATCCCGATGTTGCGAGAAAGTATGCCATGATCTATTTATCTCTGCAGAAGAAAGGATTTAAGATACCCATCAATGATGTTTGGATTGCTGCATGTTGTATGGAAATTGGAGGGACTCTTTTGACAAGGGATAAACATTTTGAGTGGGTGGACCAAATAGAGGCGATGGTGTTAAGAAAAAAAGGCTAAACCTGATTTTCCCCGATTCGGCTATCAAAAATATTTTATATCATTTTCATTTCCAATTCCTATTTCACCCACCTATGCAGGCAAGCGTAGCCTTGATGGTGCAGGAATACGCAATTACGACAAGTAGTCTATTTTAAAGTGGACTACTCTAAAGAAGGCGAAGGGGAACTCGACTTTTTTAAATCGGAATCGGTAATTATCCTTTTCTGGCTTGTCTGATTTCTTCCAAATAGTGATTAATCAGAGGAGACATTTCCGGCGGCTGCCAGTCTGTCTTCCTTGGATCCTCGGGCCACGTGAAGGGAAGATGAAAGACCTCTCCCGGCCTCTTGGCCTTTTCTAAAACAGAGAGGGCTTCGAGTAAAACCCTCCTCTGTCCTTCTCGGTCCCCTATCTGTCCCACCGGCCTAGCGTAAGGATGTTCAATTGCGGCTATTCTTGGAATGCCTTCAGCTCGGGTGAACTCCCAGGTTTGGCTGAGAAGCAGGGTGGAAAATCCTGCCTCCTCCAAAACCCTTGCAGCCAGTCCAACGGACTGGCAACAGAAAGGTCAGGCAGGGGTGAGAAAAACAGCTTCCACTCCCTCCTTCTTCATTCTTTTTGAGATGGGTTCGATCGCCTCAGAAAGAAAGTCGGTATTCTGCCACTGAAAGCCATAAAAAGAGTAGGCGGTCGGTGCAAGGCGGCCGATGATCTTCTCCTTTTCAAACTCGGCCATCCGGGCCAAAGGAAGGATTACGTTGATATCCTGCTTGACAAGGTTGGTGTTGATATGGAGGTGATTGACATCGATCTCCTTCTCAGTTGTTCCTCTCGGTATGGCTCGAAAGGAGCGATCGCCCCAGAGAGGATCCTTCTTCTCTCTCTCCATATCAAAGGGAGGATCCGTTTTCAGACTGATACCGGCGCTGGTCACAAGGGCAAGAGTTGCCTGATTTAATGGTTTCGACATCGGCGTCCAGGGAATCGTTCCTTTAAAATCCTCGTCGGGAATGAACGTCTTCATCCATGCTTTAAGCCCCGGCGGAAGAAACCTAAACCCATCCACCATCTTCATCTGCTCCATATGATTCCTCCTTTAAGTCTAATCTCTTTACAATTTTTTATTTTATATTATGACCGCCACCCAATAATCAAGGAAAAAAGATTGGCTTTCTTCGGAAACCTTGACAACAGACTGAACTCTGACTTATATTTTGGCTTAGATTTCAGATATTTATTGCTTATCCAGGAGAAAGCGATTGTCTCTTTTTTTAACCTTTGAGGGAGTCGAAGGAAGCGGAAAGACCACTCAGATTGACCGCTTAAAAAGATACCTGAAGCGAAGGGGAGTTCCCTGTAAGGTGACGCGGGAGCCGGGAGGACCCCCTATTAGTGAGAAGATCAGAAAGATCCTCCTCGACCCGGACCATCGAAAACTGATCCCTCTTAGCGAACTCCTCCTTTACGAGGCAGCAAGGGCACAGCATATCCATGAGGTGATCAAGCCTCTTCTCAAAAAGGGAACCATCGTTCTCTGCGACCGCTTCAATGATGCCACACTTGCCTATCAGGGCTACGGCCGCAAAATAGACCGGGAACTGATCCAGAAACTCAACCGCCTCTCCTCTCAGGGGATCAAACCCGACCTCACCTTCCTTTTGGATTGCCCTTCGGATATGGGATTGAAGAGGGCACTTCAAAGAAATCGAATATCAAGAAATGAGAAGGAGGGGCGTTTCGAGAGAGAGAAGATCCAATTTCATCATCGGGTGAGGAAGGGGTATCTGGCAATTGCAAAGAAGGAACCTCATCGGGTGAAAGTCATCGACACCAGCGTGGGTGAAGAAAAAGCCTTCGAGAAGATCCGGAAGATTGTGGATGAGTTATTAGTTAGGAATCATTAGTCGCATAGTCACATAGTCTTATAGTCTTTTAATATTCGACTATACGACTAAAAGACTAACCGACCAAGAGACTATAAATCCTATGTCCTTCAAAGACGTCATGGGCCATGAAAGGCCAATAAATTTACTTCAGCGGGCAATTGCTCGGGAGAAGGTCGTCCACAGTTACCTCTTTTTAGGCAACGAGGGAATTGGAAAGAGCCTGGTGGCCCTCCAGTTTGCCAAGGCCCTCAACTGCCTCGAGGGAGAGAATCAACCGGATGGATGCGATCGTTGTCTCTCATGCAAAAAGATCGATCGTCATCTCCACCCTGATGTCTCGCTCATCGAACCGGAGGGCCAGACCCTCAAGGTGGATCAGGTAAGAGAGATGCAGAGAGCTCTCGCTTACCGGCCTTATGAGGGAAGACGGAGGGTTTTCATCCTGACAGCGGCGGATCGAATGGCGCCCAATATGTCCAATATGCTTCTTAAAACGCTTGAGGAACCCCCTTTGCATACGATGATCATCCTTCTGGCAAATAGCCCCAAATGGATTTTGCCAACCATCCTCTCCAGGTGCCAGTTGATTCGCTTCAACCCACTGCCCTCTCATCTGGTTTCTGACTGGTTGATCAAAGAGAAGGGCATTGAGGAAAAAGAGGCCCATCTTCTCGCCTCCCTTTCAGAGGGGAGCCCTGGAAAGGCTCTGGAGATTAAAGAGGAGATAGCCGGAATTCCAAGAAAAGAGCTTCTCACGGGATGGATGGGATCGAAATCGCTCTCCGTCGAAGAGAAGGATGGCTGGGTCGAATCCCTTCCCTCACATCCTTCACAGAGAGAGAATCTCCATCTGATCCTTGAGATAGCCAAGACGCTTTTGAGGGATCTCATCGTTATGAAGACATCAGTGGATGGCTCAAGATTGATTCACTCCGATCTCACGGAAGAGATGGAACAGATTACCCGGGAATGGGATCTCTCCTCCCTTTTAAGACGGATGGAGATTCTCCATCAAACCTCTCGGGCGATTAAAGGCAATGCCAATACGAGACTGTCACTGGAGGCGATGATGATCTCCTGGGCTGAAGGATAGAGAAGATGATTCGAATGGCCTATATCAGATTGGCCAATAGCAAAGCAGAAGAGTTCGATGCCGGAGACCTTCCCTTTGGGGCGGGGGAGCCGGTCATCGTGGAGTCGGATAAGGGATTGGTTCTGGGAAAGGCTCTCTCCGCGCCGCAGGAAAAGGAGAAACGGTTCATCCTGAAATCTCCGAGAAAGGTGGTGCGCAAAGCCACTCCCGAAGATCTGGAGCAATTCGAGAAAAACCAGCAACTCGAAAAGGATGCCTTTCAATTCTGCCTTGAGAAGATCAAGGAGAAGAACCTCTCCATGAAGCTGGTCAAGACAGAGGTCCTCCTGGACCGCTCCAAGATTCTCTTCTACTTTACGGCGGAAAAACGGGTCGATTTCCGGGAACTGGTCAAGGATCTGGCCGCCCAGTTAAGGATGCGTATCGAGATGAGGCAGATCGGCGTGAGGGATGAGGCCAAGATGATCTGCGGCGTCGGAAGTTGCGGAAGGGAGCTCTGCTGTGCCAAATTTATGAATCGATTTGAACTGGTCTCGGTCAAAATGGCTAAAGAGCAGAACATCGCCCTCAACCCGACAAAGATCTCAGGCATCTGCGGCCGTCTGATGTGCTGTCTGGCTTACGAATATCCAACCTATATGGAACTCAAGAAGGATCTTCCCAGACTGGGAAAGCACATCGTCACCCGCTCGGGCAAAGGAAAAGTGATCCGCCAGAATGTGCTCAACCAGACCATCACCGTTCAACTGGAAGAAGGGGGAGAGATCACGATCCATGTATCCGAAATCTAAAGGCACTTTCTACATCACCACTCCCATCTACTATGTCAATGATGTTCCCCATATCGGCCATGCCTATACGACCATTGCCGCCGACATTCTCACCCGCTTTAAGCGACTCGAAGGTTATCAGGCCTTCTTTCTCACCGGCACGGATGAGCATGGTCAGAAGGTGGAGAAGGCCGCACAGGAACGGGGAGTCGATCCGAAGGCCCACTGCGACGAAATGGTCAAACGGTTCCAGTCCCTTTGGCAGAGGCTCAACATCTCCAATAATGACTTTATTCGCACCACAGAGGTCCGCCACAAAAGGGTCGTCCAGAAGATCCTTCAGGATCTCTACGATCAAGGCGAGATCTATCAGGATAGCTACGAGGGGTGGTACTGTGTCCCCTGCGAACGGTTCTGGACCGAAAAGGATCTTGCGGAGGGGAAGTGTCCCGATTGCCTCCGCGAGGTAGCAGAAATCTCTGAGAAAAACTACTTTTTCCGAATGAGCAAATATCAATCCTGGCTCATCGAACATATCGAAAAGAATGAGCGGTTCATCCTTCCCGCATCGAGAAGAAATGAGATTCTGGGATTTCTCCGGGGCCCCCTTGAAGACCTCTGCATCTCAAGGCCCAAGAAACGTCTGAGATGGGGAATTGAAATCCCATTCGATACGGACTATGTCACCTATGTCTGGTTCGATGCCCTGATCAACTATGTGAGCGGGATCGGCTATGGCTCCGAGGAGAATTCCTTCTCCGATCTCTGGCCCCAGGCCATCCACCTCATCGGCAAGGACATCCTTACCACCCACACCGTCTACTGGCCCACAATGCTCAGAGGGGCTGGCCTCACGCCTCCCAAAATGGTTTTTGCCCATGGATGGTGGACAGTGGAGGGGAAGAAGATGTCCAAATCGCTCCAGAATGTGGTGGAGCCGAATCGTCTGATCGACACCTATGGCGTCGATGCGGTCCGGTATTTCCTCATGCGGGAGGTCCCTTTCGGGATGGATGGCGATTTCTCTCACTCTGCGATGATCCACCGGATCAACAGCGACCTGGCCAATGATCTGGGCAATCTCTTCAGTCGGGCCCTCAGCATGGTCATCCGGTATTTCGATGGAAATATCCCGACGCCCTCCGCTCCGAAAGAGATTGACCAGCGGCTTCAGGAGGTTTCCGGAAAGGTTCTCGCTCAACTCCCCCGGCAGATGAACGACCTCTCCTTTAACAAGGCTCTGGCCACCCTCTGGGAGATCGTGAGCGCTTCGAATAAATATGTCGATGAGACCGCTCCCTGGTCTCTGGCGAAAGAGGAGAAGGACCGGCCCCGCCTTTCCACCGTCCTCTATCAGACCCTGGAATCTCTCCGCATCATCGCTCTTCTGCTTGCTCCCTTTATGCCCTCGACCTCCGAGAAGATGTGGTCTCAACTCGGGATGGAAGGCAGTCTCTGGGAACAGAATTTGGAAGAGAACGTAAAGTGGGGCGGGTTGAAACCGGGAAGGAGGGTGGCTAAACCAACGCCCCTCTTTCCGAGGATTGATACCTCTAAAATTGAAAAGGGGATTTAGGTCAGGGTTAGGAAGCCCGTATCGTATATGGTCAATCGGTTACGTTAAAAAGAATTTAAAGACGACTCACCCAACCTTTTAACGAAACGGGCCCTGAACCTAGCATGGTACAGGGCGGGCATCTTCACCCTAACCCTTTACCCAAATACTTTTATCTTGACTATGAAGAAACCCCAGTCCATTCATTCAATACTGGAACAGACCCTGAAGGGTCTGGAACTCGACGTTCCACTAAAGACTTACTCCATCTGGGGCGCCTGGAAAGAGATCGTGGGCGAACCCATTGCCCTTCAAACTCAGCCCCATGCCATACGAAATCGAATCCTTTTCATCGATGTCTCCCATTCCACCTGGATGCAACAGCTCCAATTCCTAAAACCAACCCTCTTAGGAAAGATCAATAGTTTCCTGGGCGAATCCCTGATTGAGGATATTCGATTCAAGGTAGGTAAAATCCCCGCGGCAGTGACTCCGCTTCCGGAGAGGAAAGAGGAGAAAGAGGAGAGCCTTGACAGGAAGACGATTGACCGGGTAGAACGGCTTATTGAGAACCTTACCGATGCGGAAGTGAAGAAGGGATTCCGGGAGCTGTTGATCAAAAGTGCCAAACTGGAACAATTGAAAAAGAGATTAAAGCACGAGCGTTAATTCCCGGCCATCCTTATCTCAATCTCCATTCGGCCTTTCTCAATTCTTTGTCCAATTCTTCATTGCGCCACTTTTTGATCTCATTCCTTGTCTCACCAAGTCCGAACCCTTTTTCATCGGATAATTGGCTACAATCCAGGTCGCAAAAATTGTTATTGAGGAGACATTTGGAATGATCATAAAATTTACATAATCTTTTTAAAGACATCTTCATCCCTCCTTTTCATCAGAGATTTCCGAAAGGTTCTTTAAATCTCTGACCGGAAAGTTTGGCAATAAAAAACCCATGGCAAATGTAGACCACGGGTTCCGAAAAATTTCCTCCGTTTCGGCAACTCGGCTATCCCGGAAATCTAATGGGCCAATCTACCGGGACCCGTGGTTTTCCGCCCCACGATTACTCGTGGTTTGGCTTTTTCGACGTTATGAATGATGGTTACTTTCTATCAATGAATAATATGCAATCTAAATGCCAATAGGTTGAGCCCTTATTTTTCTCTCATTTCACCGGATTTGATTGAAATTGAGTTGCATGGGTTCAAAAATGAGATTTTCCACCATCCTGGGACAATTTTGAACAAAGCTCATCCTCTACAAATGACTTATCCAAACCAGGACCTTCCAATGCTAAGCAAATCTCTCTCCCTTTTTTCCCTTCACGCTTGAGATTTTCCTTTCTCTCTTTTAACAATGCCCGTGTCAGGGAAGAACCTTTTTTGAAGATGCCACAAAAATACTCAACAGGGTTCTCCGGGAGAAGATGAATTTCGATATGGTCACCGACAGCTTTAACGACCACTCTCGAACCCAGTCTGATGCCGATCCTCGCCCTTTCCTTTTGGGGTATGACAACCTGTCCTTTAGAAGATGTGGTGACAACGGTCAAGGTAAAACCCCCTTTTAAGAGTTGAACTGAACCGATTTTTAAGGGGTGGAAATAATAACAGGAACACCAACATAAGATGTTCAATGACTACCCGTTCCCAAACTCCCAAGATTAAACATTGGGGTTTAGGCAGATGATGCCTTCCTAATACCTTCTTCCTGAAATATTGTTTTTGGTATCTTCATTCAGAATGCAACATTTCAAACGAAAATCAGCAATATGGGGTAAATTATGGATGGAATTTTCCCCTTGACTGTCAATGAACATGAGAGTATGGTCTATTTATAGTATTTCCCACCTGACCCTAATTAACCTCACAACTTAACCTTTAACCTTCTGGAGTGTCGTATGAGAAGGAGTTCCCCAAAGATGCCCATATAGAGGCCTCCGAGGAGGATTATTTCATCCCCTATGGAGGCCATCCCATACTCTTCAACCCAAGATAAAAGTCACTAACCAAATCAGAAAGGAGGTAATCATTATGTTATCAAAAAGAAATATTACTATTTGTGGAATTGTGGTTTTTGCGTTCATCTTCCTTGCAACTTTGGTTTCTATAAATGCAGCAGATACAACTGAACAGATTATTAACCAAATCGATGAAATTCTTGAAAAGAACCCCTTGAAACCCGGCGAAAAAGCTCAGACGATCAAGATTGCTGAAGACGATACGATCAGTCTCTTGGTGCTGAGAGTAACTGAGGGTGTTTGGGTAAAGCCCCATATTCACAAAACACATAATGAAACTGTATATTTCGTTAAAGGGACGGCGCAAATGTTAATCAATAATAAATGGGTTGATGTTAAACCGGGAAGTCTCCACTTCAACCCTATGAATAAAGTCCATAGTGTAAAGAATACAGGTAATGAGCCATTTGTAATTCTTTCAATCTTCACTCCAGCATTGAAAGAGGCTGATAGGCATTTTGTGGAGTGAGCAAGCAATTTTGTGACAGACTGTTTGGAACGTTTGAACTGACGAAATAAGCATCCAGAGACTACCATTCTGATACAAATTGAATCATGAGGGGTGGGTTGTTGATGGTAGCTCACCCCTCTTCCTTTTAATTATGCACATTTCCATTGGTAATGATTAACTTTCAGTATTATCTTGGACTGTAGACTCGTAGGTGTACTTTTCAATTTGAATAAAGCAAGGTTTAACTCTTTCGGGCGAGGGTGATTTGTAAGATACCGCCTGATATGGAAAAAGTTTTAATCTTTTTAAATCCCACCTTTTTTAAGATTTCATTCTGATTAAAATCAAAAAAGTTGAGGTTTCCTCTTTCGAACAGTTTAAAAAAGGTGAGGGAAATGATCCTGGCAGTCCCCAAAACATGAGGGTTGAAGTCTGCAATCACCATCCTTCCTTTCCCTTTTAATGCTGAATGGGATCGTTCGAGAACACCCAACCTGTATTTCTCCGGAAGTTCGTGGATAGAAAATGATGTGAAGATTCCATCAAAATGGTTCTGGTATTCCCATGGTTGGGTCACATCTTTCTTGAGAAAGATTAAATTCCCCGATTTCCCGTACCGTTTCTTTGCCACATCGATCATGCTCTGAGTGATGTCCATTCCTGTTACTTCACCTTCTTCCCCAACCGCCTGCAAAATCCAGGAAGCAACTCTCCCCGTTCCTGAGCAGAGGTCCAGGATCTTCTCGCCCTTTTCAGGCCCAAGAACCTTAACCGCCTTCCTCAAAAACTTCGCATAATTTCCAAGGGTAAGGATGTCGAGCAGGAGGTCGTAGTAAGGGGCAATCTTTTCGAAAATATCTTTACGTGGATGATCCTGGCATAGAGCAGAGCGCATAGTGCATAGCGTTAAATCGTTTGGGTCATTAGAAATTGGTTCTTGGGATTTATTTGGAATTTAGTCCCGCCTTGGCGGGATTGAAATTTAGTCCAATGATTTTTCTAAGACGATCTTTACCCCATCCTTCACTTTTCGAAAGACTTTCGGATCACCCAATATCTTTCCAATGATATTGACCGCGCTGGCGGCACGGATCTCATTGCCCCGGCTCGCCGGTGTGGGACCAAAAAAGATGCAGAAGGCATGGCCGGTTGGCCAGTATCCCAGTTCGCCGAAGGAGACCACTTCTCTTGCTCCCTCTTCCAATCCGGTCTTGACGGGGATGGCAAAATAGATCTCCTCTCCCCAGGTATTGACCTTCGCTTCAATGGGAAGGGTCTCCCAGATCAATCGGGCTGTTTTCGAGTCGTTCAGTTCGGCTTCGACTTTCAGGTCTCCGACAAGAATGTTAATCCTTTTTCCCATCCCCTACTCCTAACTCCTCAAGAGGAGAAAATTCATCATAAAGACTTTCCTTCTCTCCCATCTCGGACAGGCTGTTTGAGTAAAAGAGAATGTCCCGTTCCATCTTCACGGGCTCCCCCCTGCGGGAGAGAAATCGACGGGTCTGGGACCTCAATAAAAAGAAACTGAGGATCACCAGAACATAATTGGAGAGCTCTCTTTCCGCCACATAAAAAAACCGGGGATGGATGCCATAAAAGAAGTATTCTTCGAGGAGAAGCCTGGCGCTGTTGATCAGGAGGCCGAAGGCAAGAAGCAGGAGGAACCGTCTGATCTTAGTGGTATTCCGGGATAATGAGAGAAGGTACTGGTCATAGGTTTTTTTGAAGTTTTTCCAGCTTTCCGAAAGATTTTTCAGAAGTTCCTGATAGGTCTTCTCATCCTCCCCGAAAACCTTCAAACGAACCTGAATATCTCCCCGAAAGTGGAGATACCGTTTCAACAACTCTTCCCTCTCTGAAAGGTAGCCCTGATTTTTTTTAAGTCCCCGATAGAGAACAAGGCCTATGCCGACAAGCAGGAAGAAGGAAATCCCCTCATTCAAATATTTGATCCACATCGCTCCACCTGTCTCAAATAGCACGAATGATAGCGAATCAATCGAATGTCATTTCAAGATTCCAAGGGATTCGTTAAATTCGCTCTCATTCGAGTAATTCGTTTTATTACTTACAACCGGTTGATCAGGCTGGCTATATAGCCTGCTCCGAATCCATTATTGATATTGACCACCGATACTCCTGAGGCGCAGGAGTTTAACATCGCTAAAAGCGCTGTGATTCCTCCGAAACTGGCCCCATATCCGACGCTCGTGGGAACAGCGATCACCGGCTTATCGACCAACCCTCCCACCACACTGGGGAGTGCCCCCTCCATCCCCGCCACAACAACGAGAACCCGGGCTTCCTCCAGTCTCTTCTTCTGGGAAAGCAATCGATGAATTCCTGCCACCCCGACATCATAAAGGGTCTCCACGCAATTGCCCATGATCTCCGCAGTGACAGCCGCCTCTTCGGCCACCGGGATGTCCGTGGTGCCGGCGGTAATCACCAGGATCGTCCCTTTGCCTTCTAATTTGACCGGATGGGTATGGTAGGTCAGGACTTTTGAAAGAGGGTAGTAACGGCTCTTCAAAAAAACCTTTTTGATCGTTTTTGCTTTCTTCTCTTCGAGGCGAGTTATGAGGATGTTCTGGCCTTTCTCCTTTAACCCCTTCATGATCGAGAGAATCTGCTCGGGCGTCTTTCCTTCCCCCCAGATCACCTCCGGAAAACCCTTTCGAAGGCTCCGGTGGTGGTCCACCCTCGAATGGCCCAGATCTTCGAAGGGAAGCGACTTCAACCGGGCCATGGCCTCATCAATCGAAGCTTTGCCTGATTTAACCCTCTTTAAAAGAAGTTCCAGTTTCTGTTTATTCATCTTCTTTTAAAACATTCTATTCAGTCCACCGGTCAAAAGTCAAGGGAAAGCCCGTTAGAAATTCCGGTCGTTGCAACTCAAAACCGAGCGGTTCATTAAACATTACCGGAATTATTCTAAAATGCTACCCTGCTGTAGCGTAGTGGGACAATATTTCTAACGGGGTAAACAACCTGCTGATTCTTTTCGATAAACCTTTCCTGTGATTCAGACAGTAAGACTATAGACATCAGACATTAGACTGAAGAGTAGAAATAGCCAGAGATGACACAAAGATAAAGGACTGGCACCTGCGGCAGGAGCAGTGGAACTGGCGCTCTTGGTATATACGAAAAAATTTCAAAAGAGTGAAATATAGAATTAATTTCATATAATAGAGGAGTCTGATGTCTAACGTCTGAAGTCCAGTGTCTGAATTGCAAAAACCTTTCATCATCTTGACTTTAGTATCCTCCTTAATTATAGTAAGTTTTATCGGATCTTTATTCCTCAATTTCTATCGAAAGCGAAATAGAGAGTTAGATGTTTTAAGCAGATGGATATGCACTGAACCCATTTGAGAGTGGAATCCTATGGATAGCCGTAAGGGGAGCCTTTCAGGGGAAGAGAAAGAGAATGAAGCCATCCATAGGATTCTTGTGAAGATTCTCGAAAAATGGCGCATGGAAATCGGGGCCGTGGAGGAGGACTTAGAAAAAACGGTCATTCTCTCTTCCGAACGCATTGACCAGAAAGAGAGCCCTTCGCCCTCCAAACCGATTAAAGTTATGGAAGAAGCTCTCCCCGAAACGGTGATCATTCCCCCGAAAGAGAATAGATCCGGAATCTCTATCTCTTCGCCAGCGGTGAAATCAAAGGGGGCGGATTCCATTCAAAAGCCTCAAGAACCCTCCGGTAAGAATGAGTTTCTGGAGGAAACCATCATCCTTAAAGCGGGCAAGGTTCGGGAAAAGGTGAATGAATAGTCCTGTTTCCATCGAGCGTTTAACCGATGAGGTCCGAACGATCTATCAATCCGACCCCGTCAGGGCGGAGAGATTGATGGAGACCTATCTCAAAGAAACCCTGAAAGAGCATTCCCCTGACGAACGATTCACCCTCCTCGAAGCGCTGGCCCGCCAATTTGAAGGCGTCCCCGCTCCGGTGGCGCAGGACATCTTTCTTAAATCGAAAGAGTTTTCCCGCCTCTTCTCTCTTCTCTTCGGGGAAAGGGTCTCCGCCCTGGATCTCTCGTCCACCGAGCTCCTCGAGAGGTTAGCCCTCTCTTTAAACACCATTTTTGATACTTTGAATGAGATGATCCGGGTCATCGACACCACTCTCTTGGGGAAAAAGCCGGAACTCGAAACGATCCGGCACATCATCGGCTCCCATCTGGAGGGCGAAACCCAAACGGACTCTCTTCAGAATTATCTCGCCCGAATACAGGAGGCATTCTTAATCTCCCATAAGGCTTTTCAAGACGCCGCCCAGGCCAAATTCGGCGAAATCCTGAAAGAGCTCGGCCCCGAACGTTTTGAATCGGAACCCATGGGGATTTTAAAAATAGGCCCCTTTCGCAAGGCCGAACTTTTCGAAATGTATAAGGAGAGATTTCAGACGTTTAAGAAATGGTTTGAATCGGGCCGTTTTAAGGAAGAAATGTTAAGGGAATTTGAAAAAACCTGTCAAAGGATCTATCATGCCGACCGGAGGTAAAACGATGAAAAACTATAGAATATTGTCGTGCCTTCTTCTATCCGCCCTCTTCCTCTCATCCTGTGCGACCGTGGTCGTGCCCCCGAGATGGGAGTATGAACCCAATGCTATTCGCCTTAATCTGAAAAGCGATCCTCAGCTCAACCTCTTTCAGGGAAGAGCTCACACGCTTGTCTTCTGCGTCTACTTCTTAACCGATCCTAATGAGCTCAACCAGCTAATGGACGAAAAAGGAGGCCTGGAGAAGCTTTGCGAATGCACCAAGTTCCATCCCAGCGTGACCAATGCGAAGAGGCTTATCATTCATCCGAATCGGGAATACAAGGAGACCCTGGACCGGGCCGCAGGTGCAAAATATGTGGCGGTCGTTGCCGGGTATTTTACACTTCAGAAGGAGAATGTGGTCAAGCTCTTCTCGATTCCGGTCGTGGATGAGAAGAAGGGAAACACCCTCTATCAGAAACCCGGGGTCCTCAATATCGATCTCTTCTTGGGCCCGCAACAAATTCAGGAAGGTAAACCCCGCTAGAAGGATGGGGCTTTATACCCCACTCTTTCTGAAGGGTATTTGAAATCTTCGATCAACTTCACCCCCAGCCTGAAAGGCAGGGGCCTTCTAACGGGGTAAAAAGAATGGACATCCAAAGACCGCTCTTCTGGCATCAGGGACTTTTTCTTCAACCCCAGCACTTTCAACTTCTGGATCTCTCTTTCCAATCCCTGCTAACTCCGTTTCATCATTTCATGGAGCCCCATTTCTGGGGAACGGGTGAACTCGAAATCCAGAAGGCCGGCCTGGGGATGAGGTCTTTCAACCTCCTGAAAGGCACCTTTCTCTTTCCGGATGGAACCTTCGCCGTCTTTCCCGGAAACGGCATCATTGAAGCCAGGCCATTTGAGGAGGCCTGGGTCGAAGGAGGAAAACCGTTCACCATTCTTATCGGTCTTAAAAAGTGGAACCCGGCGGGCGAAAATGTGACCGTCGTCGATAAATTAGAGGACCTTTCAGGAGTGACAACCCGGTTTGTCACCACGCCTGATCCAGAAGAGGTGAAGGACCTCCACTCCGGCGGGCCTCTGGGCCGGGTCAAAAAGCTTCACTACCTTCTCAAAATTTTCTGGGAGACGGAGAGGGAGCAACTGGGAGATTATGTCCTGATTCCAATGGCTCAACTGGAAAGAATGGGCGAAGAGATCAGGCTCTCTCAACGTTTTGTTCCTCCCTGTCTGACGATCTCCAGTTCAGAACCCCTCTTCCATCTCGTCAAGGAGATCAGAGATCAACTTGCCGCGCGCGCTCACCAGCTCGAAGAGTATAAGAGCCAGCGGGGCATTCAGACGGCTGAATTCGGTTCCAGAGATATGGTCTATCTTCTGGCCTTACGGTCTCTTAACCGGTATGTTCCCCCCTTCTTCCATGTGACCGAAGTCCAGCAGGTCCATCCCTGGGCGGTCTATGGCATGTTGAGACAATTGATCGGAGAGCTTTCCTCCTTTTCGGAGCGCATCAATGTGATGGGCGAACTGGAGGATGGAACCCGCGCCCTTCCCAATTACGATCATCGAAATTTATGGGAATGTTTCTCTGCGGCCCAGGAGCTGATCATTCAGCTTTTAGATGAGATCACCGCAGGCCCCGAGTATGTCATCCGTATGATCTACGACGGCACCTATTATGCCGCTCCCCTGAAACCCGCCATCTTCGAAGGTCGAAACCGTTTCTACCTTGTCCTCAAGACGGAGGAGGATCCGAAATTGGTTCTGAAGTCGATCGAGACCATGGCGAAATTGAGCGCCCGGGAGCATCTGCCCATTCTGATCGCCCGCGCCCTTCCCGGCATCGGACTGGAACACCTCCCTGTGCCGCCCCAGGAACTTCCCCGCAGGGTGCACTCCGTCTATTTTTCAGTGAACTATCACAGCGACCAGTGGGCCCTCGTGCAGAAGAACAATAACATCGCCCTATACTGGGACAATGCTCCGGAAGACCTGGAAGCGGAGCTGATGGTAGTGGGAAGATAAACATGAAGCACCAAATCCCAATCACCAATAACCAAATAATAATCAAAACACCAATGACCAAAATTCCAAAAAAATAAAATTTTTTAGTGATTGGTGATTGGATATTATTTGGTCCCGCCCTGGCGGGATTGGAATTTGGTGATTGGAATTTGACAATAAGAGGCTCGATTGCGATTGCTAATTTCTTAACTCTTAACTCTAAATTCTAAACTGGAGTATACCATGCATCTGACCGACGCTTTTATGGAACTGGTGGCCTATGTGGTCTATTTCGTCAAAACGGTTGGAGCCAAACAGCCTCCCTATGAGCAGGCGAAGGCCGATATCCTGCGCCTCCTCACTCAGAGCGAAAATGTGGTCAAGAGGGGCCTCTTTACACAGGAGGATTATGACCTGGGCCGGTTTATGATCTGTGCCTGGGTCGATGAGACCATCCTCAACTCTGCGTGGAATCAGAAAGGTCAATGGCAGAGGGAACAGCTTCAACGCCTCTATTACCATACCCTCGACGCGGGTGAAGAGGCCTTTGAGCGATTAAATGGACTGGGCCTCCACCAGAGAGAGGTCCGCGAGGTCTACTATCTCTGCCTGTCCCTGGGATTTAAAGGCCGTTTCCATCATCCCGGAGATGAGTATCTCCTCGAACAGGTGAAGACATCCAACCTTAAACTTCTCCTAGGAAGTTCGGTCGGGCTTCCCTCCCTCGAGAGGGCAGAGCTTTTTCCGGAGGCCTATCCGGTCGAAGCCGTGGAGCTCGGTGTCCAGAAACAGAAGTTTCGCCTCTCACCCTTCACAATCGCCTGCCTGGCCGGACCAGTCATCCTCTTCGGCCTCCTCTTCTTTATTTACCAATTTGCCCTTAGCGGAGTGGGCGAAAATTTTTTAAAGGCGGTGCCCTAAATGAAGACTTTCTTCTTTAAATATCTGAAGTACGGACTCATCGCGGTTGCCCTCTTTTTGGCCATCATCCTGGTCTTCGGTCTGGTGCTCCTCCTCGACTGGCCCTGGTGGATGGGGTTCTTCCTTCTTCTGGTCCTCATAGGATTGGGAATCGGCGTCCTTTTTTTGAGGAAGATCTGGCTCAGGCGCAAAGAAGAAAGATTCGTTCAACAGGTAATTGAACAGGACGAGTCCAATCTCAAGGCCGTCTCTGGAAAAGAGAAGAATGATCTCAAAGAGCTTCAGAATCGCTGGAAGGAGGCGGTCGATGCCCTGAGGGGTTCCCACCTGAGAAAATACGGAAATCCCCTCTATGTGCTTCCCTGGTATATGGTCATCGGGGAAAGCGGGTCAGGCAAGACCACGGCCATCACCAGCGCTCGTCTTTCCTCTCCCTTTGCGGAGATGAGCCGGACTTCGGGCCTTTCAGGAACAAAGAATTGCGATTGGTGGTTCTTCGAGCAGGCCATCATTCTCGACACGGCCGGAAGGTATGCCATTCCTATCGATGAAGGCCGGGACAAGGAGGAATGGCAAAAGTTTCTGGCCCTGCTCATCCGATACCGGAGGAGAGAACCTATTCACGGCCTCATCATCTCCATCGCCGCCGATAAATTACTCGAAGGTCAATCCGAAGTCCTCGAAGAGGATGGTAAAAATATTCGTCGCAGAATCGATGAATTGATGCGGGTCCTCGGAACCAAATTTCCCGTTTATGTCCTGGTGACCAAATGTGATCTCATCCAGGGCATGACCCAGTTCTGCGACCATCTTCCGGAGAAGAGCCTTGATCAACCCATGGGATTTATCAACCAGGACCTAAAAACCGATGTGACCGCCTTTCAAGAACAGGCCTTTCAGGCCATTGGTGAACGGTTGAGAAATCTCCGGATCCTCCTGATCCATCAACCCGGGGCAAAAGGGGTGGATCCCGGACTTCTCCTCTTTCCCGAAGAGTTTGAAAATCTGAAGAGAGGTCTCCAGTCCTTTATGAACGGAGCGTTTAAAGAGAACCCCTATCAGGAGACGCCCATCCTGAGAGGACTCTTCTTCACCAGCGGCCGTCAGGAGGGAAGTCCCTATTCCCATTTCTTAAATGCCCTGGGTTTGATCGGAGAGAAGGAGGTTTTGCCCGGCACGAATAAGGGTCTCTTTCTCCACGATCTGTTCGCAAGGATCTTCCCCAAAGACAGGGGGCTCTTCGCTCCCACCAAGCGGGCCATCCAGTGGCGGCTGCTGACAAGAAATCTCGGCTTGACCGCCTGGATCGTTCTGGTCATTGCCCTCTGCGGCCTTCTCAGTTTCTCCTTCGTCAAGAATTTGAAGGTGATCAAGGATGCCCGAGATGAATTCGCCAAGCCTCCGGTATTAAAGGGCGAGGTCCTTGCGGATCTCGTCACCATGGACCGGTTCTGTCAGTCGATCCTCAAAGTGGAGAACAAGAACCGGGGCTGGTGGATTCCGAGATTCGGACTGACCGAAAGCAAGAAGGTGGAGATGGGGCTCAAGGCTAAGTATTGCAAGCAGTTCCAGACTGTCTTTCTGGCCTCCTTTGATAAACAGATGGCGGGAACGCTGGCCACCATGACGATCACCACGCCGGATGAGACGATCGCCCAATATGTGACCCACCTGGTCAGACGGGTCAATCTCCTCAAGGCCCGACTTGAAGAACAACCCTTTCCGATCCTTCGGGCAAAACCCCAGCCTTCCTATGAACCCATGCCGATCACGGCGGATCTGAAGACGATCTCCGAGATGAAGATGAAGTTCGGTCAGCTCTATCTCTACTACCTGGTCTGGCGCACGGATACCGGCGAGATCAATAAGGAGATCGCCGTTCTTCAGGCCTGGCTAAAGGATCTCCTCTCAACGAAGAGAACGAACCTTCGCTGGCTTACCCTCTGGCTGGACAGACAGGGGACGATTCCATCGATCGGGCTCCGGGATTTCTGGGGAGGGAGCCTCTCTCTAACCGATGAGAAGTCTGTTGCGCCCTCTTTTACCCGGAAGGGAAAAGAGGCGATCGACTCCTTCGTCAAGGAGATCGAGTCAGCTCTTCCTGATCCGGTTCTCCTGGCCAATCAGAAAACCGACTTTGAAAAATGGTATCCCAATGTCTGTTTCGATGGCTGGCAGAATTTTGTGGCCTTCTTTCCAAGAGGAGCGGAGCGGTTAAAGGGAATCAAAGAATGGCAGCCCGTGGCTTCAAAAATGGCAACGGACCAGGGCCCCTATTTCGCCTTCTTAAACAGGATCGCCACAGAACTTGAACCCCTCCTCCAGGCGGAAAAGCTTCCCTTCTGGCTCCAGCAGGTCTATCATTTTCAGGTGGTGAAAGTTCTCAGTAAGACTCAGAAAGAAGGGGGGTTGCTCGATAAGGCGGCAGAGGAGGCAAGAAAATGGATCGCTCAACTGGAGAAGACCCTTGGAAAGGAAGTGGGACAGGCAGAAGTTCAATCCCAGGCCGCAAAAGCCTATCTCGAATATATCAATGGCCTAACCGCCATTGCCCAGACTACATCCTCCAGGCCACAGGCCTTTCAGATGGCCACCCAGGTCTATGGCGAGGACCCGGCCACCAGCAAATCGCCTCTGATGGCCTGCGCCACTTCGCTCAATCGATTGAAAGGGTTAATGATGAAGGGGAGGCCCACGGAGGAGATCTCCTGGAAATTAGTTAGCGGGCCCCTCGATTTCCTCTGGTTTTTTATCCGAAGAGAGACCGCCGGTTATCTTCAGGCCCAGTGGGACGAGAAGGTCCTCGCCGAAGTCCAGGGAATGACAAGTCAGCAGGCGATTCAGCTCCTTCTGGGGCCGGATGGTCATGTCTGGAAATTTATGAAGGGGCCTGCCGCTCCTTTCGTATCGAAAACCCCGAAGGGCTATGCCGCAAAAGAGCTCCTCGGAGGAGCCATTCCCTTCGAGGCCTCCTTTCTTACCTTCCTGACCAAGGGAGCGCCCGCTCCGGCTCTTGCCAAACAGAATTATACGGTCCTGGTGAGAGGACTTCCCACCGCGTCCAATCCCGAGGCAAAGGTCAAACCTCACTGCACGAAGATCGAACTCCAATGTGCGGGCCAGACCCAGAGCCTCGTCAATTGTAATTACCCGGTCAGCAAGACCTTTCAATGGTCGATGGATACCTGCGGGGATGTCCTCTTCCAGATCGAGGTGGGAACCCTCGTCCTGACGAAGAAATTTACGGGCAACCAGGCTTTCCCCGACTTTCTCCAGGAATTTAAAGAGGGGCAGAGGATCTTCTTGCCTGGTGAGTTTCCCAATGAGAAAGCGGTTCTCGAAGGCATGGGAATAAAACAGATCAAGGTCAATTACCAATTCGGCGGAGACTTTCAGGTGCTTGTGGGGCAGATCAAACCCATTCCAGGACAGGCGCCCGGAAATATTGTGAAGGCCTGGGAAGAATGAGAGTGAACTCCTCCTGGCAGTGGTCTGCATTCGGAAAACACCCGGTGGCTACGGACTTCTTCAGGCTGGGTGAGGACGCCCCTCTGCTCAAAGGTTTTTCCGACTGGGTGGAGAAGGGATATCAGGCGCTGGTCTCCAGAAGAACGCCCTCCCAGGGCCTTCATGCCTGGCGATTCTGGGCAAGGGGTTCGCAGAAAGAGAATATCGCCTGCGGAGTGGTGAGGGACAGCAGTGACCGCGTAGGCCGGCCCTATCCTCTTCTGATCATGGGAACAGGTTTGCTCAATGGCTGGGAGGATCACTGGGACCTCATGCCCTTTGCCTGCGAAAGGACCTGGGATCAGATCGAATATCTTTCAGCATTCGTTGCCAATGATCTTAAAAAATTGGAACAGGAGGTTCATCACATCAGGCCTCCCTATCCCGGATGGCCCGATTTTGAAATGAGGAGGAAGGACCTCAAAGAGATAGAAAAACAGGTTTCCTTTGGTTCGGATCAGGCAGAGCTCATCCTCGATCTGGAGATGAACTCCAATCACGACCAACTGACGCAGGTGAACCTCTATCACACCCTGATCAGGAACCAGATGAAAGCGGCTCCCAATGTGATTTTTATGGGAGGAACTCTGGACAGGACCTGCCTGGCCTTTTTCAGGCGTCCTCTCCAGACATCCGATTTCGTTCAACTGTGGTCTGTCTCTATGACAGGATAGCGTTGAAGATAAAAGTCTATCGGTAAGGGTAACGAGGCCCGTATCGTCAATAAAAGGTTACGTTAATCGTCTCTTCATTCTTTACACGTAACCGTAACCGATAACCGAAACGGGCTTCGTCACCGTAACCTTAACCCGAACCTCCAGAATATTTTCGTCGTTCAATGGTGACGAAACCGTCATGAGCAATGAAATGAATCTCGAATCTTTAGGCAAGCAACCCATCAGTCAGGATCAACCCGCTGGCGCCGATATCCGGTTTGAGCCTCTCTTTGAAGAGCTCCAGTCCGAGGTCGGCAAGCTCTCCTCCATTTCAGGACCTGCGAGTGTGGATTGGGGAAAAGTCATTAAGTTCTCCTCTGAAATCCTGGCCGAGAAATCGAAGGATCTCCTGGTCGCCAGCTACCTCGCCGTGGCCCTGATCTACAACCGGCAGGTCGAAGGATTTGTCATCGGCCTGAAAGTCTATCAGGAGCTCCTCGAAACATTCTGGGATCGCCTCTATCCCGCAAAGATGAAGGGCCGTGCGGGCGCCATCGAATGGTGGATCGAGAAGACCGAGGGAGCCCTGAAACAGGTCAAGCAGCGCGCTCTTCCCCAGGATCAAATAAACTCTCTTAAAGAGAGGCTGGAAAAGATCGAGCAGTTCCTTAGTAAGAGCCTCGAAGAGCCTCCCTCTTTCAATTCCATTCTGGATCAATTAGAAACGCTATCCCCGCCTCCGCCTGAGAAGCCGAAGGAAGAACTGACCCCTCAGTCAGAGAAAGCGACCCGCGGGGAGCCAGAAGCCCCGGAAGCCTTAGCCACCTCTCAAGATGCTCAGAAAGCCCTGAACCATGGGCTTCAGAAAATCCGCGAGGCCATAGCCTTTCTCTATCAGGAAAACCTCTCCAACCCCCAGCCCTATCGATGGTCCAGAATCATCTTATGGTCTAATGTGGAAGCGCTTCCGCCCGCAAACAATGGCCAGACCCGTATCCCGCCTCCCCCTGCCCAGGTCAAAAATATTTTCTCCGAATTAAGAAATAAGGGGGATGACGAAGGTCTCATCAGGTCAGCGGAAGCAAGACTTCCCCAGTTTATCTTCTGGATCGATCTGAATCGTCTCGTTTCAGAAGGCCTAGCCAATTTAGGAGAGAATTACCAGAAAGCAAAAGAGTCGGTCATCCAGGAGACAGCCTTCCTTCTTAACCGACTTCCGGGCCTCGAACATCTCTCTTTCTCTGACGGAACTCCCTTTGCAGATTCTGAAACTAAACAATGGTTAAAAGAGATTGCCTTAAAAGGGGGAGGAGCCGAAGAGCCTTCTTCGACGCCTGCCTCGATCGCAACCCCACAGGACAAACATCCCATCGAAAAGGAGGTGGAAGAGGCTCAGGCGTTGATCAAGAAAGGAAAGCTTCTCGAGGCCATTGAAAAGCTTCAACAGAAATTTCAACACAGCCCATCCCAGAGGGAGAAACTGCTCTGGCGTCTCGCAATGTCCCAGCTCCTGGTCAAGAACAAACAGGCCAAAGTGGCCCTTCCCCATCTTGAACAGATATTAAAAGACATTGACTTTTACAGGTTAGAGGAATATGATCCTGAATTAGCCATAAAAAGCCTTAAGACGGTCTGGATCGGATTCTCCTCTCAATCGGATCAGCCGTCAAAGGAAAAGGCCTCGGAGGTGTTACAGCGGATTGCAAAACTCGATCTGACAGAGGCGATCCGCATTGGAAAAACCTAAACAATTGCCCATGGCCGTTAGGCCACTCCTGCCTATCGCAAGCAGGCACGAACCATAAAAATAGTCTGTGGGTTAGGTTAAGGTTACGGTTACGAAGCCCGTTTGATGTATCATTGGTCTCATAGTCTTATGGTCGTATAGTCGTATAGTTTAGGACAAAAAAGCTAATTGACTATAAGACTATCTGACTACAAGACTAACTGACTGAAAAAAAGGGCCTCGTTACCCTTATCGTAAGACTTTTATCTTCTAACTAAAAAGAAAGGAGGAATTTATGGCAAAAGAGGCATCCGTTGCTCCAAAGGAAAGAATCAACATTGTCTATCGTCCGGCTACAGGGGATGTCAAAGAAGATGTGGAGCTTCCTCTCAAGATACTGGTCATGGGCGACTTTACTGGCAGACCGGATGACCGGGTACTCGAGAAAAGAGACCCCGTCAATATTGACAAAGACAATTTTAACGAGGTCCTGAAAGCCCATGGTCTCGGCTTAAATCTCACGGTGCCGAACCGGCTCTCCGGAAAGCCGGATGAGGAGACCACGGTGAAGCTCCAGGTGAAATCGATCAAAGACTTTGACCCCGAGTCGATTGTGAACCAGGTTCCTGAATTGAAACGTCTTCTCGAATTGAGGGAGGCCATGCGGTCTTTGAGGGGCCCTCTGGCCAATGTGCCCGAGTTCCGGAAGAAGGTCCAGGAACTGGTCAAGGATGAAACCACTCGAAAACAGCTCCTCAAGGAGATGGGGATCGGAGAATAAGGAGGGAGATGTATGGCTGAAGAAAGAAAAAAGGCAGCCGTGTCTGCCGAAACGCAGGTCTTGGAACAACCCTCTCTGTTGGAAGAGATCATTCAGGCCACGAATCTCAAACCCACAGATGAAAACTATTCGGTGATGAAGAGAGGCCTGGAGGCCTTTCTCGCCGGGCTTCTCGAACCTGGCAGGGAAGCCGTCAAGGTCTCCAAAGCCGTTGTCGATGACATGATTGCCGAGATCGACAAGAAGATGAGCCAGCAGCTCGATGCGATTCTTCACCATCAGGAATTTCAGAAGCTTGAATCGGCCTGGCGTTCGATGAGATTCCTGATCGATAAAACCGACTTCAGGGAGAACGTCAAGGTGGAGATCCTCAATGTGAGCAAAGAGGACCTTCTCGACGATTTTGGCGACGCTCCGGAGATGGTCAAATCAGGCCTTTACAAAACCGTTTATACGGCGGAGTATGGGCAGTTCGGCGGCAAACCCTACGGCGCCCTGGTCGGCAACTACGAGTTCGGAGCAGGTCCTCAGGATATGAGGCTTCTTCAGTATATGGCCAGTGTCGCCACAATGGCCCATGCTCCATTTATCACAGCGGCCAGTCCCAATTTCTTTGGCATTGTCGATTTCACCACGCTCCCCCATCTGAAGGATATCAAGTCGATCCTTGAAGCGCCCCAGTATATCAAATGGCAATCCTTCAGGGAGAGCGAAGATGCCAGATATGTGGGCCTCACCCTTCCGCGATTTTTGCTCCGCCTGCCCTATGGTCCGGATACCCAGCCCGTGAAAAGCTTCAACTACCAGGAGGACGTCTCGGCCACCCATGACGACTATCTATGGGGCAACTCCGCCTTTGCCTTTACCTCCAGGCTCACAGACAGTTTTGCGAAATACCGGTGGTGCGCCAATATTATCGGGCCCAGCTCAGGAGGGGCGGTCGAAGATCTACCGCTTCATCAATTTGAAGCCATGGGAGAGATTCAGACGAAGATTCCCACAGAGGTGTTGATCTCGGAGAGAAGGGAGTTCGAACTGGCAGAAGAGGGATTTATCGCCCTGACCATGCGAAAGGGGAGCGATAATGCCGCTTTCTTCTCAGCCAACTCCGCCCAGAAGCCGAAGGTCTTCCCTAAAACGAAAGAAGGCCGGGAGGCGGAGACCAACTATAAATTAGGATTGCAACTGCCCTATATGTTCGTCATCAACCGGCTGGCTCACTACTTAAAGGTGATCCAGCGGGAGAACATCGGATCCTGGAAGGAACGGGTTGATCTCGAAAGAGAACTCAACGACTGGATTCGCCAGTACATTGCGGATCAGGAAAGTCCATCGCCCGCAGTGAGAAGCCGTAGACCCCTTCGCCAGGCGCGGGTCATGGTGGAGGATGTGGAAGGGGATCCCGGCTGGTACAGGGTGAGATTGGAAGTGAGACCCCATTTTAAATATATGGGCTCTTTCTTTACTCTTTCGTTAGTTGGAAAATTGGACAAGAAATAATGAAACACCAAATCCCAAGCACCAATAACCAAATAATAACCGAAATTTCAATAACCAAAATTTATAAAAACAAAATCTCTTGGTGATTGGAGTTTGGTGATTGGATATTATTTGGTCCCGCCCTGGCGGGATTGGAATTTGGTGATTGGAATTTGATATTTAGAACCAGTAAAAGAGCAAGATTTTTTCGAATCACAAAATATAAAAACCAAGAGAGGAGGACAAGACTATGCCAATGCCATTTCACATGTCGTTAACAGGGAAAAATCAAGGGAACATTTCTTCGGGATGCTCTGACATGCAGGGTCGTGAGGATACCATTCTCTGCCAGGCCCTCAATCACGAAGTCTATATCCCCCGTGATCCCCAGACTGGCCTTCCCACCGGCAAGCGGGTCCATAACCCTTTGACCGTGACGAAGGTATTTGACAAATCATCCCCGAAGTTCTATCAGGCCCTTGCGACCGGGGAAAGAATGAATGATGTGACGATGAAGTATTACCGGATCAACCCCTCCGGCAGTGAGGAGCATTATTTTACGATCAAATTACAAGACGCCATCGTCGTCTCTGTAAAACCATGGATACCGAATACCCTGGATCCAGCCAGGGAAAGTTTTACTCACATGGAGGATGTCTCCTTCACCTATTCGAAAATTATCTGGACCTGGGAGGTCGATGGGGTTGAAGCCCAGGATGAATGGAAAGTTCCTAAATAATCTGAGGGGACTCTACTTCATAAGAGAATGGTGATTTCCTGATATCGTAAGAGAATGTTGTTCGGCTAGTGTAGTGTCTCAGTAATCACTTTACAATCCGTTCGTGGTGAGCATGTCGAACTATGAACGGAACCCCTCGATATAGTTCACCCTTCGACAAGCTCAGGGCGAACGGGGTATGTAAAGAAGTGTTAGAGACACAACGCTAGATTGAGGAAAGGGAAGGAGGACCGAACAATGGCACAGAACATTCATGTATGGGTAAGGGGACAAAATGTTGGGGAGGTCCGTGGCGATAGCACGGTCACCAGCATGGGCCGCGAGGGATCGATCGAAGCCTTCAAGTTGGAATACATGGTTGAAACCCACCGTGAGGCTTCCGGTGGGGCCACGGGGGAACGGTCCCATGGCCCTGTCACCATCACTAAGAGAATTGACCAATCTTCTCCCATCCTGCATCAGGCTCTTTGCAATAATGAAGAATTGGAGGTCACCATTAAATTTTACAGGCCTAACCCAATTGGAGATGGCACCACAGAGCATTTTTACACCATCCGGTTGAGGTATGGCCGCATCTCCTCGATCAAGACGATCTCTCCAAGCACCTTTGATGAAAGTACAGTAAACGTTCCAGCGATGGAAGAGGTTTCCTTCGTATTCGGGGAGATCACCTGGATCTATGAGAGTGGTGGTATAGAGTTTATGGACGCATGGAGAGTAGCGTAATAAGGGAATTCTCATGAGGGAGGAAAGACTTTTAGAGAGACTTCAAGCCTGGGAGAAAGAGCCGGCGAGACGGGGCAAGGAAGACCCTCGAAGGATCGTGGATTCCGTCATCAGGCATTTACAGAGAATCCTCAACACCAAACAGGGAAACGTCCCCATTGCGGACGATTACGGAACGCCTGATTTTACCGATTTCTTCCTCACCCTTCCTAAAACAGAGACAAACCCGAAGAAGGAGATTGAGAAGGCGATCCGGCTGGCCGTCCAGAAATATGAACCACGCCTTAAGGGAGTAAGGGTCAACCTGGTCGATCAAGAGGAAGGAGAGGCGAACCTCTTTGCCGATCCTCTGACAATCCGGTTTCAAATCACTGGAAGGCTTGTTTCGGAATCGAAGACCCAGGTCTTCTTAGAGACCACGGTTGACAACGAAGGAAAAATTAGTATCGTGGGCTAAGCGTTTATTAATCAGTCCATAATTGTATGGACTCTGGAAATCAAATCCCTCCTCCCTCCCCTGCCTACCGGCAGGCAGGCTTTACAAAAGGGAGAAATTCCCCTCTTTGGTCTCCGACCCAGAGCGGTCTCTGACCCGGAGGGCAAAGAGGGGTTAGGGGAGATTTTCATCCCGATTAAATCGGGATCAATTATGGACTCCTTAGTAACTCATGCTCATCGCTTTTCGTTGATCGAATTATTGTAGGGGCGACCACGGAGGGTCGCCCCTACATCTCATTTGATTAGGCCATTCACCACAAACTAATCCATGTTCAATCGTTATTTTCAGGAAGAATTGTCCCATCTGAGAGACCTTGGCAAGGAGTTTTCCAGAGCCCACCCTGCCCTTGCTCCAATGTTGGCTGGCGCCACTCCGGATCCGGATGTGGAGCGCCTGCTTGAAGGCGTGGCCTTTCTCACTGCCCTTCTCAGACAGAAACTGGATGATGAGTTTCCGGAGATCATCAATGAGCTGATGCAATTGATCTGGCCCCATTACCTCAGGCCGATCCCTTCGACCACACTGATTGCCTTCACTCCAAAGCCCAGCCTCAGGCAATCGATGACCATACCCCCGGAAATTCAAATTGCCTCTGTTCCCGTTGAGGGAACCTCCTGCCTTTTCAGGACCTCCTATGAAGTGGAGGTCCATCCTCTCACCCTGTTGGATGCAACTTTTACTCAGCCCTCTGGCCAGCCGCCCCTGATCAAGCTCCTGTTTGAGACAAAGGGAATGAAGCTATCCGACTGGCAGCCAAAAGCTTTGAGACTCTTTCTCGCAGGAGACTATCCGGATGCCTCTGACCTCTATCTTCTCCTGAGGCGCCATCTTCGCCGGATCCACATCAAACCTCTTGAAAAAGGCAAGCCCTGCTCCCTCGGTCCGGAGGATTTAAAACCCATTGGCTTTTCCGATAAGGAGGCCCTTATTCCCTATCCCTCCCATGCCTTTCCCGGCTACCGGATCCTTCAGGAATATTTCATCTCCCCACAGAAATTCCTTTTCCTCGATCTGACCGGATGGGAGCGTTGGGGGGAGCGTGGAGGGGGCTCCAGATTTGAGATCCATTTTGAACTTCAGGATCTCCCTTTCTCCGCTCCCCGGATTAAGAAAGATCACTTCGTCCTCTCTGTGACGCCTGCGATCAACCTCTTTCCTCACGATGCCGACCCCATCCAGATCGACCACCGGATGACAAGATATCTCGTCCGGCCTGCCGGTTCCAATCCCGAACATTATCAGGTTTACTCCGTGCAAAATGTGGTCGGATATATCCAGGGGACCGCCCAGGAGAGGCAGTATGTGCCCTTTGAAGTCTTCAACCCTGACCCCCAGGCCCACCCGGTCTATCGGTTGACCATCCGGCAATCTCCCCTCAGGGAGATGTTTGATCTCTTTCTCTCAATCGCCTATCCACCTGGAATCGGCTCACCTCCCTCCGAAACCCTCTCCATTCAACTCCTCTGCACCAATGGGGCGCTTCCCGAAAATCTCCGATTGGGGGACATCTCTCTTCCGACGAGCAGTTCTCCTGAATCGGTGGAATTTAAAAATATCCAGCCCCCGACGATCAGCCTCCTGCCTCCGCTGGAGGGAAAAAGGGAGGGCGAGAAGGGAGGAGAAAACCTGAGGTGGCGCCTTCTTGCCCACCTCTTCCTCAATTACCTCTCCCTGGCCCGCACGGAAAATTTAAAAGCCCTCCTCGAACAGTATATCTTTCCGGGAAGCCGCAACCGGACTCATACCCTAGCCAATCGAAAGCGAATCGAGGGAATCGAAGGCCTTGAGGCCAGACTTTCCGACCGGTTGGTCTCGGGCATCCTGATGCGGGGTCAGGAGATCGAGCTGAAACTGCGTCAGGAGAAATTTGCGAGTCAGGGAGATATGTATCTTTTCGGATGTATCTTGGATCACTTTCTGGGCAACTACGCCTCTCTCAATCATTTTACCCGGTTGACTGTCCAGGAAGTGGCAAAAGGAGAAAGCTATCAATGGCCGGCCAGGATCGGGGATCACCCTCTCATCTGAAATCAAACCTCCTCGGGAAGGCCCATGAGTTTTCCTTCTTCCAGGTGATGAGGCTTCTGCGACTTTTCCTCCACCACCTGGAAAAGCCCGGAGAGAAGAAATCTGTCGAAGAGGAGTATATCCGCATTCGACCCGAGCTCTCCCTCTCTTTTCCTCCGGCGGATGTGGCAAAGATCGAAGAGATCGATCATGAGAAACCCCTCTATCGGATCACCGCCACGCTCCTCGGACTCTACGGCTCCTCCTCTCCGCTTCCCACCTTCTATACGGAAGACCTCCTCGATGAAGCCGTCGAAGATATGTCCGTTACCCGGGACTTCATCGATATCTTCAACCACCGTCTCTACCTTCTTCTCTTCCGCTGCTGGGGCAAGTATCGTCTCTTTCTCCAGGTGATCGAAGAGAATAACCCGGAGGTTCTTGGAAAGCTCTTCTGCCTGATCGGCCTGGGAGAAAAGGAGTTGCGAAAGGATCTTCCGGAATCGTACTCCCTGATCCGTTACACAGGCCTCTTCACCCAATTCCCCAAATCGGCCTCCGGACTCCAGGCTCTTCTCCACGATGCCTTCGAAAAAATACCCGTAAAGGTCATTCCCTGTGTGAAGCGGGTCGTCAAAATCCCTTTGGATCAGAGGCTCGTCATTGGAAAGGCTAAAAGCGGTCTCGGAGAGGAGAGCTTTCTCGGAGAGGAGATCGATGACCGGATGGGAAAATTCCGACTACGGATCGGCCCGTTGAAAAGCGATCCTTTCCACTGCCTCCTTCCGGGAAGCGTTGATCATCAGAGGCTTGCCTTTCTGACGAGGTTCTATCTTTTAGATGTCTTAGAGTATGATATTGAACTGATTCTTGCGGAGAAAGAGGCGGAGACAGTCTCTCTGGGAGGATCAGAGTGGTCAAGGCTTGGCCTGGACACCTGGGTCTTCTCCCTCGACCATCTCGCTGAAGTGAAAGCAACCTTTCCTCCACAATACCATTAAGGAGATAAAATATGATCACCGTCGACATCAAAACACTCTTAACCCGATTAAACCAATATTGCACTCGATCCCTCGAAGGAGCCGCTGGCTTCTGCGTCTCACGAACCCACTACGAAGTGACGGTGGAACACCTCCTCGCCAAGCTCCTTGAAGAATCCCAATCAGACCTTCCCCTCATCTTCCGCCAATTCGACCTGGACACAGGCAGAGTCAAGAAGGCTCTCGATCAGACCATAGAAGAGTTTCGAACAGGCAATGCCGCAAAACCCGTCTTCTCTCCACTCCTTTTGGAATGGTTTCAAGAAGCCTGGCTGATCTCGTCTGTTGATCTCGAAGAGAATCGAATCCGATCAGGCGCTCTTCTTCTTGCCTTTCTGATTAAACCGGTCCAGTTCGCCACAGGCCGCTACATGGATCTTCTTCGGCCCATTGGCAGGGAGGCCCTTCTTTCTCAGTTCGGAAATATTGTTAAAGGTTCGATCGAGCATCCCTCTCCTGCTGAAAAGGCGGCCCGGGAGCCAGGACCTCCGGGAGAAGGAACAGCGCTTGGCCGTTTCTGTACGGATTTTACGAAGAAGGCGGGAGCCGGAGAAATCGATCCTGTCTTCGGTCGCGATCGGGAGATCCACCAGATGATCGACATCCTCGCCCGGAGAAGGAAGAACAATCCCATTGCCGTGGGCGAGGCCGGAGTGGGAAAGACAGCTGTGGTGGAGGGATTGGCCCTGAGGGTCGTGGAAGGAGATGTCCCGGATATCCTGAAAGGGGTCACCATCTTAGGACTGGATATGGGGCTTCTTCAGGCTGGAGCCGGAGTAAAGGGTGAGTTCGAAAACAGGCTCAAGTCCGTGATCAACGAGATCAAGGCTTCTCCGAAACCGATCATTCTCTTCATCGATGAGGCCCATACGCTGATCGGTGCAGGAGGCCCCACAGGCGGAAGCGATGCCGCCAATCTTTTAAAACCGGCCCTGGCCCGCGGAGAACTCAGGACGATTGCGGCCACGACCTGGTCGGAATATAAGAAATATTTTGAGAAGGACGCAGCCCTGGCCCGCAGATTTCAGTTAGTGAAGTTAGAGGAACCCTCTGTGGAGACAACCGTTCTCATCCTGAGAGGACTGAAGAGCAAATATGAGGAGGCCCATGGCGTAATCGTGCGGGACGACGCCATTCTGGCCGCAGCCGAACTCTCCAGCCGTTATATCTCCGGCAGGCAGTTGCCAGACAAGGCCGTCGATCTCCTCGACACGAGTGCGGCCCGTGTAAAGATTCATCTCACGGCTAAACCCGATCTCATCGAAGACCGGGAGCGAACGATTCAGGCGCTCCAGCGGGAGAAGAAGGCTCTCGAACGCGATCAACTACACGGCCTCGAAATCGATCCGGGCCGACCGCAGGAACTGGAAGAAAAAATCAAAGCATTAAATGAGGAGGTGGCTCAGCTTCAGGAGCGCTGGCTCAAGGAGAAGGAGCTTGCCCATCGCCTCATCGATCTGAGAAAGCAGTTTTATGAACTCAAGAACCAGGCCGCCCCTGAGGAGAAGCAATCCGAAATTAAGAAGGCAATCGATGAGGTCTTTCTTGAACTATCCACCCTCCAGAAAGATTCTTCCCTCATCAAGACAGAGGTCGATCCCGATGTGGTGGCAAAAGTAGTTTCGGACTGGACCGGAATTCCCCTCGGAAAGGTCCTACGGGACGAGGCAAAAAATATCCTCAACCTCGAAGAGAATCTCAAAAAGAGGATCAAAGGCCAGGACGAGGCCCTGTCCATCATTACACAGGTGATCAAATCAGCCAAAGCGGGGTTGAAAGATCCCCAGCAGCCCCTGGGTGTCTTTCTCCTGGTTGGCCCGAGCGGTGTCGGAAAGACCGAAACCGGCCTGGTTATTGCCGATCTTCTCTTCGGAGGCGATCAATACCTGGTCACGATCAACATGAGCGAGTTTCAGGAGTCCCATACCGTCAGCCGTCTGATCGGATCTCCGCCCGGCTATGTCGGCTTCGGAGAGGGTGGGGTGTTGACCGAAGCCGTGCGTCAACGGCCTTACTCCGTTGTCCTGATCGACGAATGCGAGAAAGCCCATATCGATGTAATGAACCTCTTCTATCAGGTCTTTGACAAGGGCATGCTCTCCGATGGAGAAGGACGGATCATCGACTTCAAGAATACCATCCTCTTCCTCACCAGCAACCTCGCCTCTGATGTGATCACCCAGCTCTGCTCGGGTGAGGCGAGAGCTTCCCTGGAGACGGTGGTCAACACCACCCGTCCGGTTCTGAGCCACCATTTCAAACCCGCGCTCCTGGCCCGGATGACCATCGCCCCCTTCTACACACTCGATTCGAAATTCATCCGGGAGATTGTGGCGCTCAAGCTCGATAAACTGGCAAAGCGAATGGCGGAGAGCCATAAGATCAAACTGGTCTACTCCCCTGAGGTGGTCGATCAGATTTCGAAGCGCTGCACCGAGGTTGAAACCGGTGCGAGAAATATCGACCATATGATGAACGGAACCATCCTGCCCCAGATGTCCCGGGAGATTCTGGGACGCCTGAGCGAAGGAGCCATGCTTTCGGAGGTCCATTTGAATATGGCTGAAGACGGTTCCTTTAAGATCGAATTCGGAGGTTAAAGATGGCGCCGAAACAGACCGCCCATGAATCCAGATTTCTCTTTGAGGTGCTGGGGGTATCCTATCAAACAGCGGTGTTGGGATTTAAACTCTTTGAAGGAATCTCCTCACCCTTTGCGCTTCATGTCTCTCTGGTCTCTCAGGATGAGATCAACTTCGACGAGATGGTGGGAAAAGAAGCCCTCCTTACTCTGCTTGGGGAAGAGAACGATCGCTACCTTCATGGGGTCCTCCGACAATTTATCCAGAATGGAAGCAAGGGACGGTTCTATTTCTATGAGGCTGAGGTGATCCCCACCTTTTGGCTCCTGTCTTTGGAACAAGACTGCCGGATCTTCCAGAACAAGAAAGTCGAGGACATCATTAAGCAGGTCCTTCAGGATGGCGGCATCACCGGCGACCGCTTCAATTTCCGCCTCACGGGAAATTATCCGGAGAGGGAATACTGCGTCCAGTATCGTGAAACCGATCTCGACTTCATCTCCCGTCTTTGTGAAGAGGAGGGCATCTTCTATTTCTTTGAACATGCAAAGGATAAACATGTGCTGGTCTTTGGCGACAGCACGGTCGCCTATAAGGCGATCGAGGGAGAAGAAGAGATTACTTTCAATCCTGCGATCGGGATGGTGCCGGGTAAAGAGTTTGTCTACCAATTCGCCTTCTCCCAGAAAGTCTTCTCAGGAAAGATGACCCGGAGGGATTTCAATTTTGAGAAGCCCACGCTCGATTTAACATCGAAAGAGCAGGACAAATCCTATCAGAAACTGGAAGTCTATGACTACCCGGGCAGGTATATCGAGGAGAACCGGGGGAAAGGACTGACCAAAGTCCGTCTGGAGGAGTCCATCACCTTTAAAGAGAAGGCAGAGGCAAAGAGCACCTCTCCCCGTTTGACCCCTGGCTTCAAATTCAAATTGAT